>WBZV01000354.1_pt1 | contig 29016 bp, 25 predicted proteins | sample 5204221 | NCBI WGS metagenome assembly WBZV01 (sample SAMN12344360, study PRJNA552823) | activated sludge metagenome | biome: Activated sludge suspended growth; feature: Nitrification reactor; material: Wastewater; isolation source: activated sludge from nitrification reactor of wastewater...
TCCCCGATCGGTCTGGCAGCGTTGCTGTGCCCACTTGAAGCACACGCTGGCCGCCGTCGAGCCTCCAGAAAGACTGCGACTGCTGCTCTGATATGCAGATCAAATGGGCAACTGAGTTTTCTAGGTTCATTCATTACCCAATTGGGCTGAAGCCATGCCAAACCTGAATGTCTATCTGCTGGAAGGCCATTCCGACGCACAGAAGGAATTGCTGCTGGCGCGCATGACCGATGCCGTCGTGGACTGCATTGCCGCACCGAAGGCTTCGGTCCGGATCTTTCTGATCGAGTTGCCCCGGACTCATGTCAGCGTGGGCGGGGTCTGCCTGGCGGCCGCAGCGCGGGCCGGTGAGCCGGTTCCTGCCGGCGGCCCGACCGTCCATGTGTTCCTGATCGCCGGGCGTAGCGAGGCGGCGAAGGAAGTCCTGATCGGGCGTCTCACCGGCGTGATCGGCGAGGTGCTGGACATCCCGCCGGCGCCGGTACGCATCATGATCTTCGATGTGGCCAATACCGATTTCGGCATGGAGGGAAAGACCGCCCGGGCCATGGGCCGTTGAGGGCGCGATTGGGCCGCTATTGGGCACGTAATTGGTGCGAAATGGGCGGTCACTGCACTGCAATATGGCAGCGTTGAAAAGGGCGCTTTTTCCCGGAGTCACCCAGGGCCCTCAAATGGCCCCGGGCGCCTGAATCCCGCCAAATAGGCGGAAATGGCATGAAGAATGCTCTTGAATGATGTCCGTGATGCGCTGCAGCGAATGGACCCATTCGGAAGTCGTCCTTCAAAGCCAGGCAGTGCAAGCGGCTTTATTTTTGGATATAAACGTGAAAAATCACGTGAATAGATTTGTGAATCGTGTTTTTCCAGGCGGGATCACACGATATCTCGATGCAGGCCGTTCCATTCTTTGACTGGAGATTGAACATCATGAAATTCAAGCGTCTCGTAGCGTCGGTAGTGATGGGTGCCCTGTTTTCCGGGGCCGCTTTTGCGCAGGTCAAGGTGGGCGTGATTTCGTCCTCCACGGGGCCCATCGCCATGGTCGGCATTCCCCAGAAGAACTCCGTCCCCCTGATGCCGACCAAGGTCGGCAACCTCACGGTGCAATACATCCCCCTGGATGACGGCAGTGACCCCACCGCCTCGGTGGTGGCGATCAAGAAACTGATCAGCGAGGAGAACGTGGACGCCATCATCGGCCCCTCCGGCTCTCCCAATGCCATGGGCGTGATCCAGTTCGCCGCCGAAGCCGGCGTGCCCCTGTTGGCCCCGGTCGGCACCGCCGCCGTGGTGCTGCCGATGGACGACAAGAAGAAGTGGGTCTTCAAGACCACCCAGAACGACCAGCTGATCGCCGATGCCCTGGTGGGCCACATGGCCAAGCATGGCATCAAGACGGTGGGCTTCATCGGCTCGTCCGACCCCTATGGTGAAAACTGGGCCAAGGTGTTCACCGAGAGCGCCGGCCGCAAGGGCATCAAGGTGGTGGCCAGCGAGCGCTTCCAGCGTAGCGACAGCTCCGTCACCGCCCAGGGCCTCAAGCTGCTGATGGCCAAGCCCGACGCGGTCTTGATCGCCGCCCCCGGCACCCCCGCGGTACTGCCCCAGATCACCCTCTACGATCAGGGCTACAAGGGCAAGTTCTACCAGACCCACGGCGCAGCCCTGCCCGAGTTCCTCAAGCTCGGCGGCAAGAAGGTGGAAGGCACCGTGCTCGCCGCCAGCCTGATGCTGGTGCTCGACCAGGTGACCGATGCCCACCCGTCCCGCAAGATCGCCATCGACTATGTGAATGCCTACGAGAAGCTCCACGGCGTCAAGCCGGCGACCTTCGGCGGCAACGTCTTTGATGCCGGCCTGCTGCTCAAGGCGGCCATTCCCGTTGCGGCCACCAAGGGCAAGCCAGGCACGCCGGCCTTCCGCTCGGCCCTGCGCGACGCCCTCGAACAGACCAAGGACATGCCCGCCACCCAGGGGGTTTACAACATGTCGCCGGCTGACCACAGCGGCTTTGACGAGCGTGGCCGCGAGCTGATCACCGTCAGCGGCGGCAAATGGACCCTGATCCCGTGATGCCCATGGGCGGAGGCCGGGGCAACCCGGCTTCCGCGGGCTGGCGCTCCGTCCGGAGCGCCCTGCTTTTCCGCCCCCGGGCGGTGTCTTGTACGAGGGTTTCCCCATGGAATTTCAGATTGCGTTGATGCTCGTGCAGGACGGCATCACCAACGGTGCGATCTACGCATTGCTGGCCTTGGCATTGGTGCTGGTGTTTGCGGTCACCCGGGTGATCTTCATTCCCCAGGGCGAGTTCGTGGCCTATGGTGCCCTGACCCTGGCCATGCTGCAGGCCGGCGTGGTGCCGACCACCGTGTGGCTGCTGGTGGGCCTCGGGGTGGCGGTGACGGTGGTGGATGGCGTGCCGGCTCTCCGCTCGGGCCGCCCCGGGCGCCTGCTCGGCGTGGCCGGCTGGAACCTTGCCTACCCCCTGGGGGTGGCCGCGCTGGTATCGGTGCTGCCCCTCCAAAGCCTGCCGCAGCTGGCCCAGGTGGCCCTGGCCCTGGCCGTCGTGGTGCCGATGGGGCCGCAGATGTACCGGCTGGTGTACCAGCCCATCGCCTCGGCGCCCATCCTGATCCTGCTGATCGTGTCGGTGGCGGCGCACCTGACCATGGTGGGCCTGGGCCTGCTGTTCTTCGGCGCCGAAGGTCAGCGCACACCGGCCTTCTCGGATGCCTCCCTCGAACTCGGCCCGCTCACCGTGCCCGGCCAGACCCTGGTCATCGTCGCCGTGTCGCTGGCGCTGATCGTCGCCCTGTTCCAGTTCTTCGAGCGCACCCTGTACGGCAAGGCCTTGCGGGCCACCGCCATGAACCGGGTGGGGGCCCGCCTGATGGGGATCTCCCCGGCCCTGGCCGGCAAGCTCACCTTCTTCCTGGCGGCCTTCATCGGCGCCCTGTCGGGGGTGCTGATCGCGCCCATCACCACCGTCTATTACGACACCGGCTTCCTGATCGCCCTGAAGGGCTTCGTGGCCGCCATCATCGGCGGGCTGGCCAGCTATCCGCTGGCGGCCGTCGGCGCCCTGCTGGTGGGCCAGCTCGAGTCCTTCTCCTCCTTCTGGGCCAGCGCCTACAAGGAAGTCATCGTCTTCACCCTGATCATCCCCGTGCTGCTGTGGCGCTCCCTGACCAGCCGCCATGTGGAGGAAGAAGAATGAACGCCAAGCTCTCGCCGCGCCTGGTGCTGGGGGGCTTCCTGGCCCTGCTCGCACTGGCGCCCGTCGTCCTGTCGCCCTTCTCGGTGACCCTGCTGAACTACATCGGCCTGTATGCACTGGTGGCCCTCGGGCTGGTGCTGCTCACCGGGGTGGGTGGCCTCACCAGCTTCGGCCAGGCGGCCTTTGTGGGCCTTGGCGCCTACACCACCGCGGCCCTCACCACCCTGCCTTCCCTGCCGGGCTGGATTGCCTGGGTGGGCGCCTCCCCCTGGCTGACCCTGCTGGCCGGCCTGCTGCTGACCACCGTGGTGGCGGTGCTGCTGGGCTCCCTGACCCTGCGCCTGTCGGGCCACTTCCTGCCCCTCGGCACCATGGCCTGGGGCATGAGCCTGTACTTCCTGTTCGGCACCTCGGAGAGCCTGGGCGGGCATTCCGGCCTCAACGGCATTCCGCCGATTAGTCTCTTCGGCCTGAGCCTGGATACCGGCGAGCGCATCTTCTACCTGATCTGGGCCTTCGTGCTGGTGGCGGTGCTCACCACCCAGAACCTGCTCGACTCCCGCGAGGGGCGGGCCATCCGTGCCCTCAAGGGCGGCGTCGTGATGGCCGAGGCGATGGGCGTGGATACCTCCCGCTCGCGCATGGTGATCTTCCTGATCGCCGCCCTGCACGCCTGTGCCTCGGGCTGGCTGTATGCCCACATGCAGCGCTTCGTCAATCCGACGCCCTTCGGCCTGCACATCGGCATCGAGTATCTGTTCATGGCCGTGGTCGGCGGTGCGGGGCATGTCTGGGGCGCCCTGGTGGGGGCGGGGGTGATCACCCTGCTCAAGCAGTGGTTGCAGGACATCCTGCCCAAGCTGCTGGGTCAGGCGGGCAACTTCGAGGTGATCGTCTTCGGTCTGATGATGATCGTCGTGCTGCAGCGCGCCCGGGGCGGCCTGTGGCCGCTGCTGCGCCGGCTGGTGCCGGTGCGGGTGGACCACAAGCACATTGACGCGTCCGCCGAAGCGCTGCCCCGCCGCACCCCGCCGAAGGCCGGCGAGGTGATCCTCGAAGCACGCAACGTGACCCGCAAGTTCGGCGGCCTGGTGGCCAACAACAACATGAACCTGCAGGTGAAGGCGGGCGAGATCCTGGCCCTGATCGGCCCCAACGGCGCCGGCAAGAGCACCATGTTCAACCAGCTCTCCGGGGTGGATACGCCGACTTCCGGCGAGGTGCTGTTCCTGGGTCAGCCGGTGGCCGGCAAGGATTCGCGCCAGATCGCGCGTATGGGCATGAGTCGTACCTTCCAGCACGTCAAGCTGCTGCCCACCATGAGCGTGCTCGAGAACGTGGCCATCGGCACCCACCTACGCGGTGGCAAGGGCGTGCTGTCGGCGGCCTGGCGCCTGGACCGCACCGAGGAGGCACGCCTGCTCAAGGAGGCCGCCCGGCAGATCGAGCGGGTCGGGCTGGGGGAGTACATGCACGCCGAGGCGGGCAGCCTGGCCCTGGGCCAGCAGCGCATCCTGGAGATCGCCCGGGCCCTGTGTGCCGACCCCTGCCTGCTCCTCCTCGACGAGCCGGCCGCCGGCCTGCGTCACAAGGAGAAGCAGGCCCTCGCCGACCTGCTGCGCAAACTGCGCGCCGAAGGTCTGGCCACGCTGATCGTCGAACACGACATGGACTTCGTGATGAACCTGGTGGATAGGGTGGTGGTGATGGAGTTCGGCCAGAAGATCGCCGAAGGCCTGCCCGACGAGGTGCAGCAAAATCCGGCAGTGCTCGAAGCCTATCTGGGAGGGGTGGAGTGATGGCAAATCCGAACAACACCGTGCTGGAGATCCGCGACCTCAGCGTCTCCTATGGCAAGGTCGAAGCCCTCAGCAATGCCAGCCTGACGGTGGGCGAGGGCCAGATCGTCACCGTGATCGGCCCCAACGGTGCCGGCAAGACCACCATGCTGTCGGCCATCATGGGGGTGCTCGAATCGAAGGGGCAGGTGGCCTTCGACGGCAGCATCGAGGTGGTGCCCGAGGTGGAGCGCATGGTGGCCCGGGGCATGAACCTGGTGCCCGAGAAGCGCGAGCTGTTCAGCGAGATGAGCGTGGAGGACAACCTGCTGCTCGGCGCCTTCCAGCGCTACCGCAGCGGCCTGCGCGATCACGCCAACACCATGGAAGAGATCTATACCCTGTTCCCGCGCCTCAAGGAGCGGCGCAGCCAGCTGGCCGGCACCCTGTCGGGGGGCGAGCGGCAGATGCTGGCGGTGGGCCGCGCCCTGATGGCCAAGCCCAAGCTGCTGATGCTGGACGAGCCCAGCCTGGGCCTGGCGCCGCTGATCGTGCGCGAGATCTTCCGCATCATCGCCGAGCTGCGCCGTCGCGGCGTGTCGATTCTGCTGGTGGAGCAGAACGCCCGCGCCGCCCTGCAGGTGGCCGACTATGCCTATGTGCTTGAGACCGGCCAGATCGCCATGCACGGCCCGGCCCATCAGCTCGCCGATGACCCCCGCGTGATCGACGCCTATCTGGGCCTCGGCAGCAAACACCAGGCGATGCTCGCCACCTGAGCGCAATCAAGGAGACACACGAATGGAAGCCCTGCGCATCATGATCGACGAACATCAGTCCCTGGCGGCAATCCTGCATGCCATCCGGCTGATGCTCCGGGACATCGGCTCCGGCACCCTGCAGCCCGACATGGGCCTGCTGCGGGCCATGGTTCACTACCTGGACGCCTACCCCGAGAAACGTCACCACCCCAAGGAAGACCAGTTCATCTTCGCCCTGCTCAAGCAGCGCACCGCCGAGGGGGCCGAAGCCATCGCGGCCCTGGAGGAGGAGCATGCCCGCGGCAACGACCGCATCAAGGCCCTCGAAGTGGCCGTGCAGCGCTATGCCGACGGCGAGCCCGGCGCCTTCGAGGGTTTCGTGGCCGCCTTCGAGGCCTTCGCCGCCTTTTATCGGGAGCACATGATGCGCGAGGAGCGGGAGATCCTGCCCCTGGTGCACAAGTATTTCACCGCCGAGGACTGGGCCATTGCGAATGCCGGCTTTGCCGGCAAGCCCGACCCCATGGGCGGCACCCGTCCGCCCGATGGCCCGGAGGATTTTGCACGCATCTTCTCGCGCCTGGTGGCCGCCGCCCCCGAGCCCATCGGCCTGGGGGCCGGCCCCTACAAGGCCGACTGAAAGGGTGTGAATAAATCTACTGCGCGGCCCGATTTCGCCCCTGCGATGCTCACCGTACTCTTGTACGGCTGCGCTTCTCCGGGCGAACTCGAACCGCTCGCTACGATTTCTTCACACCCTCTGAGGGCAGGGCAGGCGGGGTGTCGTCCAGCGCGCTGCCGGACAGGCGCCCGAGCGGGTATCATGCCCGAGGCCGGTGGCCGGCCTGGCCGACTCCGGGTTTCAAGGGCTTCAAACCGTCATTCCGATATGCCACGCGCAAAAAAGAACAGCCGCTTCCTGCCGACCAGCGAGAACTTCCGTTACGAGGAGTTTCCCTTCTACTGGCTGGCCCGGGTTCATGCCATCTACACCCAGCAGATGGAGCAGATCCTCAAGAAACTGGGCACCGACGTTCCGACCCGGCGCGTGCTCCATCTGCTGAAGAACCACGGCACCCTCAGCGTCTCCGAGATCGCGACCCACGCCATCATCAAGCTGTCCACCATCACCCGCATCGTGCAGCGCATGCGTGACGAGGGTCTGGTGCAGACCGCCACCAACCCGGACGACGCGCGCATCACCGATGTCTCCATGACGCCCAAGGGCGAAAACCTGCTGGCCGAGATCCAGCAGGCCACCAGCAAGATCTTCATACGTGGCTACGGCGACCTCAGCGAAGCCCGCCTGATGCGGATCAGCCAGGATCTCGAAGAGATCTTCAACAACCTGGCCGATCACTGAGCGGCCTCCGGCAGGGCGGATGGCCCTCGGGGCAATGGGCGCCATGCTTTGGGGGCGCCCGCGCGGCAGCACGGATCCAGCCTGCCGAAAAATATTTTCATGGTGCGTGTAACAAGTGCCCCGTCCGCCCGACCAATGACCAGCACCAGGTATCTGCGTGGCCCGTCGGCCACCTGCCGGCGCCCCCGATTCCAACAGGAGAGATCATCATGAAAAAGACCACTTCCGGCCTGACCGCTGCCCTTGCCACTTCCCTGGCCCTGGCCGGTGCCGCCCACGCCGGTGAAAACCCCTTTGCCGCCAAGTCCCTGGAAGGGGGCTATCAACTGGCCCAGGCCGACACCAAGGCCAAGGACGGCAAGTGTGGCGGGGACAAGAAGATGGACGGCAAGTGTGCCGGCGACAAGAAGATGGAGGGCAAGTGTGCTGCCGGCAAGAAGGCCGATGGCAAATGCGCCGCCGACAAGAAGAAGGACGCCAGCTGCGGCGGCGACAAGAAGATGGACGGCAAGTGCGCCGCCGACAAGAAGTAAGAATCCGTGCTGCACGGGGTTGGGCAGCCCCGCCCCGTGCCAGGAGTCTCTGACATGCACGCACGCATGCCCGTCGGGGCGGGGCTGGGTTTCCGCCGCGAGCTGTTGCCCGAGCTGGAAGCCGGTGTTCCGGACGCCGTGCAGTTTTTCGAGCTGGCCCCGGAGAACTGGGCCGGCATGGGCGGGCGTTCGGCCCGCCAGTTGCGCGCCTTCACCGAACGCTACCCCTTCGTGTGCCACGGCCTGTCCCTGTCGGTGGGTGGCCAACGGCCCCTCGATACCGACCTGCTCCTGCGCACCCGCGACTTCATGGTTACGCACGGCATCAGCCTGTACACCGAACATCTGTCCTGGAGCAACGACGCCGGCCAGCTCTACGACCTGCTGCCCTTGCCCTGTACCGGCGAGGCGGTGCACTGGGCGGCGGCCCGCATCCGCCAGGCCCAGGACGTGCTCGGTTGCCGCATCGGCATCGAAAACGCCTCCCGCTACGTCACGCCCCCCGGCGCCGAGATGGACGAGGCCAGCTTCATCCGCGCCGTTGTCGACGAGGCTGATTGCCTGCTCCACCTGGACGTGAACAACATCCTGGTCAATGCCCGCAACTTCGGCTTCGACCCCTTCGATTTCCTCCACGCGCTACCACTGGCGCGCACCTGCTACATCCACGTGGCCGGCCACCATGTGGAGGACGACGGCCTGCTCATCGACACCCACGGCGCGCCGGTCATCGACCCGGTGTGGGATCTGCTGGCCGAGGCCTACCGCCACACCGGCCCGGTGCCCACCTGCCTGGAGCGGGATTTCGGCTTTCCGCCCCTGGCCGAACTGGCGGAGGAGGTGGCCCGCATCGCCCACCTGCAGGCTGCCGGAGCCGTGCGATGAGCCGCCTGCGCGAGTTCCAGCTGGCCTTTGGCCGGCGCATCCGGGCCGCCGCCCGTGCCCCTGTGCCGGCCGGAGTGCCGCGCCAGCGCATGGCGGTATATGAGGAACTGCTTTTCAACAACCTGCGCAGCTTCCTCGACCGCTGCTTCCCGGTGGGCCGGGACTGCCTCGGCGAGGTCCGGTGGACCCGCCTGTGCCGGGCGTTCTACCGGGACTGGCCCTGTGCCACGTCCTGGTTCCGCGAGATCCCGCGGGAGTTCGTCACTTACCTGGAGGCCGGCAGCGGCCAGCGCCTGCCGCGCTGGTTTGTCGAGCTGGCCCGTTACGAATGGGCCGAGCTGGCCGTGGACGTGATGGACACCGCGCCGCCCGCCGGCCTGGCCGACGGCGATCTCATGGCCGGTTGTCCCGTCGTCAATCCGGCCCTCCTGTCCCTGGCCTTTCAGTGGCCCGTGCACCGCATCGGGCCGGCCTTCCGTCCGCGGCGCCCGGCACCGGTGCACCTGCTGGTGTTCCGTGATGCCGCCGATGAAGTGTGTTTTGTCGAGACCAGCACCGCCACGGCGCGCCTGCTGGCCCTCCTGGCCGACGGCCGGGTATCCGGGGGCGACGCCCTGGCACGCCTTGCCGCCGAACTGGGGCGGGCGCCGGACGCCGCCTTCATGGATTTCGGCCGGCACAGTCTGGCCGATCTGCGTCGGCTTGGCGTACTGCTGGGGACGACAGCATGAGCTTCCCTGCTATGCTGGACAGAGGGGTGCTGCCGCCCCCGCCGTCTGTTCCCAACCGCATTCATCCGCATGCCATGACTGCCATCTCCTACGCCGAACTCATCTCCGGCTTCCGTCCCCAGCTGCTCAAGTTTGCCCGCCTGCAGCTCCAGGATGACGCGGCCGCCGAGGATGCCGTGCAGGAGGCCATAGAGGCCGCCCTCAAGGGCATCGAGCGTTTTGCCGGCCGTTCGGCCCTGAAGACCTGGCTGTTCACCATCGTGCGCCACAAGGTCATCGACTTCCTGCGCGAGCGGGGGCGCACGGTCCAGGTCTCCAGCCTGGAGCGTGACGAGGCCGACATGGACGAAGCCTTCGACGCCCTGTTCCGGGAGAACGAACACTGGAGCCCGGTGAGCCGTCCGCGGCCGTGGGGCAACCCCGAGGAAGCCCTCGAACAGCAGCAGTTCTGGCAAGTCTTCGAGATCTGCCTGGACGTGCTGCCGGCCCGCACCGCCCGGGTGTTCATGATGCGCGAGTTCCTCGGTCTCGAGACCGACGAGATCTGCACCACCCTCGACCTGAGCACCGGAAACTGCAACGTGATCCTCCATCGGGCCCGTGCCGGCCTGCGTCAGTGTCTGTCGGAGGGCTGGTTCGGCGCGGAGGCGGCCCGATGCTGACCTGCAAGCACACCACCCGGCTCCTCTCCGAAGCCCTTGACCGCCCCCTGAGCAAGCGTGAGTACCTGGCTCTGCGCTTGCACCTCCTCTTTTGTCGGGGTTGCCGGGCCTTCCGGCAAAACATCGACGTCCTCCGCAAGGTGAGCAGAAGCTTCATGGGCCGTGACGACGGCCCGAACTGAACTCTTCGGCAGCAAACCTTCAGATTTCCCGCGAATGACCGTCACAGGAGAGGATTAGCCTGTTGCGGCGCCGCATGCTGCCCCTCGTGCCATGGCCACCAAACGGCGATTGCGGATGGCGATGAGGCAAATGTGCTTTGCTGCATCGCAGCAGCGGGACTATCCTGTCGGTTATGGCACCACCCAATGAAGCGAGAATCAGCGTGAGCGAAATTGACCTGAAGCAGTTTTTCCTCGAACAGGTGCGCCTCTTCGAGCACTTCCCGGCCGACAAGGTGGACGACATCGTCAGCCAGGGCCAACTGGCCAGTTATGAAGGCAACGAGGCCATCCTCGAGACCGGCGACGACAGCAAGTACCTCGGCGTGCTGATCACCGGCCATGCGGAGATCTCCGTCACCGACAACACCGGCACCCGTTCGGTGCTGAGCCAACTGGGGCCGGGTGACGTCTTTGGCGTGATGTCCATCCTCACCGGCGAGCGCCTGTCCGCCGACGTGATCGCCGGTAACCGCTGCTACGTGTTGCTGATCCCCCATGCGGTCTTCAACGCCCACATCCTGACCAATCCCAAGGCCATTGCCTACCTTTCGCGCTTGCTGCTCGACCGCATGCGCAACATGAGTCTGGACATCGTTGCCGGGCAGACCCCCAGCGCGGCCAAGTCCGACGACCCCTACGCCCTGTCCCTGGTCACCGGCCAGCCCGGCAAGGTGGTCGCCCTCAACGTGGGCCTCAGCCAGATCCACTTCGGCATCTACGACACCAAGGACATGGGTTCCGACGTCCATGGCATCGTCGACAACGCCGATCCGGCCGTGGTGTGCATCACCGTGATGGTGGGCTCCCAGGTCAAGACGCAGATGCGCGAGCCCTTCCCCATCTCCGAGCTGTTCCGGGTCATGCAGGAAGCTACCCACCTGCTCGGCGACGCCTTCACCTTCCATCCCGAGGACGTCACTGCCGTCGGGCACCGGGTCGTCCATGGGGGCAGCAAGTTCTCCAGTGCCGTGGTCATCACCCCGCAGGTGATCGCCGAGATCGAAGCCCTCTCCGTGTTTGCGCCCCTGCACAACCCGGTGAATGTGGAGGGCATCCGCATGGCCATGAAGCAGTTGCCCGGCGTGCCCCACGTGGCGGTCTTCGACACCGCCTTCCACCAGACCCTGCCGCCCTACGCCTACCTCTACGGCCTGCCCTACGACCTCTACAAGCAGGAGGGCATCCGCCGTTACGGCTTCCACGGCACTTCCCACCGCTACGTTTCCCTGAAGGCTGCCGAAGTCGTCCAGCGCCCCCTCGGCGAACTCGAGGTGGTGTCCTGTCACCTGGGCATCGGCGCCTCCCTGTGCGCCATCGACCACGGTCGCTCGGTGGATACCACCATGGGCATGACCCCCACCGATGGCCTGATCATGCCCAGCCGTTCCGGCAGCATCGACCCGGCGGTGATGATCCACCTGATGCAGCACCAGGGCATGTCGCCGGAGGAACTCTCCAGCCTGATCAACACCGGCAGCGGCCTGAAGGGCATCTCCGGCATCTCCAGCAACATCCACGACATCGAGACCGCCGCCAGCAACGGCCACCATCGTGCCCTGCTGGCCCACAAGGCCTTCTGCTACCAGGTGCGCAAGAACATCGGCGCCTACGTGGCGGCCATGGGGGGCATCGACGTGCTGGCCTTCACCGGCGACGTGGGCGAAACCAGCGCCACCGTGCGCAGCCTGGCCTGCCAGGGCCTGGGCTACATGGGCATCAAGCTGGATGAGGAGAAGAACCGCAACCTCGGTCTGGTGGGCTCCCACGCCATCATCTCCGCCGACGATTCACCGGTCACCATCCTCGTCATCACCAACGACGATGAGCGTCTGGTGGCCTGGGAAACCCTGCGCGCCATCGAACGCAACCAGCTCCTCCTCGAAGCCCGTGCCGAAGACGCGCCCGCCATCCCCATCGAGATCTCCGCCCACCACGTGCATCTGTGCCAGGCCGATGTGGACAAGCTCTTTGGCCCCGGCCACCAGCTCACCCCCGAGCACGAACTGTCCCAGCCCGGCCAGTTCGCCTGCGCCGAGAAGGTGCACCTGGTCGGCCCCAAGGGGCGCATCGCCAACGTGCGCGTCCTCGGCCCGACCCGCAAGGAGACTCAGGTGGAGATCGCCATGACCGAGCAGTTCAAGGTCGGCATCCAGCCCCCCATCCGCGAATCCGGCGACCTGGTGAATACCCCGGGCATCACCCTCGAAGGCCCGGCCGGCAGCACCACCATCGAGCGCGGCGTCATCTGCGCCCAGCGCCACATCCACATGACCCCCGAAGACGCCCTGCGTTTCCGTGTGCGCGACAAGTACATCGTCCGCGTGCGGATCGAAGGCGAGCGCGAACTCATCTTCGGTGACGTGGTGGTGCGGGTGAACCCGGCATACCGCCTGGCCATGCACATCGATACCGACGAAGGCAACGCAGGCAACATCCGCACCGGCATGCAGGGTTTCATCGAGGAGATCCAGAGCCGGCTCTGAGGGCAGGGGGCAGACGGGCCAGTGGCCTGATGCTTTTGTGGGGTCGGATGTATTCGACCCCTCGGGTAAAGCAAAAAGGCCGGTTCCTTGCGGAACCGGCCTTTTTGCCAATCGGGTGGCTCTTAAAATCTGGCCGACGGCGGGATCGTTCAATCTGCATCCCCAGGGGGATGGGTCTGCAATTGACGGACCGACACCTGTATCGTCTTGCGCTGCTGCCAGGCCTGCCGAACAAACGGGTCCGCCACCGCATAGACGCCATGTGACTGACGGTGGATGACGTTGGCCGTGATCATGCGGTCAACCATGTTTTGCACCTGAGGCGTATCCACTGCCATGCCGATCTGCTCAGAGTAGCTGCTGATCGCGTCCGCAGAGAAAAGCCCTGATTCTCCAGATTCGTTTCCATGGACGACGCGGTCGAATATGATCGCGGCCAATTCGCCCAAGGACTCGATGCTCGCGATCTCGACCTCTGCCGCTGCCGATGCCAGCGTCGAGCAGATGATGGGGAAAGCGACATTGGGATCTTCCGGACGCGACTGAAGCAGCACCAGTGCATTCTGCAATTCCTCGGGGCGCTGGCCGACTGCCAGGAACCCCTGATACATGAGTTCATGCGAAGGCAGCTTGATTCCATCGATCTGCTCCAGCTGCGCCTTCTTCCAGCTCACGAAATCCGAGCCCAAAGGCTCATACGCGGTCGACACCGCGCCCGCGAAGGGTTGTGATCGCCGCGTGGCCATGTCCGCAACCAGCGATTTGTGGGAGCCAGTGCCCAGGAAGAGCAGGTAACCCGGTGTTTCAGGGCGGGTGTTGACGGCATCGCGCGCAGCCTTCAAGGCGAACAGCACGTTGTTTCCATCCTCCGTCCCCAGGGCGTGCTGCACCTCGTCAATGATGAGAACGACATCGGTCTTCACCTTGAAGACCAGTTCGGTGAACACCTCACTCAACGTGGCGCCACCTGGCTTGCCCACGGCGTCCACCTGGAAGCCAAAAGAAAAACCTGCAGCACCGATGTTCAAACCCTTGAACCGGTCCAGCAGCCTTGTACCTGGGGCGGCCAACTCGGACAGTGTGACCCGTACCGCCTCATGCACGAGCGAAGCCGGACTCTTGCTGCGGTCGGCCCACAAATCCGCATAGATCACCAAGGCCCCCATGGACTCCAGGGCCGGTATCAGGTCTTGACGAAGAAACGTTGTTTTTCCGATCCGGCGAATGCCCGAGAGAAACACCCCTGAGCGTACCTGGACCTGCAAAGCGTTCGGCTGCAACAACTGCCGGGCCATGTCCGTAGCGTACTGAGAGCGATGGAATACGGCCGCTGGCTGCATCAAGTTACCCATATTTATCTGAGGCTGCTAATTATCAGCCTCAGATAATTTTCTGTAAACTCAAAAGGGGGGAGCAAACGTGCAAGGCGCCCGCCAAGCTCCGTATGCTCACGTCAAGCCGGGGGCGCAGAAAAAAGGCCGGTTCCTTGCGGAACCGGCCTTTTTGCCAATCGGGTGGTGCTCATGGGCAGGATTGAACTGCCGACCTCTCCCTTACCAAGGGAGTGCTCTGCCACTGAGCTACATGAGCGGTGTCCCGCTGTGTCCTGACCGGACTGCTGCCCGGAGGACCGAAAACTGGAGCGGCAGAAGAGTCTCGAACTCTCGACCTCAACCTTGGCAAGGTTGCGCTCTACCAACTGAGCTACTGCCGCAATGGACTGTACGTATTGCTGACGCGTGTTGCGTGCGCCTTGTCCGAAGGGCGGCACTATACCTGAAACCCGCGATTTGGGAAGGCTCCGATTGAAAAATTTCATTCTCTGTCGGGCCGGGGGCGGGGGGCATGGCCATCTCGGGCAGCAAATGTCCTTGCATTACAAGGCTGTATCCGAGGCCGGCAGGGCAGGGGGGGTCATCTTTGGTGCAGGGCCGCCACGGGACGCCATGTTTCTGTGCATGAAACTCTGTCCTCCAACGCTAAATCCTTGATTTTTCGTGTCGTCGGCGCTTGGCACAGCTTCTGCTTCTCAAGAAGAAACTTTTTTTCATTGAGTGCAAACAGGAGCGATGTCCCATGAAGATCCAGCACAGTAGTCCGGCCGTCCCGGCCGTACATGTCATCCGCCGCGGAGGGTGCCATGAAGTGGATTAGCGCAATCATCAAGCCCTTCAAGCTCGACGAGGTCCGCATGGCCCTCAACGCCGTCGGCGTGCAGGGGCTGACCGTGACCGACGTGAAGGGCTTCGGCCGTCAGAAGGGGCACACCGAGCTCTACCGGGGTGCCGAGTACGTGGTGGATTTCCTGCCCAAGGTGAAAGTCGAGGCAGCGGTCCACGACGACGTGCTCGATTCCGCCATTGCCGCCATTGAACAGGCCGCAGCCACCGGCAAGATCGGCGACGGAAAGATCTTCGTCTTCGATCTGGTCCGCGCTGTCCGCATCCGCACCGGTGAGTCCGGCGCGGCCGCCATCTGAGGAGATTCCAATGAACCGTCTTCTCGCTTTCGCCCCCGTACTCCTTGCTGCCCTCTTCTCCACTCCGGGCTGGGCCGATGGCGCGCCACCCGCGCCGGTGCCCAACAAGGGCGACACCGCCTGGTTGATCACCGCCACCCTGCTGGTGGTCATGATGGCCACTCCCGGCCTGGGTCTGTTCTACGGCGGCATGGTCCGCGCCAAGAACATGCTCTCGGTGCTCATGCAGACCCTGGTGATCTTCTGTCTGCTCGGCGTGCTGTGGGCTGTGTATGGCTACAGCCTGGCCTTCACCGACGGCAATGCCTTCATCGGCGGCTTCGACAAGCTGTTCATGAAGGGGGTGACGCCGGAAACCGTGGTGGCCACCTTCAGCAAGGGCGTGGTGCTGCCCGAGTACCTGTTTGCCTCCTTCGAGCTGACCTTCGCCGCCATCACGCCGGCGCTGATCATCGGGGGCTTCGCCGAGCGCATCAAGTTCTCGGCGGTGCTGATCTTCATGGTGCTGTGGTTCACCTTCTCCTACATCCCCATGGCCCACATGGTCTGGTACTGGGCCGGCCCGGATGCCTTCACCTCGGCCGAGGCCGCTGCCAAGGCGGGCGAGTTCGCCGGCTTCCTGTTCAACAAGGGCGCCCTGGACTTTGCCGGCGGCACGGTGGTGCACATCAATGCCGGCGTGGCCGCGCTGGTGGGTGCCTACGCAGTGGGGCCGCGCATCGGCTACCGTCGTGAATCCATGGCCCCCCACAGCCTGACCATGACCCTGGTCGGCGCCTCGCTGCTCTTCGTGGGCTGGTTCGGCTTCAACGTGGGCTCGGCGCTGGAAGCCGGTGCCACCGCCGGCCTGGCCTTCTTCAACACCCTGGTGGCAGCCTGCGCGGCCACGGTGGCATGGACGGTGATCGAGGCCATCTTCAAGGGCAAGCCCTCCATGCTGGGTGCCGTATCCGGCGCCATTGCCGGTCTGGTGGTGATCACCCCGGCCTGCGGCCTGGTGGGTCCGATGGGCGCCATCATCATGGGCTTCCTCGGCGGCATCGTGTGCTACTGGGGGGTCAATGGCCTCAAGCGCATGCTGGGCGTGGATGACAGCCTCGACGTGTTTGGCGTGCATGGCGTGGGCGGCATCCTGGGTGCGCTGCTCACCGGTGTCTTTGCCTCTCCGGAGCTGGGGGGGACCGGTGTGTGGGACTACGTGGCCAATGCGCCGGCTGCCTACGACATGGGCGCCCAGCTGGTGGCCCAGTCCTGGGGTGCGGGCACCGCGGTGGTGTGGTCCGGGGTGGTGTCCTGGATCGCCTTCAAGCTGATCGACGTGACCATCGGCCTGCGTGTCAGCGAGGAGGACGAGCGCGAGGGGCTGGACCTGAGCGCCCACGGCGAATCCGCTTATCACGTCTGAGCCATGGCAGCGCATCGTTCGATGCGGGGGGCGCTGCCGCCCCCGCCTGAGCGATTTCCCGGCCGGCCGCGGCTGGCCGGGAAGCCTCCGCTGCGATCAATCAGGTCTCTCGTGGGGTCGGGGCGGGGTCGGCGCAGGGATGCGTCCGGCCCCGCCCTGTCGTCATGCCGTGTCGCCCGGGTTGGGATACATCAACACGCTGAGAAAGCGGATGGGGCACTGGGTGAGCTTTTCGGGGCCGTGGGGAATGTCGGCCCGGAAGGTGAGGGCGTCGCCCGGGGTGAGCACATAGGTGTTCTGCCCGTGGCGATACTCGATCTCCCCTTCGAGCATGTAGATGAACTCGGTGCCCGGGTGCTCGAAGATCGGGAAGGTCTCGGACTCGTGATCGATGGTGATCAGGAAGGGCTCGAAAACCTTGGTCGGGCCTTGGTCGTAGGCCAGCAGATGATAGGTGTGGCCCTTCTTGGTGCCACGCCGCACCACCTCCATGCCTTCCCCCTTCTTCACAAGCTGCGCGCTCCCGTCGCGCACGTCGTAGCCCCGGAACAGGGTGGCGATGGACACCCCCAGGGCACCGGCCAGGCGCGACAGGGTGTCGAGGCTGGTGGCCGTCTGGGCGTTTTCGATCTTGGACAGCATGCCCCGGCTGATGCCCGCCAGGCTGGCCACATCGGCGATGGTCAGCCCGTGCTTCTGGCGCAGATCGCGGATGGTGTTGCCCAGGTAGCGCTCCAGGCTGCCGGAGCTGTCGGTGTCGCTCATGGGGGATCTCCCGCCTAAATAAGGATGCCGGGATTATTGCACAGGCGGCATTTGTTTCACTGTAGGAAAAATAGTTGACATGATTCATGGCGAGATGCACCATGTGCAAAAATAATTCTCTATATGAACTTCCCTACGGAGTTGAGAGCATGTCATCGAGTCGTCGTTACACCCTGTCCCTGTCCTGCCCCGATCGGGTCGGCATCGTGGCTGCCGTGAGCGGCTTCCTGGCCCAGAACCAGGGCTGGATCACCGAGGCCAACAACCACGCCGACGCCGAGGCCGGCCGCTTCTTCATGCGCCAGGAAATCCTGGCCGACTCGCTGCCCTTCGGCATCGAGACCCTGCGCGACAAGTTCGCCCCCATCGCGGCGGAGTTCCAGATGGACTGGCGCATCAGCGACAGCGCGCGCAAGAAGCGCGTGGTGATCCTGGTGTCCAAGCAGGAGCACTGCCTGTACGACCTGCTGGCGCGCTGGCAGGCGGACGAGCTGAACATCGAGATCCCCTGCGTCATCTCCAACCACGAAACCTTCCGTGGTTTCGTGGAGTGGCACGGCATCCCCTTCCACCACGTGCCGGTGACGCCGGAGAACAAGCCGGCGGCCTACGCCAAGGTGGCGGATCTGTTCCGCGAGGCGGAGGGAGACGTGATGGTGCTGGCCCGCTACATGCAGATCCTGTCCCCCGAGCTGTGCGAGAACTACCCGGGGCAGATCATCAACATCCACCACAGCTTCCTGCCCAGCTTCGTCGGGGCCAAGCCCTACCACCAGGCCTACACCCGGGGCGTGAAGCTGATCGGGGCCACCTGCCACTACGTGACCAGCGAGCTGGACCAGGGCCCGATCATCGAGCAGGACGTGATCCGTGTGGATCACTCCGACGCCCCCGACGACCTGGTGCGCTACGGCAAGGACATCGAGAAGGCCGTGCTGGCCCGGGGCCTGCGCTACCACCTGGAAGACCGGGTGCTGGTCCACGGCAACAAGACCGTGGTCTTCCGCTAAGCCCATGAATAAATCCACTGCGCGTCCCGATCTCGCGACTCCGGTGCTCGCTGTACGCCAGTACAGCGCCGCGCCTCATCGCAAGCTCGGGCCTGCTCGCGACGATTCCTTTACGGGCTCTCCCTGCCCGAACCTTGAGGATCAATGACATGCCCTGGCGTCTCCTGCGCTTTGCGCTGAACAAGAAGCATCCGGAGCCCCGGATGTTCACCTTCCACGAGAAGCTCAAGTCGAGCTACGACGTGGTCATCATCGGTGCCGGTGGCCACGGTCTCGCAGCCGCCTACTACCTGGCCAAGGAGCACGGCATCACCAATGTGTGCGTGCTTGAGAAGGGTTACATCGGCGGCGGCAACACCGGACGCAACACCACCATCATCCGCTCCAACTACCTCACCCCCGAGGGCGTCAAGTTCTACGACGAGTCGGTGAAGCTGTGGCAGGACCTGTCCACCGACTTCGATCTGAACCTGTTCTACGCCAACCGCGGCCACTTTACCCTGGCCCACACCGACTCCGCCCTGCGCACCATGCGCTGGCGTGCCGAGGTGAACAAGCACTACGGGGTTAACTCCGAAGTGGTCGGCCCGGAAGTGGTGAAGGAAGCCGCGCCGATGATCGACCTGTCCTGTGCCGGCCACGCCCCCATCCTCGGCGCCCTGTACCACGCGCCCGGTTCGGTGGCCCGCCACGACGCCGTGGCCTGGGGCTACGGCCGCGGCGCCGACCAGCGCGGCGTGGAGATCCACCAGCAGACCGAAGTGCTCGGCATCGACGTGCAGGCCGGCAAGGTCAAGGGGGTCAACACCTCCCGCGGCTACATCTCCACCGGCAAGGTGCTGTGTGCGGTGGCCGGCTCCACCCCGCGCATCCTCAAGATGGTGGACGTCAAGACGCCGATCTACATCCACCCCCTGCAGGCCATGGTCAGCGAGCCCATCAAGCCCTGGCTCGACCCCATCCTGGTGTCCGGCAGCCTGCACGTCTACATCAGCCAGTCGGCCCGCGGCGAGCTGGTGATGGGTGCCTCCCTCGACCCCTACGAGCTGCACGGCACCCGCTCCACCCTCGACTTCGTCGAAGGCCTCAGCACCCACATGCTGGAGATGTTCCCCTTCCTCTCCGGCGTCAAGGTGATGCGCCAGTGGGCCGGCATGGCCGACATGACCCCCGACTTCGCCCCGGTGATGGGCAAGACCCCGGTGGAAGGCTTCTACCTGGATTCCGGCTGGGGCACCTGGGGCTTCAAGGCCACGCCGGTGTGCGGCAAGACCATGGCCCACACCCTGGTCAACGACACCCCCCATCCGCTGATCACCGGCTTCTCCATGGACCGCTTCCGCAACTACGCCCTCACCGGCGAAAAAGGCGCGGCGAGCGTGGGTCACTGAGTCGGCCACAGAGAGGAAACCCACCATGAAGATCCTGACCTGCCCCCTCAACGGCCCCCGCCCCGTCTCCGAGTTCTTCTACTGGGGCGAAGTGCGCCCCATGCCCAACCCGAATCTGGCCAGCGACGACGAATGGGCCGACTACGTCTTCAACCGCAACGGCGCGCCCGGCGTGAAGAAGGAATGGTGGTGCCACACCCCCAGCAACACCTGGTTCATCGCCGAGCGTGACACCGAGAAGGACGTCGTGCTCAAGACCTACTTTTATCAGGGAGAAGAATGATGCGATTGCCCGCCACCAGCGGCGAGTGGATCGACCGCTCCCGCCCCCTCGAATTCCACTTCGAAGGCCGCAGCTACAAGGGCTACGAAGGCGACACCATCAGCTCGGCCCTGTGGGGCGCCGACGTGCGCGTCCTCGGCCGCAGCTTCAAGTACCACCGGCCGCGGGGCGTGCTTTCCCTGGCCAACCATGACACCAACGCCTTGCATCAGCTGGGCGGCACCCCCAATGTGCGCGCCGACGTGACCCCGCTCGTTGCCGGCATGGACCTCAGCGCGGTCAATACCTTCGGCAGCCTGGAGGGCGACAAGGGTCGCTTCCTGGGCAAGATGGCGCGCTTCCTGCCGGTGGGCTTCTATTACAAGGCCTTCCACACCCGCAAGCTCTTCCCCCTGTGGGAGCGCATGTTCCGCTACATGACCGGCCTCGGCCGGGTGGACCTCCAGGCCCCCCACCGCAGCACCCCCAAGGCCTATGACTTCTGCGACGTGCTGGTCATCGGTGCCGGCCCCTCCGGCCTGTCGGCGGCCCTCGCCGCCGCCGCCCAGGGGGCCGAGGTGGTGGTGGTGGATGAAAACGCCCGGGCCGGTGGCAGCGCCAGCTACCAGATCGGCAACGAAGCCAGCCGCCGTCGGCTGCTGGCCGAGCTCCTTGTCCAGGTGGCGGCCCAGCCCCGCATCCGCGTGCTCACCGCCACCTACGCCGCCGGTTACTACAAGGACCACTGGATTCCCTTGGTCAGTGCCGAACGCATGCTCAAGATGCGCGCCGGCAGCGTGGTGGTGGCCAGCGGCGCCTTTGAGCAGCCCGCCGTCTTCCACAACAACGACCTGCCCGGCGTGATGCTGGCCAGCGCCGCCCAGCGCCTGATGTACCGCTACGGCGTCAAGCCGGTGAACAAGGCCGTGGTGCTGGTGGCCAACGCCGACGGCTACCGGGCCGCCCTGGACCTGCTGGCCCAGGGTGTCGGGGTGGCCGCCGTGGTGGACCTGCGCGCCACCGCCGGCAGCGCCGACCCCCTGGCACGCCTGCTGCAGCAGTCCGGCGTCGAGATCCTCAGCGGCCACACCGTGGTCGAAGCCCTGCCCGACGCCAAGGGCCTGTGTGCCGGCGCCCGCGTTGCCCCATTGCAGGCCAACGGCACCCCCGGCGTCCCGACCCGCGACATCGCCTGCGACGGCATTCTCATGAGCGTGGGCTGGGCGCCCGCCGCCAACCTGCTGTACCAGGCCGGCACGCGCATGCGCTACGACAAGAAGGTCGAACAGTTCGTCCCCGACGTGTTGCCCGAGGGCGTGTTTGCCTGTGGCCGGGTCAATGGCGTGCATGAGCTGGCCCGGCGCGTGGCCGACGGCACCCGCGCCGGCAGCCACGCCGCGGCGGCCGCCGGCTTCGGCCAGCCCATCGGCGAAGCCCTGCCGCCCGAAGTGGAGAGCCCCAGCCACCCCTGGCCCATCGTCGATCACCCGGCCGGCAAGAACTTCGTCGATTTCGACGAAGACCTGCAGTTCAAGGATTTCTGCAACGCCGTGCAGGAGGGCTTCGACAACATCGAGCTGCTCAAGCGCTTCTCCACCAACGGCATGGGCCCCAGCCAGGGCAAGCACTCCAACATGAACGGGCTGCGCATCCTGGCCCGCCTCACCGGAAAGGAGCCCCAGCAGGTCGGCACCACCACCGCGCGCCCCTTCTACCACCCGGTCCCCATGGCCATCCTGGCCGGGCGCGGCTTCAACCCGGAGCGTCGCACCCCCCTCACCAGCCGCCACGACGCCCTGGGCGCCAAGTGGATGCCGGCCGGCGTGTGGCAGCGCCCCGAGTATTACCAGGTCGCCGGCCAGGACCGCCTGGCCTGCATCCGCGGCGAAGCCCACGCGGTGCGCAACGCCGTCGGCCTCATTGACGTGGGCACCCTGGGCAAGCTCGAAGTCATCGGCCCCCAGGCCGCCGAGTTCCTGGAGCGGGTGTACACCTCCAACTACGCCAATCTCAAGGTCGGCATGACCCGTTACGCCGTGATGTGCGACGAGTCCGGCGTGGTCATCGATGACGGCGTGGTGGCCCGCCTGGCGGACGACCACTTCTACTTCACCACCACCACTTCCGGCGCCGCCACCATCTACCGGGAGCTGTCGCGCCTCAACACGATGTGGCGCCTGGACTGCGGCATCGTCAATCACACCGGCGCCTTCGCCGCGGTGAACCTGGCGGGCCCCAAATCCCGCGAGGTGCTGAAGACCCTCACCAGCCTGGACCTCTCCGCCGCCGCCTTCCCCTACCTGGCGGTGCGCGAGGGCGAAGTGACCGTGGGCGGTGGAAAGATCCCCGCCCGGCTGATGCGCGTCGGCTTCGTGGGTGAGTGGGGCTACGAGATCCACGTGCCCGCCAGCATGGGCGGCGTCCTGTGGGACGCCCTGATGCAGGCCGGCAAGGCCCATGGTATCCGCCCCTTCGGCGTCGAAGCCCAGCGTCTGCTGCGCCTCGAGAAGGGTCACATCATCATCAGTCAGGACACCGACGGCCTCACCACCCCGCTGGAGGTGGGCATGGACTGGGCGGTGAAGATGGCCAAGCCCTTCTTCGTCGGCCAGCGCAGCCTCGCCGCCATCGCCCGCAAGCCGCGCAAGCAGCAACTGGCCGGCATCGTCTTCCCGGTGGGCTACAGCGGCGCCGTGCCCCTGGAGTGCAACCTGGTCATCGAGGGTGGCGACATCGCCGGCCGCGTCACCAGCATCGCCTTCAGCCCCAGCCTCGACCGCCACATTGGCCTGGCCTTCCTGCGGCCCGATCTGGCCACCCCCGGCCGCACCGTCAGCATCCGCCTCACCGACGGCACCCTGGTGCAGGCCCAGGTCAGCACCACCCCGTTCTACGACCCGGACAACCTCAAGCAGAAGGAGGCAGCAGAGAGCGCTGCGCCGGGCCGTCCCCAAGCAGGCTCGCACCGCAGTGCGCAGCACGGAGGTACCCCAACAAGTACAAACCTCGCCGTGAGCCCGGTGGCCGAGCGCCTCGCCACCTCGCTCCTCAAGCCCCAGGACCAGGCCGCCGCGGCCGCCAGCCTCGGCATCGCCGATGTGTCCCTCACCGCCCGCCACGGCTGCAAGGGGCCTGGCGCCATCGCCTGGCTGGAAAGCCTCGGCCTGCCCATCCCGCCGAACACCAATAGCTGGCTGCCCCTCGATGGCGGCGGGCTGATCGCCCGGCTCGGCTTCACCGAGTTTTTGATCGAAGGCCCGGACGCCCTGATCGCCCCCATTGCTGCCACGCCCCGTGGCCCCGGCGTGTATCCGGTGCTGCGCCAGGACGCCGCCCTGATCGTCGGCGGATCGCGCCTGGACGAGCTGCTGCGCCAGACCTGCAACGTCAACTTCCGCCCCCTCGACCCGGCCAGCCGCCCGGTGGTGCTCACCTCGATGGTCGGCGTCGGCGTCACGGTCATCCCGGAAGTGCGCAATGGGCTGCCCGCCGCGCGCATCTGGTGCGACGGCACCTATGGACATTACCTGTGGGAAACCCTGCTCGGCATCGCCGTCGAGCTGGGCGGGGGCGCCGTTCCCCCCCCACAGCTTCAACTGAATCGCCCGAACCCAACCCAACATCAGGAGAGCGGCAATGACGCCCACGGAAGCCAAGAAGTTTCTCGCCGACAACGAAGTCAAATATGTGCTGGCCCAGTTTGTCGACATCCACGGCACGGCCAAGACCAAGGCCGTCCCGACTGCCCATTTCGACAGCATCCTCACCACCGGGGCCGGTTTTGCGGGCTTTGCGGTGTGGGGCCTCGGCATCGAGCCAAATGGCCCGGACTTCATGGCCATCGGTGACCTGGACACCCTGACCCTGGTGCCCTGGCAGCCCGGCTACGCCCGCATCGCCTGCGACGGCCATGTGAAAGGCGAGCCCTGGCCCCTGGACACCCGCGTGGTGCTGAAGGAGCAGATCAAGCGCCTCGACGCCATGGGCTACACCTTCTTCACCGGGCTGGAGCCGGAGTTCTCCCTGCTCAAGAAGGACGAGCTGGGCAACATCATCCCCACCGACCCCACCGATACCCTGCCCAAGCCCTGTTACGACTACAAGGGCCTGTCGCGCAACCGCCAGTTCCTCGAAACCCTCACCGACAGCCTGCGCCAGGTGGATGTGGACGTCTATCAGATCGACCACGAGGACGCCAATGGCCAGTTCGAGATCAACTACACCTTCGCCGACTGCCTGACCTCCGCCGACCACTACCTGCTGTTCAAGATGGCCGCCTCGGAGATCGCCAACGACCTGGGCATGATCTGCTCCTTCATGCCCAAGCCCTTCGCCAACCGGCCGGGCAATGGCATGCACATCCACATGTCCATCGGCGACGGCAAGACCAACCTCTTCGCCGACGACTCCGACAAATACGGCCTCGGCCTGTCCGCCCTGGCCTACCAGTTCCTGGGCGGCATCCTCGCCCACGCGCCGGCCCTGGCGGCCATCTGCGCCCCCACGGTGAACAGCTACAAGCGCCTCGTGGTGGGCCGCTCCCTCACCGGCGCCACCTGGGCCCCGGCCTACATCAGCTACGGCGACAACAACCGCTCGTCCATGGTGCGCATCCCCCACGGCCGGCTGGAGCTGCGCCTGCCCGACGGCGCCTGCAACCCCGACCTGGCCACCGCCGCCGTGATCGCCGCCGGCCTCGACGGCATCGAGCGCAGGCTCGACCCGGGCGCGCCCCACAACCAGAACCTCTACGCCCTCAGCCCCGAAGAGTTGAAGGCCGAGGGCATCGAGATCCTGCCCCAGAACCTCCACGAGGCCCTGCTCGCCCTGGAGAAGGACACCGTGCTGTGCAAGGCCCTCGGCCCCGTCGCCGGCGAGTTCCTGCGCCTCAAGCACATGGAGTGGGTGGAGTACATGCGCCACGTGTCGGACTGGGAAATCAAGAGCTACCTGGAATTCTTCTGACGCAGCCGTGGGGTCGATGTCCTTCGACCCCGGACCCGACAGATAAAGCGAATCAAAGACTTAACGAAGGAGAAACAACCATGTGTGGAATCGTTGGACTGCTGGTGAAGACACCGGCCCTGCGGGAGAAGCTCGGCGAGCTGATGGTCCCGATGCTCATCGGCATGACCGAGCGCGGCCCCGACTCCGCCGGCCTGGCCGTGTTCGGCACGTCCCTGGCCGACAGCCAGCGCAAGATCAGCCTGTACTCCGGCCTCACCGAAGACGGGGCCGACTTCAACTGGCTCGGCCTCACCCACGAGCTCAAGGCCCACCTGGGCGTCAATGCCAGCATCACCCCCAAGGGCAACCACGCCATCCTCGGCTTCGACATCGCCCCGACGGTGGTCAAGCGCTGGATCAAGGAGCACCACCCCAAGCTGCACATCCTGTCCACCGGCCGCAGCATCGACCTCTACAAGGACATCGGCACCCCGGCCGAGGTGGCGGCGCGCTACGGGTTCGACAAGCTGACCGGCTCCCACCTGGTGGGCCACACCCGCATGGCCACCGAATCCGCCGTGACCCCGGACCGTGCCCACCCCTTCACCGCCGGTGAAGACTTCTGCCTGGTGCACAACGGCTCCCTGTCCAACCCCAACGGCATCCGCCGCATGCTCGAGCCGCGGGGCATCACCTTCGAGACCGACAACGACACCGAGGCCGCCTGCCGCTTCCTGGAATGGCGCCTGCGTGAAGGGGACGACCTGGAGACCGCGCTGCAAAAAGGCTTTGAAGAGCTGGACGGCTTTTTCACCTTCCTGATGGGCACCCCCGACAAGCTGGCCCTGATCCGCGACCCCTTCGCCTGCAAACCGGCGGTGGTGGCCGAGACCGACGACTACGTGGCCATCGCCTCCGAGTTCCGTTCCCTGGCCCACCTGCCCGGCGTCAAGCACGCCACTGTTTTCGAACCCGCCCCCGAGGAGATGTACGTATGGAACGCCTGACCTTCGACCTGGCCGCACAGCCCCTGCGGGAGCTCAACACCTTCCTGCACACGGGTGCCAAGGAAGGCAAAGTCGGCCACGTGACCGTCCTCAACCCGGACGGCGCCCACAACATCGCCGTCGGCCTCGACTGCCCCATCGAAGTTGAAGTGGTCGGCCACGCCGGCTACTACGCCGGCGGCATGAACAAGTCGGCCACCGTCACCATCACCGGCAGCGCCGGCACCGGCGTGGCCGAGAACATGATGAGCGGCAAGGTGCACGTGAAGGGCTTTGCCTCCAACGGTGCCGGTGCTTCGGCCCACGGCGGCCTGCTGGTCATCGAGGGCGACGCCGGCCTGCGCTGCGGCATCTCCCTCAAGGGCGGCGACATCGTCGTCGGCGGCTCGGTGGGCAGCTTCTCGGCCTTCATGGCCCAGGCCGGCCGCATGGTGATTTGCGGCGACGCCGGTGATGCCCTGGGCGACTCGCTCTACGAGGCCGTGCTCTACGTGAAGGGCAAGGTGAAGTCCCTCGGCGCCGACGCCCAGTACGAAGAGATGACCGAGGCGGACATCGCCGCCGTGGCCAGCCTGCTCGACCAGGCCGGCCTCGACCACGACCCCAAGGCCTTCCGGCGCATCGCCTCCCAGCGCGCCCTGTACCACTGGAACGCCGACGCCAACCAGGAATATTGATCAGGGCGCTGGCCCGCCCAGTGATCAGGTGAGGCCGGCCCCGCCGACAGGGCCGGCCCGCCACCAAACCGAATCAGGCAGACGGACCTAGCCGACGAATACTGAGGAGTTCCACCATGGAAACCAAACCCGTGAATTTCAAGAACCTCTCCCGCGAGGAATCCTACGGCTACGACCGCAAGACCCTCGACTACATCCGCAACGCCGCGGCCCACGGCCTCTACGAGATCCGCGGCATGGGCGCCAAGCGCAAGCTGCCCAACTTTGACGACCTGGTCTTCCTCGGCGCCTCCATGTCCCGCTACCCGCTGGAAGGCTACCGGGAGAAGTGCATCACCAAGACCCTGCTCGGCACCCGCTTCGCCAAGAAGCCCATCGAGCTCGACATCCCCATCACCATCGCCGGCATGAGCTTTGGCGCCCTGTCCGCCAACGTCAAGGAATCCCTGGGCCTGGCGGCCACCGCCCTGGGCACCTCCACCACCACCGGCGACGGCGGCATGACCCAGGAAGAGCGCCGCTCCTCCAAGACCCTGATCTACCAGTGCCTGCCCTCCCGCTACGGCTTCAACCCGGATGACCTGCGCAAGGCCGACGCCATTGAAGTGGTGATCGGCCAGGGCGCCAAGCCGGGCGGCGGCGGCATGCTGCTGGGCCAGAAGGTGAACCCCCGCGTCGCCAAGATGCGCACCCTGCCCGAAGGTGTGGACCAGCGCTCGGCCTGCCGTCACCCGGACTGGACCGGCCCGGATGACCTGGCCATCAAGATCCAGGAACTGCGCGAGATCACCGACTGGGAGAAGCCCATCTACGTGAAGGTTGGCGCCACCCGCACCTTCAACGACGTCAAACTGGCCGTGCATTCCGGCGCCGACGTGGTGGTGGTGGACGGCATGCAGGGCGGCACCGCCGCCACCCAGACCTGCTTCATCGAACACGTGGGCATCCCCACCCTGGCCGCCGTGCGCCAGGCCGTCAATGCCCTGGAAGACCTGGACATGAAGGGCAAGGTCCAGCTCATCGTCTCCGGCGGCATCCGCACCGGCGCCGACGTGGCCAAGGCCCTGGCCATGGGCGCCGACGCGGTGGCCATCGGCCAGGGCGTGCTGGTGGCGCTGGGCTGCAACGGCGAGACCTACTTCCAGAACGGCGCCCACCACGACGCCATCGCCGACTACAACGCCCTGGGCACCGCGCCGGGCTACTGCCACCACTGCCACACCGGCAAGTGCCCGGTGGGCATCACCACCCAGGACGCCATCCTGGAGCAGCGCCTGTCGCCGGAAGTGGGAGCCAAGCACCTCAAGAACTACATCAAGACCCTGAACATGGAGCTCACCACCATCGCCCGGGCCTGCGGCAAGCAGAACGTGCATCACCTGGAACCGGAAGATCTGGTCGCCCTCACCATCGAAGCCGCCGCCATGGCCGGCGTCCCGCTGGCTGGCACCAACTGGATCCCCGGCCAGGGCTTCTGAGAGGGTGTGAAGAAATCGTAGCGAGCGGTTCGAGTTCGCCCCGAGAAGCACAGCCGTACAAGGGTACGGTGAGCATCGCAGGGGCGAAATCGGGTCGCGCAGCAGATTTATTCACACCCTCTGAGCACGGGCCGGCCTGCCCGTAACCCCGTTTCTCCCTCTCGCCCCGCAAGGCGTTCAGCCGGGGCGATCCTTTGCCGGATCGCCCCGCTTTTTTTCAGCAGGAGTGTGAACCCATGACCGCCCGCATCATCGACGGCAAGGCCCTCTCGAAACAATTGCGCGAAGGCTTCAAGACCCGCGTCGGCGCCCTCGTGGCCCAGGGCGTCACCCCCGGCCTGGCGGTGATCCTGGTGGGCGACAACCCGGCCAGCCGGGTCTATGTGGGCAACAAGGTGAAGGCCTGCGAGGAGTGCGGAGTGCGTTCCTTCCACATCGCCCTGCCGGACGACACGCTGGAGTCGGAAGTCCTCGCCACCATCGCCCGCCTCAACGCCGACCCGGCCGTGCATGGCATCCTCATCCAGCTGCCGCTGCCGCCCCACATCGACGGCCGCAAGGTGCTGGAGGCCATCAGTGTGCACAAGGACGTGGACGGCTTTCACCTCTACAACGTCGGTGGCCTCGTCGTCGGCAACACCATCTTCCCGCCCTGCACCCCCTACGGCGTGCAATTGCTGCTCGACACCACCGGCACCGACGTGGCCGGCCAGAACGTGGTGGTGGTGGGGGCCAGCAACATCGTCGGCAAGCCCATGGCCCTGATGCTGCTGCAGCGGGAAGCCACCGTCACCCTCTGCCACGCCAAGACCCGTGATCTGGCCCAGCACACCATCCTGGCCGACATCCTGATCGTGGCCGCCGGCAAGCCGGGGCTGATCGTGCCGCAGATGGTCAAGCAGGGGGCCATCGTCATCGACGTGGGCATCAACCGTTTGCGAGACGGGCCCAATGC
>WBZV01000355.1_pt1 | contig 28918 bp, 16 predicted proteins | sample 5204221 | NCBI WGS metagenome assembly WBZV01 (sample SAMN12344360, study PRJNA552823) | activated sludge metagenome | biome: Activated sludge suspended growth; feature: Nitrification reactor; material: Wastewater; isolation source: activated sludge from nitrification reactor of wastewater...
AGTCGTCGACGACCCTCAATGGGCCCTTCGGCGTCGGGAAGGTCTTCGACACCTCGTAGAACTCGACGTAGCGCCCGCTGAACGGGCTCACGGCGCGCTCCCGATAGGCCTTGGGAGGTGCCTTGCTGGGGCGGGGCATCGACGAGCTGGGGCTCCTGCCCCTCCTTGTTGCCGGCGCCGCGCGCCGCCTGCCGGCCCTGGCCGGAAGGCCGCTCTACGGCCGCCAGAGCTTCGTCTGGGGGCTCTGGGGATGGCTGCTCGTCGCCGGCCTGGGCTTGCCGGCAGACCTGGCCCCCGAGTTGCTGGGGCCTGGTTCGGCGCGCTGGCTGGACCTGCTGCGACCCTGGGGCCTGCTGCCCCTCGGCCTGATCGCGCTCTGCCTCGCGGGGACCTTCCTCGGCCGACCGCTGATCGGAGGTCCGGCTCGGCGGACGATCAGCGGCGCCGACCGGCTCTTCCTGGCCGGACTGGCCTGGGCCCTCGCGCTCCGGGTGGGCGAGGCAGCCTTGAGCGCTACCGCCTGGCGCCTGCTCCAGTTCAGCCCTGCCGCCCCGCGCGCCTGGGAGTTGCCGGCCTGGGGCGCTTGGTGGAGCATCGCGCTGGCTCTTGTGTGGCCGGCGGGTCGGCCGGTCGGCCCAAGGGAGGCGGCGGGCCGCGCCGATGGGGCGGCCGCGCTGGACGGAGGGACGATGCCTGCCCCCCGTCGCAGCCACTGGGGAGGCATCGGGACGGCCCTGGTGGCCTTCTGTGCCCTCTTCCAGAGCGTGTTGGCCCTGCCCCTGGCCCTGGCCCAGGGTGCCGCCGGCGGCTACGGCAGCCTGTTGCCGCTGGAGGCGAGCCTGCGCCTGCCCCTGCTGCTGGGCCTGCTGGGGGCCGCCTTGGCCATCCTGGTCACGGACTGGCGCGATCGGGTGCAGCGGCCCGACCTTGCTCCAGCAGACCCGGCGCCGATCGAAGCGCCGCGGACAACAGGAAGCACGGCGGCCGCGGCGGTGCCGCAGCTCTATCCGGCGACGGTGGCCGCGGTCCTGGTCGCCTGCTTCCTGACCGCGGTCCTGCTGCCTCTGCTGCGCTTCGGGGCGGCGGCGGGGGAAGGGGCCGCGGCCCCGAGCGACCTGGCCCTCGGCCAGGCCCAGTACATCGCCGACGGTTGCGTGTTCTGCCACAGCCGCCGCCAGCGCGAGGTCTGGGACGAAGCGCTGTTCGGGCCGGCGACGGGAGTGCCTGAGCCCGGCGCCCCTGCGCTCGCCGGGCTGCGCCGGGCGGGCCCGGACCTGCGCTGGGTGGGCGAACGCCTGCAGGACGCGCAGGAGCGCCTGGCCGTGCACGCGGCCGGGGGGCGGCCGGCGCTGCCCTGGCGCTTCTCGGCCGGCGGCGCCGGCCCGGAAGGGGAGGACCTGCTGGACTACCTGCTCGCCGCGCGGCCCTCGGCGGCCGGGGGGCGCTGACCGGCGATGGCCCCTGACTTCCCCCCCCGCGACCCCGGGCTGCCCCACTTCGTCTGGGCCCTGCTCGGCCTCGTCCTGGCCATGTGCGTGGCCCTGTTCGTGCGGCCGCCGCGCCCCCTGGCGCTGCCCGGCACCCAACGCGATGCCCCGGTCGAAGGCCAGGCGGAGGTCGATCCCGCGCTGTTGGGGCAGGCCCTGTTCCGTGACCAGGGCTGTGCCGACTGCCATGCCGACGAGGCCGGCCGGGCTGCCCGGGGCCCCGGCCTCCAGGGCCTCTGGGCCCGGGCGGGCCTGCGGATCGAGGCGCCGGACTACCGCGGCGGCGCTCGAGATCCTGAGACCTACCTGCGGGAGGCGGTGCTCGACCACTGCCTGGATCCCCTGCCGGGCTACGACTGCCCGCCGCTGGACGACCTCGCGGTGCGCCTGAGCGTCGGCGAGGTCGACAGCCTGCTGGCCTATCTGGCAAGGGCCGGCGGCGGCGACGAGGCGGCGGGCGCCACGGAGGTCGCGCCATGAGCCTCTCCGGCCGTCCGGACGCCCTCGCGGAGCGCTATGCGCCGGGCGAGGCCGCCGGTCCCCTGCTCAGGGCCATCCTGGGAGGCCTGGTGGGCAGCCTGGTCCTCCTCGCCCTCGACCGGATCTGGCCGGAGCCGTGGTTGGTGCTGGGGGCCGGCGCGTCCGGTGACGCGCGCGCTCTGCCCCTGGGCCTGCTGGTGCCGGCGCTCCTGGCCGACCTGCTGCTGGGGCAGCCCGATCGGACGGCGATGGGCGTCCTGGGCCTGGTCCTGGGCTTGACGACGGCCAACTTCGTCTATGTCTACGGCCAGTTCCGGCGCTTCGTGCCCGGAGGCGATCTCTGGCGCGGCGTCGCCTGGGCCGGCCTCCTGGCCCTCCTGGCAGGCGGAACCCTGCTGCCGCGCGCCATTCCCTGGCTGGAGGAGGCAGCCGCCGGCGGGGCGGCCCGCCTGCTCATCGCCGCGGCGCTGCTCAGCCTGGAGTTCGGCCTCGCCATCGTGGCCCATGGCTTGACCGCTGCCTTGATCAGCCCTACGAACAGCGGGCCGTCCAGCGGGGGCGACGGCGCTGGGGGGGGCCTGATCCGACCATGAAGCCGCCCCTTCCCGGGTGTCCAAGGGGCCGCGTGCGGCAGGGCCGCTCCTCCGGCGTCCCCCCGCGCGATGGGCGGGTGGCCGCCTGCCTCCGGTTCGGCCTGTTCACCCAGGTGCTGCTGCTGACCGCCTGCAGCATCGGCCTGGGGCCGGGGGCCGCCTCGACGGCGGCACCGCGACCGATCCTTCTGCCCTCCGCCGACAGCGGCCTGCCCTCGGGGCTCCGCCTGCCGCTCGAGCGGGCCGATGCCGCCGCCGCCGAGCGGAGCTTCGCCCGCGACTGCGTGCCCTGCCACGGTCCCACGGGGCGGGGCGACGGGCCCAGGGCGCCTCTGCTCCGGCCTGGTCCGGCGGACCTCCAGGACGAAGGGCGTCAGCGCGGCCTGGCCCTGAGCTGGCAGCACCGCAGCATCGCCGAGGGCAAGGGGGCCATGCCGGCCTGGGGCCTCCAGTACGACGAACGGCGGATCTGGGACCTGGCCTTCCTGACCTGGTCGATGGCCTTGGGTCCGCGGTCGGGCGACCAGGAGGCCTACGCATCCCATTGTGCCGGCTGCCACGGGGCAGGGCCGGGCACGGAGGCGCTGGGCGGAGGCCATCGCCTGGACCGGGCCGGCCGCGCCGCGCGCAGCTTCGACGAGGAACTGGCCCTGCTCCGCCAGGGGGCGCATCCCCGCCTGGGCGGGACGGCCGAGGCGACCCTCGAGGCAGCGCTCCGCTGGTCGTGGACCTGGCTCTACTCCCCCGCGCCCGCGGCCACCGCCGCCCAGGAAGGTCCCTAGCCATGGGGGCGGCCGGCCGCCGGGCCGCGGTGCCCGGACGCGGCGCGCCGCCGAAGGCCGCGGCTGGGCGGCTGGGCGCCCGGGCGATGGTGGCCGCGATCGCCTGCGCCCTCGCCGGAGCGGGCGCGCCCCCCGATGCCCGAGGCGATGCCCCGGCGGCCTCTCCCTGCCAGGCCCGCCTGGCGCAAGGGGCCGCACCGGACCGGCTGGAGGTCGGCGATACCTTCACCGTGACCCTGACCCTGGCCGTCGACTGCCCCGACCGGCGCCTGCCGCTGGCCCTGGCCCTGGTCCTCGACAGGTCCAGCTCCATGGAGCGCGGCGGGGCCCTGGAGCGGGCGAAGGAGGGCGCCCTCACCCTGGTGGAGCGCCTGGAGCCGGGCCTCGACTGGGGCACCGTGATCAGCTTCAACGAGGCGGCGCGGGTGGACCAGCACCTGACGGACGTGCCGGCGCTCCTCGGGCACGCCATCGAAGGTCTCCGGCCGGGCGGCGACACCAACATCAGCGCCGGCCTGGCCGAGGGACGGCGGCAGCTCGGCCGCATGGCCGGCCGGGCGCCGCAGCCGGCCCTGGTGCTCCTGACGGACGGCAAGAACCTGAGCGGCGCCCAGGCTGTGGCCAAGGAAGGCGAGGCCCTGCGGCGGGCCGGCGTCTACGTGGCGGCGATCGGCTTGGGTCGCGATCCGGAGCGGGACATCCTCGAGGCGGCCGCCAGCAGCCCGGCCGACGCCTACTTCCTCGAGCGACCGGAGCAGCTCCTGGCGGTCTTCCAGACCATCGGCCGGCGCTGGACGGCGTGGACCCTCCAGCAGGCCCGGGTGCTCCACCGCCTCCCCCCGTCCCTTGAGGCCCTCGGGCCGGCGATCCCGCCGGCCGAGCTTCTGCCCGATGCCGGCCGGTCCTGGCGCCTCCCCGCCCTCGGCGCCGAGCCCCTGACCCTGCGACTACAGGTCCGCGCCCACGAGGCGGGTCGGCATCCGGTCAGCCGCGAGGCCTTCCTGGCCTGGGAGGACCAGGGCGGGGCGGGCGGCCGGGCGGACTTTCCCCTCGCCTGGGTGGAGGTGCTGCCTCCCGGCACCCCCGAGCCGCGGCCCACCGGCAGCGCCTCGCCCCGGGCCACCGCCGCGAGCACCGAACCGGGCGGCGGGACCGGCACCCCGTTTCCCAGTCCGGCCACGCCAGGCCCCGAGCCCTCCGCGACCCTGCAGCCGTCCGCCACCGCGCCCGGGCCTTCGGCCGAGCCGACGGGCGGGCTGCCGTCGACGACCCCCACGGCGGCGGCCCCGCGGACGCCGACCGGCCCGCCGGCCACGCCTGCCCGGCGGCGCTACCTGCCCGCGCTGGCCCGCCACGGCTGCCCCGGCGGCGCGGCCGCCGAGCGGGCGGCCGACCTGGTCCTCCTGCTGGACAGCTCGACCACCATGGGGCTGTCCACGGCAGAGGGCCCCAGCCGCCTGGCCTTGGCCCAGGAGGCCATCCGCCGCCTGGTCGGCTCGACCGACCCCCGCAGCCTGCGCCTGGGCCTCGTCGGCTTCGACGCCGAGGCGCGTGTCCTGGCCGGACTGGACAGCGGCCCGTCGGCCGTGCTGGACGCGGCCCAGGCCATCAGGCTCCGGCGCGGTTCGCGCATCGACCTGGGCCTGGAGGCGGCGGCCCTCCTGCTGCACGCGGAGGCCCTGCCCGGCCGCCCGGCCTTCGTCGTGCTGATCAGCGACGGTCTGCCGGCCGGGACCACGGAAGCAGCGGTGCTGGCGGCCGCGCGGCGCCTGGGCGAGCAGGGAGCCCGGCTCTGGGCCCTGGGCCTGGGCGATGCGCCGCAGGCTGAGGCCCTGCTGCGAGCCCTGGCCGGGTCCGAGGGCCGCTACCTCGCGGCGGGCGACGGCGCCGCGCTCGCCGCGCTCCTGCCCGCCCTGGGCGGCGAGGCGCTCTGTCCCTGAGGCGCCGGCTCGGGAAGCTGGCTGGCTTTTCGCGGCCGCGGCCGTATCATGGCGGCCCATGACGACGCAGAAACGCCGCTGGCAGCTCTGGCTGGGCCTGCTCTTCAGCGCGGTGGCCCTCTGGTACGCCGGACGGGCGGTGGACCCCCGGCGCCTCTGGGCGGCTCTGACCGAAGCGGACTACCGCTGGCTGCTGCCGGCCATCGCCTTGCTGCTGGTGGGGCAGGTCCTGCGCACCTGGCGTTGGCGCCTCCTCTTCCATGTCGGCAACCGTCCTCCCTGGCGCGAGACCTTCGGGGCCCTGTGCGTGGGCTACTTCGTCAGCACCGTGTTCCCCTTCCGCCTGGGCGACCCGCTGCGCGCCTGGGCCCTGGGACGCTATGCGCGCGGTTCCGGCAGCGAGGCCCTGGCAACGGTCATCGTCGAGCGCCTCCTGGACTTCCTGTCGGTGGTCGTGCTACTGGCCTGGGTGGCGCCCGGCCTGACCGCCGAACGGTTGGCCGAGCGCTTCGGATCCGGCCCCTGGGACCATCCCGTCGGCCTGCGCTGGCTGGTGCTCAGCCTGGTCCTCCTCAGCTATGCCGGCCTGGCCGCCCTGGCCGCCATCGGCCACCGGTCGGATGCGGTGGTCGAGCGCCTGCTCGCCCGCGCGGGGCTGTCCGAGGCAGCCAAGGCCCGCGGTCGACGGCTCTGGGGGGGCTGGATCGATGGGCTCTCGCCCCTCCGGCAGCCGCTCCCCGCCCTGGTAGGTCTGGCCGCTTCTCTGCTGGTCTGGTTCGTCGGTGCCCTCTCCTGCTGGTTGGTGCTCCTGGCCTTCCACCTGCCCCTCGGCTTGGGTGTGGCCACCTTCATGCTCTGCGTCGTGGCCTTCGCCGCCATTCTCCCTTCCACGCCGGGCTACCTGGGCGTCTACCAGTGGGCGGTGGTCTGGAGTCTCGGTGTGGCCGCGCAGCTGCCGGAGGACCAGGCCTTCGCCTACTCCTTGGTCAACCACGCCGCCACCTTCGGCGTGCTGCTGGCCCTGGGACCGGTGGGGCTGCGCCTGCTCCGGCTCTCGGGGGCCGAGCTCCGGCGCGGCATGGAGGCGCCAGAGCAGTTGACGGTCGTCTCCGCCTCCGCGGCCGCGGACGGCCTGTAACCGCGGCCGTCCATCCCCTCCTGCCCGGTCCAGCGCGGCCGAGGGGCGGGCGGGGCCGCCCTGGATCCACCGCGCCGGCCCCGCGTCATGGCGCCGCCCCGCCAGCGCTGGAACCGGCCGGGGCTTGCCACTAGAATCATACGATCCGGGACATCGTGCGTCCTGACCCATCCGCCGGCCATGCCCGGCCCCCCTCGCCCGTGAGCCAGACATGGACAGCAAGCCCGCCGGCAGCCCGCGGCCCGCGCAGCGCCTGAATGTCGAAGGTCTGAGGAGGATGTTGGCCAACGAGGCCGACATGTCCTTCAGGCGACGCGCCGAAGCCGTCTTCCGCTTCATCGACCTGCAGCCCGGCGACCGGGTGCTGGATGCCGGTTGCGGGCGAGGCTTCTACCTCAACTTCCTGCGAGCCCTCTATCCCCAGGCCGACGTGCTGGGCATCGAACTGGACATCCCCCTCCTGCCGGTCGCCAGGCGGGTGGTGCCCGGCGCGGCCGTCTCCTGCGTCAACCTCTACCAGGTACCGTTCGCCGACGCCAGCTTCGACAAGATCATCTTCTCCGAGGTGATCGAGCACATCCCCGACGACCGACAGGCCTTGGCCGAGCTGTATCGGGTGCTGGCGCCGGGCGGGGTCCTGGCCCTCACCACGCCCAATGCCAACTACCCCTTCTGGTGGGATCCCATCAACAAGACCCTGGAGTGGACCCTCGGGACCCATGTCCGGACCGGCCCCCTGGCCGGCATCTGGGCCAACCACGTGCGCCTCTACCCCTTGGACCAGCTCCTGGCCTTGGTGACGGACGCCGGCTTCCAGGTGGAGGCGGTGGAGTGCCACACCCACCACTGCTTCCCCTTCATCCACAACCTGGTCTACGGCCTGGGCAAGGAGTTGATGGTGCGCGGCCTGCTGCCGGACGCGATGATGCAGGCGGCCGATCGCTTCAACCTGGACGCGGACCCGCGCCGCGGCTCGCCGCTCAATCCCGTCAACCTCGGCCTGCGCCTCCTGGAGGCCTTCGACCGACGCAACGACAGCGATCCGCCCGGCCCCGAGGACAGCTTCCTCATCATCGCCCTCAAGCTCCGCAAGCCCGAGGTGGCACCATGAGCCTGCCGTCCGAGGCCATGCCCGGGCCAGAGCCCGGGGCCCCCGGCGAGGCGGATCTGCCGATGGCCGATCCGGGCGACGAGACGGCGGCCTCGGCGCTGCCGCCCGTGGATGCGGCCGCGCCTGAGGATCCCGACGCCGGCCCTCGGCCCTCGACCTTCGTCCTGCCCTTGGCGGCCCTGGGCTTCGCCCTGTTCGCCCTCCGCTGGGCCGGCCGGGCCTGGGTCCAGGCTCCCGACCTGTGGTGGGATCCCCTCCTGGCCATCCTGGGCGGAGGGGCCGCGGCCGCCTACGCGATCCACCAGCGAAACCGGATGCTCGCCGGCCTGCGCGGCCTGGTGTCCGAGCTGAGCATCGGCGCGGGGGCGCGCGCGCCGGCCCTGGCCCCGGGGGCGGACAACGCGGAGGGGTCCGGTGAGGCCGTGGCGCTCATGCCGGGCGCGGAGGATGCGGCAGCGGGCGCGGCAGCCTCCGCGGTCCTCGATGCAGCGGGCGGGGCGGCCGAGGACGACCGCGGCACCGGGAGCGACCCCGCCCCGCACCCGGATGCGTCCGGGGCGTCGACCCCGAATGGCGCAGGCGGCGGCAGCCGAGGCGCCGAGGCCGGGGGAGCCGACGGTCCGGCCCCGGCCCGCTGGCTGGACGACCTGCGCCGCGGCTGGCGCGAGGATGACGGTGCGGCCTGGCTGCCGAGCCTGGATGCGGTGGCCCCCGGTCGCCTGACCGCCTCGCTGGTCCTGGGCATGCTCGCCCTGGGCTTCGCCATCGTGGCCCAGCGCGGCTTGGACCAACTGGCACAGCAACTGGGCGATCGGGTGCCGCAGGTCGGCTGGCCCCTGGGGCTGCTGTTGCTGGCGGTCATCGCCCTGAGCTTCGCCGGCGTCTACCTGGCCCCCGAGCAGGTGGAGGACGCGCCGCTGGCGCCCCGGATGCTGCGATCGATCGGCGGGCGCCGGGCCTGGCTCTGGGCGAGCCTCGGCGCCGGCCTCTGCCTCGTCACCGTCGCCTTTCCGGCCGGAGCCGGGGTGGACCCGCCGCCCTTCGCCATCTTGCGGCACGCGGCGGACTTCAACAACGCCACCCTGCAGCCGGTGGGCCTCTTCCAGTGGCTGCTGGGGCTGGGCATCGTCCTCCTGGCCTTGGCCGTGCCCCCCAAGCCCGTCCTTGAGCGCCTGGGCGCCGCTCTGGCGGCCCTGCGTCGGCCGCATGCCTGGCTGCTCCTGCTGATCCTGGCCTTGGGTGCCTGGTTGCGCTTCCGGCTGCTGGCCGACGTGCCGGCCGAGATGACCAGCGACCATACCGAGAAGCTCAAGGACGTCCTGACGATGCTGGACGGCGGACTCAGGCCGGTCTTTCTGCCAGGGAACGCCGGCCGCGAGGCGATGGAGTTCTACTGGCTGGCCTTTCTCATGGGCCCCTTGGGCCTGCCGGTGTCCTTCCAGACGATGAAGGTGGGCATGGGGCTGGTGTCCCTGCTCAACGTGCTGATGATCTACCTCCTGGCGCGCGAGCTGGGCGGGAGGGCGCTCGGCCTTCTTGCGGCCCTGGCTCTGGCCCTGGCGCCCTGGCACCTCCTGATCACCCGCATCGCCCTGCGCATCGCCTTTGCGCCGCTGTGGGTGACCATCGTGGCCTGGCTGCTCCTGCGCGCCCTGCGCAGCGGGCACCGCAACGACTTCCTTGCCCTCGGGGCGGCGGCCGCTCTGGGGCTGTACGGCTACACGGCCTACCGGCCCTTCCTTCTCCTCCTGCCCATCCTCGTCGGGGCCAAGCTCCTGCACGATGCCTGGCGGGCGCGGGCCCGCGGGCTGCCGCGCTGGCCGGCCGGTCTGCTCTCGCACCTGGCCGCGGCCGGCCTCGTGGCGCTGATCCTGACCTTGCCCCTGCTGCGCTATGCCAGGGACTACCGCGGCGAGTTCAACCACCGCTCGGTCACCCGCCTGGTGGGCGATGCGCCCTTGGCAGGAGCCGAGTTCGACCGCGTGCTCCAGCAGAACCTGCGCCAGCAGCTCCGTCCCAACATCGTCCGCGCGCTCACGATGTTCAACATCAGCAGCGACTCGGCCTGGTTCCAGAGCCCCCCGGGCCGGCCGGCCCTGGACACCATTGCCGGCGCCCTCCTCCTCTTGGGGCTGGGGACCCTGCTCGCACGGCGCCGTGACTGGCGCAGCCTGGCCCTGGCGGCAAGCATCCCCTTCCTGCTCTCCACCTCCTTCCTGGCCATCGCGTTCCCGCGGGAGAACCCGTCCTTGTCCCGTGCGTCCGGCAGCCTGCCGTTGGTGCTCCTGCTGGCGGTCCTGCCGCTGCCAGGCCTCATCGCGCGGGCACGGGAGAGCTTCGGCCGGATGGGGCTGGTCTGGTCCACCACCCTGGTGCTTCTGCTCTTCGGCGGCATGGCGAGGGTCGGCTACCTGCGGTACTTCGTTGAATACCGCCAGGTGTACGACAACAGCACCCACAACACCTCTGAGGGGGCCCAGGCCGTGCGGGACTTCCTGGCCCAGCCGGGCACCGACATCCAGCACGTCTACTACGTCGGCTGGGAGAACGGTTGGGACTATCGGGCCCTGGCCTTCCACCTGGGCGAGCCCGGCTGGAACGGCTTGATCGCCGGCACCGAACCGGACTGGTCCGATGCCGCCGAGGGCGCAAAGGCCCATGTCGGCGATCCTGCGCCGATGCTGTACCTGGTCGGCGGGCCCTATGCCGACCGGCAGATCGACATCTTGCGCGGTTACTTCCCGCAGGCCCAGGTGCAGGAGCACCCCTCGCGCCGGGTGGCCGGCAAGAACTTCTGGACCGTGACCGTCCCCGCCGGCCAGGAGGCCGCCCCATGAGCGAGCTGCCCCACACGGCCGATCAGGCGTTGCCCGCCCCCAGCGTCGACCCGGCTGCCCCGGCTGCCCCGGAGCCCGGGGAGGGCGCTGCAGCCTTCGCGGCGGCCGCAGCCGACCAGGCTGCGGCGGCCCCACCAGCACCGGCTCCGCCGGCGGAGCCTGCGGACCGCCCCCGGATCGGGCGGCAGCCATGGACGACCTGGCTCCTGCTGCTCGCCCTCGCGATCGGCTTCTGGCTGCGCTTTTCCGGCTTGAACTGGGATGGTGACGAGCACCTGCATCCCGACGAGCGCTTCCTGACCATGGTCACGAGCAGCCTGGCCGCTCCGGCCGACCTCCTGGGCTACCTGGACACGGACACCTCGCCGCTCAACCCCCGGAACGCCGGCCACGCCTTCTACGTCTACGGCACCTGGCCCATCACCCTGGCCTATGCCGTGTCCAGCCTGGCCGAGGCCACCGACTACTACCGTGTCCACCTGGTAGGGCGCAACCTCAACATGCTCTACGATTGGCTGGGCCTGGTCCTGATCTTCCTGATCGGATGCCGGCTGGTCGATGCGCGCGTCGGGGCCCTGGCGGCGCTCCTGGCGGCCGGCACGGCCTTCTCCATCCAGCAGTCCCACTTCTTCACCGTCGACGTCCCGGCCAACTTCTTCTTCCTCTGCTTCCTCTATGCCTTCCTCCGTTCCATGGACGGTCGCTTCGCCGAGGCCGAGGCAGGGAGCCCGGCGGCGCAGACGGCCTCGGCCAGGCGGCCCCTGTGGACGGCCTTGGCAGGCGTGGGCATGGGGATGGCCCTGGCCAGCAAGATCGCACTCTGGCCGGTGGCCCCCTTGGCCGTGCTGGTGCTCTGCTTCCTGGCCTGGCGGACGGTGGGCCGGCCCCACGACCTGCAGCGCGCCGTCCTGCCCACCCTGATCCTCGGCCTCGTGTCCTTTGTCACCCTCCGCTTCTGCCAGCCGGACATGTTCGCCGGCCCGGGCTGGCCGAACGTACAGGAGAACGCGGACCGCTATGCCGAGGTGACCGCCAAGGCGCCGGACTGGTGGTGGCGCCTGGAGGGTCGGTCCTTGGCCGGCGGCATTCCACTGGACCCGTCGGAGGGCCAGGTTGCGGCCGGAGGTCTGATGCCGGCCTTCCTCAAGCCGATGCTGCTCCCCGATCCGCGCTGGGCAGGCAACCTCAGCGAGATCGGTCGCCAGATCCAAGGCTACGGCATGGACTGGCCGCCCAACCACCAGTGGTTCGGCCGCCGCGACTGGATCTTCCCAGCGAAGAACATGATCCTCTGGGGGATGGGCCTGCCCCTGGGCATCGCTGCCTGGCTGGCCTGGATCTGGGTGGCCCGCGAGCTCTGGCGCGGCCGGCGGCTGCCGCTGCTCCTGCCCTGGCTGTGGACGGCCCTGGTCTTCGGCTACTACGGGCAGCAGTGGGGCAAGACGATGCGCTACTTCCTGCCCATCTACCCCACCTTGACCTTGCTCTGCGCCGCCGGCCTGGTAGCCCTGGTGGACCGCCGGCGGCCGGCCGAGCCGGCCGCTGAGCGCGCGCCCCGCCTCGCCGGCGGCCCGGGGCTGCTGTTCGCCGGCCTGGTGGTCGGGGGGACCCTGCTCTGGGGTTTCATGTTCAGCCGCATCTACGCAGTGGACCATTCGCGCATCCTGGCCACCCGTTGGATCTACCACCACGTGCCCACCGCCTTCGGGTTGACGATCGACGCACAGGCAGACCGCAGCGGCCGCGGGTCCTACCTGCCCGCCCGGGCGCCCAGCGCCTTGCGCTTCGAGGCCCAGACCTATCGCTACACGGGAGCGGACGGCGCCTGGCTGGGGCCGATGGAGGTCCTGGTGCCCGGCGGTCGGGACGTGACCGTGAGCGGGGCCCACCTGGCCCACGCCACCAGCGCCGGGGGGGGACCCGCCAGGCTGGTATTGGAGGCCGTGCTCTCGGAAAGCGACCTGGCGGGTCCGGATGGCGGTCCCCAGGCAGCGATCGCCCGCGGAGAGGCCGCGGTCCAGGTGTCGGACATCCCGCAGCAGCTGACCGTGGGCTTCGACAAGCCGGTGACGCTCAGCGCCGCGCCCCTGCCTCCCCAGGAGCCGAAGGGCCTGGCGCGCCTCTTCGTGGCCCGCGTAGCCCCCGAACCCGTGGTCGCCAAGCGCTACCAACTCTGGCTCAGGCCGCGGGGCGCCGCCTTGGCGGGCCGCACCAGCATCTTCGCTCACGACACCAGTTGGGACGACACCGTGCCGCGCGGGATCGAGGGATACGCCCCCTGGGACCAGGCGGAGACCGACTATGCCGAGGGCCTGTTCGGCTTCATCCAGCTGCAGATGTACGACGAGGACAAAGAGCCGACCAAGCTCGACCGTCTGATCCAGGGCCTGACCGAGGCCGACTACTTCATCTCCACCTCCAACCGTGTCTACGGCTCGACGCGGCAGCTGCCGGCCCGCTATCCCTGGACCAACCGCTTCTACGACCATCTCTTCGGAGAGCGCTTCGGGATCGAACACACGGCGTCCGTTCACAGCTTCCCGCGCCTGGGCCCGATCGAGGTGGACGACCAGGGGGCGGAAGAGGCCTTCCATGTCTACGACCACCCCCAGGTGGACGTCTGGGCCACCCAGGACATCGACCTCGTGGCCTTGCGCGGGGACCTTGAGCCCTACATCGCGGCCTATGCCTGGTCCTGGCCCTCTGGCACGCGCAGCTTCGCCGAGCGCTACCTGCCGTTCTGGCCCAAGGGTGCCCACGGCGGCGATGGGGGCGGGGCGATGGCGCCCGGCCCGGACGAGAACGGGCGGTCCTGGGTCGGACGCTTCTTGGGAGGGCTGCTCGGAGGGACGGCTGCGGCCGACGCCTCCCTGCCGGACCCGGAAGGGGAGGCCGCCCTCGCCCGCGAGCGCCTGATGCTCTCGCCCGAGCGCGCGGCCGCCGAGGAGGCGCGGGCCGACTACCTCTTCGCGGTGGACTCGATCTACACCCGGCAGCCCTTGGTGGCCGTGGGGGCCTGGTACCTGCTCCTCGCCCTGATCGGCCTGGTCGCCTGGCCTGTCGTGGCGGCCTGTCTGCCCAACCTGCCGGACCGTGGCTGGGCGCTGGCGCGGATCGCCGGCCTGCTGCTGCTGGCCTGGATGTCCTGGCTGCTGGCCAGCCTGGGGTGGGCGGACCACCGGCCGCCCCTGCTGTGGGGCCTGTTGGGGGCCTTGGCCCTCCTGGCCTGGGTCCTGCCCGGCCGCCGCCGGGCGCAGGCCCGCCTGGCTTGGCTGCGAGAGCATCGGGCCCAGGTCGTCGGCGCCGAGCTGCTCTTCGCCGTCCTCTTCCTGGTGTTTCTCGGGATCCGCCTGGGCAACCCGGACCTCTGGCATCCGTGGTACGGCGGCGAGAAGCCGATGGACTTCGCCTATCTCAACGCCACCTTGCGCTCGGTCAGCTTCCCGCCCTTCGACCCCTGGTTCGCGGGCGGCAAGCTCAACTACTACTACTTCGGCTTCGTGCTGGTGGGCTCGCTCTTCGAGCTCAGCCTGGTGCCGCCCTGGATCGGCTACAACCTGGCCATCCCCGCCCTGGCGGCCATGACCGGCCTGGGCTGCGCCGGCATTGCCTACGCCTGGGCGCGGGCGCTGGGGGTGGCCGAACTCCGCGCCCGCACGGGCGGGGCCCTCGCCGCGCTCATGGCGGTGATGATGGGCAACCTCTACCAGGTGCCTTTTATCCTGGGCAAGGCGGCCGCCCTCATGGGCCCGACCTTGACGGAGTCGGGCACGGTCGCCGGCTTCCAGAGCCGTATCCCCGGCGTGGCCCTGCTGGTCAACGGCGTCCGGGGCCTGGGCACCGTCTTCGCCAACGGCCTGGACAGCCTGGGGGTGTCCACCGGCCACTGGTACTGGAACGCCTCGCGGGCCATCCCCGAGCAGGGCGAGACGGTGGCCATCACCGAGATGCCCTTCTTCACCTTCGTCTACGCGGACCTGCACGCACACATGATGGCCCTGCCGCTGACGGTGCTGGCCCTTGGCTGCGCCCTCAGCTGGGCCCTGCCCACCCGGGCCGAGGAGGAGGGCTGGTGGTGGCTGGAGCCCTGGGGCCTGGGCCGGCTCGGCCTGGCGGCGCTCGCGATCGGCTCCCTGTGGCCCGCCAACACCTGGGACTATCCCAGCTACGGTCTGGTGGCGGCCGGTGCCATCGGGGCCGGCATGTGGCGCCGCCTGGGCGGGCCTTCCTGGGCCTGGTTCTGGGCGGTCCTCTGGCGCGGGCTCCTGCTCCTGGGACTCAGCCGGCTCTTCTTCCTGCCCTACCACCGCGACTACGTCACGGCCTATGCGGACTTCGCCTTCTGGACGGGGACCAAGACGCCCCTGTCGGCCTTCCTGACGGTGCACGGGATCTTCCTGGCCGCCATCCTGGCCTGGGCCTTGTGGCGTCTGGACGAGGCCTTGGGGAGCCGGGCCGAGCGCGGGACCGTGCTGAAGACCTTCCTCGCCGCCTCGCTGTTCAGCGCCCTGGCCTTCGGGTGGCTCTGGCAGAAGACCGTGACCGGCGACGGCAACCAGGGCCAGTACCCCCCCTCGCCCTGGACGGCGGTCCTCGGAGCGGGCCTGGTGGCCTTGGGAATCACCTTGCTCCTTCGCCCGCGGCAGTCGGCGGCCGAGCGCCTGGCGGCCTGGGTCCTGCTCCTGGGTGCCTTTCTCAGCCAGTTCGTCGAGTACGGCGTGCTGGCGGGTGACATCGCCAGGATGAACACCGTCTTCAAGTTCTACATCCAGATCTGGATTCTCTGGGCGGTCCTGGCGGCGGTGGCCTTTGCCTGGCTGAGCCAGCGTGTCGCCGCCCTGGGGGGGCGCTGGAGCCTGGCTCGGGTCTGGCATCTCGGATTCCAGTGTCTCGTCGCCTGCGGCCTTGTCTACACCGTGACCGCCGCCCGCGGCAAGGTCGCCGACCGCTTCCCTGCCGGGTCCGAGGACCAGGAGCTGGTCCGCAGCGGTCTCGACGGCATGGCCTACATGGACTGGGCGCAATACGAGGACGGGGGGAACATCCGGCCCGAGCTGAGCCGGATGATCCCGCTCGCCCATGACCGCGACGCGATGCGCTGGCTCCTGGCCAACGTCAAGGGCTCGCCGGTCATCCTGGAAGCCTTCCACTACATGGGCGGCTACCGCTGGGGCTCGCGCTTCAGCATCTACACCGGCCTGCCCACAGTGATCGGCTGGGACTGGCACCAGACGCAGCAGCGCAACGCCGGCGGGCGCGGGGTGATCGAGCGGCGGATGCAGGACGTGCAGACGATCTACAACAGCAGCTCGCTGGACGAGGCCCTGCCGCTGCTCGAGGCCTACGGCGTGCGCTACCTCATCGTCGGCGAGCTCGAGCGAGCCCTTTACGAGCCGGCGGGCATCGCCAAGTTCCAGGGCCTGGTCCAGCGCGGCGCCGCCGAGCTGGTCTACGAGAGCCCGGCGGGCATGCGGGACAGCCGCAGCGGCGAGCCGGCGGTCCGGATCTACCGGCTGACGCTCCCCAAGGAAGCGCAGGGCCGCACCGGCCCGGGAGGTGACGCGTGATTGGCGACCTGCTGCTGCCCACCCTGCAGTGGTGGCTGGCGGCCACGGCGGCGATGGCGGCCGCCTGGCCCGTCACCCGCCGTCTCTTCGCCGGCCTGCCGAGCGGGGGATTGGCCTTCGGGCGTCCTTTGGGGCTCCTGGCCTGTGGCCTCTCCTACTGGCTGCTGGGCCTCTTGGGGCTGCCCATCGCCGGATCCGGCTGGCTGGGGGCGGCCCTGGCCATCGCCCTGGTGGCCGGGGCGGCCTGGAGCCTGGAGCGGGACGCCGCGGCAGGCGCGGCGGGCTCCCGCGACCCGGCTCCTTGGCGCGAGCAGCTGCGCGCCCGGCGCAGCACCGTCCTGACCCTGGAGGCCGTCTTTGCTCTGGGCCTCCTGCTCTTCGCCTGCTTCCGGGCCTTCAAGCCGAACATCGAGACCTCGGGCGGCGAGAAGTGGATGGAGATGGCCTTCCTGAGCGCGGTCCTGGAGAGCCCCGGCTTCCCGCCCCTGGACCCCTGGCTGGCCGGCCATTCGATCTCCTACTACCACCTGCACTACCTGATCGCCGGCTGGCTGACCCGCTTCTCCGGGGTCGGTCGCTACCTGGCCTTCAACCTGATGATCCCCCTGACCTTCGGCATGACCCTGGCCGGCGCGGTGGGCCTGGGCCACGACCTGGTGGCCATGGGCGCGGACCAGGGTCGGCGTGCCTGGGCCTGGGGTACGGGCGCGCTGACGGCGTTCCTGCTCGTCTTGATGGGGAACCTCCATGTGGTGCTCGAGATTGCCCACACCATGGGGTGGCTTCCTCTCGGGCTCTACAAGTGGCTCGAGATCAAGAACCTCGGGTTCGAAGACAAGTGGGTGTTCTGCGGCGAAAAGGAGAACGCTGTTTACGCCAGCGGCGACTTCTGGCCCTCGCGCTCCATCTGGTGGTGGCGCAGCAGCCGCGTGATCGCCGACGTCGACGCCGGCGGCGGCTGCCGCGAGATCATCCACGAGTTCCCCTTCTTCAGCTTCTTGCTGGGCGACGTGCACCCGCATGTCCTCACCCTGCCCTACCTGCTGCTGGCCCTGGGCCTGGCCCTGCTGCTCCTGCGCGGCGCCTTCCGCGCCGCCGAGGCCGGGCCAGGGGCCCTCTGGACCTGGCCCTGGCTGGTCTTTCCGGTGGTTCTGGGCGCCCTCGGCTTCTTCAACACCTGGGACCTGCCCACCTTCATGGGCCTGGCCGGCCTGGCCTACCTGCTCTCCGCCTTGAACCCGCGCCGGCCGGGGCAGGTGTGGGGGGAGGCGTCGCGCAGCGACCTCGTCCTGGCGGCCGCGGGCCTCGCCGGCGTCAGCCTCCTGGCCTGGCGCGCAGCGGCCGGCCTGGTCGGGGCGCCGGACGGGTCCACCGACACCCTCTCGCGGACCTTCGTCGCCCTGGGGCCGGTGCTGGCCGCGGCGGCCCTGCTGCAGGCCCTGTGGTCGCGCCGCCAGGCCCACGCATGGGCCGCGCGCGGGCTGGACGCCCTGCGGGTCGGGGCCTGGCTGGCCCTGGTGGCCCTGGTGGCCTACCTGCCCTTCTACCTGGGCTTCAGCTCCCAGGCCAAGGGCGTGGGCCTGGTCGACATCCGCTCGCGTTTCCGGCAGTGGTTCGTCCACTGGGGGCCGCACCTGTGGCTGGCGGCCGGGGGCATCGGCCTCATGGCCGGCGAAGCCCTCCGCGGCACGGCCCGGCGCGCGCGCGGCCTGGCCCTGGCGGTCGCCCTGGGCCTGGTCGTCGTCTGCCTCCTCCTCCAGGCCTGGGTGGCCGCCTTCCTGACCCTGCTGATCGGCCTGGCGGCCTTCGCCCTCGTGGGTCTGTGGTGGGACGAGAGCACCTGGGAGGAAGGGGATCGCACGGGCCGGTCCTTCGCCCTGCTCTGCCTGATCGTGGGCCTCGCGCTCCCCTTGGCCGTCGAGTTCGTCTTCCTCCGGGACCTCTTCGGGAACCGGATGAACTCCATCTTCAAGTTCTACTACCAGGCCTGGCTGCTCCTGTCCGTGGGCGGCGCTTATGCCGCCCAGCTCGTCCTGCGGCGGCTGCCGCGTCCGGCGGCGGCGCTCTGGGCCGGGCCCACGGTGCTGCTGCTCCTCGGCGGTTCCCTCTTCACCATGGCCGCCATCCGCGACCGCACGGACCGCTTCACACCGCCCCCCGGCGGGTTGACCCTCGACGGGCTGCGCGCCTGGCCCCAGGCCAACCCGGGCGATCTGGGGGCTGTCGGCTGGTTGATGGCGAACAGCCGCCCCGGCGAGGCCATCCTCGAGGCGCCGGGGGGCGGCTACCAGTACTTCGGGCGCATCAGCATGGCCACCGGCCGCCCGACGGTGCTGGGCTGGGCGGGCCACGAGCACCAGTGGCGCGGCGACAAGGCCTTGCCGATCACCCAGGAACGGCAGGGGGACATCGGCGAGCTGTACGGCCTGGCCGACGACCAGCGCAGCCTGGACCTGCTGCGGAAGTACAACGTCCGCTACGTGGTGGTCGGCAGCACCGAGCGCGGGCTGGACGGCTACGATGAAGCGGCGGAGGAGCGCTTCGCCCGGCTGCTGAAGCTGGTCTACGACAGCGATCCCGCCGATCCTAACGGAACCCGAATCTATCGAAGGCCCTGAGGCCGACTTCAACGGTCGCGCGGCAGCGGTGAGGAGCCGCCCCGCCGACCCCCGGTCCTGGGGTAACCATTCCCCGTCCACCAAGCTGGAGGACAGAAGCATGAGCGAACGAACGATGGGTGGCGCCGGCCGCCTGACCACCGCCTTGCCGGGCGTCACGGAGCGCGCGGCCTGGCTGACCCTGCTGGCCGCCACCCTGGCGACCCGGCTCTACGAGTTGGGGCACCGGGTCATGTCCCACGACGAGAGCCTCCACGTGTACTACGCCTGGAAGCTCTTCGCCAAGGGGGAGTACATCCACGATCCGATGATGCACGGGCCGGTGCTCTACCACTTCACCGCGCTCATGTACTTCCTCTTCGGCGACAACGACTTCAGCGCAAGGCTCTTCTCCGCCGTCCTGGGCACCCTCCTCGTGCTCTCGCCCCTGCTCCTGCGCAAGTGGTTGGGGCCGGTCGGCGCCCTGGCCACCGGTGCCATGCTCTTCCTGTCGCCCACCGTGATGTACTACTCGCGCTACATCCGCCACGACATCCACGTGATGCTCTTCACGGTGATGATGATCGTGGGCTTCATCCGCTACCTGGACGACCGGCGGGGACGTTGGATCGTGATGGCGTTCGCCGGAGGGGCGCTCAACATCACCTCCGCCGAGATGTCCTACATCCACGGCTTCGTGATCATCGTGACCCTCCTGCTCTTCCTGGTCGCCGAGCGCCTGCGGCCCGAGGGCGGACGGCTGGCGGGGCTGATGGGGCTGAGCCTCGGGCTAGGCCTGCTGGTCTTCTCCTCGCTGGCCAAGCACGGCGGCCTGACGGAGCTCCTGCCGACCGCCTTGGGCGCCCGTCTGCCGAACTTCGCCGAGGCGCCGGCCAAGAACTGGGTCGAGGCCGGCTTCCTCTTCGCGGGCCTGGTCGTCATCTTCTCCCTGGTCGTGGCCATGACCGCCGGCTTCCAGGCCTCGGACCCTGCCGAGGAGCGGGCGAAGCTGTCCGACGAGCCCCCATCGGGTGGCACCGGCCTGGTCGACCTGCTCTTCCCCGGCCAGGCGCTCTGGTTCGGCCTGGGCGGGCTCGCCCTGCTGGGCGCCGGGATGCTCCTGGCCGACCGCAATGCCTGCAGCGTGTTCGCCGCCAGCCCGACCACCGCCGCCTGCTCGACGGCCAACGGCCTGCTGGCCGCCGGCGCGGTCATCCTGCTCTACGGCGTCGCCAGCTTCCTGTTGGCGCCGAGCCCGGAGCGGCCGCTCGCCTGGTCCATGGGCCGGGCGCCGGTCGCCGCGGTGGCCCTGGCCCTGGTGACCTTCGCGGTGATCTACACCCTCTTCTTCACCACCTTCTTCTCGACGGTCGGCAAGACCGCCCTGCAGGGGATCGACGGCTTCCAGCGCTCCATCCGCTACTGGCTGGACCAGCACGACGTGGTTCGCGGCGACCAACCCTGGTACTACTACCTGCTCTTCGTCCCGATGTACGAGTTCCTTCCCTTTAGCTTCGGCATGGCGGCCTTCCTGGTCTACTGGCGGCAGCCGGAGCTGCGGCGCCGGCGCGGCGACGACGCCGCCCCCGGTCGGCCGCCCGCCCTGGCGGCGGCGCTCTTCGTGCCGCTCTGCATCGCCTGGATGCTGGGGGCCTACTGGATCTTCTCCTGGGCCGGCGAGAAGATGCCTTGGCTGGTGGTCCACATGGCGGTCCCGCTGGCCTTCCTGGCCGGCCGCCTCGTCGCAGACACGGTGGACTGCCTGGACTGGCAGGCCCTGCGCGGGCGGCTGGCGGCGCTCGTCGGCCTCTGGACCCTCGGCTTCGGCGTCCTGGCCGCCTGGGTGGTGGCGCTGATGTACTACGAACCGGGCTGGGCCATCATCAGCGTCCTCCTTTCGCTGGGCCTGCTCGTCCTCGCGGCACGTTGGGCCCGGGGCCTGTGGCAGGCGGGGCAGCAGCGCCGCTTGGGCATCATCCTGGGCATCGTTGCGGCGCTGGTGCTGCTGGGCCGACAGGCGACCTTGTCCGAGGCGGGCGGCACCTTGTTGCTGGGCACCTATGACCACCTCATCACGACCGTTCCCAAGCTCATGTGGGAGGTGGTGGCGGCGATGGGGCGCAGCTTCGGCGGTCTGGTGCCCGCGCTCCAGGGAGCCGATCTGGGCGGCGCGATTCGCCTGATCCTGGGTCTGGCCGCCCTCGGCGGCCTGGTGGCCGGCCTGCGCCGCCAGGGGCAGGATCTACCGCGCCTCAGCCTGCGCTTCCTCGGCGCCCTGGTCCTGGCCGTCCTGCTGGCGGCCGCCAACCTCTACGTCTCGCTCAGGGCCAACTTCGTCAACGAGGAACTGGCCACCGAGTACATCGTCTACGCCCATGCCACCGACGACGACAACCTGGCCCTGGACCGGCTGCGGGACCTGCAGAAGGTGCTGAAGGACACCCAGGGTCGTGACGCCAAGATCGGCTACGACAACGAGGTGAGCTGGCCCCTGACCTGGTACTTCCGCAACGACGCCGATCGCAAGCGACCTGCGTCCGTACCCTTCCCGGGCGCCTCCTACCTGGGTGCCGACGCCCCGGGCAAGGCCCAGCTCCGGGAGTACGACGCGGTCCTGGTCGGCTCGCCCAACTACGGAAAGTTCGAGGACTACCTGGACGAGGACTTCGTCTCCTACGAGCTGGACCGGATGTGGTGGCCGAACGAGGGCTACAAGGGCATCACCGTGGACCAGGCGGGCCTCACCAAGGTCCTGGAGAACTTCCAGAACCCGAACATGCGCCGCAACCTCTTGGACATCCTGCTCTACCGCCGCTATGTCGAGGATCCGCGCTTGCCGGCCGCCGAGGCGAAGTCCAAGAGCCTGGACGACTGGTTCCACCACGCCAAGATGAAGCTCTGGGTGCGCAGGGACATCGACGCCATGGGGACGCGGATCGACGCGCCTTCGGCACCGGCCGGGACGGCAGGGCCGGCGCCGACCAAGGTGGCGGCCCCGCAGGTCGAGCTGGCGCCCGAACTGCGCCTGGAGGGCGACGGCGAGCGACCTCTGTCGGAGCCCAAGGGTGTGAAGGTCGATGCAAAGGGCCAGGTCTACGTCCTGGACCACCGCAACGAGCGGGTGCTGATCTTCGATGCCGAAGGAAAGCCGGCCGGCAGCCTGGCCGACGGCCTGCTGAAGTACGACGTGGACGGGAAGCCGGAGACCTCGGACATCCAGCCCTCGGCCTGGGGACTCGGTATCGGACCCGATGGGTCGGTCTACGTCGCCGACACCTGGAACCACCGGATCCTGAAGTTCGAAGAGGGGGCCGAGGTGGCCCGGGTGGGCACCTTCGGGTCTCCTCCGAGCGTCAACGAGGGCCTGGACCTGCTCTACGGGCCGCGGGACATCGCCGTCGACGCGGCCGGCCAGGTCTACGTGACCGACACCGGCAACAAGCGGGTGGTCGTGCTGGACGCCGATCTGAAGCCGCTTCGGGCTTTCGGCGGCAGCGGCAACGACGCCGGCGAGCTCAATGAACCCACCGGCATCGCCATCGACCCGGTCACCGGCATCATCGTGGTGGCCGACCTCTGGAACAACCGCGTGCAGACCTTCGACAAGGAGCTGCGCCCCCTGCGCCAGTTCGACGTCGAAGCCTGGACCAGCACGGACGCCAACCACAAGGCCTACATCGCCCTGAGCGCCGACGGGGTCATCGCCTTCACCGACCCGGAGAAGGCGCGGGTCTGGTTCTACAGCCTGGACGGCCGGCCCCTGGGGCGCATGGGCCTGCCCCAGGACGAAGTGGGCCTGAGGCAGCCGGTGGGCATCGCCTTCGATCCGCAGGGCCGGGTCTACGTGGCCTCGTCGGAAGGCAACCTGGTGACGCGCTTCCCCAAGCCGGACTTCGCGGCGGCTGCTGCCGCCGAGGCCGCGGCGGACGCCGGAAGCCCGACCGCGGGCGAGGCCGGCGCCGAGGCCACCGCGACCGGGCCCGATGCCGCCGCGCCGGACGATGCTTCCGGCTCCGAGCCCACGGCGAGCGCCGGACCCTGATGCTATACTAGGCCATCGCCGACGCGAGACCACAGGGGCGGCCCCAGCGGGCCGCCCCTTCCCTGTGTGCCGACCCCGAGAAGGGGCGAGGAGAGGGCATGAACATCCATGAGTACCAGGCCAAGCGCCTCTTCGGGCAGCACGGACTGCCCGTGCCGGTGGGCGACGTGGCCACCAGCCCAGCGGAGGCCGAGGCCGTCGCCGCGCGCCTGGGAGGGCGCGTGGTGGTCAAGGCCCAGGTCCTGACCGGCGGCCGCGGCAAGGCCGGCGGTGTCAAGCTGGCCGCCGGTCCGGCCGAGGCCGGCCAGCGTGCGGCCGAGATCCTGGGGATGGACATCAAGGGCCACACGGTCCGCCAGGTCCTGGTGGACCCGGCCGTCAGCATCGCCAAGGAACTCTACCTGAGCATCATCCAGGATCGGGCCCTCAGGGCCTCGGTGATCATCGCCTCGGCCGAAGGCGGGATGGACATCGAGGAGGTGGCGGCCACCCAGCCGGAGGCCATCGTCAAGGTGGTCGTCGATCCGCTGCTGGGCCTGCAGGCCTTCCACTGCAACCAGGTGGCCTTCGGTCTGGGCCTGGACCCGGCGCAGCACAAGGCCTTCGGCGCCATCCTGCGCGGCCTCTACGCCTGCTACCAGTCCCTGGATGCCACCTTGGTCGAGATCAACCCCCTGGTCGTCCTGGCCGACGGCTCGCTCATGGCCCTCGACGGCAAGGTGAACCTGGACGATTCGGCCCTCTACCGCCAGCCGGCGCTGGAGGCCATGCGCGATCCCTCCGACGAGACCGATGCCGAGCGCCTGGCCCGCGAGGCGGGCCTGTCCTACGTGGACCTGGACGGCAGCATCGGCTGCCTGGTCAACGGGGCCGGCCTGGCCATGGCCACGATGGACGTCATCAAGCTCTGTGGCGGCGAACCGGCCAACTTCCTGGACATCGGCGGCGGGGCGCAGGCCGACAAGGTCGAGAAGGCCATGCGCCTCATCCTGGCCGACGGCCGGGTGAAGAGCGTCCTGGTCAACATCTTCGGCGGCATCACCCGCGGAGACGAGGTGGCCAAGGGCATCCTGGCCGCCATCTCCAAGCTGGACACCCAGGTTCCCTTCGTCGTGCGCATCGTGGGGACCAACGCTGCCGAGGCGCGCGAGATCCTCAAGAACGCCTCCATGCGCACCGCCCCCACCCTCTACGAAGCCGCGCGGCTGGCCGTCGCCGCCGCTGCCGGTTGATCCAGCCGACACCCTCGGCCGCCAGGGCCGCCAGGAACAAGGAAGTAGCATGAGCATCTACGTCGATCGGAACACGCGGCTCCTGGTGCAGGGCATCACCGGCCGCGAGGGGGCCTTCCACACCGCCCAGATGGTCGCCTACGGCACCAACGTGGTGGCCGGCGTGACGCCCGGCAAGGGTGGCCAGATGGAGGGGTCGGTCCCCGTCTACGACACGGTGGCCGCGGCCGTCGCGGCCACCGGCGCCAACTGCTCCATCATCTACGTCCCCGCCCGCTTCACCGCCGACGCCATCCTGGAAGCGGTGGACGCGGGGATCCGCACCGTGGTCACCATCACCGAGGGCGTGCCGGTGCACGACATGCTGCGGGTGACGAACTACCTGCTGCTGAAGGGTGTTCGGATGATCGGCCCCAACTGCCCCGGTCTGATCACCCCGGGCCAGGCCAAGGTCGGCATCATCCCTGGCAACATCTGCCTGCCCGGGCGGGTGGGCGTGGTCAGCCGTTCCGGCACCCTGACCTACGAGGTGCTGCACGCCCTCACCGAGCGGGGCATCGGCCAGTCCACCGCGGTGGGCATCGGCGGCGACCCGGTGCAGGGCACCAAGTTCGTGGACGTGCTGGAGGCCTTCCAGGAGGATCCGGAGACCGATCTCATCGTGATGATCGGCGAGATCGGCGGCACGGACGAGGAGGCGGCGGCGGCCTATGTCAAGGCCCGGGTCACCAAGCCCGTGGTGGGCTTCATCGCCGGCCAGACGGCTCCTCCCGGCAAGCGCATGGGCCACGCGGGGGCGATCATCTCGGGCGGGATGGGCACGGCCGAGGGCAAGGTGGCCGCCTTCCGTGCGGCCGGCATCCAAACGGCGGGCCACCCGGACGAGATCGCGGAGCTTGTGGCCCGCAGCCTCTGATGCAGGCATGAGCCCTGGGGTCGGGGCACCTGGCTGCCCCTCGAACCACGGGGGAGACGCTGGTGCCGGACGGCCTGTGGGCGGTGGCCACTGCGAAGCGGACCCTCCGCGACCGCTTCTCGCGGAGCTGGATGGGGGCGCCTGAGCCGACGGGCCTGGACGGCCGCCGCGATCCGAGCGTCCCGGCACACGCTTGCAATCGCTAGAATCGACACCATGACGGCGACCGCCTGCCCCATCAGCGCCCCGATCACCCGTCCCGTGCTGGCAGGGCCCTTGCTGGATGCCTTGCGGCTCCTGGCAGCGGGCGCCGGAGGACCTGCGTGGCTGGTGGGCGGGGGCCTGCGCGACCGGATCGGCGGGCATCCGGTGGCCGACATCGACATCGTCGTGGCATCAGGGGCCCTGGCCAGCGCCGAGCGCGCGGCCGCCCGGCACAGGGGCAGCGTCTTCGTCATGGACCCGGTCCGTGAGATCGTCCGGGTGGTGTGGCGCGTGCAGGGGCGCTCGGTGGTGCTGGACATCGCCCAGCTCGCCGGCGCAGGACTGGCCGAGGACCTGGCGGCCCGCGACTTCACGGTCAATGCCCTGGCCCTGGCCCTCGACGAGCCTGGGCTGGCTGCGCTGGAGGCCGGCGGCGACCGGCTGGCCGCCCTGCTCATCGATCCCTTCGGCGGCTTGGAGGACCTCCGTGCCCGCCGACTGCGCATGGTCGCGCCCGGCAACCTGGCTGCCGATCGGGTTCGCCTGCTCCGCGCGCTCCGCCTGTCGGTGGCGCAGGACCTCACGGTGGAGCCGGCCACCGAGGCGGCCGTTCGCGCCCTGGCGCCGGGCCTGCGCCAGGCGCCGCCCGAACGGCTGCGGGCCGAGTGGCTGCGGACCTTGGGGGCGCCGGGGGCTGAGCTGGCGCTGGATAGGGCCGAGCAACTAGGGCTCCTCGATGCCCTGCTCCCGGCCTTGGCGGCGGGGCGTGACTGCCCGCAGTCCCCGCCCCATGACCGGGATGTCTATCGCCACAGCCTGGATGCGGCCGGGGCCATGGCCTGGATCCTGTCCTCCCTCCTGGATCGCGATGGGGACGCATCGGTCCGCGCCGACGGTCTGGGCAGCGCGCTGCGGCCTGCCGCGGCGCCACGGCGCGCGCTCGGTCCCATCCCGCCGCCCTTTGCCGCGGCCCTCCGCGCCGAAGGGCCCCGCCTGAGCGCCTACCTGGCGGGCCAGGCTTCCTGGGACGAACAGCCCAGGCGCGCCTGGCTGGTCCTGGCGGCCCTGCTGCATGACCTGGGCAAGCCGGCGACGGCCCGCTGGGAGGAGGGCACCGAGCCGCGCTGGCGCTACCCCAACCACGCGGCCGAGGGCGCGCGGCTGGCCCTGTCCGTGGCCGCGGACCTGCGCGTGGCCCGTCCGGCCGCCTCCTACCTCGAGACCTTGGTCGGCGGCCACATGCTGCCCCTCTGGCTGAGCACGGGGCTGCCGGTGGACGGGCGGGCCCTGCACCGCTACTTCCGGGCCACGGGCGCCTTCGGGGTGGACGTCGCCCTGCTCGCCTTGGCGGACAACAGCGCCAAGGCCGCGCTCCCCCTGGCGGCCGCCGAGCGCATCGCCGATGTCTTCCGCCAGGTCTGTGCGGCCTGGTTCGAGGACCGGGATCGCCTGGTCGACGTGGCCCTCCCGGTGGACGGCCACGGCTTGATCCAGGCCTTCGACCTCCGGCCGGGCCCTCAGCTGGGGCATCTGCTTGCCGGACTGCGCGAGGCCGTGGCCGCGGGCGAACTGGATCCCGCGGATCGCGAAGGGGCCCTGGCGTGGGTGCGCCGGCGCCTGTGACGATTCGGCGCCGAGCACCGGATTGCCGCCGCCCTTCGCCGACTCCGCGCGCATCCCTTGCTCAGCCCAGACTCACGCGCTCCTCAGGTCCGCAGGGCATCCTGACCCCGCAAGCGAATAGCCTTCCTTGCCGAGAGGGCCGGGAACCTGTTTATCGTGGGGCGGTGCGGGTTCCCGGCCTCGCTCGTTAAGCGCGGTCCGGTGACAGTCCGCCCTCGGATCCGTGATGGATGCAGGCGCCCACGAAGGCGCGATGCAGGCGGTCGTCCATGCAGAGTTCCGGGTGGAAGCTGGTGCCCCAGAGCCGCCCTTGTCGGACGGCCACGATGCCTCCGTCCGCCAGGCGGCCCAGCACCTCCACCGCCGGCCCGGCCTCCAGGATGAGGGGGGCGCGGATGAAGACGGCCCGGAAGGGCCCGCCGGGCAGGAAGCTGAGACGGAGGTCCACCTCGAAGCTGTCCACCTGCCGGCCGAAGGCGTTGCGGGCCACCCGCACGTCCAGTCCTCCGATCAAGGGCTGCTCGTGCCCGACGTCGCGGGCGAGCAGGATGAGCCCGGCGCAGGTGCCCCAGGCGGGGAGGCCGGCGTCGATGTGCGCGCGGATGGCCGAAAGCAGCCCGACCTCGCCGGCCAGCATCCCGATGGCTGTCGACTCGCCGCCCGGCAGGATGAGGCCGCTCAGGCCCTCCAGGTCGGCCGGCCGTCGCACCCGCCGTCCCGCGGCACCGCTGCGCTCCAAGGCTGCCAGGTGTTCCGAGACGTCGCCCTGGATGGCCAGGACCCCCACCACCGGTCGAGGGCCTGCGGCGGCCGCCTCGGTCTCGTTCACCAGCCCCGTCCCGCCAGGCGCTCGGCCTCGGGGATCTCCAGGACCGCGCGCCCGCGCATGGGTGCCCCGATGCCGCGGCTGACCTCCGCGATCAACTTGGGGTCGTCGTAATGCTGGACGGCGCGGACGATGGCCACGGCCGCGCGGGCCGGGTTCTCGCTCTTGAAGATGCCGGAGCCCACGAAGACGCCGTCCACGCCCAGCTGCATCATCAGGGCGGCATCGGCCGGGGTGGCCACCCCGCCGGCGGCGAAGTTGACCACGGGCATCCGGCCCGTCTGCTTGACCTCGCGCAGCAATCCGACAGGAGCGCCCAGGTCCTTGGCCGTGGCCACCAGCTCCTCGTCGCCGAGGATGGTCAGGCGGCGCAGCTCCCCCAGGACGGAGCGGGCGTGCCGCACCGCCTCGACGATGTCCCCGGTGCCGGCCTCGCCCTTGGTGCGGATCATCGCAGCCCCCTCGGCGATGCGCCGGAAGGCCTCGCCCAGGTTGCGGCAACCGCACACGAAGGGCACCTTGAAGGCGTGCTTGTCGATGTGGTAGCGCTCGTCGGCGGGCGTCAGCACCTCGCTCTCGTCGATATAGTCCACACCCAGGGCTTCCAGGACCTGGGCCTCGACGAAGTGCCCGATGCGGGCCTTGGCCATGACCGGGATGGTCACCGCTTCCATGATCTCGGCGATGACCGCCGGGTCGCTCATGCGGGCCACGCCGCCCTGGGCGCGGATGTCCGCCGGGACCCGTTCGAGGGCCATGACCGCCACCGCGCCGGCGTCTTCCGCCACCCGCGCCTGGTCGGCCGTGGTCACGTCCATGATGACGCCGCCCTTCAGCATCGCCGCCATGCCGGTCTTGATGCGCCAGGTGGCCGGCTCGCGGCCCGAGACCTCGGTGTCGCCTGCGCCGAGGAGCGCCTTGCCGCCGGGAATGTCCTGATCGGTGCTCATGTCAGTTCGCTCCGTGGCTGAGTCGGGGAAGGTAGACGGCGGCCCTCAGCGGCTTGACCGTCGGTTGGGGAGTGGGGGTCTGGCCGGGCTCGGCCCACAAAGGTCTCGCGAGCACCCAGCTGCGGTGGCGCAGCCAGAGCCGGGTGGGGTCCTGGCGGTCCGGGATGAAGCTGATGACGTTGTCCGGCTTGCCGTCGCCATCTGCGTCGATGGCGAAGGAGCGGGTGAAGGCGTTCCACAGGTTGGTGCGGTAGGGCGTGCCCTGCATGTCGACGGGCACCTCGGGGAAGACCATCTCCAGGCCGCCGTCGGGCTTGCTCAGGACCTCGGTGCGCAGGTAGCTGCCGTCCACCACCAGCCCCCCGAAGCGGCCCACGAAGCCCGGCCAATCGGCGGGGTCGCCCGCGGGCGGCTGCGCCTGTTCGCCCTCGGGTTCGAGGAGCACATCCACGGCGCAGACCGCCGCTGCGTCGAGGGTGGCGGGGAAGGCGTTGACCAGGGTGGCCACGGCGAAGTCCTCGGCGGGCACCCAGAGCAGGTAGGCCCCCCAGCCGGGGATGTTGCCCCCGTGGCTCATGAGGTCCAGGCCCTTG
>WBZV01000357.1_pt1 | contig 28853 bp, 25 predicted proteins | sample 5204221 | NCBI WGS metagenome assembly WBZV01 (sample SAMN12344360, study PRJNA552823) | activated sludge metagenome | biome: Activated sludge suspended growth; feature: Nitrification reactor; material: Wastewater; isolation source: activated sludge from nitrification reactor of wastewater...
ATTGCTGGAGTTCATCATCTTGACCGCCTGCCGTTCAGGCGAAGCACGCGGGATGACCTGGGATGAAGTCGATCTCAAGAACAAGATTTGGACGATTCCGGAAGAACGGATGAAGGCGAAAATGACCCATCGGGTTCCCTTGTCTCCAAGAGCTATCGCCATCCTGGAAGGACAAAAAGGTCAACACGAAACGCTGGTCTTCCCGTCGATACGGGATCGGGTGGAGCTTTCGGACATGGCCATAACCTCCCTCCTTCGGCGACTCAAAGCTCACAGCGACACACCTGGCCGAGTAGCAACCGCTCATGGATTCCGGTCGAGCTTCCGCGACTGGTGCAGCGAGCACGGATACTCCCGAGACCTGGCAGAACGCTCGCTAGCGCACACCATCAAAGACAAGGTGGAAGCTGCATATCACCGAACGGATCTGCTAGAACAACGTCGGGAACTGATGAATACCTGGGCGAAATTCGTAAGCAATATGTAATGCCGTCTAAATCTCTTACTCAGAAGCTTCAGTGGCTGTACTCGTGCGCCATTGCTTTCAAGATTTAGGCCTAAGCACGGTTTCACCGAGTCGATAAAAAAGGATCTAGCAGCAAAACCATGAGTGAAAAATATCACAAAATAAATGGAAAAAATACCACCCACTTCAAGATATCAAATTTCCTGCCGATGAAAAATCGTCTAATTACAAATCTCACAGAAAAGAACTAAACCTCACAACCTTTAAAAGTAAAACATCAATAAATATGAAGAAAAAATAATTGTAGCTTACATTCTCTTTGGCATTGCTTACGCTTTATACGCTTGGATCTTCGGTGACACATCTCATCGAGGCATAGCATACAACCTAGGCCAAGGCATTGTTTGGCCAGCTATGATATTCCCAGCCCTAGGGAAATTAATCGGCGCAATAATTATCGTTGGTTTTATCGCCCTAGTGACTTTACTATGAAAAACAAAAATTTATCTTTTCTTACCCTAATCGCACTAAGCTTCACATTAGCAAGCTGCGGAGATAGTCAAACAAATGAACTTCGAAGTGAATTTATTAATGGCTGCAAGTCCAGCGGAACCAAAAAATCCGTATGCGTTTGCATCTTCAATAAAATACAAGAAAATTATAGCAAAAACCAACTTCTCGACATGAAAACCGGGATCATTCCAAATGACTTTCCCGCGCTTAGCACCCGAGCGGCATTAGAATGCACTAAAGACAATTAAATCCAAAACTTACAGGCCTTTTTATGAATCTCCGTACTTTTACGATTGCTATCGCAACATCCTGCACACTCATCGGATGCGGCGAGAATAAGCTAGACATGAGAATGGGCTCAGACTCCGTCGAACAAGTTATGCAGGGAATGAGCACCGAAGAGAAAGTGTCTTTTATCAAAGACATGGAGATTCTCATTTCCCTGAAAGGAAAAGGGTCCCCCGACGATCCGTATGTGCTCAATGGCTACACAGCAAACATGGTTCGCGAAGAGGCGGAGGTTGCTAAAAGGTTGGTCCGCGAAAGAAACATAGCCTTACTAAACGAAATCATTTCTGAAATGGAGTCCAAAGGACGCAACACCATCTCACTAAATAAAAATTCAGCTGGACTTTTTATGCGCTACAGAGAAGGGTATCTCCCAAAGACATACACCATCGAGCAACTCAAAGCTTACGTGTCCGAGCAAGGTGGAATGAATGCAGAAATGAATAAGGCGAAAGACACAACAGCCAACACCACTACAAAAACAGCTCAACCTGAGTTCGAGTCAAAACAAGACGCCGCCGTCATAGCGTCACAACAAAGCTCAAGAAGTTTAATGGGAGACAAACTAGACGACGACGAAAATGCCACACCAAACTCAAAGGAGGATGCAGAAAACAGAGCTTCCAAAAAACAATGGCAGGACAACAATGGACGTATCCACTATCCCGACGGATCTATTTCGAACGGACCTGTTGATTGAAAGCTACCGAGAAATTGGCATGCAATTTATTGCAAACTTATTACTAGCAGCACTTGGCGTATACGTCTTCTTTTCCACACTTGGCTTCTGGTGGGGTCTTGGATTCATTGCTTTATTCGCGCTAAACGCAATTGCCAAATCTGGGAAATAAACCATCACCTTCAAGGACGGGAAACATCGTGTATTGACCCAGCAAATCCTGCACAGGTCACGCCGCTAATGCGAATGCCTCAGTGGGTGTCTTCATCTCCAGAGCCGCATGGGGCGGCTGGTGGTTGTAGAACTGGATCCAGTCGCCAATGACACGACTGGCGTGCTGCAGGGTTTGAAAACGATGGTGCTGAATACACTGCTTCTTTAGCGCCCGTTCAACTCGCTCCACCAGGTAGTTCTGCTGCGGCGTGTAGGGCGTGATGAGCTCCTGCTTCAGACAGTAGCTCTTGAGAAACGCCGTGTAGCTCTGTGACTGTTGAAGAACAAAACCGCTGTATGAGCGCACTAGGAGTGGTGGCGGCACACGTCCATGCAAAACGAAGCGAGCAATCGGGACCTGTTTTAGCGCGCTTTCTGCGGTGCCGATCCAACTGCTGCATGACACATTACAACCCAGAAACTTCAGGTTGAGACAGTCGATCACCGACGCCTACATGGCCTATGCCATCCCTCTCGGTCTAGAAAAAGTACAAACCCGTCTCCTTGCTCTCGTTGGGCTGAGGAACCTTTTTGCTGATGCCTCTGTTGAAACCATCAAAGGACAATCTCTTTCCACATCCTTTTCTGAAATCAATTCATCAATTTATCAAAGACATCGTCTTTTTAACCATAAGTGTGCATATGAAAAGCTGTCGCAAACGGGATCAACGCATGAATATACAGCGATGAACCCCGAGCTTTCCACACCGATGGCACACCAATTCAATTTCGTATTTATATAGTATAAATACGACAGATACTCAAGTGAGCACGGAGACGGAGACAGCGCTTTCTATCCCACATCCAGGAATCCTCCAAAATCAATTATCACTCCAAACCAAAACACGTATTGCCATCACCGACTCTTACAGTCCAGAATATAAAATCATCACAGATGAGTTTCACACTCCGTTATTCAAACGCAGCAACGGAAAGCACGGCTCTATCAAGACGGCTCGACCATCATAGTTTTCGACGTATTTAATAAACCCCTGCCGTCTCATAGAATCGAGAACCTTTTCTAGCCGAGCTTTACAGCGAATTCGCTTAGGACCGCACTGCAGTATGTGACTCTTGCGAACATGCCTCGATTTCCCGGCTGGGTAATTTCTCTCAAACCATTCTCTTAACTCAGAGAAATCCAAATCGAATTCACTAGGCTTATTACTAACTTTAAGAGCTTTGATAGTGGATTCGAGATACCAATTACCCAAGTCAATCGCTGCAGCCATACATTGCTCATCGATAGTCTCACTATCGATCGTAAAGTATTGAATACATGCGGCAATCCTTGCTACTTTTTCGGACTGCTTCGAAGCAAGATCTTTATACTCACAAAGCCATCCTCCTGAGCCCATATGGGCCTCCCAGAAGTGAAGTGCATTAAGCCACAACTGTCTTGCCAACGGCGAAAAGCTAAGAACTTTCCTCTCTTTGAGACCTCCATCCTCATTGACAAGATCTCTAAGAATCGCGTAACACCTTTTATTAAAATCTTCAATCACCGGCTCTTTTCTTGAGTCAGAATCAAAATGACGTACCCCAGCCCGAGTTGGTGGCTGAGTGATGTAACTCCGTGCGTAGAATCCCGCATCACGGATGAGATCGCCTTTCGACCGATGAAATACTTCAAAGGAATTTGGCTGGATAGCTATAAAGAGCGATAGCGCCGGGTCAACAATTTCAAAAGCTCCTGCAGATGCTCTTTCAATGTTGACATCGCTACCGTCCCAACACTTGTTGAGCAAAGAGATGTTGTCAAACGCCCCCGATCGCAACAAAACGAACCCTTCATCGGAAAACAATGACGTTATTGGGTAGGACTTTGAAAGACAGTTACGTAGCGCTTCTGCAGTAACATCATTAATAATTAACTTAAAGGAAGTCGGCTCAACCGGCTTACACTGAGACAACTCCGACAATTTAGCCTTGAGATCTTCTGTATCTTCACCTCCTTCAGCTTTCTTTCCAATTGCACGAAGAATCCCTTTTGTCTCAGCATTCCATGCCGACTCCAACGACTTAAACTTGGCAAAATCGGAAGCGTATGATGCACGTACTTCATCAATGAATTGCTGTATTCCTTTTGTCAATTCGCGTACAACTGTTGATTTTCGTTCACCGGACCCCTGAATTTGGAAGAACCACAGAGACACCGGCGACACAAGATCTTCGGTTCTACGAACCCGAATACGTCCTTGAACCGAGACAGAAATAACAGCGAGGATACTCGTGAGTGCAGCAGAGAGCGGCACTTGCATTTTTATGCTGACTGCCCAGACAAGATCCTTGAGCGGACTCGGTAAATTGTCGATCGGGACCCCTTCAATGTTCTGCGGAACGGATCCGATCAGGCCCAGATTTCCAGATGTAAAAATCATGGCTAGCATCCTCTACTATCAAGCTTTAGGCAGTCGATTGAGATACGCTTCAATATCGGAACGCAACCACTTCTTGAGACGACCAATTCGTCTCCTTTCCGGCAATTTAGGCGGATCAAGATTGGGATCTTCGATCCCATTTTTTTCGTTATCTTTGTCGCGCTTGAGCAGGCTGTAAAGAGTAGACCTGGAGACATCTAGAATCCTGGCAAACCCAACCACGTCGACAAGTTCATTGTTCAAATAAGTCATTGAAAATCCCACCTTCAAATCAAAAAAATCTATTCACTGACCTGACAAGTTCAGCGAAAACCTGACTACCGAGATCAACACAGAATCAGCTTTTCAGAGCGACTTCCATATAGGACAGGTAATCCCACTGCGAAGCATTAGAAATCCGAGGCCTACCGCTCTTGTTCACCCTCTTCAACTGAAGCGGGCTACGGCCGAAACGATGTGATCGCTTGCTTGGCTTGAGGATGATTTCTTGTTCACATTTAAAGAGGTATGAGATCGCTCGAACGAGGTTGCAGCGGATTCTAAAGTCGTCATAGTCAATTACACCGACAGCGGTATATGGGAGCGTTTTCAGGTACGAAGGTCGGTTGCAACTGAAATACGTACCCTGCCCATCCGTGCAACTATCAACCCAATACTTCCCAATCAGCTCAGACAAATGGGATCCATCTCGATAAAAGTTCCCATCGAAAAAAAGAAAGACGTGGAAGTGATGGCAGTCCAGCTCGCTAAGCTCATGCCGCCAGATATATCCAAGCATGTAACGAAATAGCGTAGTTTTTCCTCTAGCATTCCGGATAAAACGCTTGATCGCTTTTCGAGCGTCACCAGATGTAAGAAATCCATTGAGGCTTTGCCTGAATTTCAGGTCCAAACGGACGACGAGGATTCGGGATCGAATATTATCAAACAGAGAGTTCACCATTTCGACTGTGCGAATAAATTGCAGACTCATCCGCTTCCTATTTCGCCGCTCGCCTTTGGAAAATACTCGCCCTCTTCCTCTTGATCTGATTTCGAGCATCAACTCATTGAAGACCTCAGCACCCACGCGCCCCTGACCGTCCACTTGCGTGGAAAAGTCAAATAAGTACGGAGCCCAACCCACGCTCTCCGCAGCTGTGTGAAACAGCTGAACTCTCGAGCAGTAGAATGCGTCTTCCTCTTTCGAAATAAGGAAAGAATTGATTTTTGGGAAGTAGATTTTTGCGATGTTACCTGCAACAAACCTACGAACACCTTTGCGCTCAAAGAACTTGTAACCTATTTCATCGGTTGTGATGCACAAATCGACGAATCGCACCAAGGCCTGAAGCACAATTGGTGATGGGTTTTCGATTCCACTGAGCTTTGGCGCTCGATCCAACAAGCGCATCAGAATGGCGTGCGCGTCGTCATGGCTGACAGCGCTGCCTGTGCCGAAAATCGGCGAGTTTTGGACGTGCGAATGCATGTCACCTCCGTGAACGTGTGGACGGAATTCTTGCGTCTGCGGGGTGATATACAACAAGCCGGGGATGGCTTGAGGAACTGATGCCCACGTTGGGGCAGAGTGAACAGCACCTCGCGGGGAGGTACTGATGCATGCTCAGGTGTCTAATCCGGCAAACACAACTTAAATTGCGCTGACCGAGAACTCGCTGCGGTTGCTGCGATGACACCAGTGCTTGTGGTGTTTTTTTAGCGTACCTGTGCGTGTAACGCTCGTCAACATCATTGGCGCAGCGCTACACACGATGATAGTGACTTTTATCACACCGCTCACGCTTGAAGCTCAACAGGTCGTTGGGCTTCTCACCTTCGGAAAGGCGCGCAAACCCCTGGCAATCCAGCTAAAACTGCTAACAGTTAGCAACTTTAGCCGGTTCTCCGGTATCTGGAGCCCAGAAAAGCCGTTTCTAGATTTCTTCAGTCACACATACCTTCCTTGGCACTTCCCCAGCGAAGTGCTTGAGATCACGACCAGATCACTTGATCCTGGTCACCGACTGGTTTTTGATCAGGAAGGAATGAAAGATGCAGCTTTGTTGTCCGTTGTGTGAATCGCCTCAGATCGGGCGATTGGATCGTGGAAAGAAGTTTGGTGGAGCAACCGGACTCGTTGGTGGTGCAGTCAGCGGAGCTGCCAGCGCATTCCACGGAGCACGAATTGGCGGTACGGTGGGGAGCACTCTAGGTCCGATCGGTGCTGGAGTCGGCACATTGGCGGGTGCCATTTTGGGTGGTCTGATGGGAGGTGCAGCGGGAGGAGTCACTGGCGCCAAGCTTGGCGAGGTTGTGGATGAACGTGTCCTCAACAACTATCAATGCGGTGCTTGCGGTCACACTTTCAGTATCGGATCCAGATAGTCACGCGTATCGCTTCTATCGATCTTGAATATCACCCCATAGCGGATGCTCCCTCAAAGGAGCATCCGCTTTTTTGTTTAAGGAGTTCTCATGGCACATCTTGTCGAATCCATGGCCTACGTCGGAGACGTTCCCTGGCATCAACTTGGCCACGCACTTCCAGCCCATCAACCTATCGAGGTCTGGGCGGATAAAGCTGGCATGAACTGGCAGATCCTCGATTCGCCGGTCTGCTTCATGACCGAGCGTGCCGGCGCGCTCGGATCCATCAAGACCTTCTCCGATCAGAAAGTGCTGTACCGGAGCGACACACAGGAAGCGCTCTCCGTGGTCAGCGACCGCTACCAGGTCGTGCAGCCGCTGGAGGTTCTGGAGTTCTATCGTGATCTCACGGAAGTCTCAGGGTATGAACTCGAGACCGCTGGTGTATTGAAAGGTGGCCGGAAGTTCTGGGCACTGGCACGTACCAACAAGGAAGCAGTACTCAAGGGATCGGATCGGGTCTGTGGCTATCTGCTGCTGGCAACTTCGTGTGATGGCACCTTGGCGACCACGGCCACACCCACCACGATTCGTGTGGTCTGCAACAACACTCTCACTATTGCTGTCGATGGTGCGACGTCAGCGATCAAGGTTCCCCACCGCACAAGCTTCGAGCCTCAAGCCGTGAAGAAGCAACTCGGGATCGCGGTTTCTCAGTGGGACAGCTTCATGTACCGGATGCGAACACTCTCCGAGCGCAAGGTGAAGAGCCACGAAGCGATGAACTACTTCTTGCGGGTGCTCTGCAACGGTGATACCCGCCAGGATTCAGATCACCGTCTCATCAACGAGCGTGCGCTGAAGAAGGTGCAATCCATGTATGACGGCAGCGGCAGAGGTGCTGAGTTGGCGGCAGCAAAGGGTACTGCTTGGGGCTTGCTGTGCTCGATTACGGAGTATGTCGATCACGAAAAGCGTGCTCGCAGTGCTGAGTACCGCATGGACAGTGCTTGGTTTGGTCAAGGTGCAGCAATCAAGCAACGAGCACTCGATGAGGCGATGGTCCTGGTCGCCTAACTTCCTTCCTCGACTCCCGACCTTTTCCTTCCCTCATCCCCGCTTGGCGTGTTGCCAGCGGGGATATCTCTTTTTGTCTTTAGAAAGGATGGTGTTCCGAATGACTGCTACGCAAACCACGCAGCCCAGTGCGAAGTCTCGGGCGGCACTCAAACTCGTTAAGACCAACCACCTGACGCGGGATCAATGGCTGGATGTCCGCCGACAAGGTATCGGCAGTTCCGACGCTGCAGCGGCAGTCGGACTCAATCCCTACAAGTCACAACTTGAGCTCTGGCTTGAAAAGACCGGCCGTGATGCTGAACTCCCGCGTATTGACCCGTCAGATGAATCGAGTCCTACGTACTGGGGAACACTGCTTGAGCCCATCGTCGCAGCCCATTACACGAAGCGGACCGGCAATAAGGTACGCAAGGTCAACGCGGTGCTTCAACACCCTGAGCACGCTTGGATGCTTGCAAACATCGACCGGGAGATTGTGGGCACCTCGGATGTTCAGATCCTCGAATGCAAGACAGCGGGTATCCATGGTTCCCGTCTCTGGAGAGACGGCGTTCCCGAGTATGTCCAACTGCAAGTTATGCATCAGCTGGCAGTGACAGGCAAGCAGGCTGCAGATGTGGCCGTGCTGCTGGGCGGCCAGGAATTGCAGATTCACCGAATCGAGCGGAACGAAACGGTGATCGGCCAACTCATCGAACTCGAAGCCCAGTTCTGGGCGCGTGTTGAAGCGGATGAGGCACCACCAGCGGATGGATCGGAGTCTGCAGATCGAGCACTTCGCGCGCTCTACCCTAAGGACTCTGGTCGAGTGCTGGACTTCTCTGAAGACATGGAGATGTCTGCGCTGTTCTCAGACCTGGTTGCGGTTCGCAAGCAACTGGAAGACCAAGGAGATCAGGAAGCACGACTTCGGCAGCGCATTCAGGAGCGGATGGGTGACGCCACGCGTGCGCTTTTTGAGATTGGGGATGTCACCTGGAAGCGGACCAAGGACGGTACGACCATCGATATGGTAGCGCTACGGAATGACCACCCTGCTCTACTTCTTCGGTACTCGCTGCCAAAACCTGGTTACCGGCGCTTCGTCATCAATGTGTGATCCATAGCGAAGCCATGCCGTTAAAGGTATGGCTTCGCGCTATGAACGACTGGAAGGATACGAACATGATCAAAGGACTGGCCATCACGCCACCGGCAATCGGCCGAATCTCTATCGGCAAGGTGGTGGAAAGGCAAGGAAAGCGACTTCCGGAGAAGGACGATGAGTTCACCATCACGACGCAGATTCAGACTCGCGAAGGTTGGGTCCATCACCCACTGGATGAGTCCCTGAGAAAAGCCCCCGGTGCCAAGCTCAGGGCGATTCCCATTCGCCTGCTGTTTGACGAGGTGGATCTGAACCTGCGTGCTAACTACACCTTGTTTGACCGTAGCAGCGGACGGCAAGTGTGTGTTGGAAACGGGGAGAGCTGCAAAAGAGTGACCTCGTCGGGTTTTGAGTCACTCCCCTGCCCTGCGCCATATGCCTGCGAGTTCGGGCAAGGAGTGTGCAAGCCGTACGGGCGGCTTAATGTACGGATTGGAGATGAGGACGAGTTGAGCACCTTCGTCTTTCGGACGACAGGATTCAACAGCATCAGGACCTTGATGGCACGGCTCACGTACTTCTTTGCATTATCGGGAGGAATGTTGTCGTGTTTGCCGCTGGAACTTCACTTGCGAGGGAAGTCTACAACCCAGTCTCACCGGACGCCGATTTACTACGTGGATCTGACAACACGGTCAGGAGCGACCATGGCGGATGCACTCACCGAAGCCAAAGCAGAGCGTGATCGGCGGCGAGACTCAGGATTTGACCAGGCGAGTCTGGATCTCGCTGCTCGGGTTGGGTTCGCCAATGGCGCGTTTGAAGAGTTAGACGAAGATGGGCGCTTCTGTGCGGAAGAGTTCTTTACTGAAGAACAAGACAACGAGAGTTCGGTTGAACAGGAGAACGTAGCTGCAATTCCGCAGCAACATCTAGAAGATCGACTCGGGACTCGACTTAAACAGTCAAGGAGCATGACCACGACAAGGTGAATCGGCTTCAAGCTCGACAAATTGCTGATGCTTTACTAGCAATTACACCTTACAGTGACACAAACCAAATGGATAGGGTACCATCCGACTACTCATTTTCGCCAATGGGAAATTTTATTCAGCGACCCGTTTCAGAATGACAGCCGTTGGTACCTAAAAATGAGGTACCACTTCAAAAATTTAACCTGGATAAATCATGACCACTCTTAAAGAACTTCTGGCCCAACAGGCTGAACTGGCTAAAAAAATTGAAGAAGTTCGCCAAGTAGAAGTTGCAGATGCTATCAAGCAGGTGAAGGCTACCATCGAGGAGTATGGACTTACCATCGAGGATGTTTTCCCGCAGAAGAGAAGCGCCTCTTACACCTCGAACGCTAGCTCTAAAGCGAAGGGTGTTGCAAAGTATCAGAGCAGGATTGATCCTACACTTACCTGGACTGGAAAGGGGAGAAAGCCCGAATGGGTGATCACCTTCCTGGGAAACGGCGGAACTCTTGAAGAACTGCTCATAAAGGGAAACCCATCACTTTAAATTAAATTCAAAAACCCGCAAAGCGCGGGTTTTTTTATAATCCACTCAAAAAACCTTGCCATGGAGTCAATCTTCAAACTGAACCGACCGCTATTCTCAACGACTTGCTTCATAACCATCCTCATCTACAACAACGTAACCGCCATTTGGAAAGTGTCTAGTTATCTCATCCCCATCTTTTTCACACTCTAAACTATAGGGACCATTACCGCGACTAACACTCATCACAACACACTCATACTCACCAATCTCATTCTCACCAGAATTTCGCCAAGCAATTGCTGACTAGATCGACGAATCACTCACGTCCGAATATAAATTTACTGCCAAAGACGCGGCGACATCGTCAGCGAGGGATAGGCTCCGTACTGAATAATGTTATTCTTATCCGCGGACGACGGAACTGAAGTATAGACAAAAACAAACACCCTGAACGCAGCTATTATGTGATAAGCGCTAATTCCACCCCAGAATGGCAAAAAATACTCCACATTCATTGCAACGGGATCGTTCTCATGGATTGAAAATCTAGCGAGCGCCACTTGGTTATTTAACCCATTAGCAAAATCCATCTTCCTCTCCATTTCAACACCATCCTTCAATTTATACATTGAAGTAAATCTGATGAAACGCTGGTTATTTTCAGCCAGCACATCAACCGCCACAAGGGCGGTCTCAGCCAGAACTCTGAAGTCACTTTCACCGAATATGGACGCCTCGTATTGAGCACTCCGAAATAGTTTCTCTAGTAGTGGCAACGTAATATCTTTCTCTTCAAAAAACCCTTGCATTTGACAACTCCCCTAGATGATCATCGCAAAGAATACCACCGATACCGACACGAAGCGCAGACGTGTAGACATGGCTGGTGGCGATGCGAGGCTCTTTGTGTGTTCCACAGTGGTTTCTGTATCCCTAGCTGTCGAGGGTTCCCAGTCAGCGTAGTCGTGATGCAAACACATAGCGGCACATACTCATCAGAACCTTCTTGCCGGCAACCACTCCTATGGAGATCGGTGCGTTTGGTTTGACATGTTGGAGGTGGGGTGTCAATGCGGCTTGCACCGCATCGAGTGGCCGCACAGGCATTGCCACGCCACTCTCGCTCGGCATGGCGTAGCGTAGAATAAGGGAACGCGCAGAGCCATCACCAGCAACCTGCTCCACGCGGATTCTACTGCTTGCGCACCAAATCAGAAGTGGGTGGCGGACCTCGCCTACGTTTGGACCACCGAAGGCTGGCCATGTTTTATAGTAGCTCTGGATTTTTACCCGTGGCGCACTATGATCTGCCCGATGCAAGCCTCAATAATAGTCAGCACCTCTAAAACGCTCTTACAACGGACCGTGTTGCGACGTGGAAAGCCGCAGCAGGTGCGATATCACTCGGAGCCAGGCCACCCAATAAAACCAACGAAAACTTCCAGCAGATGGCGGTTGAGCAGATCATCTTGTGCAGCATGAGCCGTGCAGGAAATGTCTGAAGCAACGCAGCAGATTAACCTATACGCACAAAAAAATCCGCGAAACGTTCAACTCCTGCTGAGACACTCGAAATTTGAAAGCACTGTGCAACCTCAGCATCAAGGCGGATGACGCGCTAATGGCCTCGGAGCAGACGGGTACCTAACTCGTCCCCAGTGGTCGCATGGGAGTCAGCCTTGTGGCCGGTATTCTGGCTCCACGGCGTACCTGTATTTACGGCTAGAATTTAGCAGTCGCGGCTCGATCCAGATAGTAGCTAACCAGACGATGGCAATACCGTGATTTTATTTTTCATGCGAACAGCAAATTTGAGCGAAAATCGCTCTGATTTTCTGTTTGACGCGACACAACTGGCACCAAGATGACAAAATTAGGAGCTATGCAGATGACAAGCACTAGATTCCAAAGTCTATCCACATGGCTATTGTCGCTGGCCGTGCTTGGAGGGTTTTTTCCGGGATACGCCGACGCGGTATGTTCTAAGAAAAAATCATACGATGATTGTCTTCTTGAAGGACTCAAAGGCACGACTAGTGATGTAGCCGCTCAGGCAATCAAACGTGCATGCATCGAAAAATTCCCAGGCAGGACGAAAAAAATATTGCGCCTCTCATCGCCATCCGCTATAGAAAGGGTTACCGGAACGGTAAGTACTGGGTATGGCTCACTAAGCGGGAATTTATACAACGGCTCCCCTTTTCATATAACAGGAGCAACTCTCTCTATCCGACCTAAAGTGAAGGATCTAGAGGGAAAACCTCTCGACAGGATTTTTGCTATTGAACTGAACGCACCAATAAATACAACAGGCGGCTTTTGCATTTCTATAGATGACGCTTTTGCAAAATCTATTGGAAACGGATTTGACTGGTCAGTGGTGGATATTTCTGTTATCAAAGATGAATGATGTGACTGTAGCCTGAAATCTGCACGGGAGCTCCTGCTGTTGACATTTGCAGAACCATCACCATGTTCCGAACACCAAACAAAAGGCAGAGCGATGAACGCATCAAGAACTCTTATCACTTTAGACGAATTGAGCAATAAACTAACGGAACAGTTGCAACAAGTTGACGGCGCAGGCGAATCAAGAGTCACGGTGCAGTACATCTTGCAAGAACCTGACGCTGATGGTTGTAACTGGTCGGATAGCGTCGTACTTACTCTTGATAAAGACACATCCAGCAAGACGTTGGGCCCGTTCGTCACTCAACTGGTTCAGGCTGCCCGAATGAAATTCAACGTCAAAGAATAGCGTGCAGAACAATTCGTTCCTATCGCTCAAGCTGCGCAGAATCGCTGATGCTTGAACGTTGTTCGGCAAGCTTCCCGAAAGCTCAATAGCGGCATTGCATCACAAGCGGACGTTGCCACCAATCTCTACGACTGTCAGTATTGGACTGTGATCCGGTGCCACCCACAAGAATGCCGTAATGATGCTATGCAGACTGGAGCAGAGGTGACCACACCAGCCGAACCTCTTGGAGATCTTGAACCTGAGTGCAAGTCCACGGCCCGACGCAGGTGACGTATCCGATCAATGTTGGATGCAGTAGTTGAAGCCGACCGACCTGTGATGAGAACAGTGTTTGAGCCGGGTTGGAGAGCACCTTGAGAAAAATCTTCCGCCCAGACCAAGACGTTGTGATAGCAGGCCGTCGCGAATGATCGACGGGGATACCTCTTACCAGTCACTATTCAGCCCGTGGATCGCGCCTTACGCGGAAGCAGCCCGTTCAAGGAGGTCCGGATCTTACCAACTGAAGCCAACATGCCGTGGCACACTCGATGGCATACTGGAGAACACTAAAAACAAAAAAGCCCTTGAAAATCAAGGGCTTTTTTGATGTATTTGGCGGAGAAGGAGGGATTCGAACCCTCGATACGGAGAACCGTATACCGGATTTCGAGTCCGGCGCATTCGACCACTCTGCCACCTCTCCTGGTGTTCCGCCGAAGGCTGGCGCCCTTGGCTGATCGAAGCCCGCGATTATATCTCAAGTCGCGGGAAATACCAGTCATTCGGCGGGTTTTGCGGCACCTGCAGTGAATTCGTCGAAGGCACGCACGGCTTCGGCCGCGTACATGAGACTCGGGCCACCCCCCATGTAGGTGCAGATGCCCAGGGTCTCCATGAGCTGCTCGCGGGTGACACCGAGGCGGATCAGGGCCTTGACGTGGAAGCCGATGCACCCGTCACAACGGGCAGACACACCGATGGCGAGGGCGATGAGCTCCTTCTGCAGGGCAGACAGGGACCCCTCCTTCATCGCCTCCTTGGCCATGGTGGAGAAGCCCTTCATGGTGTCGGGAATCTCGGCATGCAGGGCCTTGAGGCCCTTGTTGAGATCGCCAGTGATCTGGACGAAGGACTTGCTGCTCATGATGGAAGCTCCGAAACAAATTAGAGCTTACTAATATACAGAAAAGCTGATGGATTGAGAACCGGGACAGCACCTGCCCCGGCTCCTGCATCCCGTCAAAGAGGTGCCTGAAGCACCGTGAGGCCGCCCATGTAGGGCTGCAGCACGGCAGGGACGCGCACCGAGCCGTCAGCCTGCTGATAGTTCTCGAGCACGGCCACCAGGGTCCGCCCCACGGCCAGTCCGGAACCGTTGAGGGTGGCGAGGGATTCGTTCTTGCCTTGGGCATTCTTGAAACGGGCCTGCATGCGGCGGGCCTGGAAGCTCTCGAAGCACGAGCAGGACGAGATCTCCCGGTAGGTGTTCTGGGCCGGCAGCCAGACTTCCAGATCATAGGTCTTGGCAGCACCGAAGCCCATGTCCCCGGAGCACAGCACGATCTTGCGATACGGCAGTTCCAGCTTCTGCAGGATGGCTTCGGCATGGCCGGTGAGCTCCTCCAGGGCATCCCAGGCGTTCTCGGGGCGCTCGATGCGCACGAGCTCGACCTTGTCGAACTGGTGCTGGCGGATCATGCCGCGGGTGTCGCGGCCATAGCTGCCGGCTTCGGAGCGGAAGCACGGGGTATGGCAGACGAACTTCATCGGCAGGGATTCGGCCGGCACGATCTCGTCCCGGACGATGTTGGTGACGGGCACTTCGGCGGTGGGGATGAGGTAGAACTTGCTGCCGTCGGCCTTGGGCACGGCGAAGAGATCTTCCTCGAACTTGGGTAGCTGACCGGTGCCATACATGCTTTCGGCATTGACCAGGTAGGGCGCGTACAGCTCGGTGTAGCCATGTTCGGCAGTGTGGGTATCGAGCATGAACTGGGCAAGGGCCCGGTGCAGACGAGCCAGTCCGCCCTTCATCAGGGTGAAACGCGCGCCTGAGATCTTGACCGCGGTTTCGAAATCCAGCCCGCCCAGGCGGGTGCCAATATCCACGTGGTCGCGTACTTCGAAGTCGAAGCTGGGCACAGAGCCCCAGCGGCTGATCTCGACGTTGTCGGTTTCGGACTTACCAACAGGAACGCTCTCGTGGGGCAGATTGGGCAGACCGGCCACAAAGGCGTTGAAGCGCTCCAGCAGCTCAGCCAGCGCGGTTTCGTTGGCCTTGAGCTCATCGCCAATGCCCGCAACTTCCGCCAGGACGGCCGATGCGTCTTCGCCCTTGCTTTTGAGTTGCCCGACCTGCTTGGACAGGGTATTGCGCCGGGACTGGAGCTCCTGGGTACGGGTCTGGCGGGACTTGCGCTCATCCTCCAGGGCCTGGAAGGCCGCCACGTCGAGGCTCATTCCCCGGGTGGCAAGCCGCTCTGCAACAAAGTCCAGACGGGTACGCAGCAGTTGCACATCAAGCATGACAATCCCTATTCAAATCAGAAAATTAGCTTATCGATACAGTGGCGGTCCGGAATTTGCTTGTCCACAACCACCACTTTTCGGTTATATTGCGCCGCAACATGCGCGCCGCGCATAGCCCATCAGAAGCAATAGAAATCAAGATGTTAATAGCACCTATTGGCAGAAACTTTTCTTGATTTCACACACTCACAGGTCACAATTGAAGAAAGGCACACACATGGATAGTGCCGTTCCAATGCGACCACCGAAGGAGACCCCGATGTTGTCCATCCGTGACTGCCTGGATTACTGCGACCTGACCGACGAGGACGTCGCCATCATTGCCGAGCATCATGACATTCCCGATGCTGCGGCTGCCCAGATCGCCTGCGGACTTGTCCAGACCCGCGAAGGCACCTTGATGCTCACCCAGTTCATGCTCGACCTCGTGGATGCCGCGGAGGAACGCGGAGACCGGGCCAAAGCCAAGCGCTTCCGGGATGCCTGCGCCCGCTTCATTGCGGCGCATCCCCTCCCCCACGACCAGCACTGATATTTCCGCCGGAGTGGCGGTGCTCTTCATCGAGGTATTCCCGGTCAAGAGCCCGCAGCCGCTCGAGTTTCTCCGCAATCCTTGCCTCCAGGCCCCGGTTGACGGGTTGATACCAACCCGGCTTTTCCATGCCGTCGGGCAGGTAGTGCTCGCCGGCCGCGTAGGCCTCCGGCTCGTCATGGGCATAGCGGTAAGCCTTGCCGTAGCCCAGTTCCTTCATCAACTTGGTCGGCGCGTTACGCAGATGGATCGGCACCGGCCGGGACACATCCTGCTTCACGAATTGACGCGCCGCATTATACGCCTTGTAAACCGCGTTCGATTTGGCCGCGCAGGCCAGGAAAACCGCAGCCTGGGCCAGCGCCAGCTCGCCTTCCGGTGAGCCGAGGCGCTCGAAGGTGGCACAGGCGTTGAGGCAGATTTCCAATGCGCGGGGGTCGGCCAGGCCGATATCCTCAATGGCCATGCGCACCAGCCGCCGCCCCATGTACAGGGGCTCGGCACCGCCGTCCAGCATACGGCACAACCAGTAGAGAGCCGCGTCCGGATCGGAACCGCGCACCGCCTTGTGAAGCGCCGAGATCTGGTCGTAAAAAGCCTCGCCACCCTTGTCGAAGCGCCTGAGGTTGCGCGACAGGGCTTCGTCGATGAAGGCCGGCGTCACCGGGTTGACCCCGGCCGTGGTGGCCGCTGTCGTCACCTGCTCCACCAGATTGAGCAGGCGTCGGGCATCGCCATCGGCAAAGCCGGTGAGGCGATCCCGCGCGTCGTCCTCGAAACCCAGGTCCGGGCAGGCCACTTGCCGTGCTCGCTGGAAAAGCTCACCCAGCTCCGCCTGACTGAGGGGCTCCAGCACGTAAACGGCAGCCCGGGACAGCAGGGCCGAGTTCACCTCGAAGGAGGGGTTCTCGGTCGTGGCGCCGATCAAGGTGACCAGGCCTTGCTCCACATAGGGCAGAAAGGCGTCCTGCTGGGCCTTGTTGAAACGATGCACTTCATCCACGAAGAGAATGGTGTGACGCCCGCGACTCCGCTCCGCCTCGGCCCGGGCAATCGCCTCGCGAATGTCCTTGACGCCGGAGAACACGGCGGAGAGGGAGGCAAACTCCGCATCGAAAGCCCGAGCCATCAGGCGGGCCAGGGTGGTTTTGCCCACTCCCGGCGGCCCCCACAGGATCATGGAGTGCAGCTTGCCGGACTGGAAGGCCAGGGCCAGGGGCTTGCCCGGGCCGAGCAAATGCTTCTGGCCGATCACATCGGCGATGGTCTGGGGCCGCATCGCCTCAGCCAGGGGCTGACGCGGTGGATCAAGGGTGTCGAACAGATCGGCCATGGGCTTTGCCGGCTAGTCGCCCACCACGTCGGCGCCCTTGGGCGGCACGAAGCGGAACAGCCCGCCATCCAGGGACGGATTGCGCTCCATCTGCAGGAAGTTGAGGGACGTGGTTTGACCGAAGTTGTCGTGCAGCACCATGGCCTTGAGCTGCCCCCCCGAAAAGCCCATGCGGATGCGCTCGAAGCTGCTGTCGTCGGCCTTGGGCCTGGCCTCGACCCATTCCAGGCCATCAGCCGCACCGTCATCCTTGAGGGTGAAGTTCTTCTCGAGGGCGTTGTCACCGGCAAGGATGGCCGCCGGCGTGCTGCCCAGGGCCTGCCCCAGCTTCTTGGTGGTGACCTGGTTCAACTCCTGGTCCCAGGCCCACAGCTTGCTGCCGTCACCCACCAGCAACTGGGCGTAGGGCTTCTCGTAGGTCCAGCGGAACTTGCCCGGGCGCGAGAAGGCAAAGGTGCCGCTGGCCTGCTGGGGCTTGCGCCCCGACTTGGAAAACACCTGCTGGGTGAAGCTGCCCCGTGCCGAGCGGGTGCCGTCCATGAACTGCTTGAGCTGGGCCAGGGAATCAGCCTGGACGGTGCCGGCGGCAAACAGCAGGGCTGCCGCCAACAGGCGCAGCGAGTGGGTACGGACCATCATTCTCCTTCGCGGGGCGGTGTCACCACCTCCCGGTTGCCATTACTGCCCATGGCCGAAATCAGGCCCGAGCGTTCCATCTGTTCGATCAGCCGCGCGGCCCGGTTGTAGCCGATGCGCAGGTGCCGTTGCACCAGGGAGATCGACGGCCGGCGGGTCTTGAGGACGATCTCCACGGCCTGGTCGTAAAGGGGATCGGCCTCGCTGCCCTCTCCGCCACCTTCGCCGCCCCCCAGCAGGTCGCCACCCTCCTCCTCCGAGGGGGCGAGAATACCCTCAATGTAGTCCGGCTCGCCCAGCGCCTTCAGGTGCTCGACCACCCGGTGCACCTCGTTGTCGGCCACGAAAGCACCGTGGACGCGGATGGGCAGGCCGGTGCCGGGGGCGAGGTAGAGCATGTCACCCATGCCCAGCAGCGCCTCCGCCCCCATCTGGTCGAGGATGGTGCGGGAGTCGATCTTGCTGGACACCTGAAAGGCCATGCGGGTCGGGATGTTGGCCTTGATCAGGCCGGTGATCACGTCCACGCTGGGGCGCTGGGTGGCCAGGATGAGGTGGATGCCGGCGGCCCGGGCCTTCTGGGCCAGGCGTGCAATCAGCTCCTCGATCTTCTTGCCCACCACCATCATCAGATCCGCCAACTCGTCGATGATGACGACGATGTAAGGCAGCTTGTCGAGGGGTTCCGGGTTGTCGGGGGTGATGGAGAACGGGTTCTTGAGGGGCGAACCGACCTTGGCCGCCTCCGCCACCGCCTTGTTGTAGCCGGCGAGGTTGCGCACCCCCAGGGCCGACATCAGCTTGTAGCGCTTCTCCATCTCGGCCACGCACCAGTTGAGCGCGTTGGCCGCGTGCTTCATGTCGGTCACCACCGGCGCCAGCAGGTGCGGAATGCCCTCGTAGATGGACAGCTCCAGCATCTTCGGGTCCACCAGGATCAGGCGCACGTCTTCGGGTTCGGACTTGTAGAGCAGCGACAGGATCATCGCGTTGATGCCCACCGACTTGCCCGAGCCGGTGGTACCAGCCACCAGCAGGTGAGGCGTCTTGGCGATGTCCGCCACCACCGGCTGACCGCCGATATCCTTGCCCAACGCCACCGTGAGGGGCGAATGCATGTCGTGGTAGGCCTTGGAGCCGAGGATCTCGGACAGGCGCACCGTCTGACGCTTGGGGTTGGGCAACTCCAGCGCCATGCAGGTCTTGCCGGGCACCGTCTCGACCACGCGGATGCTCACCACCGACAGGGCGCGGGCCAGATCCTTGACCAGGTTCATCACCTGGCTGCCCTTCACGCCCACCGCCGGTTCGATCTCGAAGCGGGTGATCACCGGCCCCGGATAGGCGGCCAGTACCTTCACTTCGACGCCGAAATCGGCGAGCTTGCGTTCAATCAAGCGCGAGGTGAACTCAAGCACCTCGGCCGACGGCGGCTCCACGTCGTTGGACGGTTCATCAAGCAAGGCCAGGGGCGGCAGCGCGCCGCCCGGCAGCTCGGTGAACAGGCTGGTCTGGCGCTCCTTCTCGACGCGAACCGACTTCTCAACCTCGACGATGGCAGGCTCGATGCGCACCGGGGGCGGCGGCGCCACCTCTTCCTTCTTGCGCTTGGTTTCCACCACGGCCTCGCGCTTCTGCGCCACCTCACGACCAACCCGTCGGTCCTGCCAGGTCTGCACCCCCTGGGTGGCGAACAGCCAGACCTTCTCCAGACCGGCCCCGAGCGCCTCGGAGGCCTCGATCCAGCTGACGCCGGAAAAGAGGCTCAAGCCACCGGCGATCAACGCCAGCAACAGCAGGGTTCCCCCCGTGAAGCCCAGGTATTGGAGCACCAGGTTGCCCAGCTCCAGGCCAATCACCCCACCCGGCTCCAGGGGAAGGGTTGCCCTCATCGAATAGAAACGCATGGCCTCGAGCCCGCTGCTGGCCAGCAGCACGATCAGGAAGCCGATCACCACCACCAGGAAGGAACGATGATCGGCACCGAAGCTCTGCTGCAGCCTACGAAACCCGATTGCCAGGCCAAAGCCGAGAAAGATCACCCACCACCAGGCCGACAGACCGAAGAGGTAGAGCAGCAGATCCGACAACCACGCGCCGAAACGCCCGCCCGGGTTGCTCACATGCTCCACCTGCACCGCGTGGGACCACCCGGGATCCCCCTTGGAGTATCCAAACAGGACCATGGCCAGGTAAAGGGCGAGGACGCCCAGCAACATCCAGCGGGCCTCCTGCAGCAGGCCGGCGATTTTTTCGGGGAGGGGGAGCGGTCGGGTGGAAGGGCGATTGAGCATGGGTGGGCGGTGCCGGGGCGTTACGGATGGAGCCTGAAATGCAAAAGCGCGGCAAGGCGCCGCGCTTTGATTATAAACCAGGGTCTCTGGTCGTCCCTTCCTCGCCGGGTTCCGATTGGGTAAGGAAGGATTTCCGGATCATTCACAAATCGTAGATCTTTTCGCGCAGGATCACGCCACCGTCGGTTTCCTCAATCAGGCCGCGCAGGCCCAGGTCCTTCATCACACGGCTGACCATCTCGCGGGAGGCGCCGATCATCTTGGCAATGTCCTGCTTCGAGATCTTCTTCTTCACCATCTTCAGCCCATCAACCTCTTCGGACATCTCGAGGAGCAAGCGTGCCACGCGGCCATAGACGTCCATCAGCGCCAGACTTTCGATCTTGCGGTCGGCATCGCGCAGGCGGCGGGTGAGATTGCACATCACGTGCCAGGAGAGCTCGAAGTTCTCCTGCATCAGGCGTTTGAAATCGGTCTTGGCAATGGTCACCAGATCGGCCGGCGACACCGCCACCACGGACGCGGAACGGGGGCTGTCGTCGAGCACGCCCATTTCACCAAACATCTCGCCCTGGCCAAGAATGGTGAGGATCACTTCACGACCATCCTCATCGCTGACCATGACCTTCAGATTTCCCGTCAGGACAAAATAGACGAAATCCGTACGGTCACCTTCGTGCACCACGGCAGAGCCCCGCGGCACCCGTCGCATCATCGCGCAGCGCGCAACGGCCGCCAGCCGGTCATCGCCCAGGCCCTGGAAAATCGGGAAAGTCCGCAGGGCAATCGTGGACACGGAGCTGGTTACGGTCATAAGGCCTCTCCTAAGCAGGATGCAAATTAATTGGCAAACGGCACAAACTGGCCGTCATGCACACACAACGGCAAAGTATAGATCAAACTTGAGGCGCATCTAAGGACATGGGCACACCGGGTGGCCGCGCCGCAGGGCCGACGCCCTACCCGGGGCAGGCCGCCCCCTTCCCGGGAACAGAGCGCCTTATAATCTGTCTTCCTTGCTCCAGACACACGAAAGACCCACAAAGATGGCCACCCGTCACATCAAGCTGCTCATTCTCGGTTCCGGCCCCGCCGGCTACAGCGCGGCCGTCTACGCCGCCCGCGCCAACCTGAATCCCGTTCTCATCACCGGCATCGCCCAGGGCGGCCAGCTGATGACCACCACCGAAGTGGACAACTGGCCCGCCGACGCCGACGGCGTTCAGGGTCCGGAGCTCATGGCGCGCTTCGAGAAGCACGCCCTGCGCTTCAACACCGAAATGATCTTCGACCACATCCACACCACCCATCTGGCCGAAAAGCCGATCCGCCTGGTGGGCGACGCCGGCGAATACACCTGTGATGCGCTGATCATCGCCACCGGTGCCAGCGCCCAATACCTCGGCCTGCCCTCCGAAGAAGCCTTCTCCGGCAAGGGCGTGTCCGCCTGCGCCACCTGCGACGGCTTCTTCTACCGCAACCAGGAGGTCTCCGTGATCGGGGGCGGCAACACCGCCGTCGAAGAGGCCCTCTACCTGGCCAACATCGCCAGCAAGGTCACCCTGGTGCATCGCCGCGACAAGTTCAAGGCCGAGCGCATTCTGATCGACAAGGTCATGGAGAAGGTTGCCGCCGGCAAGATCGTGCTGGAACTCGATTCCACCCTGGATGAAGTCCTGGGGGACAAGACCGGCGTCACCGGCATGCGCATCAAGAGCACCAAGACCGGCGCCACCAAGGACATCGACCTGAAGGGTGTGTTCATCGCCATCGGCCACAAGCCCAATACCGACATCTTCGAAGGCCAGCTCGAGATGGAAGGCGGCTACATCGTCACCCAGGGCGGCCGCAAGGGCAACGCCACGGCCACCAGTGTTCCCGGCGTGTTCGCGGCAGGTGACGTGCAGGACCACATCTACCGCCAGGCCGTCACCAGCGCCGGCACCGGCTGCATGGCTGCGCTGGACGCCGAGCGCTATCTCGACAGCCTCGGTCTCGCTGGCTGACGCCCTCAGCGCCCCCTGACGGACCGGACCTTCCGGTCCGTTTCCATTTTCCGGACTCACTTTTTCGCAAGCCATGGGCAAGGACAAGCACAACGCCGGACTCGATGCCCTCAAGGCCATCAAGAAACAGGTGCCCAGCAGCGTGGTCGTCAAGGCGCTCGCCGGCAAGCCGCGCCGGGCGCCGGAGGTGGCCAGCCCGTCGGCCGAGCCGGGCGAGGCCGGGCTCTTCCGTCAGCAGGTGGGCGCCGTCCAGCCCGTCCGCGGCGGCGGTCAAGCCGATATTGCCCGCCCCAGGCCGGCCCCGGTGCCCCGCCCCCGGCTCGCCGAACCTGAGCCCGAAGCCCCGCGCCGCAGCCACCGTGTGGACGAGAACGACCCGATGGCCGTGTTCCGCGCCGCCCTTGGCGACATCGCCCCGATCAAGGATTTCAACCGGGTGGACCTGAGCCAGCAACGCCAGCAGGCCAATCCCCAGGTTCGCGCCGTCGACAACTGGGTGCCGCCGCCCAGCCTGCTCGACGGACCGGTCAGCCACGACCCCGCCGAACTCTTCCGCCAGGTGGCCGGCGCCGTCGCCCCCCTGAAGGACAAAAACCTGGCCGACGTGGAACGCCCGGTGCCCGCGCCGCGGCCGCGCCAGCGCGAGGAAGACGAGCGGGAAGTACTGCGCGAGGCCATCGAGACCCCCCTCAGTTTCGAAGACCGCCTCGACACCGGCGACGAAGCCGCCTACCTGCGCACCGGCCTGCCCCGCCGGGTACTCACCGATCTGCGCCGGGGCCGCTGGGTGGTCCAGGGCGAACTGGACCTGCACGGCCTTACCCGTGACGAGGCCCGCGCCAGCCTGGCCCAGTTCATCGCCCTGTCCCTGCAGCAGGGGCGACGCTGCCTGCGCGTGATCCATGGCAAGGGTCACGGCTCCCCCGGGCGCATGCCCGTCCTCAAACATCTGTCGCGCGGCTGGCTGGCCCAGCGGGAAGACATCCTGGCCTTCTGCCAGGCCCGCCCCCACGACGGCGGAGATGGCGCGTTGCTGGTCCTGCTGCAGGCGAGCGCAACACGAAGCTGACGCTCCCCGGCGCCCTCATCCCGCTCCGAGGGCACCCCACGTACTTAAGCGGCCGCTAATACAGTTGGCATCATGGCGATGCGCACCTTCGGGGTTTCCCCCTCCCCGCGGAAATTCTTGTTTCCAGTCAATTTTTTTCGCGCCCCGTCCGCATACATTCCGCTGCGACAGATTGTCGCAGGGACACAAAGTGTCGCAGCCAGGCCTTCCGGCGCCCTGCCTCATCGTCTGACGCCATCCCCCGGATTGGCGCTCTTTCGGCTTAGGGACACACGGAGACCACAATGAGCACCGAAAACACCAAACATGACGTTCAAGATACCGTTCCGGGACGCCGCAAGTTCCTGAACACAGCGGCCCTGGCTGGCTTGGCCGGTGCCGGCCTGTCCGTCGGCCTCTCGTCCTGCAAGCAGGAGGCCGCACCATCCGCCGCCGGCACGGCAGCTGCAAACCCTGCGCCGGCCCCCGCGGCCCACGCAGCCGACGGGCTGAGCCTCCACCCCGCGCCGGGTCAGCTAGACACTTACTACGGAATCTGGTCCGGCGGACATTCCGGCGAGGTGCGCGTCCTCGGCCTGCCATCCGGCCGCGAAATCAAGCGCGTACCCACGTTCAACATCGACTGCATGAGCGGCTGGGGCATCACCAATGAATCCAAGGCCGTCATCGGCACCAAAGCCGACGGCAGCCTGAAATACAAGACCGGCGATACCCACCACGTCCATGGTTCCTATACCGATGGCACCTATGACGGCAAGTACTTCTGGGTGAATGACAAGATCCACGGCCGTCTGGCGCGAATCAAGGGCGATACGTTCGAGTGCGACAAGATCACCGAGCTGCCCAACATCCAGGGCTTTCACGGGATCTTCCCGGACAGGCGGGATCCTGTGGATGAAAAGATCAACCACACCACTCGCGTCTTCTGCGGCAACGAGTTTCACATCCCGCACCCGAACGACGGGCGCGACATGGATGACGAGAAGAAGTACAAGACGCTCTTCACCTGTGTCGATGCCGAAACCATGGAAGTGCGCTGGCAGTGCCGCGTGGACGGCAACATGGACCTGGTGGCCACATCCTTCGACGGCAAGCTCGCCGCCGCCAACCAATACAATACCGAAGGCGGCGCGAAGTACGAAGACATGATGTCTGCCGAAAAGGACGCCTGCGTGTTCTTCCAGGTGGCCCGCATCGAACAGGCCATCAAGGACGGCAAGTTTGTCACCATTGGCGACAGCAAAGTGCCGGTGGTGGACGGCACCAAGGAAGCCAACAAGGATCCCAAGACCGCCCTCACCTGCTACGTCCCGGTACCCAAGAATCCCCACGGGGTGAACGCCAGTCCGGACGGCAAGTATTTCATCTGTTCCGGCAAGCTGTCGCCCACCGCCACCGTGATCGAACTCACCAAGGTGCACGACTATTTCGACGGCAAGCTCGACGACCTCAACAAGAGCATCGTCGCCGAAGTCGAGCTGGGCCTAGGCCCCCTGCACACCGCCTTTGACGGCCGCGGCAACGCATTCACAACGCTGTTTCTCGACAGCCAGGTGGTCAAGTGGAACATCGACTCGGCGATTAAGTTCCACGGCGGTGACAAGAATGCGAAGTACGTGGTCGATCGCGTCGACGTGCACTACCAGCCGGGCCACATCAACGCCTCCATGTCGGAGACGAAGGACGCGGACGGGCAGTTCCTTTGCGTCGGCTGCAAGTTCTCGAAGGACCGCTTCCTGCCGGTCGGCCCCCTCCACCCGGAAAACGAGCAGATCATCGACATCCGGGGGGAGAAGATGAAGATGCTGGCCGACCACCCCGTGTATCCGGAGCCCCACGACTTCATCATCGTCAAGCGCGACAAGATCAAGACCCGTCAGGTTTACAACCTTGATGAATTTCCCAATGCCATCAAGGACGCCAAGGACGGCGGCGTCTTCCGTAATGGCAACAAGGTTACGGTCAAGCTCGTATCCCAGGCTCCGGCGTACAGCATGCGTGAGTTCAAGGTCAAGAAGGGCGACGAAGTCACCCTGATCCTCACCAACCTGGACAAGGTGGAAGATCTCACCCACGGCTTCGCCATACCGAAATACGACATCAACTTCATCGTCAATCCCCAGGAAACCAAGTCGGTCACCTTCAAGGCCGACAAGCCCGGTGTGTACTGGTGCTACTGCACGCACTTCTGCCACGCACTGCACCTTGAAATGCGCACCCGCATGATCGTCGAAAAGTAGTCGACACCCCGCAACACGTCGATAAATGAAGAAATTGGGGGAGGCGCTTGCGTCTCCCCGTTTTTTTTCGGGCCACGGCGGCCACGTAAGAAGACGCCCCGATAGCCATGGCCCGGAGCAAGCAAGTCCTCGGCGCCGCCGAGCAAGCCGACAACATCCCGCTCAAGCCGGCAGGCCGCTGAATACCTGCCGCCGTCCATCCGGCATTTTCTGGCTTGACTCAGCTTAAGGACAGGGCCGCCATGGACCATCAGAATTTCATGAAACGCTGATCCACCGGAGCCCCCATGCATCTCGCCCCCTTCACCCGACTATGCCGCAAGGCGGCGGCGCTTCTCGTCAGCCTTGCCGTGGGTAACAGCGCCCTTGCCGATACCTACGAAGTCAAGCTTCCGCCCGAGCTCGCCACCTCCCCCCGGATGTGCGACTACGCCCCCTGCAAGGACGTGATCCCCGGCGCCACGACCTTCTCCGAGCGCAAGGGCCAGCCCTGGTACGTGGAAGCCTACAAGGACGAAGCCGGGCAAAAGACGCTCCTCGGCTACGTGATGCTGTCCACCGACATCACCGACATCCCGGCCTATTCGGGCAAGCCGGTGGTCACCCTGATCGGCATGGACACGGCGGGCAAGTTCACGGGGGTGAAGATCCTCAAACATTCCGAGCCCATCCTGCTGCTGGGCATCCCCGAATCGGCCCTGGTCAAGTTCAATGACCAGTACCTGGGCAAGTTCGTGGGGGACAACATCGAGATCGGCAAGTCCCGCCCCGAGGAAAACCTCATCGGCCTCGACGCCATCACCGGCGCCACCGTCACCGTCATCGCCCAGAACCAGGTGATGATGACCAGCGGCAGCGAGGTGGCCAAGCAGGTGGGCATCCTCAAGCCGGTCAACCGTCCCCAGGCCCGCTTCCCGGCCTCCACCGCCACCCCCTCCTGGGCCGACCTGGTAGCGGATGGCAGCGTCCAGCGACTGACCGTGAAGCCCGAGGAGGTCGGCCTGAAGAGCGACGGCCGCCCCTACATGGACCTGTGGTTCGGCTACCTCAACCAGCCCACCATCGGCCGCGCGATACTCGGCAAGGATGGCTACGAGGGGCTGATGGGCCGCCTCAAGGAAGGCGAGCACGCCATCTTCATCATCGCCAACAACAGCATGGACTCCTTCAAGGGTTCCGGCTTCGTCCGCGGCGGCCTCTACGACCGGGTCCAGGTGCGCCAGGACAAGGACAGCTTCACCTTCCGCGACCTGGACTACGTGAACCTGTGGGGCATTTCGGCCAGCGGCGCCCCGGCCTTCAACGAATCGGCGATCTTCATCATCCGTGGCAAGGGCTTCTCGGCCGCCTTCCCGTGGAAGCTGGTCTTCCTGGGCAACAAGATCGACAAGGAGACGGCGGCCAAGACCTTTGCCAATTTCGACAGGGAATACTGGCTCGCCGACACATACCTGGAAGGCGGCCGGCCGGTGGTCGTCAAGCCCGACCCCACCTGGCTGAAGGTCTGGAAGGACAAGGTGGTCGAGATCATCGCCTTCACCGCCCTGCTCCTGGTCATCGCCGCCGCCTACGCCAGCCGCGACCAACTGGTGCGCCGCTCCGACCGCAAGAACAAGTGGCCGGTGAATGCCTTCAAATACACCGGCTGGGTAGTCAGCATCGGCTTCGTGGGCTTCTACGCCATGGCCCAGCCCTCCATCACCCAGGTGCTCACCTGGTTCCACAGCCTGCTGTTCCAGTGGAAGTGGGAGCTTTTCCTGTCCGATCCGCTGATCTTCATCTTCTGGATCTTCATCATCATCACCGTCTTCGTGTGGGGGCGGGGGCTCTTCTGCGGCTGGCTGTGCCCCTTCGGCTCCCTGTCGGAACTGCTCTACAAGGTCGGCAGCGTCATCGGCCTGAAACGCCTGCAGTTCCACCCACCCCAGGCGCTGCACGACAAGCTGAAGTACCTCAAATACGCCATCTTCATCGGTCTTCTGGCGGTGTCATTCTTCAGCATGGGCCTGGCCGAACAACTGGCCGAAGTCGAACCCTTCAAGACCACCTTCCTGGTCGGCCTCTTCAACCGTAGCTGGCCCTACACCCTGTTCGCCGGTGGCCTGCTGGGTCTGTCGATCTTCATGGAACGGCCCTTCTGCAAATACCTGTGCCCCCTCGGTGCCGCCCTGGCCATGCCCACCACCTTCCGCTGGTTCGGGCTCCGGCGGAAGGACGAATGCACCAGTTGCAAGGCCTGCGCCAAGGGTTGCGGATCCCTGGCCATCGACACCAAGGGCAACATTGACCAGCGCGAGTGCATGCTGTGCCTGGACTGCATGGTGCTCTACTACGATGACCATGCCTGCCCGCCCCTGGCCCAGGAACGCAAGCGCCGGACCAAGGCCGGTCAGGCGCTCACCCCCATCGACGGCAAGGGCTACTTCATCCCCATCCACCCGCTACCCATGGACAAGAACAGCAAAGGAGTCGAGGCATGACCATCGCCGACAGGAACGAGCTGCGTCAGCCCCACTACGGCAACGCCTCCGGCCCCGGCTGGCTGGTCGCCGAACTCCGCGACCACCTGTGGCCCTGGGCCGGCAAGGGCCAACCCGCCCGCAAAGCCATCCAGGGAGCCGGCTTTGCACTGGCCCTGGCCGCCACGGTCGCCTGGGTGATGGCGGCCCTCGGCCACCTGTCGGCCGGCGCCATCATCGGCTGGTGGTTTGGCTGGAGCGTGTTCGAAGTGCTGGTAAGGCTGGACGCCAAGCCCTACGTGAAGGAAGGCCCCTGGTGGGGCCGCCTGTACCGTCGGGCCTCGACGATGGACATGCTGTGCTACGTGAGCTTCAAGAACCTGCTGATCGGCGCGGTGCTCTTCATCGGCCTGAAAGGCGCGGGCATCCTGCAAATCTAGCGTCTCTTCC
>WBZV01000358.1_pt1 | contig 28763 bp, 26 predicted proteins | sample 5204221 | NCBI WGS metagenome assembly WBZV01 (sample SAMN12344360, study PRJNA552823) | activated sludge metagenome | biome: Activated sludge suspended growth; feature: Nitrification reactor; material: Wastewater; isolation source: activated sludge from nitrification reactor of wastewater...
GCTGCTGCGCGAAGCGCTGCGCGACGAGCCTTCACCCGACCTCGCCCTGCCCGCGCCGCTCAGCGAGGCGCGCTTGCGCGAGCGCGGCTTCAACCAGTCGTGGGAGATCGCGCGGCGCCTCGGCGTGCGGGCCGGCGCGCGCCTGCTGCTGCGCATCCGCGACACGCCGCACCAGCTCGAGCTGCCGCCCGATCGCCGCGCGGCCAACGTGCGCGGCGCCTTCGCGGTCGAGCCGCTGCGCCGACGCGAAATCGAGGGCCGGCGCATCGCGCTGGTCGACGACGTGCTCACCACCGGCGCCACCGCCGCCGAGATGGCGCGCACGCTGCTCGCGGCTGGGGCGGCTTCGGTGCATCTGTGGGTGCTGGCGCGCACGCCGGCGCCGGGCTCGGCCTGAGTGAGTCGCCGACAATGCAAGCACCATGTTCAACATCGTGCTCGTGCACCCCGAGATCCCGCCCAACACCGGCAACGTGATCCGGCTCGCGGCCAATACCGGCTGCGCGCTGCACCTGATCGAGCCGCTCGGCTTCTCGATGGACGACAAGCTGCTGCTGCGCGCCGGGCTCGACTATCACGAGTACGCCAGCGTGCAGCGCCACGCCTCGTGGCAAGCCTTCGTCGCCGCCTGCACGCCCGCGCCTGAACGCTGCTTCGCCTTCACGACACGCGCGACACGTTCTTTCGCCGCGGTCGACTGGCGCGCCGGCGACTGGCTGGTCTTCGGTTCGGAAAGCGCCGGTCTGCCCGAGCCCGTGCGCGAAGGCTTCGCGCCCGCGCAGCGCCTGCGCCTGCCGATGCGCGCCGGCCAGCGCAGCCTCAACCTCAGCAACGCGGTGGCGGTGGCGGTGTTCGAGGCCTGGCGCTGCAACGGCTACGCCGGCGCGGCCGAGCCGCTGGCCTGATTCACTCCGGCTTGACGCCGGCCGCCGCGATCACCTTGGCCCAGCGCTCGCGCTCGCTGCCCATCAGGTTGGCGAGCGCGGCCGGCGCGGTGCCGGCGGCGCTGAAGTACTGGGAGAGCATCTTCGCGCGCAGCTCGTCGCTGCGCACGATGCGCACCAGCTCGCGCGAGACGCGCTCGATGATGGCCGCGGGCGTCTTCGCCGGCGCGAGCACCGCCTGCCAGGAGATCGCCTCGAAGCCCGGGTAGCCCTGCTCGGCGAGCGTCGCAAACTCCGGCAGCACGCTGCTGCGGCCCAGCGTCGAGACCGCCAGGCCGCGCAGCTTGCCGGCGCGCACCTGGCCCATCGCGATGCCCGGCACCATGAAGCCGGCCTGCACCTGGCCGGCGAGGATGGCGTTCACCACCTGCGGGAAGCCCTGGTAGGGCACGTGCACGAGATCGATGCCGGCGCGGCTCTTGAAGAGCTCCATCGCCAGATGCGCGGCGCTGCCGTTGCCGACGCTGCCGTAGTTGAGCGCGCCGCGCTGCGCCTTGGCGACGCGCACGAAATCGGCGAGCGTGTCCGCACCCAGCTTGGGGTCGACCACCAGCAGGTTGGGCGAAGTCGCCACCAGCGTGACCGGCGCGAGTTCACGCGCCGGGTCGTAGGGCAGCGCCTTGCTCAGCAAGGGCGCGGTGACCAGCGGGCCCTGGATGGTGAAGAGCAGCGTATAGCCGTCGGGCTCGGCCTTGGCCACCATGCCGGTGCCGAGGTTGCCGCCCGCGCCCGGCTTGTTGTCGACCACCACCGGCTGGCCGAGCGCCGCGGCGAGCGGCTCGGCGACGAGGCGGCCGATGATGTCGGGCGAGCTGCCGGGCGGGAACGGCACCACCAGCTTGATGGGCCGCGCCGGCCACGCTTGTGCGAATGCCGGCAGTGCCAGCGTTGTGGCCGCGGCGGCCGTGGCGCCCAACAGGTGTCGACGCTGCATGCTCGTCTCCGTGAATCAGTGTTCGGGCCGCGCCTCGCGCCCCATCAGCGCCGCGAGCGCCTCGGCCGGCGTGACGCGCCCTTGCAGCACGCCAACCACCGCCTCGGTGATCGGCATCGCCACACCGAGGCTGCGCGCACGCTGCAGCACGGTGGGCGCGCTCAGCACGCCTTCGGCGACGTGGCCGAGTTCGGCGAGGATCTGCGGCAGCGCCAGGCCGGCGGCCAGACGCAGGCCGACCTGGCGGTTGCGCGACAGATCGCCGGTGGTGGTGAGCACCAGGTCGCCCAGGCCCGACAGGCCCATGAAGGTCTCGGCGCGCGCGCCGAGCGCGAGCCCCAGGCGCGTCATCTCGGCCAGCCCGCGCGTGATCAGCGCGGCGCGGGCGTTGAGGCCGAGCGCCATGCCGTCGGCGATGCCGGTGGCGATGGCCATCACGTTCTTCACCGCGCCGCCGACCTCGACGCCGACCGGATCGCTCGAGGTGTAGACGCGCAGGCTGTCGCCATGGAAGGCTTCGACGGCGCGCTCGGCCAGCGCCGTATCGCTGCTCGCCGCCACCAGCGCGGTGGGCTGGCCGCGCGCCACTTCGATGGCGAAGCTGGGGCCGGAGAGCACGCCACAGCGCAGCGCCGGCGCGACGTCGCGCGCGATCTCGTGGCCGAGCCGGCCGCTGCCTTCCTGGAAGCCCTTGCACAGCCACAGCACGCCGGCCGCATCGGCACCGATGCGGCGCAGCAGGCCTTCCAGGCCCGCCATCGGCGTGGCGATCACCAGCAGGCCCTCGCGCGCATGCGCGAGCGCGGCGGCGAAGTCGCTGGTGATGGTGAGCGCCGCGGGCAGCGGCGCGTCCGGCAGATAGCGCGCGTTGCAGCGTTCGCGCTGCATCGCGGCAGCCTGCGCCGCGTCGCGCGCCCACAGCTGCGTGGGCTGGCGCAGGCAGGCGCTCGCCGCCAGCGCCGTTCCCCACGCCCCGGCACCGAGTACCGTCAGGTTCATGGGCGAGGCGCGTCGTCGCTCAGTTGGCGCTGGTGATGATGCCCGAGCCGTTGCCGCCGGCCGCCTGGGCGCGCTGGGCTTCGAACATGGCCTGGAAGTTCACCTCGGCCAGCAGCACCGGCGGGAAGCCGGCGCGCGTGCAGACGTCGGAGACGATGGCGCGCAGGTACGGGTAGACGATGCCCGGGCAGGCGATGCCGATGATCTGGTCGACCTGGTCGGCCGGGATGTTGCGGATCTCGAAGATGCCGGCCTGCTTGGCCTCGACCAGGAACAGCACCTTGTCGTTCACCTTGGTCGTGACCGTGGCGGTGACCACGACTTCGTAGACGCCGTCGGCGATCGCTTCGGCGCCCAGGCCGAGCTGGATGTCGACCGCGGGCTGCGCCTGCTCGAGCAGGATCTGCGGCGAGTTGGGCTGCTCCAGCGACAGGTCCTTCAGGTACATGCGCTGGATCTGGAACACCGGGGTCTGGTTGTCGTCGGCCATGGGAGTCTCTGTGGGTGTCGGCCGCCGGAAGTGGCGGCGAGCCGGGGATTATCAGCCCTGCAGCAGCGGCATCAGGGCGCCGCGCTGGTCGAGTGCGATCAGGTCGTCGCAGCCGCCGACGTGGGTGTCGCCGATGAAGATCTGCGGCACCGTGCGGCGCCCGGTGAGCTCGATCATGCGGTCGCGCTCGGCGGGGTCGAGGTCGACGCGCACTTCCTCGATCTGCTCGACGCCGCGCTGCTTGAGCAGGGCCTTGGCGCGCAGGCAGTAGGGGCAGACCTGGGTGGTGTACATCTTCACGGCGGGCATGGCGCGTCCCTCTCAGGCCGACTTCTCGACCGGCAGGTTGGCCTCGCGCCAGGCGGCCAGGCCGCCGGCCAGCACATGGGCCTGCTCGTGGCCGGCCTTGCGCAGCAGTGCCGCAGCGCGGCCCGCGCGCGCACCGGAAGCGCAGATCAGCACCACCGGCACCGCCTTGTTCTTGGGCAGGTCGTTCGAACCGGCCAGCGAGCCCAGTGGCACGCTCTTCGCGCCGACGGCGTGGCCGGCCGCATATTCGGCCGGCTCGCAGACGTCGATCAGCACCGCCTTCTCGCGGTTGATGAGCTGCACCGCCTGGGCCGGCGAGATGCGCCCCATGGCGCCGCCACCGCCGGCGAGCTTGGGCCACAACAGCAGGCCCCCCGAGACGAGGGCGGTGAGGAACAGGAACCAGTTGTCGATGAAGAACTTCAAGGGGGCCTTTCGGAGGCTGCCGGGCAAAGCGCGAATTATAGAATTCGGCTTCCTCGCGCCCGGGTCCGCCCCGGCCAATCCCCCACCGACTGCCCCTGCCCCGCCCATGTACAAGCTCGTGCTGATCCGCCACGGCGAATCGACCTGGAACCTCGAGAACCGCTTCACCGGCTGGACCGACGTCGGCCTCACGCCCGCCGGCGTGGTGCAGGCGCAGTCGGCCGGCCGGCTGCTGAAGGCCGAGGGCTACGAGTTCGACGTCGTCTACACCTCGGTGCTGCAGCGCGCGATCTGGACCACCTGGCATGCGCTGCACGAGATGGACCGCCACTGGCTGCCCGTGATCAAGAGCTGGCGCCTCAACGAGCGCCACTACGGCGCGCTGCAGGGCCTGAACAAGGCCGAGACGGCCAAGAAGTTCGGCGACGAGCAGGTGCTGGTCTGGCGCCGCAGCTACGACACGCCGCCGCCGGCGCTGGAGCCCACCGACGCGCGCTGCGAGCGCGGCGACCGCCGCTACGAGAAGCTCGACAGCAGCGAGGTGCCGCTGACCGAATGCCTGAAGGACACGGTGGCGCGCGTGCTGCCCTACTGGAACGACACCATCGCGCCGGCCATCCGCGGCGGCCAGCGTGTGCTGATCTCGGCGCACGGCAACAGCATCCGCGCGCTGGTGAAGTACCTCGACGGCATTTCCGACGATCAGATCGTCGGCCTGAACATCCCCAACGGCATCCCGCTGGTCTACGAGCTCGACGCGAGCCTCAAGCCGATCCGCAGCTACTACCTCGGCGACGCGGAAGCCGCGGCGCGCGCGGCGGCGGCGGTGGCCAACCAGGGCAAGGCCTGAACCGGCCCCGAATCACTCCGGGATGCCGAACAGCCGCTCCGGCGGCATGCGCAGCATCAGGTTCTTGTCCGGCGCCAGGCCGGTGATGGCGAATTCCGGCTTGGCGGTGTCGCGCAGCACGGTATTCACGCTGGGCATGCCGTGGCGGTCGGTCACGCCCGCGGCCAGCGGCGTGCGCGCATCGGCCGCACGCCGCACCACCACCGCGAGTTCGCCGGACTTGAGCTGCACGAACTCGCCCGGCGGGTAGATGCCGAACTCCTTGATGATGGCCGCCGAGACCGGCGCGCCGCCGCTTTCCTGGTAAAGCTGGCGCGCCGCCACCTGCGTCGTCAGCGGCGCGCGCAAGGCACGCGGCGCCATCTTCGCCATGAAGACGTCGATGTAGCGCAGCACCGTCGGCAACTCGCCGACCTGCTGCAGCCCTTCGGGGTAGCCGCTGCCGCCGGCGCGTTCGTGGTGATTCGCCACCGCCTCCAGCCAGGCTTCGTCGGCCACGCCGGCGGCGCGCAGCATCGTCACGCTGGCCTGCGGATGGGCGCGGATCATCTCCATCTGCGGCGCGGTCGGCGGCGCGCCCTGCGCCGCCATGCGGCCCTGCAGGTCGAGGATGGCGATATTCATGCTCAGCGCGGCGCGCATCAGCGTGTGCGTGCGCGCCTCGTCCCAGCCGAGCCGGCGCGCCATCAGCAGGCCGACCAGCGCACAGTGCACCGAATGCGCGAGCGCATAGATGCTCAGCCGCTTCGGATCCTGGCGCACGGTGAGCCAGATGGCGATGTCGGGGTCGCGCAGCGTGAGCGCCTCGACCTGCTCGCGCACCGCCTCGAGCCGCGCCACGAAGCCCTCTTCGGCGACGCTGCGCAGCGCGCGGTCGAGCTGCCACAGCAGTTGCTCCCACTGGCCGAACAGGCTGACCGGCCGGCGCTTGCCCGCCTCGGCCTGCGAGGCGGCGGCGCGCACCTCCTCGATGTCGACACTGGCGCCGCGCGCCAGCAGTGCGGCGAGTTGCTCCTCGCCGGTGATCACGTGGCCGCGTGCCAGCAACAGCTTGCCGTGCTCGTCGCGCACGCCCCAGGGCAGCGGCTCGCCGAGGCGGACCTGGCTCTGGACGAGCCTCAGCAATTGCATGGCGATTCTCCGCGCGGACGGTACGGCCCGCAGTATGCGAGGCGCTGGTTCAATCGTAATCGGCGATTGCCCGCGCCAGCAGGGGCGCAACCGTGACGATGTTGCTGGCGTGCGGCACCGCGTCGGTGCTCCAGATGCGGCGGATGCCGGCCGCGTGCAGCCGCTCGACCGCCGGCGCATCGAAGAGCGCATGCACGACCGCCGCGTCGATGGCGGCCACGCCGCGCGCGCGCAAGGCCTGGGCAGCCTGCACCAGCGTGTGGCCGGTGCTCGCCACGTCGTCGACGAGCACGACTTCTCGGCCGGTGAGATCCATGGGCGGCAACTCGACCTCGACATCACGATCGCCGTGGCGCTTCTTGCGGCAGACGATGCCCTGCAGCCCGGTCGCCGCGCCGGCGGCGCGCACCCACTGCTCGGCCTCCTCGTCCGGCCCGACCAGCAGCGGCCCCGTCCCGGCCGGCCACTGCGCGGCGATCCATTCGCCGAGCAGCGGCGCCGCGCCGAGCGCGATGCCGCGCGAGCCCGGCATCACCTCGTCGAGCGAGGCGATGCGGTGCAGGTGCGGGTCGATGGTGACGACGCGCTCGAACAACTCGCCGAGGAAGCCGGCGACGATGCGCTGGCTGATCGCCTCGCCGGGATTGAACTCGATGTCCTGGCGCATGTAGGCCAGGTAGGGCGCGGCGAGCGTGAGCCGCTTCGCGCCGAGGCGGCGCGCCGTCTTGGCCGTGAGCAGCAGCTGCACGAGGCGCTCGTTGGGCTGCTGCAGGCCGCGCAGCAGCACCACGTGACCGGGCAGCGAAGGCGGCAGCGTGAGCTTGATCTCGCCGTCGGGGAAGCGATGCTCCACCACCATCGCCAGTTCGCAGCGCAGCTCGGCGGCCAGCTTGAGGGCCAGGGCACGTTCGTCGGCGAAGGCGAGCAGCATGGCGAGCTCCTTCAGGATTCGGTGCCGTTCGGATGCGCGGTGAAGTCGCGCGGCAGCTCGCCGGCCTCGCCGACACGGCAGCCGGGGTCGGCGGCGGCCTTGCGGCGCGCGTACTCGAGATCGGCGTCGAAGCGCGCAAACACGCGGTACAGCGGCTCGCCGGCGCGCACGCGCTCGCCGAGCCGGCACAGCAGCTCGATGCCCGCGCCGGCCGCCTTGGGCGCGCCGGCCAGCTGCGCGATGCGCGCGATGGCGAGGTTGTCGATCGCCGTCACCACGCCGTCGGCCGGCGCGGCCACCTCGAAGCTCAGCGGCGCCACCGGTGGCGCGTGCCAGTCGAAGGGCCGGCGGCCCTGCGCATCGATGATCTGGTTCATCTTGGCCAGCGCACGGCCCGAATCGAGGATGTCGCGCGCGATGGCGAAGCCGTCGCCGCCGCGCACGTCGGGGTCGAACTCGATCACGCGGCCGGCCAGGCGCAGCGCCTTCTGGCGCAGGTCCATCGGCGCGCCGGGGTCGTTCTCCAGCACCTGCATCACGTCGCGCGCCTCCAGCACCGGGCCGATGCCGCGGCCGATGGGCTGGCGCCCGTCGGTGATCACCACGTCGATCTGCAGCTGCAGCCGCGTGGCCACGTACTCGAACAGCTTCTTCAGCCGCTGCGCCTCCGGCATGCTGCGCACCTTGGCGCTCGGGCCGACCGGAATGTCGAGCACCAGGTGCGTGGAGCCGGCGGCGATCTTCTTCGAGAGGATGGAGGCCACCATCTGGCCCGGCGAGTCGATGCCCAGCGGCCGCTCGACGGCGATCAGCACATCGTCGGCCGGCGAGAGATCGGCCGTGCCGCCCCAGGCCAGGCAGCCGCCCGTCTCGCGCACGATCTGCGCCAGCCGCTCGAAGGGCAGGTCGACGTGCGCCAGCAGCTCCATGGTGTCGGCCGTGCCCGCCGGCGAGGTGATCGCGCGCGACGAGGTCTTGGGGATCAGCATGCCGTGCGCGGCGACGATGGGCACCACCAGCATCGAGGTGCGGTTGCCGGGAATGCCGCCGATGCAGTGCTTGTCGACCACCGGGCCGCCGCGCACCTCCTGGCGCCAGTCGAGGCGGCGGCCGGCGGCGATCATCGCGTCGGTGAGGTGCAGCACCTCGTCGCGGTCCATCTCGAACTGGTTGGCCGCCACCACGAAGGCGGCCAGCTCGATCTTCGTGTAGCGCATGCCCGCGATGTCGCGGATGATGCCGTGCAGGTCGTCGTGCGAGAGCCGCTCGCCGGCGATCTTGCGGTGCAGCGCGGCGATCGAGGCCGGCGGCTCGGCATGCTGCAGGCTGGCGGCGTGGCCGGCCGGCAGGCCCAGGCTGGCGAAGGCCTCCTCGCTCAGGCCCAGCTCGGTGGGGCCGACGATGCACTCGTCGTCGACGACGTTGAGCACGGCCAGGATGGTGGCGCCATTGCCGCTCACCTCGACCTTGGACAGCGCCTGGAACCCTTCCGCGCGCACCGCGGTGCAATCGCGGTGCAGGTAGGCCACATGCTCGCGGAAGGTGTCGATGGCGACGCGCCGGATGCTCAACGCCGCCGTTCCGTTCGTCATGAGCGCCCCTCCTTCAACCGGCCGACGATGAGCTCGCGCAGATGCTCCGCGAGCGCGCGCCGGTCGGCGTGACGCGTGCCCAGCGCATTCTCGACGATCACCTCGGCGACCAGCTTGTCGGCCGTCACGGTGGCCCACAACGAGGCCGCGAGGCTGGTGTCGCCGACGTAGCTCGGCGCCTGGCTCACCGCGGCGTGCGCGTCGCGGTAGCGCAGCACCACCGGCTGCACCGGTGCCGCGGTGGCGATGGCCGCCTGCAGCAGATTGGCGTGGAAGGGCAGCACGTCGTGGCCGTCGCTGGTGGTGCCTTCGGGGAATACCGCGACGATGTCACCGGCCTGCAGTGCCGCGGCGATCTGGTGCACCACGCGCAGCGCGTCGCGCTTGCGTTCGCGCTCGATGAAGAGCGTGCCGCCGCTGGCCACCAGGTAGCCGATGAAGGGCCAGTGCCTGACGTCGGCTTTGGACACGAAACGCGCCGGGTGCACGGCGTTGACCGCGAGGATGTCGACCCAGGAGATGTGGTTGGCGACGACCAGCAGCGGCCCCGCATGCATCGCGCCGCGCACCTCGACGCGGATGCCTAAAGCGCGCAGCATGCGCGCCGACCAGCGCCCGACGTGGGCCATGCGTTGCGCCGGCGTGATGAAGGGAAACCACAGCGCGCAGATCAGCGCACCGCTCACGGCCTGCCAGAGCGCGGCCGTGAGCCGCCAGAGCGCGCGCGGAAATCTCACCCGCGCTGGGCTTCGTAGGCCACGTGGCCGCCGACCAGCGTGGCGATCACCCGGCCCGGCAGCTCGTAGCCGGCGAACGGCGTGTGCTTGCCCTGGCTGCGCAGCGCGGCGGGCGTGACCGTCCAGAACGCGGCCGGGTCGAACAGGCACAGGTCGGCCACGCCGCCCTCGACGAGCCGGCCGGTGCTCGAGCCCAGCGAGCCGAGCGACTCGCCCAGCACCGCCACCGGCCGTTGCGTCACGGTGGCGAGCGTCTGCGCCAGCGGCAGGCCGCTGTCGGCGCCCCACTTGAGCGCCAGCGAGAGCAGCAGTTCCAGCCCGGTGGCGCCCGGCTCGGCTTCGGCGAAGGGCAGGTTCTTGGCGTCCTCGTCGACCGGCGTGTGGTCGCTGACCAGCGCGTCGATGGTGCCGTCGGCCAGACCAGCGCGCAGCGCATCGCGGTCGCGCTGCTGGCGCAGCGGCGGCGTGACGCGCATCGCCGCGTTGAAGTAGCCGATGTCGACGTCGATGAGGTGCAGGTTGTTGACGCTCACGTCGCAGCTCACCGGCAGGCCTTCGGCCTTGGCCGCACGCACCAGGGCGACGCCGGCGGCGCTGCTGACGCGGCACAGGTGCACGCGCGCCTTGGTGTCGCGCACCAGCTCGAACAGCGTGGCCAGTGCGATGGTCTCGGCGATGGCCGGCACGCCAGACAGACCCATGCGTGTGGCCAGCGGGCCTTTGGCGGCGACGCCATTGCCCAGCCACGGATCGTTGGGGCGCAACCAGACCGCGTAGCCGAAGGTCGAGGCGTAGGCCAGCGCACGCTGCAGCACCAGCGTGTCGCGCACCGCGGCCTCGGCCTGCGAGAAGCCGACGCAGCCGGCCTCGGTGAGTTCGGCCATCTCGGTGAGCGCCTCGCCCTTGAGCTCGCGCGTCAGCGCGCCCAGCGGGTAGAGGCGCGCCTGGTTGAGGTTGCGCGCGCGGAACTTGAGCATCTCGACCAGGCCGGGCTCGTCCAGCGGCGGGTCGGTGTCGGGCGGGCACACCAGGCTGGTCACGCCACCGGCCATGGCCGCGGCCATCTCGCTCTCGAGCATGCCCTCGTGCTCGTGGCCGGGCTCGCGCAGCCGCGCGGCCAGGTCGACGAGGCCGGGCGCGACCACCAGCCCGTTCGCGTCGAGCGTGCGGTTCGGCGTGAAGTCGGCGGCGACGCGGCCGATGGCGACGATGCGGCCGGCGGCGATGGCGATGTCACCGCGCTCGTCGCGCCCCGAGGCCGGATCGACGACGCGGCCGTTCTTGATGAGGACTTTCATGCGTTGTTGCCCGCGATGATGGACATGACCGCCATGCGCACCGCGATGCCGAAGGTCACCTGCGGCAGGATGACGCTGTGCGCGCCGTCGGCCACCGCCGAATCGATCTCGACGCCGCGGTTGATCGGGCCCGGGTGCATCACGATGGCGTCGGGCTTGGCGAGCGCGAGCTTCTCGGGCGTCAGGCCGTAGTTCTTGAAGAACTCGCCGGCGGAAGGCAGCATCGCGCCGCTCATGCGCTCGTTCTGCAGGCGCAGCATGATGATCACGTCGGCGCCGCTGATGCCTTCGGCCATGTCGTGGCAGACGCGCACGCCCATCTCGCGCAGGTCGCCCGGCACCAGCGTCTTCGGGCCGACGGCGCGGATCTCGGGCACGCCCAGCGTGGTGAGCGCATGGATGTCGGAGCGCGCCACGCGCGAGTGCACGATGTCGCCGACGATGGCCACCGTCAGGTTCGTGAAGTCGCGCTTGTAGTGGCGGATGGTGTACATGTCGAGCAGGCCCTGCGTCGGGTGCGCGTGGCGGCCGTCGCCGGCGTTGACCACGTGCACGTGCGGCGCGCAGTGCTGCGCGATCAGGTAGGGCGCGCCGCTCTCGCTGTGGCGCACGACGAACATGTCGGCGTGCATCGCGGAGAGGTTCGCGATGGTGTCGAGCAGGCTCTCGCCCTTGGCCGTCGAGCTGCGTGCGATGTCCAGGTTGATGACGTCGGCCGAGAGGCGCTTGGCCGCGATCTCGAAGGTGGTGCGCGTGCGCGTGCTGTTCTCGAAGAACAGGTTGAACACGCTCTTGCCGCGCAGGAGCGGCACCTTCTTCACCTCGCGCTCGTTGACCGAGAGGAAGGTGCCGGCGGTGTCGAGGATCTGCGTCAGCACGGCCTTGGGCAGGCCTTCGATCGACAGCAGGTGGATCAGCTCGCCGTTGGCGTTGAGCTGGGGGTTTCGTTTGGAGAGCATCAGATGGCCTTTCGCCGGGCCGCCCCAAGAAAGGCCGCGCTCCCTCGGGGGGCCGCGCAGCGGCGAAGCCGCAAGCTTGGGGGCCTCATGTCGTTTCCTTGATGTCGAAGCTGAAGTGGCCTTGTTCGTCGCGTGCGAGCGAAAGCCGCTGGCCGCGCGGCAAGGCGACGCGCGCCGCCGAGAAGGCCGGCTGGATCGGTAGCTCGCGGCCGCCGCGATCGACCAGCACCGCGAGCGTGACGCTGGCCGGGCGGCCGAAATCGAACAGCTCGTTGATCACGGCGCGCGTGGTGCGGCCGGTAAACAGCACGTCGTCGATCAGCACGATGTGGCGCCCTTCCACCTCGAAGGGCAGGCGCGTGTGGTCGGCCGCGCCGCTCATGCCGCGCGAGCCGAAGTCGTCGCGGTGCAGCGCGCTGGAGATCACGCCGTGTTCGCCGGCCAGCTTCAGGTCGCGCTGCAGCCGCTCGGCCAGCCAGGCGCCGCCCGACCAGATGCCCACCAGGGCGCTGCCGGGCTGCAGCAGCGTGCGCACGCCGGCCAGCAGGTCGGCGTACAGCGCTTCGGCATCGAGGTGAAGTGTGCTCATGCGAGGTTGTGCAGGTATTGCTCGAGGATGATCGCGGCCGAGGCCGCATCGAGGTCGCGCGCGCCGGACGCCGCGGCCTCGGTGGTGCTGTAGCGCTCGTCGACCTCGTGCACCGGCAGCCGGAAGCGGCCGTGCAGCTGGCGGGCGAAACGCTGCGCGCGGCGCGTATTGTCGTGCGGCGTGCCGTCGGGATGGACGGGCACCCCCACGATCAGCGCATCGGGTTGCCATTCGGCGATCAGCCGGGCGATCGCGGCGAAGCGCTCGTTGCCTTCGGCCGCGATCGTGCGCAAGGGCGTGGCCTGGCGCGTGAGGCTGTTGCCGGCGGCGACGCCGACGCGCCTGGTACCGAAATCGAAAGCGAGAAAGCTGCGGGGAGAGGTGGGCACGGCGCTCGCGGCGGCGCTCATGCGTGCCCCGCCTCCTGGCTGAGCATGCGCGGGTCGATGCCCAGCAGCGACAGCGCCCGTTCGTAGCGCTGCTCGACCGGCGTGTCGAAGATGATGCCCGGCTCGGCGTTCACCGTGAGCCAGCCGTTGCGGCCGATCTCGTCTTCCAGCTGGCCGGCACCCCAGCCGCTGTAGCCCAGCGTCACCAGCACCTTCTTCGGCCCGGCGCCATGCGCCATGGCCTCGAGCACGTCCTTGCTGGTGGTCATCTCCAGGCCGCCGGGGATCTGCAGCGTGGAGTTGTAGTGCGTGCCTTCGCCGTCGCCGGCGGCGCCGAGCGGCTCGTGCAGCACGAAGCCGCGTTCGGTCTGCACCGGGCCGCCGAAATAGACCGGCGCGTCGGCCAGATCCTGGCGATCGAGCGTCAGCTCGACCTTCTCGAACAGGTTCTTGAGCTTGATGTCGATCGGCTTGTTGATCACCAGGCCGAGCGCGCCCTTCTCGGTGTGCTCGCAGAGGTAGACCACGGACCCGGCGAACGTGCCGTCGGCCATGCCGGGCATGGCGATCAGGAACTGGTTGGTGAGATTGATCGGTTCGCCCGCCATGCCGCCATTTTATAGACTCGGCCCATGCCGAACGCCCCGACGCACCGGACGCACGAGCCAGCACCGCTGGATGCGGCGCTGGTCTGGTTCCGGCGCGACCTGCGCGCGCACGATCACGCGGCGCTGTACCACGCGCTGCGCTCGGCGCGCCGCGTGTGGTGCGCCTTCGTCTTCGACCGCGACATCCTCGACCCGCTGCTCGAACGCGGCCTCGCGGCCGATCGGCGCGTCGAGTTCATCCACGCCAGCCTGGCGCCGCTGGACGAGGCGCTGGCCGCGCTCGGCCGCGCTCATGGGCACGACGGAGTGCGCCTGCTGGTGCGCCACGGCCATGCGGTGGCAGAGATCGACCGCCTGGCGCGCGAGCTGCACGTGCAGGCCGTCTACGCCAACCACGACGACGAGCCCGCGGCGCTGCAGCGCGACGCCCAGGTGCGCGGCCTGCTGGCGCGCCACGGCATCGCGCTGCACACCTCGAAGGATCACGTGGTCTTCGAGCGCAAGGAGGTGCTCAGCGCAGCGGGCGCGCCCTACAGCGTCTTCACGCCCTACCGCAATGCCTGGCTGAAGAAGCTCGAGCCCTTCTTCCTCGAGGCCTATCCGGTGGAGAAGCATGCCGCGGCGCTGGCGCCCGTGCCCGAGGGAATCGCCACCGGCATGCCGACGCTCGAATCGCTGGGCTTCCAGCACACCAACCTGCACGAACTGAAGATCCCGGTGGGCTGGCCGGGCGCGCGCACGCTGCTGGAAGATTTCCTGCCGCGCATGGCCGACTACGACCGCACGCGCGACTTTCCGGCCGTCAAGGGGCCGAGCTACCTCTCGGTGCACCTGCGCTTCGGCACCTGCTCGATCCGCACGCTGGCGCGCGAGGCGCATGGCCATGCCGGGGCCGGCAGCGAAGGCGCGCGCGTGTGGCTGTCGGAGCTGGTGTGGCGCGAGTTCTACCACCAGATCCTGCACCACCATCCGCAGGTCGTGGGCCACGCCTTCAAGCCCGAATACGACGCGCTGCACTGGGAACACGGCAAGCATGCCGAGCAGCACTTCGCCGCCTGGTGCGAGGGCCGCAGCGGCTACCCGCTGGTCGATGCCGCGATGCGCCAGCTCGCGCAGACCGGCTACATGCACAACCGCCTGCGCATGGTGGTGGCGAGCTTCCTGACCAAGGATCTCGGCATCGACTGGCGGCGCGGCGAGCAGCACTTCGCCGATCACCTGAACGATTTCGACCTCGCCGCCAACAACGGCGGCTGGCAATGGGCCGCCTCCACCGGCTGCGACGCGCAACCCTGGTTCCGCATCTTCAATCCGGTGGCACAGAGCCGCAAGTTCGACCCGCAGGGGCGCTTCATCCGGCGCTACCTGCCGCAACTGGCGAAGCTGCCCGACGAACTGATCCACGCGCCGTGGGAAGCACGCCCGGTGGACCTGGCCGCGGCGGGCGTCGAGCTGGGAGGCAACTACCCGGCGCCGATCGTCCGGCACGCCGAAGCGCGCGAACGCACGCTGGCGCGCTATGCAGCCGTGAAGAAGAGCGCCTGATTCAGAACAGCTCGACGTCGCCGATCTTGGCGTCGTCGGCGAGGTGGCCGGCGGCCACCAGGTCGGCATGGTGGTGCAGCTGGTTGCGGCCGTTGCCCTTGGCGAAGTAGACCGCCTTGTCGGCGCGCTCGAAGGCACCGTTCGGGGTGTCGCCGGCCTTGAGCTCGGTGAAGCCGATGCTCACGGTGATGTGGCCCACCTGCGGGAACAGGTGGCGCTCGACGTTGTGGCGCAGGCGCTCGAAGGCCAGCGCCGCGGCGTCGCCGTCGGCACAGCGCATCAGCACCACGAACTCCTCGCCGCCGAAGCGGTAGAGCCGGTCGTCGAAGCGGAAGCTGCTGCGCATCAGGCGCGACATCAGCAGCAGCACCTCGTCGCCGATCAGGTGGCCGTAGCTGTCGTTGACGCGCTTGAAGTGGTCGATGTCGATCACGCCCAGCCAGTTGCGGCTGAGCTGCACGCTCTGGCGGCGGCGGCCGCCGCCGGCCGCGCCCGCCACGGCCGGCGCCGGCTGCGCGACCATCTTCAGGAAGCTCTCGTCGAAGGTCTTGCGGTTGAGCAGGCCGGTCAGCGTGTCGCGCTCGCTGTAGTCGAGCAGGCCCTGGAAGTTGCGGTAGATGCGCAGGATGCTCATCACCAGGCGCTGGTCGCGCTCGTCCAGCGGCGCCTCGCTCTCGACCTCCATCACGCCGAGCTGCTCGCGGTCGGTCGCCACCGGGAAGAAGGCGCGGTGCGGGTCGCCCGCCACGAGCACGATGGCCTGGTCGTGGAAGGCCTGCAGGCGGTGCGGATGCTCCTCGTGGCGCGGCAGGCCGTCCAGATCGATCCAGGCCGGATCGGCGCTGGCGGCGAGGTCGTCGTGCGACAGCCGCGCGCGCGTCAGCCAGCGCTCCTGGCCGGCCTCGCCCACGCTGCGGTAGATCGCCACCGCGCGCGGCCGCAGCAGGTCGCGCAAAGCGCCCACCAGGGTCACGTCGAGCAGTTCGCGGTCGCGGAAACCGGTCAGCTCGGCGAGGTGGTCGACCAGTTCTGCCATGGGCGCGCCGCCGTCACGCCACCGAGGCCGCCGCGGCGGTGTAGCGGCCGATCAGCGCGAGCAGGTCTTCTTCCGAGTAGGGCTTGCCGAGGTAGTGGTCGACGCCCAGCTCGGCCGCATAGTCGCGGTGCTTCTGCGCGATGCGCGAGGTGATCATGATCACCGGCAGATCGCGCAGGCGCGCGTCGCCGCGGATGTTGCGCACCAGGTCGAAGCCGTCCATGCGCGGCATCTCGATGTCGGAGAGCACCACCTGCGGGCGCTCCTCGGCGAGGCGCTCGAGCGCCTCGATGCCGTCCTTGGCGGTGACCACGCGGTAGCCTTCGCGCACCAGCAGGCGCTGCGTCACGCGGCGCACGGTAAGCGAGTCGTCGACCACCAGCACCAGCGGCGAGGCGGCGATCGGCGCCTCGGCGGCGGCCGCGCTCGGCGTGCTCGGTGCGACCGGCGTGCCGTGCAGCGCGCCCAGGGTCGCGGCACGCGCCGTGTCGCCGTACAGCGTGGCCAGCGCCACCGGGTTGTAGATCAGCGCGACGGCACCGGAGGCGAGCAGCGTCATGCCGGCCAGGCCAGGCAGGCGCGAGAGCTGCGGCCCGAGGTTCTTGACCACCACTTCCTGGTTGCCCAGCACTTCGTCGACGTGCAGCGCGATGCGCTGCTGCGCGCTGCGCACCACCACCACCGGGCGCGTGCGGCCGACGTTCTCCAGCGGCACGGCACTGAGCTGCAGCAGCGCACCGAGCCAGAAGAAGGGCATCACGCGGTCGCCGAGCGCGTAGCTGCCGCTCTCGTAGGCCTGCTGGATCTCGGCCGGCGTGGCGCGGCGCACGATCTCGATCAGCGTCGAGGGCACGGCCACGGTGGCCTCGCCGCAGCGCAGCATCACCACCTGCGTCACCGCCGTGGTCAGCGGCAGCACCAGCTTGAACGAGGTGCCCTGGCCTGCCGCGGTGGCGGTCTCGATGCGGCCGCCCATCGCATTCACCTCGGAGCGCACCACGTCCATGCCGACGCCGCGGCCGGCCAGTTCGGTGACGGTCTCGGCGGTGCTGAAGCCCGGCGCGAAGATCAGGTTGGCGAGTTCGGCGTCGCCGACCTCCTGATCGCCGCCGATCAGGCCCATGGCCACGCCCTTGGCGCGGATGCGCTCGAGGTCGAGGCCGCCGCCGTCGTCGCGGAACTCGATGCCGACTTCGTTGCCTTCGTGCGTGACCGTCACCAGCACGGCGCCGGCCGCATCCTTGCCCGCCGCGGCGCGCGCCTCGGGCATCTCGATGCCGTGCGTCACGCTGTTGCGCAGCAGGTGCTCGAACGAGCCGATCATGCGGTCGAGCACGCCGCGGTCGACTTCGATCGAGCCGCCGACGATGTCCAGGCGCACCTGCTTGCCGGTCTCCTTGGCGGCCTGACGCACCACGCGGTAGAGGCGGTCGGACTGGCCTTCGAACTCCACCATGCGCGTGCGCAGCAGGTCGTCCTGCAGGTCGCGCGTCAGGCGCGCCTGCGTGGCCAGTTCGTCCTCGGTGCTGTCCAGCGAGCGCTGCAGCGTGCGCTGCACCGTGGCCACGTCGTTGACCGACTCGGCCATCATGCGCGTGATCTCCTGGAAGCGCGTGAAGCGGTCGAACTCGAGCGGATCGAAGGACTGCGACGCCGCCTTGGCCGCCTCCAGGCGCGAGCTCATCTGCGTCTCGGCCTGCAGCTCGATGTCGCGCAGCTGCTGGCGCAGGCGCTCGAGGTTTTCGGTCAGGTCGGCGAGCGAACCCTTGATCTGGCCGACTTCCGATTCGATGCGCGAACGCGTGATCGACACTTCGCCGGCCTGGTTCACCAGGCGGTCGAGCAGCGGCGCGCGCACGCGCACGGCGGTCTGCGCCGCGCTCTGCGACTTGTCGGCCACGACACGCGCCGTGGCGCCGCCCAGCGCGAAGCGCGACCAGTCGAAGGGCGCGAGCTCGGCCGGCGCAGCCGTCTCCTGCGGCGCGGGCGCGGCTTCGGCAACGGGTTCGGCCGGCGCCGGCTGCGGCTCGGCCAGCGGCTCGATGGCTTCTTCGACGATCTCGACCGGCGCGGCGGGCGCCGGCGGCATCGCCGTCACGCTCAGCACCGGCTCGGCCGGCGCTTCGGCGGCCACCGCGGCGGACGCCTCGGCATAGGCCTGGGCATCGCGGGCGCGCAGCAGCTCGAAGACCTGCGTCAGGCCGTCGGCGCGCGACTGCAGCTGCTCGACGTCGGCGCCGGCCACCGGCGGGTCGGCCAGCAGCTGCTCGATGCGGGTCTCGAGGCGGTGCGCCATCTCGCCCAGGCGCATCGCGCCGGCCAGGCGCGCGCCACCCTTGAGCGTGTGCAGCGTGCGCATGCAGGCCGCGGCATGGCTGGCCTCGCCGGGACGGCGCGCCCAGTCGCGCAGCTGGGTGGCCAGCTGCGGCAGCAGTTCCTGCCCTTCTTCCTCGAAGATCGGGAACAGCTCGGCGTCGACCGCGTCGACCGCGTCGATGTCCTCGGTGCCTTCGATCGCGATCTCGCGCTCGCTCAGCGGCGCAGCGACGCGCGCGGGCGCGCTGGGCAGCTCGGCGAGCGGCTTGAGTTCGGCGACGCCCAGGGCATCGGCGCGCGTGTCGAGCGTGCCGAAGCCGGTCGTGCCCAGGCCGCTGGCGCTGAACGGCATCGGGCGGCTGGCAGGCAGCGGTTCGGCCACGGCCTGCGGGGCCGGCGTGGCATCGAGGTCGATGCGCTCGAACTCGGGCGCCAGGTCGAGCTCGCCCACGCCGGTGACCGGCGGCAGGTCGGCCGCGGCGGTGGCCGCCTCGAGGCGGCGCGCCGATTCGATCTCGTGCTCGGCCAGGCGCGCCAGCAGCTCCGGCGCGGGCTGCTTGAGGAAGCCGGCGGCGAACTGGTGCAGCAGGCGGCGGATCTCCTCGGCCGTGTCGACGAACAGCCGCGCCTCTTCGGTGGTGCCGTAGCCGATCGCCTGCGAGCGCGTCTGCGCGTGCTCCAGCGCACGGGCCAGCTGCGACAGGTCGTTGAAGCCGACCGTGGCCGAACTGCCGGCCAGCGAATGCGCCAGCGCGATCGGCGTCTCGCCGATCGGGCGATGCAGCTCCATCGCCCACTCGGCCACCTCGGTGGTGAGGCGGCGCGAGAGCTCGTCGGCTTCGTTGAGATAGATGTTGAACAGCGGGATGCCGATGCGCAGCGGCCCCACCACCTTGACGTTCTCGTCCTCGGACGGCGCCGCGGCCGGCTCGGGCTCGGGCTCGGGCTCGGGCGCGGCCTCGATCACTTCCGGCAGGGCCGGCGCCGCGCCGAGGTCGAGGTCGATCAGCTCGAACGAGACATCGGGCTGGACGCTCACCGCGGCCATCGGCAGCTCGGCCAGCGGCAGCGGCTGGGTCGCCTGCGGATCGAAGCTCTCCTGCACCAGCGGCACGTCGAGATCCAGATCGGGCAAGGCGGACAGCGGCACCGGAGCGGCCGCGGCCATGCCGTCGAGCGTGGACAGGTTCAGCTCGAACGAGACCTCGGGCAGCGCCGGTGCCGACACCGGTGCCGCCACCGGCTCGGCCAGCGGCGCTTCGCCGGCGGCCAGGCGCTGCGCCGCCGCCTTGACGGCCGTTGCGCTGCGCGCCGCATCGCGGCGCGAGGCGATGTCCTCGACCCAGGCGGCGAGCTCACCCAGCGCCCAGTTCGTGAAGTCGATCAGCGCCGGCTCGGCCGCGTGGTTCGCGGCCAGCTGCGTGTTGTAGATCTGCTCGCAGGCCCAGCCGGCTTCGCCGAATTCCTTCAGCCCGACCATGCGCGAGCTGCCCTTGAGGGTGTGGAAGGCGCGCCGCACGGTGGTCATCTGCGCCACGTCGGACGGTGCGTGGGCCAGCCCCGCCATCGCGGCGCGGGCATCGGCGATCACCTCGCGTGCCTCCTCGAGGAAGACCTCGCGCATCTCGTCGTCTTCGGCCAGCTCGGGCTCGGCGGCCGGCGCCGGGGCCGGCATCGCCAGCGGCGCGGCGCGCAGCTCGGCGATCTCCGGCTCCAGGCCCATGGGCTCTGAGCTGCTGTGCACGAAGTCGACCAGCATGTCGCTCAGCTCGCCGCGCACCGAGGCCAGGCCCTCGCGGTCGTCGGCTTCGGCGGCGCGGGCCAGCGCCTCGCGCGTGCGGTCGACGGTGTCGGCCAGCGTGTCCTGGTCGGCCATGTGCGCCTCGTGCGAGAGGCGCTCGAGGTCACGCGTGACCTCGGCCACCGGCACGTCGGGCTGCGCGGCGGCGTAGGCCAGCTGCTGGGCCTGCTCGATCAGGCGCGGCTCCACCGGCGGCACGGTGCCGGCGTGGCGCGTGCTCGCGCCGCGGCCCATGACCGGATCGAGCGTGCCGGTGCGCGGGTCGAACACGAACAGCGACTTGGCCATCTGCGGCTGCACGCTGAGCATGTCGATCAGGAAGCCGAGCGCGCCGAGGTTGCCGGCGATGCGGTCGAACAGGCCGGTCTGCGCCACGCGCGCCGGGTCGACCTCGGTCTGGGTCAGGCCCTCGATTTCGTCGCGCATGCGCAGCAGCGCAGCGGTGGCCTGCTCGATGCCCAGCACCGACAGCACGCCGCGCATCGCGCCGAGCTGGTTGGGCACCGGGATCAGCACCTGGCGGTCGTCGGGCTTGCGGAAGAACTGGTCGATCGCCTTCTCGGCCTCGGCCAGCGAGGCGCGCAGCTCCTGCACCACGCTGCCCATGGTCTGGCGGTCGGAGACGCGGCGGTAGAGCTCCTCCATCCACGGCTCGAGCGGCTCGGGGCCGCGCCCCTCACGCACCGAGCCGAGCCGGTCGGCCAGGCGGCGCACGCGCTCGGCCTGCTCCGGGTTGTCGAAGTCGGAGTCCTCGAGCGCCGCCTCGATGTACAGCAGGCTGGTGGCCACCTCCATCGCCAGCTGCGGGTTGGGCGCCGCGCCGCTGTTGATGGTCTGGGCGATCGCCATCTGCAACTCGGCCGCGAAAGCCTCGCCGAGCGGGAACAGGCGCTTGAGCGAATCACCGACCAGCGAGAACTGCTCGTTCAGGCCGGCCAGGCGATGCAACTCGCCACCGGCCACGCCCTGCCAGGATTCCTTGGCCGCGGCGACGCGCTTGCGCGCCTGCACCAGCACGGCCGGGTCGAAGCGGCCCAGCGTGCTGGTGTGATAGTCGACCGGCAGCTCGTGCGCCAGCGCGTAGACCTGGCGCACCGCGGCCAGGCGCGGCGCGCGCCGGCCGTCGCCGGGCGAGTCGGATTGCGCGCAGAAGAACAGCAGATCCTGCGCGAGCCGCTCGGAGACCTCGTTCTGGCCGCGCTCGAGCACGCGGTACTGCGCCAGCAGGCGCGAGGCGACGCGCTTGCTGAAGACGTCGAAGCCGAGCAGGCCGTGGGCCTGCGCCTCGAACACCGCGGAAGCGAGCTTCCACAGCGTCGCCACCTGCAGATCGGTGGCGGCCGCGCCCAGCCCGGCGCAGCCTTCGCTCATGCGCGCGGCCGCCAGCACCGGCTGCGGCGTGCGCATGATGCCCAGCAGGTGGCCTTCCATCGTCGTGCGCGTGGCGGCGTCGAGCGCGCGCGGCGGCACGCTGGTGTCCGGCGGAATCTCGCGCCAGTGCCAGTCGACGCTCCACAGGTCGGCCGGGTGGATGCGCTCGGCGCCGGCGGCTTCCTGCACGGCGCGGTACTGCGGGAACATCGCCAGCGCCGCGACCGGCTTGCCGGCCAGCAGGCGCGCGAGGTAGTCGAGCAGCGCGAACGAGGCATGCTCGATCTGCTCGACGACCAGCACCGTGAGCTTGTGCGGCTTGGCGACGAACTTCTGCACCAGCGACTCGCTGGCGCGCAGCACCAGCGCGGCCTCGGGCAGGCCGACCAGCTCGAGCGCGCCGGCGCCCTGGTGGATGGAGCTGCGCGCACTGCGCAGCACGGCCGGGTCGACGGTGTCGACGTCGGAGCCGCCGACCGCCTCGGCCTCCTTCAGGCAGCGGCGCAGCGACTTGTGCGCCGCCTCGAGGGTGCGGCGCAGTTCGTCCTGCACCCAGGCCAGGGCGCTCAGGTCATCGGCGGGTGCGCCCCGCGTCGTGGCATTCGGGGCGGTTCGCGTGTCCATGCGGTGCTCGGCTGTCAGGCGGGGCGGGTCACTCGATCTTGAATCGTGCGACGGACTGCTTCAGTTCCTCGGCGGTGCGCGACAGCTCGCGCACCATCGCAGCGGTGGAGCGCGTGCCTTCGCCGGTCTGCTCCGTCACCGCGAAGATGTGCTGGATGTTCGAGGCCACCACGTTGGCGGAGCGGGCTTCCTGCTGCGCCTGGTTCGAGATCTGCCCGATCAGCTCGGCGAGCTGGCGCGAGACGCGGTCGATCTCGCCCAGCGCGGTACCGGCGGCGTCCGACAGGCGGGCGTTCTCGACCACACCCTGCGTGCTGCGCTCCATGGCGCCAACGGCGTCCTGCGTGTCGGTCTGAATGGTCTTGACCAGCGCCGCGATCTGGCGCGTCGCGTCGGCCGAGCGTTCGGCCAGCCGCTGCACTTCTTCGGCCACCACCGAGAAGCCGCGCCCCGCCTCGCCGGCCGAAGCCGCCTGGATGGCGGCGTTCAGCGCCAGCACGTTGGTCTGCTCGGTAATGTCCGAGATCAGCTCGGTGATTTCGCCGATCTCCTGCGACGACTCGCCCAGCCGCTTGATCCGCTTGGAGGTTTCCTGGATCTGGTCGCGCAGCAGGTTCATGCCGCCGATGGTGTTCTGCACCGCGCGCAGGCCCTGCTCGGCGGCGTCCAGCGACTGGCGCGCCACGCTGGCGGTCTCCTGCGCCTTGCCCGACACGTCGTTGATCCGGCCGGCCATCTGCAGCACCGATTCGCCGGTGTCGCGGATCTCGCGCAGCTGTTCGGTCGAGGCGGCCAGCAGTTCGGTCGAGGTGGCTTCCACCTGCTGCGTGGTCTCGGTCACGCGGGTCACCGTGCCCTGCACCTGCGACACCAGCGAGCGCAGCTCTTCCACGGTGTAGTTCACCGAGTCGGCGATGGCGCCGGTGATGTCTTCGGTCACCGTCGCCTGCTGCGTCAGGTCGCCTTCGGCCACCGTCTGCAGTTCGTTCATCAACCGCAGAATGGCCGCCTGGTTGGCGTCGTTGACGCGCTTGGCCTCCTGCTCCTGGCGTTCGGCTTCCTGGCGCTGCGCTTCGGCGAGCTGCGCACGCTGCGCCTGGTCACGCACATACAGGCGCAGGAAACCGACGCCGCCGACGATGATCATCGCGGCGAACAGCAGCAGGGAGAGGAAGCTGCCGAAGCCGAAGCCGGTCTGCTTGGCGAGCGCTTCCTGCACGCCTTCCAGGCCGGTGCGCAGCGGTTCGCTGTCGGTGACGATCGCCGCCTGCGCTTCGCGCGCGGACACCAGGCCCTGCAGGTTGCCCAGGATGGCGCTGGCCTGCGTGCGGGTCTCCTCGTACTGCTTGAGCAGCGCGACGAGGCGCTCCTTGGTCTGCGGATCCTTGGTCGGCGGCAGGCGCAGCTCGTGGTTGCCGTCGGACAGGCCCTGGGCGATCTCGCGGAACGAGTTCAAGTCCTTGCCGAGCAGGAACACCGCCTCGGGCGACACGCCTTCCATGGTCAGGAATTCGTTGGCCGACTTGCCGATGCGCTGCGTCAGCATGACGAGCTGGCCGACCGCGGAGAGTTCGGCCGGCGAGGCGTCCTGCTGCAGCTTCAGCGAGGAGATCGTCTCGGCAATCTCCAGCAGGTCGGACGACTGCCGGTTGATGGTGCGCAGCGCCTGGCCCACCTGGGTCAGGATCTTCTGCTGCGAGACCACGGTGTTGGCGTTCTTCTCGGCGCGATCGACCAGCGGCAGCAGCGGGTCGAGCAGTTCCTGCACGCCCGACGGCGCCGCCGCCAGCGCGCCCTCGCCGGTCTTGAGCTCGCGCACGGTGCGGGCCAGCACCTCGGTGCTCTCGCGCACCTCCGGGAAGGCCTGCGGGCTGCCGACCAGCGCCTGCGACACCGACTTGGCGAGCCGCTGCGACTGCATCAGCGCCTGGCCGGTGGCACCCACCTGGGCCGAGCCCTTGCTCGCGGCGTTCAGCGCGAAGATGGTGGTGGCGATCACGCCGATCACGCCCAGCAGCACCAGGCCGCCGAGGATGCGCTGCTGCTCGCCGACCGGGCGCGCGCCGATCACCGGCAGCGCGCCGCTGTCGGCCGACTGGGTTTGCGGGCCCTCGGCGCTACGCGCCTCGGCGAGCTCGGCCAGTTCGGAGGGCGCGGCCTCGGTGATGATCGAGGAATCCATCTGCGCCGTCGCCTGCATCGCGCCGACGTCCAGCGCCACCGTGCCGCCGGCACCGGGCAGCGGCATGTCGTCGCGGCCGCTGGGCTCGTCGAAGCGATCCTGCTCGAGCGTGTCCAGATCGGCGCTGTCCTTGCGCCCCAGTCCCTTGATCTTGTTCAGGAAGCTCATGGTTTCCTCTTGTGCACTTCGTTGAGCGGCGTTCAGCGGATTCAGCCGACGATCTTCAGAAACGCCTCGTCGCCAGCCAGGGCGGCAAGGCTCAGTTCCTGCCACGCGCGCCCGGAAGCGTCGCGCAGGCGCGCGCCGACGAAGGCCGGCCGGGCCGCACCGTCGTCGGCCTCGCGCGTGAGCTGGTCTTCGCCGCGCAGGCCGGCCAGGCGATCGACCAGCAGCACGCAGTTCAGATCCAGCGCCTGGTTGAAGCCGACCAGCTGCGCCTGCTGCGGCGCCGCCTCGGCGGCCTTGACGCCGAGGAAGCCGGCCAGGTCGACCACGCCGTGCAGGTGGCCGCGCAGGTTGGCGACGCCCATGAACCAGCGGTGGGTGTGCGGCACCGGCACGATGGGTGCCATCGCGAAGATCTCGCCCGCCTCGCGCAGCGGGAACAGCAGACCGCGGCCGGCCACTTCCACGGCCAGCCAGGAGCTGCCGCGCTGCTGCGTGCGGGCCGCCTGCAGCCGCTCGGCAAGCCGGCTCTGCAGTTCGCGCAGTGCTTCCTTCTTGGCCATGAGATCGGTATGTCCGTCAGTCGAAGGCGCGGATCTTGGAGACCAGTTCTTCCGGATCGACCGGCTTGACGATGTAGTCGCGCGCACCCTGGCGCATGCCCCAGACCTTGTCGGTTTCCTGGTTCTTGCTGGTGCACATGATCACCGGCACGTCGGTGAAGCGCGGGTCGCGCGTGATCGCGCGGGTCAGCTGGAAGCCGTTCTGGCCCGGCATCACCACGTCCATCAGGATCAGGTCGGGCTTCTCCTCGCCGAGCCGGCGCATGGCCTCCTCGCCGTTCTCGGCGGTGCGCACGGCATAGCCGCGCTTGGTCAGCAGTTCGGAGAGGTGGTGCAGTTCGGTCTTGGAGTCGTCGACCAGCAGGATCTTCTGGATCGGCATGACAGTTCCTCAGTGAGCGCCGGCTTATCCCCTGGCGCTGTCGCTACAGGCGCTCGCGCGCCGACAAGGGTTCGAAACAAGGGGCGATCATGCGGCACGGCGGTGCTGTGCCACCGCCTGCAGGAGCTGATCTTTCGTGAAAGGTTTGGTGAGATAGTCCTCGGAGCCCACCATGCGGCCGCGCGCCTTGTCGAACAGGCCGTCCTTGGACGACAGCATGATCACCGGCACCCCGGCGAAGCGCGCGTTGCGCTTGATGATCGCGCAGGTCTGGTAGCCGTCCAGCCGCGGCATCAGGATGTCGCAGAAGATCAGGTCGGGGTCGTGGTCGTTGACCTTGGACAGCGCATCGAAGCCGTCCTCGGCGAGCAGCACGTCGTGCCCGCCCTGCTTCAGGAAGATCTCCGCGCTGCGGCGGATGGTGTTGCTGTCGTCGATGACCAGGATCTTGATCCCGGAGGCACCGGCGGGGGCTTGATTGCTCACCGAGCATTCTCCTCGTCGACTGGACCGACATCTCCGCGGCCTTCAGGCCGGCGGCGTCAGACCTGGACCATCTCGAAGTCTTCCTTGCGCGCGCCGCACTCGGGGCAGGTCCAGTTCATCGGCACCTGCTCCCAGGGCGTTCCCGGCGCGATGCCGTGCTCGGGATCCCCGGTTGCCTCGTCGTAGATCCATCCGCAGATGAGGCACATCCAGGTTCTGGGTTCGCTCACGGCGCGTCTTCGCCTTCACTACAATGCAACGGAACACGATTGTAGCCACGCGATTTGGCAAAAAATCAAGGCCGCGTAGGCACATACACAACTTTCTTCACGTTCGGCTGTAAGTCCACGGAAGCCCTTTCGCACCCGATTCCGACGGCCTCAGCCCGCTGCCATGAGCCCTGACCTCTCCCCCGACGCCGCCGGCGGCGAAACGCTGCAGGAGCAGCCCGCGCCCGCCTGCGTGATGAGCTTCAACGCCAGCGACCCGAGCGGCGCCGGCGGCCTGGCCGGCGACGTGTCGACCATCGCCGCCATGGGCGCGCACGCGCTGCCCGTGGTCACCAGCATCGTGATGCGCGACACCGCCGAGGTGTTCGACCAGCACGTCATCGACGCCGACGTGGTGGCCGAGCAGGCGCGCAGCATCCTGGAGGACGTGACGATCTCCGGCTGGAAGGTCGGCTTCCTCGGTTCGGCCGAGGGCGTGAGCGCGGTCGCCGAGATCCTCTCCGACTACCCCGACGTGCCGCTGGTGGCCTACCTGCCCAACCTGTCGTGGCTGGAGGAGGATGCGCAGCAGGCCTACGCCGACGCCTTCCGCGAGCTGGTGCTGCCGCAGACCGAGGTGCTGGTGGGCAGCCACCAGACCCTGATGGACTTCCTGCTGCCCGACTGGGACAGCGAGCGCCCGGCCTCGCCGCGCGAGCTCGCCGTAGCCGCTGCCGAGCATGGCGCGCGCTACGTGCTCGTCACCAGCGTGGTGCTGCCCGCCGGCAAGGCCGGCGCCGACCAGTACCTCGACAACGTGCTGGCCTCGGCGCAGGGCGCCATCACCGGCGAGAAGTTCGAGCGCTTCGAGGTCGCCTTCGTCGGTGCCGGCGACACGCTGGCCGCCGCGCTGGCCGCCCTGCTCGCCTCCGGCGCCGAACTGCATGCCGCGGTCGGCGAGGCGCTGACCTTCCTCGACCAGTCGCTCGACGCGGGCTTCCGCCCCGGCATGGGCAACGTCGTGCCGGATCGCTTCTTCTGGGCCCTGCCGCCCGCCGAGGAAGGCGAAGGCGGCGAAGGTGCCGCCGACGACGCCTCGCCCGACGACGACAACAACACGCCCAAGGGGCCTCGCCATGTCCACTGATTCCAAGAGCAATGCCGGGCTGTTCGCCCGTGCCCAGAAGGTCATCCCCGGCGGCGTGAATTCGCCGGTGCGCGCCTTCCGCGCCGTCGGCGGCACGCCGCGCTTCATCGCCCGCGCGCAGGGGCCCTACATGTTCGACGCCGAGGGCAAGCGCTACATCGACTACATCGGCTCCTGGGGCCCGATGATCCTCGGCCACGGCCACCCGGCGGTGCTGGAGGCGGTGCAGAAGGCGGCCACCGAGGGCTTCTCCTTCGGCGCGCCGACCGAGCGCGAGATTGAGCTGGCCGAGGAGATCCTCGCGCTGGTGCCGAGCATGGACCAGCTGCGCCTGGTGAGCTCGGGCACCGAAGCCGCGATGAGCGCGCTGCGCCTGGCGCGCGGCGCCACCGGGCGCAGCCGCATCGTCAAGTTCGAGGGCTGCTACCACGGCCATGCCGACGCGCTGCTGGTCAAGGCCGGCTCCGGGCTGGCAACCTTCGGCCACCCGACCAGCGCTGGCGTGCCCGCCGAGGTGGTACAGCACACCATGGTGCTCGAGTACAACAACCTCGCGCAGCTCGAGGAGGCCTTCGCGCTGCACGGACGGGACATCGCCTGCGTGATGCTCGAGCCGATCGCCGGCAACATGAACTTCGTGCGCGCCAGCGTGCCCTTCGTGAGCAAGCTGCGCGAGCTGTGCACCAAGCACGGCGCGCTGCTGATCTTCGACGAGGTGATGACGGGTTTCCGCGTCGCGCTGGGCAGCGCGCAGAGCCTGTACGCCAAGCTGATCCCCGGCTTCGCGCCCGACATGAGCGTATTCGGCAAGGTGATCGGCGGCGGCATGCCGCTGGCCGCCTTCGGCGCCAAGCGCGCGGTGATGGAGCAGCTCGCCCCGCTCGGGCCGGTCTACCAGGCCGGCACGCTGTCGGGCAACCCGGTGGCCACGGCCTGCGGCCTGGCCACGCTGCGCGAGATCCGCAAGCCCGGTTTTCACGAGGCGCTGGCGGCGAAGACGAAGACGCTGGTCGACGGCCTGCTGGGCGCTGCGCGCGAAGCCGGCGTGCCCATGGTGGGCGACAGCGAAGGCGGCATGTTCGGCTTCTTCTTCTCCGACGCCTTGCCGCAGAACTACCCCGCCGTGATGGCCACCGACAAGGAGCGCTTCAACGCCTTCTTCCACGCCATGCTCGAAGAAGGTGTCTACTTCGCGCCGGCGCTGTACGAGGCGAGCTTCATGAGCGCGGCGCATGCCGACGCCGACATCGCCGCCACCATAGCAGCCGCACGCAAGGCACTGAAGCGCTGAGACAGCCGCATGCACATCCACATCCTGGGCATCTGCGGCACCTTCATGGGCGGGCTGGCCGCGCTCGCGCGCGAGGCCGGCCACCGCGTCACCGGCTGCGACGCCAACGTCTACCCGCCGATGAGCGACCAGCTGCGCTCGCTCGGCATCGAGCTGATCGAGGGCTGGGGCACCGAGCAGCTGGCGTTGAAGCCGGATCTGTTCGTGGTCGGCAACGTCGTCACGCGCGGCAATGCGCTGATGGAGGCCATCCTGAATGCCGGGCTGCCCTACACCAGCGGCCCGCAGTGGCTGGCCGACCACGTGCTGCAGGGCCGCCACGTGCTGGCGGTGGCCGGCACGCACGGCAAGACCACGACCACCTCGATGCTGGCGTGGATGCTCGAGCACGCGGGGCTGCAGCCGGGCTTCCTGGTGGGCGGCGTGCCGCTCAACTTCGGCGTGTCCGCGCGACTGGGC
>WBZV01000359.1_pt1 | contig 28746 bp, 26 predicted proteins | sample 5204221 | NCBI WGS metagenome assembly WBZV01 (sample SAMN12344360, study PRJNA552823) | activated sludge metagenome | biome: Activated sludge suspended growth; feature: Nitrification reactor; material: Wastewater; isolation source: activated sludge from nitrification reactor of wastewater...
AGGGCGATCAGTTCGAGGTGGCGCTGATCGCCCGGTACGACCGCCGGCACCGGTTGGTCTGGTCGCTGCCCAAGGGGCACGTGGAGGAGGGCGAGACCGTCGAGGAGGCCGCGCTGCGGGAGGTGCTCGAGGAGACCGGCATCACCGCTGGCATCGTCGCCCCGCTGGGGATCATCGACTTCTGGTTCGCCGTGGAGGACCGCCGGATCCACAAGACGGTCCACCACTTCTTCATGCGTTACCTCTCCGGGGAGATCAACGACGACGACATCGAGGTCGTGGATGTGGCCTGGGTGCCCTTCGACGACGTCTCGTCGCGACTGGCCTACCGTGATGAACGCCGCCTCGTGGCCAAGGCCCGCGGCATGCTCGGCGAGATCTAGTGGCCCGCCTGCTCGTTGCCCTGGTGACCCTGCTGCTCGTCGTCGGAGCCGGGTCGTCGGCGAGCGCCGCTCCCCGGCAGCTGCTGCCCGACGAGGTGGAGGTGTCTGTCACGCGGATGACACCGCTGGACCCGCAACCGGGCAAGACGCTGCGAATGTCGGGGACGGTGCGCAACAGATCCGACGAGGATGTGACGGATCTACAGGTCCGCCTGCTGCTGTCGCCGACGCCTATGGAGACCCGTTCCCAGATCGGCACCGTGGTCGCAGGGGGCACGGAGAAGGACGGTCCGCCCACACTGGCGGTGAGCGAGCCCATCGCCGTGCTGAGCCCCCGGTCCAGCACGCCCTGGTCGATCGAGCTCGCGCTCGACGAATTGCCGCTCACCTTCGCGGGGGTGTACGTGGTCGGCCTCGAGGTGATCGGCACTGGTGAGGATGGTCTGGCCCAACGGGTGGGCCTGACCCGCACATTCCTGCCGTGGTTCCCGGAAGGATCGGTGGAGCCGACCCGCCTCGCCTGGTTGTGGCCGGTGTCGACGGTCCCGGACCGGGCCCTCGACGGCGTCCAACTCAATGAACTCACCGCGGCCGAGATGGCCGCCGGCGGTCGCCTGTCCCGGATCGTGACCCAGGCCGGTGATGCGCGCATCACCTGGGTGTTCGACCCGAACACGCTGCAGACCGCCGAGGACATGATCGACGGCTACGAGTTGGCCGGCGGGGATGAGGCCACGGTCGGGGCCGGCGGGCCGGCCGCCGCCGAGTGGCTGGCCGCCGTGCGCGAGGCTGCGGCCACCCAGGAGTCCGTGGCGACCGCGTACGCCCTGCCCGACGCGACCGCCCTGGAACGTGCCGAGATGGACGAGACCGTGATCGCTGCCACGGAACGGGCGGCCGCGGACGTCTCCGCCGAACTGCGTACCCGGGTCGAGGAGGTGCTCGCCTGGCCCATCGGTGGCAGCACCACGCCGGGCACGATGCGGCTGTTCCGCGATGCCGGAGCCACCGACATGCTCCTGTCGGACACGACCCTGCCCGCCACGCCTGCTCTGACCTACACGCCGGATGGCTTCACGACCTGGGGCGGGCTGCCGGTGAGCCTCGCGGACTCCGGTCTGAGCGCCGCCCTCGCCATGCCGCAGGAATCGCGCGGGGATGCCCTGCTGGCCAGGCAGCGTTTCCTTGCGGAGGTGGCGATGACTGCTGGCGAACTGCCGGACGCACCCCGCGGAATCGTGGCCGCGCCGGATCCTCTGTGGAGTCCGCGCAACACCTTCCTCACCCAGACGCTCAAGGCTCTGGACCAGGTGCCATACGCACGACTGGTGAGCCTCGCCGCCGCCCGCCGGCAGGCCACCGAGGTGCCACGCACCCGGGTACCCTACGGACCGGAGCAGCGGTCTGCGGAACTGCCTCGTGACTACCTTTCCGCCGTGCAGGATCAGCAGCGTCGGGCCCGGCGCTTCGAGGCGATCCTCACCGAACCCGCCGGCCTGGGCTACGAGCAGGCGGTGATGCGCCAGACCTCCGGACTGTGGCGGGCCGACGAGCAGGGGGCCATCGCCCTTGAGCGCGAGGTGTCCTCCCAACTGGCAGAGCTGACCTCGCAAGTGAGGGTGGCGACGACCGGCACCTTCACGCTGCCCGGGGACACCGGTCGGATCCCGGTCACCGTGGCCAACGACCTGACGCAGGACGTGATCGTGGGCATCCGGCTCGAGACCGATCAACAGGCCCGCCTGCAGTCCCCCGCGATCGAACCCTTCGAGGTGCCGGCCGGCCGGAAGGTCAGTCTTGAGGTCGAGGCGAAGGTGGTCGGATCCGGCACGCTGCCGGTGCGGATCCAACTCACCACACCGCGCGGCCGTCCATACGGGGAGCCGGAAACAGTGCAGGTACGCACCACCGCCTACTCGCGCGCGGCGGCCTACGTCGTCTCCGGTGCCTTCGTGATCCTCGCCTTCCTGTTGGGGATGAACTTCGTGCGCCGCAGCAAGGCCCGCTCGGAGCACCAATCGTGAGCTCCGAACAGGCCGGGGTGCTGCGCTCGAGCGCGCTCATGGCTGCGGGCACCGTGACCTCGCGCGCCACAGGACTCATCCGCGACATGGCGCTGGTGGCCGCGATCGGCTTCGGCACACTGGCCGACACCTACAGCCTCGGCAATTCGCTGCCCAACATCATCTACATCCTGGTGGCCGGAGGAGCACTCAACGCGGTATTCATCCCGCAACTCGTCAGGCACATGCAGAACGACGAGGACGGCGGCCACGGCTTCGCCAACCGCCTGCTGCGGGTGGTGACCCTGATCACGTTCGTGCTCACGGTGGTGGCCGTGCTGGCGGCCCCGTGGATCGTGCATCTGTACGCCACGAGCCAGTACTCCCCCGAGGAGTTCGACCTCGCGGTCGCATTCGCCCGGCTCTGCCTGCCGCAGATCGTGTTCTACGGCCTGTACACGATGTTCAGCCAGGTGCTCAACGCCCGCGGGCACTTCGGCTCCCCGATGTTCGCACCGATCGTCAACAACGTGGTCGTGATCGGCGCAGCCATCGCCTTCATCTGGGTGGCAGGCGATCAGGTCGACGTCACGACCATCACTGACGGCCAAGTTGCCTGGCTCGGTGTGATGACCACCCTGGGTGTGGCACTACAGGCCCTCGTGCTGGTGCCTGTGCTGCTACGGTCCGGCTTCCGTTTCGGGTACGTCCGCGGGCTGCGCGGGTTCGGGCTCGGCCACACCGGCCGTCTCGCGCTGTGGACCATCGGATTGGTTCTGGTCAATCAAGCCGGCTTCCTGGTCGTCACCCGGCTGGCCACGCTGGCCAACGTCCTGGCCACCCGGGCCGACACCGTCGCCCAGGGATTGACCACCTACCAGAAGGCCTACCTGGTCTTCATGCTCCCGCACTCGGTGATCACCATCTCGATCATGACGGCCCTGCTGCCACGCATGAGTCGGGCTGCCGCGGACGCCGACATGCGCAAGGTAGGTGCGTTCGTGGCCGACGGCATGCGTCTGGTGGGCGTGCTCATCGTCCCGGCCGCTGTGAGCCTGTTGGTCGCCGGACCCATGATCGCCACCGTCATCTTCGGGTTCGGGGCCGGCGCCGGCGAAGCGTCAACCTATGCGGGTCTGGTCATCATGGCATTTGCGGTCGGCCTGCTGCCCTTCTCGCTGTTCTACGTGTTGCTGCGCGGCTGGTACTCCATCGAGGACACCCGGACGCCGTTCTATCTGACCGTCGTCTACAACGTGCTCATGGTGGGCCTGTCCCTGCCGCTGTTCTACCTGGCGTCCGTGCGGTTCAAGGTCACAGCGCTGGCACTCGGGTACTCACTGGCCTACTGGTTCACGTTCGCGCTGGCGTGGTTCATCCTGTCGCGGCGACTACAGAACGTGCAGGTCCGCCAGACCGCCTCCGTGCTGGCACGGCTGCTGGTCGCCGGGGTGGTGGCCGCCGCAGCCGGGTTCGCCGCCAACGTGGGACTGCAGAGGCTGCTCTCGGAGGTCCTGGACGAGACCATCCCGTTCGGCTTCAGTGGCCGGCCGGTTCTGGCCTTCGTGGCGGCCATCGTGACAGCCGCCGTCGCCGTGCTGGTCTACGTGGTCCTGGCCCGCGTGATGAGGGTCGCCGAGATCTCTCAGGCCTGGTCCATGGTCGCCTCGAAACTGCCGGGACGCCGCGGCTGACCGCTACCGGCGCGGTGGTCGCCGGTGCGCGCCGGGGTCCCACATGGACCGATCCCCTGGGCCCCTGCCCTACCCTGGGAGCGTGAACGACGGTGCCGCCCGGGTCTGGTGCGAGCGCTACGAATTGATCGACCTGGTCGCTCGGGTCGGTCCGTCGAGTCTGTGGCGGGCCTACGACAACCGCCTGCGGCGCACCGTCGGTCTACGAACCGTCGATTCCTCGTTCCCCCGGCTGCCCGACCTGCAGCAGGCGGCGATCGCCGCCGCACACATCACCGACCGCCGGTTCGCCAACGTACTGGACGTGATGGGCCCGGAGCCCGACGACGAACTGGTGATCATCACTGAATGGATCCCCGGGCTGGCACTGCGGGAGTTCCTCGACGAACCGATGACCCCGCACGGTGCCGCGAGCACCGTCGCCCAGGCGGCACGCGCGATCTCCTCGGCCCACGCCCAGGGTGTGACGCACGGTCGTCTGCGTCCCTCAGCTCTGATGCTGCTGCCCGACGGGTCCGTGCGGGTGCGCGGTCACGGCGTGGATGCGGGCCTGTACGGCCGCGATCCCGACCTCGAGCCGGTGGCCGCCGACATCCACGGCATCGGCTCGCTGCTCTACGCGTGCCTCACGGCGCGGTGGCCCTTCGATACCGATGTCGGACTGCCAGTCGCACCCCAGGAGAACGGTCGGCCGATCCGCCCGAGCCGTTTCGTGGCGGACATCCCGGAACCGCTGTGCCGGATCATCGACACCTGCTGGCAGGGCGGGTACGCGACTGCGGCCGAGGTCGCCGCTGAGTTGCGACTCGAGGCGGGTGCGCTCAGTGACGGACCCCGCCGGCAGGTACTGCCCGGACGCCGTAGCCGGGTCCTGGTCTCAGGCGTCGTCGCGGCGCTGGGCACAGTCGCCGTGGTGATGGGCCTGGCAGATGCCGCGAGCCGTTCCGGGGACCCCGTCACCGCTCAGCCCCGGGCGCAGGGCCTCGCCACCCTGGTTCCCACCACCGCCGGTGACGAACGCAAACTGCCCATCGTGGCGGTCGACGACTACGACCCCCTCGGTGTGGACGGGGAGAACGAGGACCTCGCCAAGTACGCCCTGGACCGCGATCCGCTCACCGCCTGGACCACGGTCACCTACTACGACCCCTACCTCGGCGGAAAGCCCGGCGTTGGACTGCGCATCGACCTCGGAGCCCCACGTCAGGTGACGTCAGTGGATCTCAAACTGGTCGGGGCCAACAGCGACTTCGAGGTGCTGATCGGTGACAAGCGGTCCGCGGACCCGGAGAAGTACCGCAGGTTCGCCGAGGTGACCGGGGCCGGAACGAACATCCTGCTCCGCTCGGCGCGGCCGATGACGGGCAGGTACGTCGTCGTGTGGTTCACCCGCCTGCCGTGGATCGATGGTGGCTATCGTGGCGGGGTGCGCTCCATCGTCGTCCGTAGCGGATGAGTCGATGACGTCCGAAGTCACCGACGCCGATCTGCTCCGAGCGCATGTGGACGGCGACCCGAATGCCTTCGGGATCCTCTTCTCGCGCCATCGGGACCGGTTGTGGGCCGTGGCGCTGCGCACCGCCGGCGGCCCGGACGACGCCGCCGACGCCCTGCAGGACGCGATGGTGTCCGCTTTTCGACGCGCCGGATCCTTCCGGGGTGAGGCCGCAGTCACCACCTGGCTGCACAGGATCGTGGTCAACGCCTGCCTCGACCAGCACCGACGCCGCCGCAACAAGCCCACGACCACGTGGATCGAGACACTGCACGAGACGGCCCACACCACCGACGACATGGCCAACCGGGAGCTGCAGATCGAACTCGAGCGAGCCCTTGCGGAATTGCCCGACGATCAGCGTGCGGCCATCGTGCTCGTGGACGTCGAGGGCTACGGCGTCGACGACGCAGCGCGGATCCTCGGCTGCCCGCCCGGGACCGTGAAGAGTCGTTGCGCCCGTGGTCGCGCAAAACTGGCCAAACGGCTGACTGGGATCCGGAACCCCGACGCCGACCCCGGCGTCCTACGGGAGAATCAGGGAGGTGACGCGACATGAATGAGGACGAGCTACGGTCGCGGCTGTCCGCCCTGCCGTCACCACCCATGCCCGACGACGTGCATTCGGCGATCAGTGCGGCGCTGGCCTCGGAAGCACAGGCCCGGCCCACCGGTGGGGAGGTCGTGGCACTGACCCCGCGACACCAGCGTCGCCTCAGCGGGCTGCTGATCGCAGCCGCCGTGGCAGGGGTCCTGATGCTGCTGGCCGTCACGGTGCAGTCCCCGACGCCCCCGGGGGGCACGCAGTCGCCGGTCGTGCGCGCAGGTGCGATCTACGCACCCGAGGACTTCGCCCAACAACTGACCCAGCGCTTCCTGAGCGCACCCGCCGCGGCGCAACCCACCAACACGTTCGCGGACTCGGCGGCCGGCATCGACGCGTGCACCGACGCCGTCGACGCTTTCGGGAACGTGATGGGGGTGGACGCCGGCTCGTATGACGGTGCCGCCGCTGTGGTCATCGTCACGTCCTATCCGGCGCACTCGGAGTACGAGGAGGTCTGGGTCGTCAACCCCGGCTGCGGCACCGGCGACGTGCGGGTGATCCGGCACATGGTTTACGACGTCGACGAGTCGACGGCTAGTCTTTGAGCAGTCCGAGCAGCCCTCCCGTCACCGGGGAATACCCGCCCCCCCTATGCGGTTGATCGGAGAGAAGAGCAAGGAGAAACGCGTGTCCGACGTCCGCGAAGTCATCATCATCGGTTCCGGTCCGGCCGGCTACACCGCTGCCGTCTACGCTGCCCGTGCGCAGCTCGAGCCCGTGCTGCTCGAAGGGGCGGTCACTGCCGGCGGCGCCCTGATGAACACCACCGAGGTCGAGAACTACCCCGGATTCGCCGAGGGCATCCAGGGCCCCGAACTCATGATGGCCATGCGCAGCCAGGCCGAGCGCTTCGGTGCCGAGATCGTCACCCAGGACGCCGTCGACGTGCAGTTGTCCGGTGACATCAAGACCGTGACCGACGATGCCGGCACCGTGTGGAAGGCACGCGCCGTGATCCTCGCCACCGGTTCGGGCTACCGGGAGTTGAACGTGCCGAACGAGAAGCGCCTGTCGGGCCACGGTGTGTCGTGGTGCGCCACATGCGACGGCTTCTTCTTCAAGGGTCAGCACATCGCCGTCGTCGGCGGCGGCGACTCCGCGATGGAGGAGGCGACCTTCCTCACCCGGTTCGCCGAGAAGGTCACGATCATCCACCGCCGCGACGAGTTCCGCGCGAGCCGGATCATGGCCGAGCGGGCCCTCAACGACCCGAAGATCGACGTGATCTGGAACTCCGAGGTCGTCGACGTGCTCGGCGACGAGAAGGTCACCGGCGTGCAGTTGCTCAACCGCGTCACCGGCGCCCACAGCACCCTGGACGTGACCGGCCTGTTCGTGGCCATCGGGCATGACCCCCGCTCGGAGTTGTTCAAGGGGCAGATCGACCTCGACGACGAGGGGTACGTGCTCGTGCAGGGCCGGACGACGCTCACCAACGTCGAGGGTGTGTTCGCCTGTGGTGACCTGGTCGACCACACCTACCGGCAGGCGATCACCGCCGCGGGCAGTGGGTGTGCGGCGGCGCTGGACGCTGAGCGCTACCTGGCCGGTCACTGACACCGCCACGCATTACTCTGGAGACTCGAACGTAAGGAGATCCATGTCCGCGACCAAGATCGTTACCGACGCCAGCTTCGCTGATGACGTTCTGCTGAGTGACAAGCCCGTCATCGTCGACTTCTGGGCGGAGTGGTGCGGCCCGTGCCGCATGGTCTCGCCCATCCTCGAGGAACTGGCCGGCGAGCACGACGAGATCGTCGTGGCCAAACTGAACGTCGACGAGAACCCGTCGACGGCCGCCCAGTACGGCATCACGTCGATCCCCACCATGAACGTCTACTCCGGCGGCAAGGTGGTCAAGCAGATCATCGGCGCCAAGCCGAAGGCCGCCCTGCTCGCGGACCTCAGCGACTACCTGCAGTAGCGCGTGGCGCGACGCGGTGACACAGGGCCGGTCGTCGCGGAGGTTCGAGATCGACTGATCCGTCTGGGTCTGTTGCCGGCCACCGCCCCGGCGGAGTTCGACGCTGCCATGGATGCGGCTGTTCGGGCGTTCCAGCAGCAGCAAGGGCTCAACGTCGACGGCATCGTCGGTCCGGAGACCTTCCGCCGCCTCGAAGAGGTGCGCTGGCGACTCGGCGACCGGGTGCTCTCCTACAGCGCCGGTCACATGTTGATCGGCGAGGACGCCCTGGCGCTGCAGCGTCGGCTGACCGACATGGGTTTCGACTCCGGTCGGGTCGACGGCATCTTCGGGCCGTCCACCGACCATGCGCTGCGCGACTTCCAGCGCAACGTCGGGCTCGAACCCGACGGTGTCTGCGGTCCGGCGACCCTGCGGGCGCTCGACCGGCTCACCCGAACGGTCAGCGGGGGTGCCCCCGAGGAGTTGCGCGACCAGCAGGCCCTCATGCGCCTGCAGACCGGCACCGCGGACAAGGTGATCGTGATCGACCCCGGGCACGGTGGCAACGACCCCGGCCGGGAGACCCCGGAGATGACCGAGCAGTTCATCATCGACGACATCTGTTCGCGTCTGGAGGGGCGGTTGTCGGCGGTGGGGACCCAAGTGCTGCTCACCCGACCGTTGGGGGTCAACCACCTCTCCCCCGCGACCGACGCCGAACGGGCCGCGTTCGCCAACCGGGTCGGGGCCGATCTGGTGATCTCCGTGCACTGCGACTGGGAGCCCTCGGGGAAAGGGGCCGGGGCCGCGACGTTCTACTACGGGAGCGCGAGGACCGCGTCCATGGTCGGCCGCCGCTTCGCGGAGTTGCTCCAGGACCATGTGGTCAAGCGCACGGGCTTCGACGACTGCAGCATCCACGCGAAGACCTGGGATCTGTTGCGGATGACCCGCATGGCGACCGTGCGCCTCGAGGCCGGCTACCTGTCCAACACCCACGACCTCGAACGCCTGACGCAGCCCCACACACGGCAGGAGTTCGCAGAAGCCATCGCCTCGGCGATCCACGACTTCTTCTCGCCGGGCTGAGGGCGCAGTCGTCACGCAGGTGGTTTGCGGGGCCGCAGACCCCCCATGACGAAACCCACCGCCAGACCGAGGGCCGCGAGGGCGACAATGCGTAGAAGGACCCGGGAGAAATGCTTGTCATCCACGACAGGCATGGTAGAGACAGACCGGAGGTGGGTGCATGACAGGATCACGACTCGACCCGTGGATCGACTCGTACGCCGCGCGGGCGATGGGGATGACCGCGTCTGAGATCCGCGCCCTCTTCGCTGTGGCGTCCCGGCCCGAGGTCGTATCGCTGGCCGGCGGGATGCCCTACGTGGACGCCCTGCCCATGGAGGCCATCGCCGACACCGTGCAACGACTGCTGCTCACCCGTGGTTCCGTCGCGCTGCAGTACGGCAACGGCCAGGGCGACCAGACGCTGCGCGAGCAGATCCTTGAGGTCATGGCCCCCGTCGGCGTCAGCGCGCACCCGGACGACGTGGTCGTCACGGCCGGCTCGCAGATGGCACTCGACCTCGTGACCCGGGTGTTCTGCGACCCCGACGACGTCGTCCTCGTGGAGGCGCCGTCGTATGTCGGCGCGCTCGGGGTGTTCCGCGCCTACCAGGTCGACGTTCGGCACGTGGCCATGGACGCGAACGGCCTGGTGCCGGAGGCCCTCGAGGAGGCGCTGGCCGCCTGCCGCGCCGAGGGTCGGCGGGTCAAGTTCATCTATACGATCCCCAGCTACCACAACCCCGCCGGTGTGACGCAGGATCAATCCCGGCGGGAGCAGGTCCTTCGCATCGCGCAGGAGGCGGGAGTGCTCGTGCTGGAGGACGACCCGTACGGCCTGCTCGGGTTCGACGGCGAGGTCCCGCAGGCGATCCGTGCCATGGACTCGGAGTCCGTGGTCTACCTCGGCTCGTTCAGCAAGACCATCGCGGCTGGGCTGCGGGTCGGCTGGGCGGTGGCGCCCCACGCGGTGCGGGAGAAACTGGTGCTGGCCGCAGAGGCAGCGACCCTGTGTCCGTCGAACTTCGCCCAGTTGACGGTGTCGGAGTACCTGCGCACCCAGCCCTGGATGGATCAGGTCAAGGCCTTCCGCGAGCTCTATCGGGAGCGCCGTGATGCGCTTCTCACGGGGATGGAGCAGCTGTTCCCGAAGGGGACGTCGTGGACGGTACCCACTGGCGGTTTCTACTCGTGGGTCACGCTTCCGGAGGGGATCGACGCCACGGCCATGCTGCCGCGGGCGGTCTCACAACTCGTCGCGTACGTCCCGGGTACGGGTTTCTACGTGGACGGCCAAGGCCGGGACTCCATGCGACTGTCGTACTGCCACCCGACCCCGGAGCGGATCAGTGAGGGCGTGCGACGCCTCGCCGGTGTCATCGAGTCCGAACTCGAACTCATCCACACGTTCGGCAACGCCCCTGTCCACCTACCCCCGGGACCGGCCACACCGGGCCCGGACCTGGCCTAGGAGGTTCCATGTCGGTAGTGGTGCTCGCCGGCGGACTGTCCGCCGAGCGTGACGTGTCCCTGCGCTCCGGCAGGCGGCTCGCTGAGTCGTTGCGCGCCGAAGGGGTCGAAGTCAGTGTGCTGGACCTCGACGCGGCACTACTGCCCTCCTTGCAGGCGGATCCGCCGTCGGTGGTCATCCCGCTGGTGCACGGCGCTGCCGGGGAGGACGGCTCCCTGGCCGACGTGCTCGACGCAATGGGCGTCCCCTACGTGGGCAGTGGTGCGGTGGCCTGCCGACTGACCTTCGACAAGGCCATCGCCAAGGGCATCGTCGCCGAACGGGGCGTACGTGCTCCACGTGGCTACTCGCTGCCGCACGGGATCTTTCGGGATCTGGGTGCTCCGGCCGTCATGGCGTCGATCGTGGAACGCCTGGGATTGCCGCTGATGGTCAAACCGACGCGGGGTGGGTCTGCGCTGGGCGCCACTCTGGTGCGCACCGCAGAGGAGCTCCCGCCGGCGATGGTCGCGGCCTTCGCCTACGGCGACTCCGCGATGCTGGAGCAGTACGTGCAGGGGACCGAAGTCGCAGTGTCCGTGGTCGACCTCGGGGATGGTCCGGTGGCGTGGCCCGCCGTGGAGATCCAGCCCCGGTCCGGTATCTACGACTACGCAGCCCGGTACACCGCTGGAGAGACCGAGTTCTTCGTCCCGGCTCGGATCACCGAAGAACAGGCGCAGGAATGCGCACAGACCGCAGTACTGGCGCACGAGGCCCTCGGGCTGCAGGACTGGTCACGGGTCGACTTCATCGTCAACGACGAGGGCGTGCACTTCCTGGAGGCCAACGTCGCACCGGGGATGACCGAGACGTCGTTGTTCCCGCAGGCGGCGGCCGCCGCCGGGCTCACGCTGGGCAAGGTCGCCGCAGCGCTGATCGCCTGGCACTGATTCGACCTACTGCGCCATCAGGTCGAGGATCCGGTGGAGATCGTCTGCGTCGGCGAAGTGGATCGTGAGCCGGCCCCGGCGTCCCGACATGCTCACGTCCACAGAAGTGTCGAAGCGTGCAGCCAAGGCCGTCTCGACGGTCTGCGCCAACTCGGACTTCTCCGTGGTGCGGCGGCGTCGGCGCCGCTTGGGCACGTCGGAGGCCACCAACTCCTCGGTGGTGCGCACTGAGAGCCCCTCAGCGACGATCCGGTTGGCCAGCAGCTCCATCTGCTCCTCGGTCTGCAGGGACAGCAGGGCTCGGGCATGGCCCGCGCTGAGCACACCGGCCGCCACCCGCCGCTGGACGGCCGGAGGCAACTTGAGCAGGCGCAACGTGTTGGACAGGTGGGGTCGCGAACGGCCGAGCCGGTCCGCAAGTTCCTCCTGGGTGACGCCGAAGTCCGACAGCAGTTGCTGGTAGGCCGCCGCTTCCTCGAGGGGATTGAGTTGCACACGGTGCAGGTTCTCCAGCAGCGCATCGCGTAAGAGGTCGGCGTCGGCGGTGTCCCGGACCACTGCCGGGATCGTTGTCCAGCCCGCTTCGCGGGCGGCACGCCACCGCCGCTCCCCGGCCACGATCTCGAACCCCTGCCCGGTGGGCCGCACGACGATCGGCTGCAGCAAGCCGATCTCCTGCAAGGAGTGGACGAGTTCGGCCAGCGCCTCCTCGTCGAACTGCTGTCTGGGCTGGTTCGGGTTGGCCGTGATCTGCTCGACGGGGATGTCCTGCAGGCTCAACCCCGGCACCTCCTGCAATCCGGCCTCGGCCGGCTCCCGAAGATCCACGTCCGCCGAGGTCGGGATCAGCGCGCCAAGGCCCTTGCCCAGCGCCCGCCGGCTCATGACTGCACCGCCTCGGAAGCCGACTCACGCAGGTCGATCGTGCGGTGTGTGAACTCCTCGGCAGCCGATCGGTAGGCGAGCGCGCCCCGCGAGTTCTGGTCGTAGGCCACACCCGATCTGCCATGGCCCGGCGCCTCTGACAGGCGCACGGAACGGGGGATCGCGGTATCCAGCACGAGCTCCCCGAAGAACGCCCGGACTTCATCGGCCACTTGTTCGGACAGATTCGTCCGACTATCGGTCATGGTCAGGAGAATCGACGAGATCCGCAGCGACGGATTGAGGTGCTCACGCACCATGTCGACCGTGCGGATCAACTGCCCGAGGCCCTCAAGGGCGTAGTACTCACACTGGATCGGGATCAGAAGTTCCTCGGCGGCGACCAGGGCGTTCAGCGTGAGCAGGCCCAGACTCGGAGGACAGTCGATGAGGACCACATCCGTGGGGTGGTCCTCACAGTAGACGGCCAGGGCTTTGCGCAAGCGGTACTCACGCGCCACCATGGACACCAGTTCGATCTCCGCCCCGGCGAGGTCCAGACTCGCCGGCACCAACCGGACGGTGTCGGATTCGGGCACCGACACGACCGTGTCGGCCACGGGAACATCCTCGATCAGCACGTCATAGACCCCGGGGTTGTCGGTGCGGCTGGACACCCCGAGTCCCGTGGTCGCATTGCCCTGGGGGTCGAGATCCACCACGAGCACGCTCTTGCCCAGGTCGGCGAGCGCAGCCGCAAGGTTCACCACCGTGGTGGTCTTGCCGACGCCGCCCTTCTGATTGGCAACGGTGACGATCATGCGTCCTCCCCGGTCGTGGGCCAGCCCAGACCAGCCGATGGACGATCGTCACCGGCGGCCTCGTCGGGCTCCTGGGGCCATCCCAGTCCTGCGCGTTGTTCCATCGTCACCCCTTCTGCGTCGGTTCCACGACAACGACGCGCGTGCGTGGCGGGGAACCGACCATCGTCACCTGTGCCTGCCACTCGTGGGCGGTCAACCAGGGTTGGGCCTGCGTGATCTCCGCTTCAGCCCGCTCCCCCTTCATGAGCACCATCCGTCCCCCGCCGGCAACCAGCGGTGCGAGCCAGGGCAGCAGTTTGGACATGGCGGCCACAGCCCGGGCAGTGACCCGGTCATACTGCGCGTGACAGTCCTGGGCACGGCCACGTACCACCGTCACGTTGCGGACTTCGAGCTGCGCGACGGCCAGTTCCAGGAAACGGATCCGGCGCTCCAGGGGTTCCAACAGCGTCACATCGAGGTCGGGCCGGGCGATGGCCCACACGATGCCCGGCAGGCCGGCGCCTGTTCCCACGTCGAGGACGGTGGCGGCGGCGGGGAGGCACTCGCGGTCCTCGGTCACAGCCAGGCTGTTGTCGATGTGGCGCTCCCACAACCGCTCGACCTCGCGGGGCCCGATGAGCCCCCAGTCGACGCCCGTTGTGGCCAGGAGGTCCTGGTAGGCCTGCAGTTGTTCCACGTGAAACGTCAGGCGGGCAGAACCACCACGAAGCGGTTGGGCTCCTCGCCGCTGGACTCACTCACGAGGCCCGCGGCCGCCACGGCATCGTGGACGACCTTGCGCTCGAACGGAGTCATCGGAGGCAGCGACACGGCTTCACCCGTGCGCTTCACCTCGTCCACCGCACGCGTTCCCTGCTCAGTGAGGTCCTTGCGCAGCGCCGCCCGATACCCCCCGACATCAAGCATGAGCCGCGACCGATGACCGGTCTCCCGCATCACGGCCAAGCGGGCGAGGTCCTGCAGCGCGTCGAGCACCTCTGCGTCGTCGCCGACGAGATCGTCGAGGTCCTCCCCCACGATGGCAACCATCGCACGGCCGTTCTCGACGTCCATCTCCAAGTCTCCGTCGACATCGATAATGTCCAGGAGGCCCTCCAGGTAGTCCGCGGCGATGTCGCCCTCGGCCTCCAGTGGGTTCTCGCTCATGTCTGGCTCCGTTTCACGTGAAACTCAACTGCCCTTGCGCTTCTTGCGCGACTGGCGTTTCGGCTGATTGCGCGCGGGTGGGGTGGGCTCCACCACCTCAGGGACCACGGCGGTCCCTGAGTTCGACTTGCCGCCCGACTTCTTCGCCGCCTTGAGCTCGTCGCGTTTCATCTTCGCGTCGAAGGCGGGGGTGCCCGGCTGTGGGTTGTTCCGGATCACCCAGAACTGCTGACCCATGGACCACAGGTTGGTCGTGAGCCAGTAGATGAGCACACCGAGCGGGAAGTTGATACCCCCGACCGCGAACATCACCGGGAAGACGTACAGCAGCAGTTTCTGCTGGCGCACGATGGGGTTGTCCGCGGCCGTGTTCTTCACGATCAGCTGCCGCTGGGTGATGAACGTGGTCGCCGACATCAGAATGATCATCACCAGGGTGACGACCCGGGTCGCGGTGGGGTTGGGCGTCTCGTCGGCGTTCAGGAAGGTGCCGTAGATGGGCACCCCGAAGATGCTCGCCTCGCGTCCCTCGGCCACCAACTCGGGGGTGAGGACACCGACTGCCTTGTCCTGTGCCATTCCCTGCAGGACGCGGAAGAGTGCGAAGAAGATCGGCGCCTGGACGAGGATCGGCAGGCACGAGGAGAGGGGGTTCGTACCGGACTCCCGGTACAACTTCATCATCTCTTCGGACTGCCGCTGCCGATCGCCGGCGTACTTCTTCTGAATCTCCTTCATCTGCGGCTGGATGAGTTGGAGGTTCCGCTGCGCCTTGATCTGCTTGACGAACAGCGGGATCAGCAGGATCCGGATGACGATGACCAGGCCGACGATGGACAGGCCCCACGCCGCCCCGCTGGCTGCACCGAAGATGGGGGAGAGGAGCGCGTGGAACGTGACAAGGATCCAGGAGACGGCTATCTCGAGCCACTCTAGGATGAACATGATACCCCCCTGGGGTTTCCGTCGAGGTCAACATCTGCACGCCACTTCCCCCGCGGCGGCGGTGGATTGATGCCACCGAGTTGCCACGGGTGGCATCGACCCAAGCGTGCCACAGTCAGCACACCACCCTTCATGAGCCCGTGGGTTTGCAGGCTCTGGACAGCGTAGGACGAACAACTCGGGTAGAACTTGCAGCTCGGAGGGGTAAGTGGCGAGATGAATCTCTGGTACAGACGCACCAGGCTGATCATCAGCAGGGAGGGCAGTCGCACGATGAAGTGCAAAACTTTCATAATCTTCCCACCGCTGACTTCACGTTGTCCGAGAGCTGCGCGTATCCGGCGTCGGTGGGTAGCGCACGCACCACGTAGGACCCCGCCGGCAGGCGATCCCAGATCGCCGCGAGCGCATGCCGGACCTGTCGCTGGCGACGATGCCGCTGCACCGCGCCGCCGAACCCCTTACCGACGATGACCGCGGCCTGGGGCCGCGCGGAATCGGCGACATAGTGCACCACGATCGACCCCGATCGCACGCGGCGACCGTGCCTGATCGTGGCACGCACCCGCGATCGGGGCTGCAACCGCTGTCCGTGCGCCAACACGTCAGACCGTGAGGCGAGCGCGGCCCTTGCTGCGGCGGGACGAGATGATGGACCGGCCGGCCCGCGTGCGCATGCGCAGGCGGAAGCCGTGCTTCTTGTGACGGCGCCGGTTGTTCGGCTGGTACGTGCGCTTCATACTGATCCTTCCAAAGCCCTGACGCTGGGGAGCGTGGAATTGGCCCCCATCGACAACCGCCGTCGACGACGCCGGTTCACGACAAGGGCCAGCGCCTCCAGCATACGGCACCGGCTGGTTCCCGGTGCATCCACCCGCGCCACTACACCGCGACACGTCGGAGCCGACGCCCGACACGCCGACCACCTGAAAATCGAACGGTGGAAGTTGTGCACAATCGGTTGTCAGGTGCTGGCGATCGCATTAGCGTCAGCGCATCGGGTACACATCGATTCCCCGCGATGAAAAGCCCGCCCACAGCTTTCCACATGGGTTATCCACATTGTGGAGAACTCATGCCCACCGAGCCAGGGAGTTTCACGTTGGACGTACTGATCGACCTCGGAGACCTGTGGACCCGGGCGAAACAGAGCGTCCCCGACACCCAGCGTGCGTGGGTCGACCTCACCGAACCGGTCGCGCTGACCGATGACGCCCTCGTGGTCGTCACGGGCAACGACTTCACCAAGGACATGCTCGAGACCAAGTTGCGCCCGCACGTGCAGCAGGCGCTTGCCGACCAACTCGGCTACAGCGTCACGATCGAGGTGCTCGTCGACCATGCACGGGCACCGAAGATCCCCGAGGAACTGACAGACGATCTCGCTGACTCGACCTACAGCGAACCGGTCGAGGCCATCAAGGCGCCCGCGAATCAGAACGAGACCCCACTGAACCCGCGGTACACCTTCGACTCGTTCGTCTACGGTCCGAGCAACCGATTCGCGCACGCAGCGGCGATGGCCGTGGCCGAACAGCCGGCCCGTGCCTACAACCCGCTGTTCATCTACGGCGACTCCGGACTGGGCAAGACCCACCTCCTGCACGCCATCGGCCACCACACCCGGCGCATCTTCGCCGGCACACGCGTGCACTATGTGAGTTCGGAGGAGTTCACCAACGACTTCATCAACTCCATCCGTGACCAGGGCCGAGCCGACCTGCACAGGCGCTACCGCGACGTCGACGTCCTGCTTGTCGACGACATCCAGTTCCTGTCCGGCAAGGTGCAGACCCAGGAGGAGTTCTTCCACACCTTCAACACCCTGCACAACGCGAACAAGCAGATCGTGATCACCTCGGATCTGCCCCCGAAACAGCTGCAGGACTTCGAGGACCGTATGCGGTCACGGTTCGAGTGGGGCCTCATCACCGACATCCAGCCGCCCGACCTCGAGACCCGCATCGCGATCCTGCGCAAGAAGACCATGCAGGAACGACGAGAGATCTCTGATGAGGTGTTGGAGTTCATCGCCTCGAAGATCACCTCCAACATCCGCGAACTCGAAGGTGCCCTGATCCGTATCTCGGCATTCGCCAGCCTCAACTCCTCACCGATCAGCGTCGACCTCGCCGAGATCGTGCTCAAGGACCTCATCCCGCACGAATCCGCGCGCGACGTGACCGCCGACGAGATCAAGGCGCAGGCAGCGACCTACTTCGGCATCTCCGTGGACGACCTCGAAGGTCCCTCGCGTTCGAAGACCCTGGTCGGAGCGCGGCAGATCGCCATGTACCTGTGTCGGGAGCTCACGGACTTGTCGCTGCCGGCCATCGGGGCGGAGTTCGGCAACCGTGACCACACCACCGTCATGCACGCGGACCGCAAGATCCGCACCGGGATCGGCGAGAACCGACGGCTCTACGAGCAGGTCGCGGACCTCACCAACAAGATCAAGACATCTGCCTGAGACCTCTTCTTGATCTTTTCGTTACGTAGTGTCAGAGCTTTGTAATCTTCGTCACACTCTGTATCCCCACGTCGTGGAAAGCCTGTGGATAACTGGCTCCTTTCAGTCACTGGCACGCGCTGCGAGGATCGCGTCAGCGCGCTCCCGTTCGGCCAGGACGAAGTCGACCATCGCCTGGCCGTGCTCTGAGACGGTCTGGATGTGGGAGGTGTCGATCGCCACGGACGCCAGTCGCTGCAGGCGCAGGACATCCCCGTCCGGCCGGGCGTCCGGTAACAGCGCGGCCCAGAAGAACCCGCGCTCCTCCGCGATCCGGATCGCTCTGGCGGCCGAGGGGTCGGCCAGTGGGATGTCGAGGTACAGGACCGCGAGTTGTGAGGTGTCCATGCCGGCGACCTCACCTGCGATCCGCTGCAGCGCATCAGGGGCGAGGTTGTCCAGTGAGACCCGAGCACGGCCGATCTGTGCGTTCGTGCTGACCTGCAACCGGGACGTACCGCTGGGTCGCACATCGGCATCGGTCACTTCCCGCTGCAGGCCCATCTGCGCGACCACCTCGCGGTAGATGCCGATGAGCCGCTCCGGCAGGTACGCCACCCGATCCCCCTGCGCGGCCAACGGCAGATACATGGACACCAGGCTGCGGCGGCCCTCGTCTGCCACCTCGAAACCCGCCATCGCGACGGCCTGTGGGGAGGCACCGAGCAACAGCCCGACCTCCGTGCCACCCGCGGCCGCGACCGTCCGCTGTGAGGCCGCATGGTTCGCCACACACTCCGCCCAGGCACCGGCCAATCCCTCATCTCGCGCCTCAGCGAGCAACCTCGCCGCGAGAACGTCCGCGAGCCCATGCCGGCGGAACCGCGGATCCACCATCAACTTCGAGAACTCCGGAACCAGACCGTTCGGATCGGCGGCCAGGGCCTGATGACCCACAACCTCGCCGTCGGGAGCCACGGCCACCCACGAACGCAGGTCGCCGTCCACGAGGGACCTGGCGAGCACCTCGGGGGAGTAGAAGCGCGCATCGACGTAGGTGTACTCGTAGCAGCGATACGTCAGCCGGGTCAGCGCCACAGCATCCTCGACTCCCGCCCTGCGATAGGTGATCGCAGACACCGTCTGCTCGTCGGCCGGTGCCGCGTCGGAGGCCACGACCTGCTCGGTGTCCAACCACGACGGATGCGACGGAACGCCCACGACACATTCGGCGAGGTTGCCGTCACCGAGCGAGAAGCGCAGATCCCGCACGAACCCCAACTGCGCCAGGCGGAAGGAGATGAGCCCGGAGTAGGTCTCACCGACGGCCGGCATCCGGCGGTCGCGCACCTGCACGGTCAGGTCCGAGCCCGTCCTTCTGGCAGTGACCGCGATCGGATCCCGCGTGCCACTGAACGTCTCGCGGGTACGAGCCTCAGAAACCAACTCCCGCACCACAGCCGCCATGCGGTGGGCATCACCAGCCGCGATACCGAGCCCGAGCGCTGCCTGCTCCACCACTGCCGTCGCGGCCGCCACCGGAACGACATCGTCGATCGTCATGTCCACCAGGAGGTCGGGGGTCGCAGGGTCGATCACAGGTGCCTCCTCGGCTCTCCACTCGCGGCCCAGACTAGGGCGTGGGCACCTCTGATGGGCCCGGCGTCACTGGTATCGGCCTTCACACACGGTGAACCCCACGGCGTGTCGGTGACGATGCGTGGTCACCGGCCTGTGGACTCCCTGTGGAACAGAGTGGCCGTCGAGGACCCCCGGGGTGCCAGGTCCGTGGACAACCACCCACGCGATTGTGACCCCTACGTGAACAACCCCGACCCGTCCACACCCATCCACACCGACGCGCGGATCCACCCACACCCCTGTGTGCGATGTAATTACCCGCGGACCATCAGGGGGTTCGTCCGTTCATCCACAGCATCCACAGGTGCTACTACGTCTACGTAATCTCTTCACGAAGTACATTCGAGAACCAGATCGGGGGAGGGCGCACCTGTGGAAACACAAACCCCGAGCAACCGACGCGATTCGCCCACTGCGAACGACAAGGTCGTGACACGATGCCCTCAACAAGGAGGAAGTGTGAAGTTTCGCATCGAGAGAGACGTCCTGGCTGACGTGGTGACGTGGGTCTCCCGCACGCTGCCTTCCCGGGTTCCCTTCCCGGCCCTGGCCGGCGTTCTCGTGGAGGCCGGCGAGGACGGGGTCTCCTTCACGACGACCACCCAGGACACCTGGTCACACAACCGGGCCGACGCCGTCATCGGTGAACCGGGCACGGCGCTGATCAGTGGCCGTCTGCTGGTCGAGATCGCCAGATCCCTGCCGGCCCAGCCGGTGAGTTTCGCATTGCAGACCTCGGGCCGGGTGGAGGTCACCTGCGGTGCCTCGTCCTTCCTGCTGCCGACGCTGCCCGGTGACGAGTACCCGCCACTGCCCGATCTGCCGCAGGCCGTGGGATCCGTCGATGCCGGAGTGTTCGCCGCGGCGGTAGCCCAGGTCGCTGTCGCGTCAGCCTCCCCTGACGAGCGCAATCACGCGTATGCGGGGATCCGGATGGAGATCGAACCGGACGGCCGCCTGACGCTGGCTGCCACGGATCGCTACCGGCTCGCGGTGCGCGAACTCCCATGGGAGCCGCTGGCTGCCGACCAACCCATCGCGGTCACGATCCCGGGTCGTGAGTTCCTGGAAGCCACGAAGGCGTTCGCCGATGCCGGCACCGTGACGGTGCACCTCGGGGAGGCGGAGACCTCCCTGTCGCTGACGGCCGGCTCGCGGCAGACCGGTCTGCGCCTCATGGACTCGGCCAACTTCCCCAAGTTCCGTTCACTGCTACCGACGCAGTTCGTCAGTCAGCCGGAGATCGAGGTCGGCGCACTGAAGGAAGCACTCAAGCGCGTGAGTCTGGTGCTCCACCAGGACTCCGCAGTGCGCCTGGTGTTCTCCTCGGAAGAGGTCGTCCTCAAGGCCGGTACCGGCGATGAGGCGACTGCGACCGAAACGATCGGCTGCACGCTGCAGGGCGAGGGACTCGACGTCGCGTTCAACCCGCGGTTCCTGGCAGACGGTCTGGCAGGGCTCACCGAACCGCATGCCCGTCTCAGCCTGCAGTCGGCCGAGAAGGCGGCGGTGCTGACCGGCATCGACCCGGACGGTGGCAGTGAGGTCTTCCGGTATCTGCTGATGCCGGTGCGCCTCAACCGGTGAGGATCTCCCGCCTCGAGCTCACCGACTTCCGCAACTACGAGCACCTCGCGGTCGAGTTCCAGCCGGGCATCAACGTCCTCGTCGGCCCCAACGGGCAGGGCAAGACCAATGTCGTGGAAGCGGTCGCATATCTGGCGACCTTCAGCAGCCATCGCGTCGCCAACGACACCGCGCTGGTGCGGGCGGGATGTGACCGGGCGGTGATCCGCAGCCTCGTGGATCAGGGTGAGCGCACCATGGGCCTCGATGTCCAGATCAATCCAGGACGCGCCAACCGACTGCAGGTCAACCGCGCTCCGGTGCGCCGTACCAGGGACGCCCTCGGCATCGTGCGGGCCGTGATGTTCGCTCCGGAGGACCTCGGCCTGGTGAAGGGGGATCCGGCGGCCAGACGCCGATTCCTCGATCAGTTGCTCGTGCAGACCAACCCCCGTTTCGCCTCGGTCATGGCCGATTACGACAAGACCATCAAACAGCGCAACTCGCTGCTTCGATCCTCGGCGAAGAGCAGCAGCAGTATCGAACGTGAGACCTTGCACAGCACGCTCGACGTGTGGAACGACCGACTCGTGCAGTTCGGGGCCGACATCGTCGCGGGCCGACTCGCCCTGCTGGACAGGATTGCGCAGCCGACGTCCGAGGCCTATTCGCAGGTGGCCTCGACGCGCAACGACGTCGCCATGGCCTACACGGCGGCGCGGCTGCCGGATCTGTCCGACGACATCGGGCAGCGCATGCGGGAGACGCTCGACGCGATCCGCGGTGAGGAGTTGGCCAGGGGAGTCACCTTGCTCGGACCACACCGCGACGACGTGGAGCTGAGCCTCAATGCGCTGCCCGCCCGGGGGTACGCCTCCCACGGCGAGTCCTGGTCGCTTGCGCTCGCGCTGCGTCTGGCCAGCTACGAGGTCCTGCGTGATGAACAGTCAGGTGACCCGATCCTGATCCTCGACGACGTGTTCGCCGAACTGGACCAGCAGCGCCGGGAGCGGCTCGCGCAGGCCGCTGTGGAGTCACACGGACAGGTACTCATCACCGCGGCCGTGTCGGGTGACGTACCGGAATCGCTGCGCGGGGTTAGATTCTCTGTAGACAGTGGTGCGATCGTTCAGGGGTGATGGTGACAGACGAGTCGGTGAGTGATCTGGCGAATCGGGTTCTGGCCCGTGCCCGCCAGGCCGCCAGGGCTCTGCCCACCGGTAGTTCATCGCCGGCGCGCAAGGAGCCGACATATTCCTCGGCCAGGACTGACGATCGGGATCCGGCCACCATGGCAGACGCGATCGTCTCGCTGGTGACCGATCGGGGCTGGCAGGCGGCCACCAGTATCGGGAAGATCTGGGGCGAGTGGGCATCACTGGTCGGGCCGACGCTGGCCGAACACGTCAAGCCCGAGGCCTTCGACCGGAACACCGGGCTGCTGACGCTGCGCGCGGACAGCACAGCGTGGGCCACGCAGGTGCGGATGTTGTCCAGTCAGCTGCGCAAACGTCTGCAAGGGGAGATCCCGGGCGGGATCGTCTCGGACATCGCGGTGCTCGGCCCGGACGTCGGTCCGCGGCAACGGGGCCGGCTGAGGGTCAAGGGCCGCGGGCCACGCGACACGTATGGCTGACCGGATCGGCACGTGGGGGGATGCCTGACCTGGGGATAAACGGCTCAGAAGTGGCTTAGAGGCCGTGGAATGAGCGGCCGTTGTCGTAGGACAGGGTAGAATTACCAGTAGTTGAGCGTGTTCAAGGCCCATTCCGGCCGTTTTCGCGCGATGGTCCACCGGCGAAAGGGGCTGTGAGTGTCGTACGACGCCAGCGATATCCAGGTTCTCGAGGGCTTGGAAGCGGTGCGCAAGCGACCCGGCATGTACATCGGCTCCACAGGTGAGCGAGGGTTGCACCACCTCGTCTACGAGGTCGTCGACAACGCCGTCGACGAGGCGCTGGCCGGACACTGCGACACCATCGACATCACACTGCTCGCCGACGGTGGGGTTCGGGTCGTGGACAACGGCCGCGGCATCCCTGTCGACATGCACCCGGTCGAGAAGAAGCCCGCCGTCGAGGTGGTCCTCACGGTGCTGCACGCGGGCGGGAAGTTCGGCGGTGGCGGTTACTCGGTGTCCGGTGGTCTGCACGGCGTCGGTGTCTCGGTGGTCAACGCCCTGTCCACCTCCGTCGACGTCAACATCCACCGCGACGGCCACGAATGGACACAGTCCTACCGGCACGGCGTGCCGCAGGAGCCGCTGGCCAAGGGGGACGCGGTGTCCGACACCGGGACGACCGTGACGTTCTGGGCCGATCCCGACATCTTCGAGACGACGAACTACGACTTCGACACGCTGTCGCGGCGCTTTCAGGAGATGGCGTTCCTCAACCGGGGACTGACCATCAACCTCAGGGACGAACGGCCCCAGGACCCCGACGACGAGGTCGAGACCGAGATCAGCTACTGCTACGCCGGCGGCATCGGGGACTTCGTACGACACCTCAACGCCAACAAGGGCCCGAGTAACCCGTCGGTCATCGAGTTCGAGGCAGAGGACCTGGACAAGGGGATCAGCGCCGAGGTCGCGATGCAGTGGAACAATGGCTTCAGCGAGTCGATCTACACGTTCGCGAACACCATCAACACCACCGAGGGCGGTACCCACGAAGAGGGCTACCGGGCGGCGTTGACCGCGCTGATGAACCGCTTCGCCCGTGAGTGGGGGGTGTTGAAGGAGAAGGACGCGAACCTCACCGGTGACGACATCCGGGAGGGCCTCACCGCGATCATCAGCGTGAAACTGCGCGAGCCGCAGTTCGAGGGCCAGACGAAGACCAAACTCGGCAACACCGAGGCGAAGACGTTCGTGCAGAAACTGGTGAACGACCAGCTCGGTGAGTGGTTCGAGAAGAATCCCGCTGAGGGTAAAGAGATCGCTCGTAAGGCCGTTGCCGCGTCCGTCGCACGGGTGGCTGCCCGGAAGGCCCGGGATCTCGCGCGTAACCGGAAGGGGCTGCTCGGCGGTGGGGGCCTGCCCGGCAAGCTGATCGACTGCTCCTCGACGAACCCGGAGGAGTGCGAACTGTTCATCGTTGAGGGGGACTCGGCCGGTGGCTCGGCACGCAGCGGTCGCGACCCGGCGACCCAGGCGATCCTGCCCATCCGCGGCAAGATCCTCAACGTCGAGAAGGCCCGACTGGACCGGGTGCTGGCCAACAACGAGGTCCAGGCGATGATCTCTGCGCTCGGCACCGGCGTGCAGGACGAGTTCGACCTCAACAAACTGCGCTACCACAAACTCGTCCTCATGGCCGACGCCGACGTCGACGGTCAGCACATCCGGACCTTGCTTCTCACGCTGCTGTTCCGCTTCATGCGCCCCCTGATCATCGAGGGTCACGTGTATCTCGCGCAGCCGCCGCTGTACCTGCTCAAGTGGAGCGGCAAGGAGAACCACGAGTACGCCTACAGCGACCGGGAGCGCGACGCCCTGGTCGAGGCCGGGCACGAAGCGGGCAAGAAGAGTCCGAAGGAGGGCTTCATCCAGCGCTTCAAGGGTCTCGGCGAGATGAACGCCAACGAGTTGTGGGAGACCACGATGGACCCGGATCGTCGGATCCTGCTGCAGGTCACCCTCGAGGACGCCGCGCAGGCCGACGAGGTCTTCAGCATGCTCATGGGCGAGGACGTGGAGAGCCGCCGCAAATTCATCCAGCGCAACGCCAAAGACGTGCGCTTCCTCGACATCTAACGGAGTGATTCAGTGACGCAGACCCCAGACGTCGACCGGATCGAACCGGTCGAACTCCAGGCGGAGATGCAGAAGTCCTACCTCGACTACGCGATGAGCGTGATCGTGGGCCGGGCCCTGCCGGATGTGCGCGACGGCTTGAAGCCCGTGCACCGCCGGATCCTCTACGCGATGTTCGACGGTGGGTACCGCCCCGACCGCGGGTTCTTCAAGTGCGCTTCAGTCGTCGGTGACGTCCTGGGCAGCTACCACCCGCACGGTGACAGCGCGGTCTACGACGCCCTGGTCCGCATGGTGCAGCCGTGGGCGCTGCGTTACCCGCTGGTCGACGGGCAGGGCAACTTCGGTTCCCCGGGCAACGACCCGGCGGCGGCCTACCGGTACACCGAGGCGCGGCTGGCCCAGTTGGCCATGGAGATGGTGCGCGACATCGACGAGGAGACCGTCGATTTCAAACCGAACTTCGACGGCCGCTCGCAGGAGCCGGTGATCCTTCCCAGCCGCTTCCCCAACCTGCTGGTCAACGGCAGCTCGGGGATCGCGGTGGGCATGGCCACGAACATCCCGCCGCACAACCTCACCGAGGTCGCCGACGGCATCGCGTGGGCGCTCGAGCACCCGGACGCCTCCAAGGAGGAGTTGCTCGAGGCGCTCATCGAACGGGTGAAGGGTCCGGACTTCCCGACCGGCGCCTACATCGTGGGCCGCGCCGGGATCGAGGCTGCCTACCGCACCGGACGCGGGTCGATCATCATGCGCGGGGTTGCGGACATCGAGGAGGACGACCGCGGCCGCACCTGTCTGGTGATCACCGAGTTGCCCTACCAGGTGAACCCGGACACCCTCACCGCGAAGATCGCCGAGCTCGCTGACGCCGGCAAGGTCACAGGGATCGCCGACCTGCGCGACGATTCCTCGAGCCGGACCGGACAGCGGCTGGTGGTGGTGCTCAAGCGCGACGCCCAACCACGAGTGGTGCTCTCGCAGTTGTACCGACACACGCAGCTGCAGGAGACCTTCGGGGCGAACATGCTCGCACTGGTCGACGGGGTGCCGCGCACTTTGACCCTCGATGCCTTCGTGACGCATTGGATCGACCACCAGATCGAGGTCATCCAGCGCCGTACCGCGTACCGCCTGAAGAAGGCCGAGGAGCGTGCACACATCCTGCGCGGGTACCTCAAGGCCCTCGACGCGCTCGACGAGGTCATCGCCCTGATCCGGCGGTCTCCGACCGTCGAGGATGCGCGGGTCGGGTTGATGGAGTTGCTCGACATCGACGAGATCCAGGCCACCGCGATCCTGGACATGCAGTTGCGTCGGCTCGCTGCCCTGGAGCGACAGAAGATCATCGATGAGGCCGAGGAACTCGAGCGGATGATCGCCGACTTCAAGGACATCCTCGCCAACGAAGCCCGGCAGCGCCGGATCGTGGCGGAGGAGCTCGCGGAGATCGTGCGCGTGCACGGTGACGAGCGCCGGTCGCGGTTCGCGCCGGCCGACGATCTCGGTAGCGAGGAGGATCTGATCCCTGTGCGCGAGGTGGTCGTGAGCATCACCGAGGGCGGGTACGCCAAGCGCACGGACTCCACGCTGTACCGGTCTCAGCGCCGGGGTGGGCGTGGCGTGCGGGGGGCGACTCTGCAGCGTGACGACGTGGTGGAGCACTTCTTCGTCACGACGACGCATGACTGGATCCTGTTCTTCACCAACCTCGGCCGGGTGTACCGCACGAAGGCGTACATGCTTCCCGAGACGGCCCGCGATGCCAAGGGCAAGCATGTTGCCAACCTGCTGGCCTTCCAGCCGGATGAGCAGATCGCCGGCGTGCTGGCACTGAAGGATTACGAGCAGGCGCCGTACCTGGTACTGGCCACCAAGCACGGGCTGGTGAAGAAGACTGCTTTGACCGAGTACGACACCAACCGCACCGGTGGGCTGATCGCGATCAACCTGAAGGACGGCGACGAGTTGGTGTCGGCGCGGCTGGTCGACGACGGCGGTGAGCTGATCATGGTGTCGGCCAAGGGGATGTCGGTGCGGTTCCGCGCGGACAGCCTGCGGGCGATGGGCCGAGCCACGTCCGGGGTGTTCGGGATGCGCTTCCGCGGAGACGACAACCTGCTGGCCATGGACGTGGTGCGTGACGGGTGTGACCTGGTGACCGTCACGGACGAAGGGTTCGCCAAGCGCACCCCGTTGTCGGAGTGGAGCACGAAGGGGCGCGGCGGCCTGGGTGTGGTGGCCATGAAGCTGGTCGCGGAGCGGGGTTCGCTGGTGGGCGCGCTGGTGTGTGAACCCGACGATTCGATCTTCGCCATCGCGAGCAACGGCGTGGTGATCCGCACGCCGGTCGCGGACATCCGGCAGACCGGCCGGCAGACGATGGGCGTCAATCTCATGGGCCTCGGCGATGGCGTCACGGTGGTCGCGGTGGCCCGCTCGGCGGCCGAGGATGAGGACGAGGAAATCGTCTCCGACGACGGCGACTCCGACCCCGACCCCGTGGCCGACGAGGTCGCAGGGGATCATGGAGAGTCGACCAGCGACGAGAAGGAGTAGGCCGTGACATCTTCGACTGTGCCGCCCGCGGCTGCCAAGGGCACCCGCGTCGCGACGCTGCGGTTGCGGCGGATCGACCCGTGGAGCGCGATGAAGACGGGGTTCGTCTTCGCGATCGGCCTCGGGCTCATGTACGTCGTGGCCGCGGTGCTGCTCTACCTGTTCGCCTCGGCGGCCGGGGTCTTCGAGTCCTTCAACTCGACCTTCTCCGAGCTGACCGGTAGCGAGGGTCCCTTCGCCTTCACGTTGGTGGGTGTTCTGACCATCAGTCTGGTGTTCGCGGTGATCGAGGTCGTGGTCACCACTCTGCTGTTCGCCGTGATCGCGATGCTCTACAACGCGTCCGCCTCCGTGACCGGCGGGGTGTCGGTGAAACTCGGGGAGGACTGAGGTACCGAAAGGGGCATCTTGTACCCTTGAGGAGTTCCAACGCGCCTATAGCTCAGCTCGGTTAGAGCGCTTCGCTGATAACGAAGAGGTCCCTGGTTCAAGTCCAGGTAGGCGCACGTGAAGAAACTGATTCTGATCGCGGCCATTGCAGCCGTCGGCTATGCCGTATACCGCCAGTACTCCGCCAACCAGGCCGAGCAGGAGTTGTGGAACGAGGCCACGCGCGACCTCGACCTGCGCTGAACCCAGGGGACGTAGCTCAACTGGCAGAGCACCGCCTTTGCAAGGCGGGGGTTAGGGGTTCAAGTCCCCTCGTCTCCACGTGAGCCGCAAGCGCCGCTGGTTACTCGAGGTCATCCTCGCGGTGCTGGGCATCCAAGCCTTCTACGGCGGTATCCAGTTGATGCGTGACGCGTTCGCCTTCCCGGTGGACTGGCTCGATCCGCTTCCCTTCGACTCGTGGGTGATCCCCGGCCTACTGCTCATGGCGCTGGTCGGAGTGCCGGCGTTCGGGCTTCTCGGGCTGCACGTCGCCGACAACCGCTACGCCGACCCGCTGACCGTCGCCTTCGGGTGCGGAATCATGGCGTGGATCCTCGTCCAACTCTTCTTCATCCCCTTCTTCTTCCTGCAGCCGCTGGTGTTCGTGCTGGGCCTGACACTGGCCCTGGTCGCCTGGTCGCGGATGCGTGATCGTACTGAAGTGGTTGACGATCAGCCTCCCGTCGGCTGAACCAACCAGTTCGGTACGGTTTCGTGCCTTCTCCTGCCCGGTATGACCCTTTTCGGCGTACTGAACTGGTTGACGATCGGCCTCCCGTCGGCTGGGCCAACCAGTTCGGTCCGCCTAGCCTGGTCGCATGCTCGTGGACGAGATCAGTGCCACCCTCGCCGAGATGGCCGACCCCGCCAAGGCGCCGGACATGCAGCGGTACATGAAGTCGCAGATGCCGTACCTCGGCGTGCAGAAGAGCCGCCTGACGCCAGTGGTGAGGCGCATGACGAAAGCGGCGGCATTGGATCGGTCCCAACGGGTCGCC
>WBZV01000363.1_pt1 | contig 28537 bp, 17 predicted proteins | sample 5204221 | NCBI WGS metagenome assembly WBZV01 (sample SAMN12344360, study PRJNA552823) | activated sludge metagenome | biome: Activated sludge suspended growth; feature: Nitrification reactor; material: Wastewater; isolation source: activated sludge from nitrification reactor of wastewater...
GCCTGCATTGTGGGTGCGAGGCAAAGGGTGAGGCAAGGACAGCGTTGTTTTTTGGATGCGACGACCGGATGAAGTGTTGCAATTTCGCGACAAGAACAAAAGCACTTGCCACAGACCCCCAACACTGCCCTCCAAAAAGCAAAAAAGCCAGCCCGCAGGCTGGCCGGAGCGACGGGCGGCGCTTACTTCTGGGCGAGAACCCAGGCCGCGAGGGTCTTGGCTTCAGCGGCGCTAACCTGCGGGTTGGGGGGCATCGGGATCTGGCCCCAGGCACCAACACCGCCCTTGACGATCTTCTCGGCAAGCTTGGCTTCAGCGGTCTTGTCGCCCTTGTACTTGGCAGCAACATCCTTGTAGGCCGGACCGACGAGCTTCTTGTCGACGGCGTGGCAAGCCAGACAGTTCTTGGCCTTGGCCAGATCAGCGCCGGCGTCGGCGAATGCAGCGGTGGAGCCCATCAGGCCGGCGATGGCGGCGACAGCAACGAGTTTCTTCATTGTGATCCTCTTGGGTTGTGTGGCGAAAAAATATCAGGGAAGTCTAAACTTCCCCCGCAGGTTTGCCAATTCTCATGAGTTCCTCTTCGAGTGCCGTCCACGTGGCATAAGGTCGCAAGCACTCAACGCCGGAGCACAACCAGGCGTTGACCTCGCCACTGGCGGGCTTGTCGAGTACCGGAGGCAAGCCTTGGATGCCCTCCGGCAGGACCAGCCCGATGACGGAAGGCAAATACAGGCTGGCGAGCTGTTTCGCCCACAAAACTGCCTTCTCCTCCGGCCCCCGAAGGATCAGCACGGCAGGCGGCTGCAGTCGCTCTGCGAGGGCCAGCGCCAGGCTGGCATGTCCCGCTGGAGACTGATGAAGCGCCGTCACGAAGGCCTGAAGGGTTCTTTCGGCCGCATCCAGGTAACGCGTTTCGCCGGTGAGATGCCCGAGGCGGCCAAGGACCTGGGCGGCAACCCCATTGCCGGAAGGCATGGCGCCGTCGTGAGCGCTGCGCGGCCGATGGATCAGAGCCTCATGATCGTGACGGGTGAAGAAGAAACCGCCCCGCCCCCGGTCCTCGAAATCATCCAGCAGGGCGTCGGCCAGATCCTCTGCAAAAGCGAGATCTCCAGGCCGGAAGCGGGTCTGCATGAGTTCGATGAGCGCGGAGATGAGCAGCGCGTGGTCATCCAGGTAGGCATTCAAGTGGGCCTTGCCGGCCCGTGCCGTCGCGAGAAGCCGCCCATCAACCCACAATGTGTCGCAAATGGCATCAACTGCCGCGAACGCGGCGGCGAGCCAGTCGGATCGACCAAAGACCCGGGCGCCCCGGGCAAGTCCCTTGATCATCAGGGCATTCCAGCTCACCAGCAGCTTGTCGTCACGGGCGGGTCGGACGCGCAAGGCCCGGCGATCAAAGAGCGTCTTCCGGGCCTCATCCAGCAGTGCCCGAGCCTCCGCCTCGCCGATGCCAAGATCTTCGGCAATCCGCTCGAGGGGCTCGGCCACATGGAGATGCCAGTGCTCGCCCTCGAAGTTGGGGCGGCGCGCCAGGCCGTAGTGGCGGGCCACGATGGAGAATCGGGCTTCGTCCAGCAGGGCCCTGACTTCGGCTCTGTCCCAGATGTAGTAACGGCCCTCCTCCCCCTCAGAGTCGGCATCAAGCGAGGATGCGAAGCCGCCACCCTCCAGGGACATCTCCCGCAACACCCATTCGGCGGTCTGCTCAGCCACCCTCGCAAACAGGGGTTCCCCGGTCATCTGCCAGGCATCGGCATACAAGGCCAGAAGCGGACCGTTGTCATAGAGCATCTTTTCAAAATGCGGAATGTTCCAGCGATCATCAACGCTGTAGCGGGCAAAGCCACCCCCCAGGTGGTCAAAGATGCCCCCTTCGGCCATATGGCGCAGGGTCGTGAGCACCATATCGCGGGCCGCATCGTCTCCCCTCGCCGCGTGGTGACGAAGCAGGAACTCCAGGTCCACCGGGTGAGGAAACTTTGGCGCACCACCAAAACCGCCGTTTTCCCGGTCAAATGTGGAGAAAAGCGTATCGCGCAAAGCGTCCAGCGGCGCCGGAGAGAAATCCGCGGAGTGGGCGCGCACGCCCCCGTCATGGCGCGCAAGCGCCGCCACCACCCCATGGCTCTGCTCGACAATGGCTGCGCGCTGGGTTCGAAACGCCTCATCGATACGCGTCAGCACCTCCGGAAAACCGGGCAGACGGTGGCGGGACTCTCGTGGGAAATAGGTTCCGCTGAAAAACGGCACCCCATCCGGCGTCAGGAAGATGGTCAGCGGCCAGCCCCCGTTGCGCCGGGCCAGCATCTGATGGGCCGACTGGTAGATCTGGTCAAGATCCGGTCGCTCCTCCCGGTCCACCTTGATGTTGATGAAGAGCTGATTCATCCGCGCGGCAATCGCCTCGTCCTCGAAGGACTCGTGGGCCATCACATGGCACCAGTGACAGGCGGAATAGCCGATGGACAAGAGGATCGGCTTGTCCTGCCTGCGTGCCTCATCAAGCGCTTCCTGGCCCCACGGCCACCAGTCCACGGGGTTGTCGGCGTGCTGCAGCAAATAGGGTGAGGTTTGGTGCTGAAGTCGGTTAGGCATGAGGGCTCCAGTTGAAAAGTGGACCTTGGGTTCAGGCCTCGTTACATCCGGGTTTCGCCTGTATCTGTTCCCCCGCCCCTGATTCAGAAGGCGATGGCGACGGCGAACTGAAGCCGGACCCGGTGATCACTCTGACCATAGGCAAGATCGACGGCTATCGGCCCTGCCGGACTGCGCCAGCGGGGACCGACCCCGTAACCGAGGTTCATCTTGAACAGCTCGCGCTCGTCGTTCGCGTTGCCGGCGTCGACAAACGCGGCAACGCCCCAGTTGCCCTCGTACCAATGGACGTATTCCGCACTGGTCACGGCCAGATAGCGTCCGCCCACCGTCGCGCTTCCTTCGGTCACGCCAAGGCTCTGGTAAGCGTAGCCGCGCACGGTCTGGGCGCCACCGGTACGAAACAGGAAGTCCTGGGGAACACCGTCCCGAGACGCCGCCAACGTCATCCCGCCCTCCGCCCGGAGAATCAGGACATCCCGCTCTCCAACCGGGAAGAAGTGCTGGTAGCGCCCATACAGGCGCACAAAATTGCGGTCCGACAGGAAAGCCCGGGATGCACCGCCAAGCTGGAAATTCACCACCTGCCCGTGCCGGGGATCGAGAATGTTGTCCACCGCCCGATAGGTCCATGACCAGTTGGCAGTCAGTGCAGAACGGCTTGACCGGAGGCTTCCCTCGGGGGTCAGGATTTCATGCTGGAAATTGAGTGCCAGACGGTTTTCCATACTGCCCCGCGGAATCGTCCGGACCACGCCAATCGACTGGCGCTGGGTCTGCAAACCGGAGATGTTGGTGTGCTCCGCAAGCACGCCGAAGCTATCAAGGTGCCCGGACAGGGACGGCGGCAAGAACACGTCTGCGTAGCCAAGTTGGCGACGCTGCTCGACCCGCACACCGCTCACCAGGGTCCAGGGCTGGCCCATGAAGTGCGCGTCCCGATAGCTGGTTTCGACCCGATAGCCGGTGTTACTGCTGATGCCGCTCCCAAACCCGATGCGCCGGGGCTTGGCCTCAATGACCGTAACGCGCACCGGAACCGCCTCGGGCGTAGGTGTGCTGCGATCAATATCGACGACCACCGAAGCAAAATAGCTGGTGTTCTGCAGGGCCGTCTGGAAACGCAGGAGACGCTCCTGGCTGTAGGGTTCGCCACGCTCGGGCGGGCGATAGCGTTCCACGAGGCTTGCATCGTAGTCGGCAAGTCCGCTGACCTCCATGGGGCCGAAGCGAAACACAGGGCCACTGTCCACTTCGACCTTGAGTTCAGCACTGGCCGTATCTGGGTTGATCACCGCCTGGCTATCCACAATGCTGGCGGCAGCGTATTCGCGGGTGGAGAGGGCATCGAGCAGCCGCTGTTTGGCAGCATCCCAATCCGCCTGCCGGAAAGGCTGGCCCGCCTGGAGCCCCCACGCGTTACGCAGCGCGGCAAGGCGCGCCGGCCGATCCCCCTCACCCCCGGTCAGATCGCCGGTAAAGCGCAGATCGACGGAAGAGATATGCGTGCGCCCCCCCGGTGTCACAACAACGAGAAGACGCCCATCCTCAAGATCCTTCCGCTCGATCGTCGGTGAAAAATAGCCCTCGGTGGCGAGCATTTCCCGGATTTCCTTGCGTGCGCGCCGCATCAGGGCAACACGGCCGCCGGCATCGAGCAACTGATCCGGCGCAAGCTCAAGAAAATCAAGATGTTTCTCGAGCAGGGGACGCAAAGCGTCAGGCACCTGGAGCTCGACAGCAGCGTTTGCCGCGCGGGCCGACGCACCTCCGGTCATGGCAAGGCATACACACAGCAGACGGAGGAAAATGAAAAGGCGCGACACCGTTTGATTCTAACAGCCGGACAGCGGCCATCGGGACCCGCCTTCTTCAAGGCCCTCACGCCACGCGACGCCGTGGCCGCAAGCCACTGGCGAAGGAGATAGTGGCAATCAATGTGCCGTTCAAACCTCCCCAAGTTGCAACAAGCTGGCATTTCCGCCCGTTGCCGTCACGTTCACGCTGACACAGCGCTCGACGATCAGGCGCTCAAGGCAATAGTCGGGCTCTGGCTCCAGGCACAGCAGGATGGGCCCTTCCCGCCGGGCCAGTGCATCCCGCCAGGGCTGAGCGACCGGCACATCCAGAAGAACGGCGGCACATGGCTGCGCCAGGGCTTGGGGATGCACGTCCACCATCGCCCGCAAGGCCTGCGGCAGGGAGCGCAACCAAGCCTCGACGTCATCCCCTTCCTGCAGCAACAGGCGGTTGTCGGTAGCCACCGCCGCGGCGAGCTGGAGCAGCCAGCCCCCGGGTGAGTCCGCCACACCCAGCACGGTCCCGCGGGCATGGAAAGTCAACGTGTTGACCTCCCCCGTGGGGCCCGGCAATGGCAGCGACACCCCGGCCAAGGACGCCTGCTCGTAGGTCTCGATCGAACCTAGCAAGCGGGCCCGGAGCGTCGCATCCAGGGGAGCGCCATCATCGGCAACCCACGACGCGAGGGTCGCCAGCAGCGGGCGAACCGGGCGAGGCAGATCGACCAGTGGCGGTGGTGCGCCACGGACCAGCCGCCTCAGGAGCAGCGGCCCGCCGGCCTTGGGCCCCGTTCCGGAAAGCCCCTCCCCACCAAAAGGCTGCACCCCCACCACCGCGCCAATCATGCTTCGATTGACATAGATGTTGCCCACCTTCATGCGTCCGATGACATGCTGGACGAAATCATCGATCCTCGACTGGATGCCCAGGGTCAAGCCGTAGCCTTGAGCGCCGATGGCATCGAGCACTGCATCCAGGGACGCGCTCTCGTAACGAACGACATGCAGGACCGGGCCAAAGACCTCCTGACGCAAGTCATCCGGCGATGGAATCTCGATGAGAGTGGGTGCCACAAACCACCCCTGCGCGCATTCGTCGGGAAGGCTGCGACTCAGGATCCGATGGCGATTGGCGCGCATCACATCCACATACGCATCGATGCGAAGCCGCGCCGCAAGGTCAATCACCGGCCCCACATCCGTGGAAAAATCATCGGGCAGGCCGATACGCAACTCGGCCATCGCACCATCCAGCAAGCTCAGCACCCGGTCGGCGATTTCCTCCTGGAGGCACAGCAGGCGCAGGGCCGAACAGCGCTGGCCAGCAGAATCGAAGGCGGACGCCAGCACATCCCCCACCACCTGCTCGGGCAGTGCCGTGGAATCAACGATCATGGCGTTGATTCCACCTGTCTCCGCCACCAGCGGCACACTCCCCCGGCTTGCCAGCTGCCGATGGATGGCCGCCGCAACCTTGGTGGACCCGGTGAACAGGACACCCCGAACACGCTCATCCGCCACCAGCGCGGCGCCCACCCCACCCTGCCCGGGCAGGCACTGCAGGACCGGGCGTGGCACCCCGGCTTCATGGAAAAGAGCCACGGCAAGATCGGCAACCAGCGGCGTCTGCTCTGCCGGCTTGGCAATCACCGTATTGCCGGCGGCCAGGGACGCGGCAATCTGCCCGACAAAGATGGCCAGCGGAAAATTCCATGGACTGATGGCCACCGTGACACCCAGCGGCGTACTGCCATCCAGATCACCTGCACGCAGCCGACTGGCATAGTAACGACAGAAATCCACCGCCTCGCGGACTTCACCGAGGGCGGCGGGAACGGTCTTGCCCGCTTCCCGCACCACCAGGGCAACCAGGGCATGGGTACGGGCCTCGAAGGCCTGGGCTGCCCGCTCAAGGCACAGGGCGCGGTGATCCACCTTGCTGGCCCCCCAGTCGGCCGCGGCCAGCCCTGCGGCCTCCAGCGCCGCCTGGATCTCCGCGGGCACGGCGAAGCGTACCCCACCAACACGATCCGCCTGACAGGCCGGACTGCGGATCTCCACGCACGCAGGCATCCCGGCGGGATCAATGCCGGCCACCCGCGGCCCGACCTCCGGATACGCTTCGCGACTCCGTGCTAATGCAGCCTGAAAGGCCCGCCGAACGGCTGCCGCAGCCAGATCAAAACCTCGGCTGTTGCGCCGTGGGGAATACAGATTCTCCGGCAATGGAATCCCCGGATGGGGTTCACCGGCACTTGCGCGCACCCGTTCAAGTGGATCGGCCACAAGATCGGCGAGGGGCACCCCATCGTCGCCGATCCGGTTGACGAAACTGGTGTTGGCACCGTTCTCCAGCAAGCGACGCACCAGGTAAGCCAACAGGGTGCGATGACTGCCGACCGGGGCATACACCCTTACGGGTCGCCGCAGCCCTGGATCCTCGGCAGCCACCAACTGTCGGTACAGTCCCTCCCCCATGCCATGCAGGCATTGAAACTCGTAGTCCCCCGGGCGGAACGGACCTGCCGCCTCCAGAATGGACGCAACCGTATGGGCATTGTGGGTGGCAAACAGGGGGAAGACGGCCCCGGGCGCCGCCAGCAAACGACGGGCACAGGCCAGGTAGGCCACGTCGGTGTGCACCTTGCGGGTATAGACCGGGTAGTCAATCAGACCATCCTGCTGGGCGCGCTTGATTTCGGTATCCCAGTAGGCCCCCTTGACCAGTCGAACCATAAGGCGTCGGCGATGCCGCAACGCCACCCCGACAAGCCAATCAATGAGCGCTGGCGCCCGCTTCTGGTAAGCCTGCACAACGAACCCGAGACCCGACCAGTCTGCCAGCGCCGGATCCGCCACAAGCGCGGCAAGCACATCAAGGGACAGATCGAGCCGCTCACTCTCCTCCGCATCGATGGTCAAGCCAATGTCGTGACGCTTGGCCAACAGGCACAACTGGCGCACCCGCGGTACCAGCTCATGCATCACCCTGCTCCGCTGCGACCAGCCATAGCGGGGGTGCAGCGCCGATAGCTTGATGGAAATGCCGTTGCCCTTATGGACACCGCGCCAGCGATCCTGGCTGCCGATGGCCTGGATGGCATGGGCGTAGGCGGCCGCGTAGTGTGCCGCCTCGTCGGACGTCACCGCCGCCTCTCCGAGCATGTCGAAGGAATACCGGTATGCGGAAGCGGCCCCGGTGGCGGCGCGCTCAAGCGCCGCTTCGATGGTCTCGCCGAGCACGAATTGCTGGCCGACCAGGCGCATGGCGAGATCCATGGCCTCCCGCACCAGAACCTCGCCCCCGCGGCTGGCCATGCGGGCGAGCGCGCCCGAGACATGGGGCACCTCGTCCGGTGCAAGGAGTCGCCCGGTCAGCGCAAGACTCCAGGCCGCCGCATTCACAAAAAGGGATGGACTGTGACCCACATGGGCCGACCAGTCGCGGGCGCGCAACTTGTCGCGGATGAGACGGAGCCGGGCATCGTTGTCCGGCACGCGCAGGAGCGCTTCAGCCAGACACATCAGCGCCACGCCCTCATTGCTGTCGAGGGAGAACTCGCACATCAACGCGTCAACACCGCCCGCCCGATGCCGCGCCCGGCGCATGCCTGCCGCCAAGCGCCCGGCCAGATCGGAGATGCGCCCCGCCTCGCCTGCAAAGGCCTGCGCATCGTCCAGCAACGCCCTGACACATTCGGCCTCAGGGCTGCGCGTCATCCCCTCCATGGCCTGACGCAAAGCCGCCAATGCAGCCTCGGAAGAGGGGTTGGAATCGGAAGCAACGGTCATGACATCACCTGACAGAGATCGGCACGGGCCCATGTCAGGTTCGACTGCTCCGGAGCAAAACGATTCAACCCCGTCGTGCAAAGCCGGGAGGGGTCGCCGGAAACGCGCCGTCAGGCCTCCTGGTGATACGCGACGACCCGCTCGACCTCATTCTTCGAACCGAGAATGACCGGCACCCGCTGATGCAGCTTGATGGGTTTGACATCGAGGATGCGCTCTCGACCGGTGGAGGCCGCGCCCCCTGCGGCCTCGACGATCATGGCCATGGGGTTGGCCTCGTACATCAGCCGCAGCTTGCCACCCTTATCCTTCATTTTGTCGTCCATGGGATACATGAAAATACCCCCACGAGTCAGGATGCGGTGCACATCCGCCACCATGGACGCCACCCAGCGGGTGTTGAAATCACGCCCCCGCGGGCCATCCTTGCCCGCTTTCAACTCGTTCACATAGCGCTGGACGGGCGGCTCCCAAAAACGCTCGTTCGACCCATTGATAGCGTACTCCTTGGTGTCCTCGGGAATTGTCATGTTCGGGTGGGTGTAGATGAAACTGCCCATCTCCCGATCCAGGGTAAAGCCGTGGACACCTTCGCCCACCGTCAGCACCAGCTGGGTGGACGGGCCATACACCGAATAGCCCGCCGCCACCTGGGCACTCCCCGGCTGCATGAAATCCGCTTCGGTGGCGGCATTGGTACCCTCCGGGCATCGCAGTACCGAGAAAATGGTGCCCACCGAAATGTTCACATCGATGTTGGAGGAACCGTCCAGGGGATCAAACAGCAACAGGTAGGCCCCCTTCGGATACTCACCGGGGATCGGGCGGATCTCCTCGACCTCCTCCGAAGCCATGGCAGCCAGATGGCCCCCCCACTCGTTGGCCTGGATCAGAATGTCGTTGGCGATCACATCGAGCTTCTTCTGCGCCTCCCCCTGCACATTGTCACTGCCCGCCTCCCCCAGCACGCCGGCCAGGGCACCCTTCGAGACATTGACGGCAATCGCCTTGACGGCCCGGGCAACAACCTCCATCAGCAACCTCAGATCGGCGCTCATCAGCCCCTTGCGCTGCTGTTCGATCAGAAATTGGGTAAGCGTGACACGACGCATGGCTCGACTCTCCGGAATAACCTGTGAAAGTCCCGATTATCGCCCGGATCGCGGCCTTTCGTCGTTTATGATTGCGGGCTGGATTGCGCAAAGGCGAATATCCGACCTTCTCCGTCACACTCATCACAAGGCATCATGGAAGTTCTGGTCATCGGCGCCGGCCTCGCGGGCGTCACAAGCGCCTGGTATCTCGCCCAGGCGGGTTGCAAGGTCACGGTCGTGGAACGGCAACCCGGCCCCGGACTCGAAACGAGCTTCGCCAACGGCGGTCAGGTTTCCATCAGCCACCCCGAGCCCTGGGCCAATCCGTCGGCACCGGCCACCATCCTGCGCTGGCTTGGCCGCAAGGACGCCCCCCTTCTCTTTCGCCTGCGGGCAGACGCGAAACAATGGCGCTGGGCCGCCAGCTTCCTGCGCGAATGCCTGCCCGGACGAACCCTGCGCAACACCTTGGCCATCGCCAATCTTGCCACCTACAGCCGACGGGAGTTGCAGGCGCTGAAGACGGCGACCGGCATTCAATTCGCATCCAGCGAAGCGGGCATCCTCCATCTGTTCCAGAGCCAGCAGGACTTCAAGCATGTCCCTGCACGTCAAAAGGAACTGGAAGCAATGGGCATTCGCACCCGAACGCTCACGCCGGACGAGGCGACCGCCCTCGAACCGGCCCTGGCCGCACTACGCCCGCGCCTCGCCGGCGTTCTGCACGGCATGGATGACGAAAGCGGCGACGCCCACCTGTTCTGCCGCGAACTTGCCGCACGGGCTCAGGCGGCAGGCGTCCGCTTCATCTACGATGCCCGTCTCTACGATTTCGACATGGTGCGGGGGCGGATCCGCGGAATCCGCCTGCTTGACTCGGACTTCAGGGCTGGCGTCCTGCAGGCCGACGCCGTGGTGATCGCGGCAGGCAGCTACAGCCCGGCCCTGGTGGCACGCTTCGGGGAACGGCTGCCCATCTATCCGGTGAAGGGATATTCGATCACGGCACCCATCATCGACCCCGAGCGCGCACCGAGACACAGCCTGACCGACGAGTCGCGGCGCATCGTGTGTTCACGGCTTGGTAACGTCCTTCGGGTAGCCGGCACGGCCGAGCTGAACGGCTTCGACCTCAGCCCGAATCCGGCACGCAGCGCAAGCATCGTCAACTGGCTGGAAGAGCATCTGCCCGGCGCTGCGGATATCGAACAGGCCCAGCACTGGTGCGGGCTCCGGCCGGCCACGCCCAGCAACGTGCCCCTGATCGGGCGGACGCGGATCGACAATCTCTATCTCAATACCGGCCACGGCACCCTGGGATGGACGCTGGCCTGCGGCTCGGGGCGGGCGCTCGCCGACATCATCACCGGGCGCAAACCCGAACCGGACTTCCCCTTCCGCACCTGAACAGCGCGGTGCCGAAATCAGCCGTCGGCCGACTCCTCGAACAGGATTCGATACACGAAGGCTGACAAGACGACCTGCTCGGCGTGGGGCAGATCCTCGAACTGCACGCCGTGCTGAATCTGGGGTGCCACACCCTCGGTCGCTGCCGAGGCATGAACGGAACGCAACACGGCAGGAATCGTCAGGAGTTGCTCCACTTCACTGACGACCACCCGGAACTTGATCGTCAGCCGATCATCCTTGACACCCATCGGTGACTTCCCGGTCAGCATCGCCCCACCCGTGCTCAGATCGACGATAGACGCGGCGTGTGAACGCCCGTCTCCGCCGACGACCGCAGCAATCAGGTTGACCCTCGCGCGGGCGCCGCGCCTTACCACCAGGCCCCGGACACTGTTGGGATAGGTCAGATGCAGATGCGGGAAGGGGACATTTGCCACCTTGAATATCGTCGCCCCGAAAGCAAAGACGCTCTTTCCGGAGAACATTCGTACAACGAAGCTCTGCCCCTCACGCATGAGGAGAACCTTCCCGTCCTGGGTCGGGGTGGTGACGAGGATGCTCTTGCCCTTGAGATAACCGATCAGCTTGACATAGTAGCGAGATTGGCCGCTGTCACTCTGGGTCTGCAACTGCAGGGTGTCGCCGATATCCAGCTTGATCTCGTCGAAACTGCACATGTCGTCGGACGGACGCTCACCCGCCTCCGAATTGAGACGCGTCTCGCTCACCTGAAGCTTGCGAAACAGGCCACGCTCCATCAGCGCCTGCTTCTGGGACTCAGTCTCGACAATCACCCCCCGGGCCAGCAAGAGCTGGCGACGATCATCGTACAGGGACCAGGGAACGGGCCGCCCGACCTCGACCTCTCCACTATTGACTCGGACAAAGGACATTGCATGACCACCGGCGGAATTCAGTCCCTGTCATATCGTCACACTAGCCAAGGACTTTAGCGCCTGGGAGCAACTTGCCAACCCGCCAAGTGCAGCAACACCAGCGCACAGGGACGCGCGGATTCCCCGTCAGGCCAAGGCCCGGCGGGGTTGGCCTCATGCCCCTGCAAGGGCAGGAGCGGAATCACGCTGCCTGGCTGTCGGGGCTGAGAACCGGCGGTGTGCAGCAGCCGGAAGAACCGTCTTCACAGCTATCCTGGGGCGGCTTGCGGATCTCGCCGGTCTGAACGTCGAAACCCACGGCCTCGATGTAGGCCGCCAAAGCGGAATCCATGGTTGCCACGTGGTTATCAAACCAGATCGGCAGCTCCTGTAGTAGCTGGCGTCCGAGCGCCGTGTCGCCAAGCGCCATCCGCTTGCGAACGTCGTTGCATACCGCCAGCACACGATCATGCTCGGCCTTGTGGCACCCCGGAAAACCGATCAACGCCATCCAGCGGTTTTCCTGATCGAAATGCTCCACCGTATGGGCAATGAATGCATCCATTTCGACCAGCAGCGCTTCCCCCGAGGTCGACAGGAGACGATTGTAAGCATCCACGAACTCCCGGTGCGTGTCGTCCATCTGCACCTGTCCGAGCGCCAGCTTGTCAGTCCATTCCATGGCAGCCATGGGGGAATTCCTCAAGAAAATGAATTGCGAACTACGATAAACCCTGTCGAGACACGTCACCCTGAGCCAGATCAAGCTCCGCCGCGCCGATCCCGCTCCGCGCGCGTGAAGAAATCGTGGAGAGCGTTTCGACCCCGCGCCGAGAAACACGCAGCCGTACACGGGGTACGGCGAGCACAACGGGGGCCAATTCGGGTCGCGCTGTCGGTGGACTAAGCGCTCAGGAGACTACTTGACCAGTTTGAGATGACTGCGAAGCCCGCCCTTACCGGGATCGGGAGGTGGTTCCAATTCCGGAGAATCATCCGACAACTCCGTCAGCTCCATGGACGTCGGCACCTCCTCACCCCCATGGTCAAGCGCCGGAACCAGCTCGAAGGCCATCCCGTGTCCGTTCTCCCGGGCATAGATGGCCGAAACGTTATCCACCGGGACGGAGATGTTCTGCACTACACCACTGAAACGAGCCTGAAAGGCGATGAGTTCGTTACCCATGACGAGGCTCTGAGTCGCATCCGGGCCGATATTGAGAACAATCTGGCCGTCCTGGACAAAGCTGCGCGGCACCATGGTACGGCCATCAACCGCCACGGCAAGGTAAGGCGTAAGCCCCTGGTCAACGCACCATTCGTGAATGGCACGAATCAGATAGGGCTTGGTAGAGATTTCACTCATGACCGAAACCTTCAAGCGAAAGGGGCCAAAAGCGGGGCCACAGGTAGGGGATATCAGGTGGTGACCAGGGCCGTGCGGCAAAGCACGGCCCTGGTTTTTGACACCGACTCAGCGGCGCATGACCTTCTCCGACGGGGTCATCGCATCGATGAAACCCTGACGGCTGAAAATGCGCTCCGCGTACTTCATCAGCGGCGCGGCCGAACGCGGAAGCTCGATACCATAGTGGTCAAGCCGCCAAAGCAAGGGGGCGATCGCCACATCCAGCATCGAAAACTCCTCGCCCAGCAGGAACTTCTGCTTGGTGAAGATCGGCGCCAGTTGAGTCAGCTGATCGCGAACATGGGCTCTCTCCTTCTCGGCACCCTTGGGGTTCTTCTCAAGGGCTTCGATATGGGAGAACAGCTCCAGTTCGAAGGTATGCAGCAATTGACGGGCCCGGGCACGCATGATCGGGTCGGGCGGCATCAATTGGGGATGCGGGAAACGCTCGTCGATGTACTCGTTGATGATGTTGGACTCGTACAGCACGAGATCACGATCAACCAGTACGGGAACCCGGTTGTACGGGTTGATGACGGCGATGTCTTCCGGCTTGTTGAAGAGATCGACATCAATCACCTGGAAATCCATGCCCTTTTCAAAGAGCACGATACGGCACCGGTGACTGAAAGGATCTGTCGTTCCGGAATACAAATTCATCATCGTTGTGTTACCCCACGGATACTCGGAATCACGCACCACGCGACGGGCGCGTGGTGCGTCTTGCTCAGTGACGGCAAGTGACTGCATCGGCGAAACCTTCCGCCTATCAGTGAATGTCCTTCCAGTAGTTCTTCTTCAGAAGATAGGAAAGAACAAAAAGCACGCCCAGGAAGGCGATCACGGCGGTACCGATGCTCTTGCGCGTGTTGGCCATCGGCTCGCCCATCCACACCAGATAGGAGACGAGATCGGCGGTCGCCTTGTCGTACTCATCCTTGGACATCTTGCCCGGCTTGGCCAACTCAAGGGAGATTTCCTTGGCCTTGCCGCCATGGCCGTCATCCTTCTCGGTCACCTTGGCAATCTGCTCGCCTTGCAGTTCGTAGAGGACATGGGGCATGCCCACGTTCTCGAAAACCACGTTGTTCCAGCCGGTCGGCCGTTCGCTGTCACGGTAGAAGCTGCGCAGGTAGGTGTACAGCCAGTCAGCACCGCTACCGAACTCGGAAGCACGGGAACGGGAGATCACGGTGAGATCCGGCGGCGCAGCACCGAACCAGGCCTTGGCCTCATCACGCTGCATGGCAATGCGCATCGGCTCGCCGACCTTGTCGGCGGTGAACATCAGGTTGTCCTTGATGGCCTGCTCGGACAAACCGATATCCTGCAGCCGGTTGTAGCGCATGTAACTGGCACCGTGGCAGTTCAGGCAGTAATTGACGAAGAGCTTCGCGCCGTTCTGCAGCGCTGCCGGGTCGGTGGACACCGGAGCCTTGTCCAGGTGCAGCTCGGCCCCGCTTGCAAAGGCAAGCAGCGGCGCGAACAGGAGAGACGTCAAAAGTTTTTTCATGGCTTTCATTCTCATTAACCGGTCACCCGATCAGGCTCGGGCTTGCACTTGTCCATCTTGGAGTACCACGGCATCAGCAGGAAGAAGCCGAAGTAGATCACCGAGCAGATCTGGGACACCAGGGTGCGGCCCGGGGTGGGGGGCAGAACGCCGAGGTAGCCGAGGATGAAGAAGGCCACGATGAACACGGCCAGGATGGCCTTGAACAGACCGCCCTTGTAGCGGATCGACTTCACCGGGCTACGGTCCAACCACGGCAGGAAGGCAATGATCACCACCGCAGCCCCCATGGCGACAACACCCCAGAACTTCGCATCGATACCGAACAGCGGATAGGTCACCGCACGCAGGATCGAGTAGAAGGGCGTGAAGTACCACACCGGCGCAATGTGCGGCGGGGTCTTCAGGGGGTCGGCCGGAATGAAGTTGTTGAACTCCAGGAAGTAGCCGCCGCCTTCAGGTGCGAAGAACACGATGAAGGAGAAGACGATCAGGAAGCCCACCACGCCCACGATATCCTTGACGGTGTAGTAGGGGTGGAACGGGATGCCATCCAGCGGATGACCATCGGCCCCCTTCTTCTTCTTGATCTCGACGCCATCCGGATTGTTGGAGCCGACTTCGTGCAGGGCAACGATGTGGGCAGCCACCAGACCGATGAGGATCAGCGGCACGGCGATGACGTGGAAGGAGAAGAAGCGGTTCAGGGTCGCGTCGGACACCACGAAGTCACCGCGGATCACCACGGAGAGATCGGGGCCGATCACGGGGATCGCCGAGAACAGGTTGACGATCACCTGGGCGCCCCAGAAGGACATCTGCCCCCAGGGCAGCAGATAGCCCATGAAGGCTTCAGCCATCAGCGCCAGGAAGATCAGGGTGCCGAAGATCCAGATCAGCTCGCGGGGCTTGCGGTAGGAACCGTAGAGCAGGCCGCGGAACATGTGCAGGTACACCACGATGAAGAACGCCGAAGCGCCAGTGGAGTGCATGTAGCGGATCAGCCAGCCGCCGGGAACATCACGCATGATGTACTCGACGGACGCAAAGGCCACCGGCACGCCCGCGGCGTTCAGGGAGGCGTCGGGCTTGTAGTGCATCACCAGGAAGATGCCGGTGACGATCTGGATCACCAGGACCAGCAGGGCCAGGGAACCGAAGAAGTACCAGAAGTTGAAATTTTTGGGGGCGTAGTACTCGGTGAGGTGCCCCTTGATGGAAGACGTCAGCGGGAAACGCTCGTCAACCCAGTCGATTACCGCTTGAGCTTTGGTGGTCATCGTTTATGCCTTTCCGTCTTCGCCGATCACGATCTTGGTATCGGCCACATACTTGTGCGGCGGGATCTCAAGGTTGTCCGGTGCGGGTTTGCTCTTGTAAACCCGGCCGGCCATGTCGAAGGTGGAGCCGTGACAGGGGCACAGGAAACCACCCGGCCAGTCGGCGGCAACGCCGCTTTCGGCACCGGTCTTGAACTTGTCGGACGGCGAGCACCCCAGGTGGGTACAAATGCCGACCGCCACGAGGATCTCCGGCTTGATCGAACGGGTTTCGTTCTTGGCGTACTCCGGCTGCATCGGCTTGTCGGAGGCCGGATCGCTGACTTCACCCTCGGTCTTCTTCAGGGAGTCCAGCATCTCCTTGGTACGATTGATGATCCACACCGGCTTGCCACGCCACTCGACGGTCATCATCTGACCCGGCGCCAGCTTGCTGATATCCACTTCAACCGGCGCACCGGCTGCCTTTGCTCGCTCGGAAGGTGTCAGGCTCGCGACAAACGGTACGGCAGCCGCCGCAGCAGCCACCCCCCCCGCAGCCGATGTCACCAGCAATAGCTGGCGCCGACCTGCATCCACTTTTTGATCCACGCTCATGGCCCACTAACCTCAATAAAAGAGACTTCGAAGATCGCAATACGGAAAACCTGCGGAGTATAGCGAAAACCCTTACCCAAAAAAAGGGCTAGTGAGCTAAACCCGCGCCAGCATTGGGAATTATCGTAATCCTGCATTCTCGGAAGGCACCAAAAAGGCGCGAAAAGCCCCCCACGAAGCCTTCGCATTTCGCACTGCAACAGGCTCACGGCATGACAGGGGAGGCATAATCCGCTACCGATTCCGCCGCTTTTCCCATCCCAGATGCCCGCCGCCCCCACCTTTTTGATCCTGATGGCCCTGGCCACCGCCACCTCCGCGGCCACATCGCCCGATCTCTGGCCGGCGAGTCTCGACAGCAGCCTGGCCCGGGCCGGCATACCTCGCTCGGCAACGAGCCTGCTGGTACAGGAGGTGGACAGCGGCGCCACGACGATGAGCCACCGGATCTCGGAACCGATGAATCCCGCATCGGTGATGAAGCTGGTCACCACCTTCGCCGCCCTCGACCAGCTCGGCCCGACCTTCACCTGGAAGACCCGCCTGGCGGCAGCCGGCCCGATCCGCGACGGTGCCCTCGGTGGCGACCTTTACGTCGCCGGTGGTGGCGACCCCCGCCTGTCGCGGGAGCGCCTGTGGCTGATGCTGCGCGAACTGCGCTCACGGGGCATACGACGCATCGACGGTGACGTGCTGACCGACAGAAGCCACTTCAAGCTTCCTCCCCACGACCCCGGCGCCTTCGATCAACGCCCCCTCCGGCCCTACAACGTCGGCGCCAGCGCCCTGAACGTGGACTACGGATCGATCCCCTTGCGCCTGGAACCGACCCCCACGGGCGCCCGGGCCTCGCTCGACCTTCCGCCAGCCGGGCTGCTCATCGACAACCGCATCCGCAGGAGCACCCAGGGCGCCTGCTCCGACCCCGCCAGCCAGCTCAGCGCCAGCACCCGGGACGGTGGCGGTAGCACCGTACTGGTCCTGGAGGGCGCCCTGCCCCCGAGCTGTACGGCCGGTTTTGACTGGAACCTTGCCCCCCTGCCCCCGGAGCGCCTGTTTGAGGGCCTGTTCCGCACCCTGTGGCGCGAGCTGGGTGGCGAGATCGGGGGCCGCTTCCGCGACGGCAGCCTGCCCCCCGACGCACCGCTCCTGGTGGAGTCCAGCTCCCCCGCCCTGCCGGAAGTCCTGCGGGACATGAACAAATGGTCGAACAACGTCATCGCCCGCCACGTACTGGCCACCCTCGGCGCCCAGGCCGAACCGGGGCGAGACTCGGTGGAGGCGGGAGCGCGGGTCGTCGAAGCCAGCCTGAAGGCCGCCGGCATCACCACGGACGGACTGGTCATTGAAAACGGTGCCGGCCTGTCGCGAAGGGAGCGGATCACGGCCCGCAGCCTCGGGCAGTTGCTGCAGGCCGCCTGGCGCAGCCGGACAATGCCCGAGCTGGTGTCCTCGCTCCCCATTGCCGGCCGGGATGGCACCGCGCGACGCCGTGTGGCCAACAGCCCCAGCGCCGGCGCGGCCCACATCAAGACCGGCACCCTCGACGGTGTCCGCAGCCTCGCCGGCTACGTACTGGGTGCCAGCGGCCGACGTTACGTGGTGGTGCTGATGATCAACCACCCCAACGCGGGCGCCGCCCGGGACACCCAGGATGCATTGCTGGAGTGGGTGGCAGGACAGTAAAGCCTCTCCCCGCCGCGTGGCCCGCGGGGGAGTAGGCATCGCTCACCGGCTTGCCGACGATCAACCCTCGTGGGCGTGACGCCGCAGGGCATCGAAGGGAATCACCTCAAGTGCAGCCATATGGGTTGCCGCCAGCACCACGGGGGGCGCCGCACCGGCCTCCCAGGCCTCGCGCCAGCGCAGGGCGCACAGGCACCAGCGATCACCGGGCTTGAGACCGGCAAATCGATACTCCGGACGCGGCGTGGACAGGTCATTGCCGCGCAGGGCGCTGAACTTGAGGAACTCGGCCGTCACCTTCACGCACACATGATGGCGACCGAGATCATCGGGGTCGGACTCGCAGCACCCCGTCCGCATCCAGCCGGTCAAGGGGTCATAGCTGCAGGCCAGCAGAGGGCCGCCGAGCACATTCAGGGCGTCACTCACGGGCAGATCTTCTTTGCTCAATCGGTATACCCCTGGGGATTGGAACTCTGCCAGCGCCAGGAATCGGCGCACATCTCATCAATACCGCGGCTTGCACGCCAGCCCAGCTCCTCCTCGGCCAGGCTTGGCTCTGCGTAGCACTGGGCCACGTCGCCGGGGCGGCGGGCCACGATCTCGTAGGGCACCGGGCGACCGCTGGCCTTCTCGAAGGCCTTGACCACCTCGATGACGCTGTAGCCACGCCCCGTACCCAGGTTGACCGTCAGCACACCGGGGCGTTCCGTCAGCCGTCGCACCGCCGCCACATGCCCCACGGCCAGATCGACCACGTGGATGTAGTCCCGCACCCCGGTACCGTCAGGGGTGGGATAGTCACCACCGAACACGCGCAGCTGCGGCAGGCGCCCCACCGCCACCTGGCTCACGAAGGGCATCAGATTGTTGGGCAGCCCGTTCGGATCCTCGCCGATGCGCCCGCTGGCATGCGCCCCCACCGGGTTGAAGTAACGCAGCAGCGCCACCCGCCACGCCGGGTCGGCCGCCGCCAGATCCGACAACACGAACTCCATCATCCACTTGGTGCGCCCGTACGGGTTGGTGGGGCCGGTGGGAAAATCCTCGCGGATCGGTACGCTGGCCGGGTCACCGTACACCGTGGCCGACGAACTGAACACCAGCGACTTGACCCCCGCTTCCCCCATGACCTCAGTCAGCGCCACCGTACCGGCAATGTTGTTGTCGTAGTACATCAAGGGCTTGGCAACGGATTCGCCCACCGCCTTGAGGGCTGCGAAGTGGATCACCGCGTCGATGGCATGGGCCTTGAACAACTCGCGCAGGGCTGCCCTGTCACGCACGTCGGCGTTGTGGAAAGCGAGCAGCTTGCGGCCCGCGATGGCCTCGACCCGGCGGAGCGCCTCGGGCTTGCTGTTGCAGAAGTTGTCGATGACGACCACCTCATAGCCCGCGCCCAGGAGTTCGACGCAGGTATGGGAGCCGATATAGCCGGCGCCGCCGGTCACAAGAATGGTAGGCATGCACAGATCCAGTGAAGGGGAGATGCCGCGATGATAACGCGGCTGGTGGCCGCCGGTCGGCGCGTCAGATGGCTCCCGCGGCGCGCAGGGCGGTAATCTGCTCCGCGTCGAAACCGAGACCGGCAAGGATCGCATCGGTATGCTCACCCAGCCCCGGCCCCAACCATTCGGTCGAACCCGGGGTATCGGTGAGCTTGGGCACGATACCCGGGATCCGCATCGGCGTGCCGTCGGGCAGGCTCGCCTCCTCAAGCATGCCCCGCGCCGCAAACTGGGCATCCCGGAACATGTCGGCCACCGAATAAACCGAGCTGGCGGGCACCTCGGCCGCCTCCAGGGCCGCCAGCACACTGTCCCCGTCCCGCGCCGCCACCCAGGCATCGATGACACCGTACAGCTCGATGGCCCGCGCATCCCGCCCGGCGTTGCTGGCCAGGCCCGGATCATCGGCAAGATCGGCGCGACCCACCGCCAGCATCAGGCGCCGGAAGATCGCGTCGCCATTGCCGCCAATGATGATGTGGCGCCCATCGCGGGTGGTATGGGTGTTGGACGGCGTGATGCCCGGCATGATGTTGCCCGTGCGCTCACGCACAAAGCCGGCCACATCGAACTCCGGCACCATGCTCTCCATCATCGCGAACACCGCCTCATAGAGCGCCACATCCACCACCTGCCCGACGCCCCCGTTCACCTCCCGATGACGCAGGGCCATCAGCGCACCGATGGCCGCCCACAAGGCGGCGATCGAATCGCCAATGGATATCCCGGTACGCACCGGCGGGCGGTCGGGAAAGCCGGTGATGTAGCGCAAGCCCCCCATGGATTCGCCAATCGCCCCGAAACCCGGCCTGTCCTTGTACGGTCCGGTCTGGCCAAACCCCGACAGGCGCACCATCACCAGCCCGGGCTTGGCCGCCGACAGCACGTCCCAGCCCAGCCCCAGCTTCTCGAGAACGCCGGGCCGGAAGTTCTCGACCACGATATCCGCCTCGGCCGCCAGCCGACGCACGATGGCCAGGCCTTCCGGATGCTTCAGATTGGCCGTCAGGGACTTCTTGTTGCGCGCCTGCACCGACCACCACAACGACGTGCCCTCATGGAGCTTGCGCCACTGCCGCAAGGGATCGCCCCCATCGGGCGACTCCACCTTGATCACATCGGCGCCAAACTCGGCGAGGATACGGGTACAGAAAGGCCCGGCAATCAAGGTACCCAGTTCCAGAACCTTCACACCTTGCATGGGTTTCATGCGCTTTGTTCTCCCTCCATTCGCACATTCCTAGAGAATACGTGCCTGAACTATGTAATACATTGCAAACAATGCTGTTCCCGGCCTCAAGTATGCGACCCGCCTCTCGATATTCGTCGAACGCTCCACCAACAAGGGCTTTGCGCCCTATAATCCGCAGTGTGCATCAAGCCGCACGGCCTAAGCGGCCATCCCGATAAATCACGAACGTGCCATCGGGCACGAGGTGTTGAAATGTCTTCCTCACGTGTCGCCCAAAAGTCGCTCCGCCCCGTCACCCATCGTATCGCGCTTGAACCCCGGCATCTGTTCGATGGTGCTGTGCCGGTCACCATGGAACACCATGACGACAACACCGGACACCCGCCCACCGACAGCCCGGAAATCAGCCAACGCGCTGCGGCGACTGCCGACGTGCCGGGTCACGCCGGGGAGCGCTCCGCCCCGACGGGGCTGGTGATCGTCGACCCGTCAGTCCGTGGCTGGCAGGAACTCGTCGCAGGCCTGCCCGCCGGGAGCGAAGTACTGGTTCTCGACCCGGCCCGTTCCGGCCTTGAGCAGATCGCCGAAGCCCTGGGCACGCGCGACAACATCACGTCCCTGCACCTCGTCAGTCACGGCGCCTCCAAGCAATTGGTGATCGGCAGCCAGCTTCTGGACGCCAGCAACCTTGACGACTTCCGCAGCGAACTCTCCGCCATCGGCAGCCACCTCAGCGCCGACGCCGACATCCTGATCTACGGCTGCGACGTGGCCAGCCAGGGCACCACCTTCATCGACCGTCTGGCCGCCCTGACCGGCGCCGATGTCGCCGCCTCCACCAACCTCACCGGTTCCGCGGGAAGCGGTGGCGACACCACGCTGGAAGCCGCAACGGGCGCCATCGAAGCCAGCACCCTCGCCCTGCACGGGCTGAACGGCCTGCTGGCCGCGCCCACCATCGCAGACAGCGTCAGCCAAAGGCGCATCGGCTCCGAGGACAGCAACATCGCCATCACCGGCATTACCATTGCCGACGCCGACGCTGACAACCAGACCGTCACCCTCAGCTCGGCCACCGGCACCCTGACCCTCGCCAGCACCACCGGCCTCACGGGCCTTACCGGCAACGGCACCGGCGCAGTGAGTTTCAGTGGCTCCCTGAGCGACATCAACGCAGCCATCAATGGCATGAACTTCCGCGGACTCCCGGAAGCCAGTGGCGCGGCCGACTTCTCGATTGCCACCAACGATGGCACCACCACGGTCAGCCGCACGGTCAATCTGGCCATCGCACCGATCAACGACATCCCGGCGCTGGCCGGCGGCACCCCCCTGTCGGTTGCCGAAGGAGGCAGCGCCAGCTTCAGCGCGGCCACCAACCTGGGGCCAGTCGGCTTCACCCAGACCAACCTGGGCCTGTCCGACGTGGACAACACCCAGAACCAGGTCATCATCAAGATTGCCGGCCTGCCCGGCCAGGGTGTGCTCAAGCTCGGTGGCAACGAACTGTCCGTCGGCTCAACGCTGGCCGTCAGCCAGATCGCCCAGCTCAGCTACACCCACAACGGCAATCAGGTTCTCAGCCCCACCACCGACACCTTCTTCGTCACCGTGGATGACGGCGCCGGCGGTCTGCTGGTCAATCAGGCCGTCAACGTTCAGATCACACCGGTCAACCAGGCCCCCTCGGTCGCCGGGACCGTCACGGTTTTCGAAGGCGAGCAGGACGTCAGCCTGACCGCCAACACCAACCTCGTCACCCCCATACCCACCCCCCGCGGCGCGATCTCCGGCAGCGACCCCGACGATACCGTCTTCACCTACAGCATCACCAGCCTGCCCAGCCACGGCACGCTGAAGTACGACGGCACCGTCATCAGCGCCGCCAGCGTCGGCAGCCCGTTCGTCGTGGCCGACCTGAGCAAGCTCACCTACAGCCACGACGGCAGCGAGCCGACCGGCACGCCGGACACCTTTGACATGCGCATCACCGACAGCGGCGGCGGCACCGGCGTCCCCCTGTCCCACACCAGCACCATCGAAATCGGGATCATCGGCAACAACAACGACCCGGTGCTGGTCACCAACATCCCCCAGACGCTTACCGGCACGACGACCTCCCTCACCATCACCCCGGGCATGCTTCAGGTGACGGACTCGGACTCCCCCGACCCCAACCTCACCTACACGCTGACCGCCGTACCCAGCCTGACGGACGGCTATTTCACCCTTGACGGCACGCGGCTGGTCGTCGGCGCGAGCTTCACCCAGGACGACATCGCCAGCGGCAGATTGAGCTACACCTCCCTCTCCACCACGCCCCGCATCGACAGCATGAGCTTCACGGTCAAAGACGGCGACAGGCGTCTTTATCCGACCCCCCGCGACGGGGGCATCTATGTGCCGGGCACCGACACGCTCGCCGTCAACACCTTCAACATCAACGTCCAGAGCACTGTCCCGGACTCCAACCCCGTCCCGCCCGACGCACCGGTCAATGATGCCCCCAGCACCGGCGGAAGCAATGCGGCTGCGCTGCTTGAAGGCCAGACGCTCGTACTCGACAACACCCAACTCACCGCCTCCGACCCGGACACGGTCGCAGCGCAACTGGTTTATCGCGTGCTTTCCCTGCCGACCAGCGGGAGCATCCGGCTCAACGGTGTCGCGCTGGAGTACTTCGACAGCTTCACCCAGGCCGACGTGGATGCTGGCCGTGTCAGCTTTGCCCATTCCGGCGGCGAAGACTTCAACGACGTCTTCACCTACTCGGTCTCCGACGGCTCCACCGAAACCGCCGTCCGCAATTTCACCCTCACCATCACGCCCCAGAACGACACGCCCACCGCCACCAACGGCAGCCGCATCTTCGGGCCCGAGGGCAGCAGCATCACCATCACGCCGGCCAACATCGTCCTCACCGACGCCGACAACTCGGCCTCCGACAACGAAACCGGCTACGCCGTCGACAACACCCTGCGCTTCCAGATCACCGGCAACGTCACCCACGGCAGCCTCACCCTCAACGGCGTGGCCATCGGCGTGGGCGACTACGTGACGGCAGCCGAGCTCGCCGCCGGCAAGCTGGTCTACACCCACGACAGCAGCGAGAACTTCACCGACAGCTTCCGGCTCGTCCCGATCGACGACCAGGGCATCACCGCGGGCACCGCCACGGCCACCAATCACACCAGCACCGGCACCGAGCTGATCGTCCCGATCACCCTCACGCCCATCAACGATGCGCACCAGTACCAGCACAAGTCCCAGCTGATCAGCGGCGAGGCCGGGGCCATCACCGAAGGCGCCACGGCCACCATCGGCGGCGCCCTGGCTTACGCCAACACCAATGGCATCACCGGCGCAGGCACCCCCACCCTGCCCGCCAACAACGTCGCCCACCTGGTATACGGCGACACCGACAACAGCACCGAACAGCGCCAGTACCGGATCACCACCGCCCCCGCCAACGGCAGCCTGCTGTTGAGCGGCGCCGTCCTCTCCGTCGGCTCGGTATTCACCCAGGCCGACCTGGACAGCGGGCGCATCACCTACCGGCATAACGGCAGCGAGACCTCGGCCGACTTCTTCGACTACGTGGTCAGCGACGGCGACTTCGTCTCCAATGACAGCAGCTCGGTGCCCCAGGGCAGCACGCCCGCCCCGTCCCGCTACAACATCGAGCTGAACCCGGCCAACGACAAGCCCACCATCACCGCCGCCGGCTCGAGCCTGGTGGTCAATTCGGCCATCACCCCGGTGGCCCTGCCGGCCATCACCCTGGCCGATCTGGACGTAGCCGGCGGCATCGGCGCCGGCGAACAGGACTTCGTGCAGGTCACGGCCGAATTCCTCACCGCTGCCGACGCCCCCTTCGCCGCGGGCGTGCTGAGCTTCAGCGGCGCCCTGCCCGCCGGCGTCATCGTCACCAACGCAGCAGGCGACAACACCGTCGTCTTCCAGGGCAGCCTGGCCGACGTGCAGGCCGCCCTCAACCAGCTGCGCGCCGCCACCGACGGCTCCGACCCGGACCTGGCCAACCTGAAGATCAAGGTCACCGTGGATGACCGCCTGCGGGACGCCTCGGGCGCCCTCACCGCCGGCGCCAACGGCGGTGCCACCAATGTCGACGGCACCCCCATCGACGCCACCAACAACGTGGCCAGCGTGGTCTTTGCCGTTGCCGCGTCCGACACCAACGACCCGCCCGTCATCACCAACCCGACGCCGAACCAGACCGTCAATGAGGACGTCCGCAGCCAGATCACCGGCCTGTCTTTTTCCGACCCGGACGCCTTCTCCAGCACCACCAACACCATCACCCTGACGGCCGGCACCGGCAGCCACATCTATTTCGGCAGCAGCGGCTCGAGCACCCCGGCCGGCCTCAGCGTCACGGCCGGCGCCATCGGATCCAGCACCGTCACCCTGCGCGGCTCCGCCACCGACCTCAACGCCGCCCTGGGCAACCTCTACTACCAGAGCGCCACCCACTACAACGGCGACGACACCCTGAGCCTCACGGTGGACGACGGCGGCAACACCGGCGTCGACGGCGGCGGCACGGGCAGCGACAGCACCGCCATCGCCATCGCCATCCGCCCGGTCAACGACGCGCCGACCCTGAGCATGCCCAGCGGGACCAAGTTCATCACCGATGGCAGCTTCGAGTTCATCGGCGCGGGCAACACCATCAGCTTCAACGACGCGGCCGACATCAGCAACGCGACCGCGGGCTTCGAGGTGGGTGTCGACAACTACACCATCACCCTCAACGCCCAACTGAGCGCAGCCAACTACGGCACCATCCAGGTCGGCACCACCATCGGCCTCAGCGTCACCAGCAGCACCGGCAACCTGGTTCTCACCGGCAACCGGGCCGACCTGCTGGCCGCACTGGCCACCGTCAGCTACGTGCCCACCGACACCAACGTCAATGGCGCCATCACCTTCCGCGTGACCGTGGATGATGGCAACAACGGCGGCACGCAGCTGCCCTCCGGCGTCAGCGGCCCCACCTCCGCCACCAACACCTTTACCCTGATCACCACCGACCAGAACGAAGCCCCCAGCATCGCCGGCCTCGACGCCACGTCGGCCAACACCTACAGCGAAGGCGGCGCCGCCATCGTGGTGGACGCCAACGCCACCCTGGTGGACCCGGAACTGGACATCTACCCGAGCTGGAGCGGTGCCGTGCTGCGCATCGAGCGCAACGGCGGCGCCAACACCGATGACGTCTTCGGCGTCACCGGCAGCGGCACCACCGGCATCAACTTCAGCGGCGCCAACATCCGCAACGGCAGCACGGTGGTGGGCAGCTTCACCAACACCGGCGGCACCCTCACCGTCACCTTCAACGGCAGCGCCACCGCCGCCATTGCGGACAGCGTGCTGCAGGCCGTTACCTACCGCAACAGCAGCGACGCCCCGCCCGCCTCCGTCACCCTCGCCTACACCATCAACGACCAGAACCCCAACACCACCGGCAGCGGCACCGCGGGCGGCGGGCAGGACCAGGGCGGCGGCGGCCAGCTGTCGGGCGGCGGCAACATCCTCATCAACATCAACCAGGTTGTGGACAAGCCCGTGCTGTCCGCCGGCGGTGCCAAGATCTACACCGAAAACAACCCGGCCCTCAGCGTCGACAACGCCATCACCCTGAGTGATGCCGACGACACCCAGATGAGCGGCGGCAGCATCAGCCTCACCAGCGGCTTCCTCCCGGGCGACGTGCTCGCCGTGGACACCACCGGCACCGGCATCACTGCCAGCTACAACGCCGCCACCGGCATCCTCACCCTGTCCGGCACGGACACCACCGCCAATTACCAGAGCGTCCTGCGCAGCCTCACCTACCTGAGCACCAGCGAAGACCCGAACAACAACGACACCCCCGCCAACCGCAGCCGCACCGTCACCTACAGCCTCAGCGACGGCGGCTCCAGCGGCGCCGGCACCGGCACCGGCACGACCACGCGGCTGATCAACATCGTGCCGATCAACGATACGCCGGCCCTGGGTGGCGCGGGCTCGACCCGGACCTTCACCGAGAACGACCCCGCCCTGCTCCTCGAACCCTCGGGCTGGACCCTCAGCGACGTGGACGACACCCAGATGGTGTCGGCCACCGTGCAGATCGGCGCCGGCCTGGGCAGCGGCGACACCCTGGCCGCCGGCAGCCTGCCGCCCGGCTGGACCCAGAGCTACAACGCCGGCACCGGCACCCTGACCCTCAGCGGTGCCGCCACCAACCTGGCCAACGTACTCAGCGCCCTCGAAACCGTCCGCTACAGCAACGCCAGCGAGAACCCGTCCACCGCGCAGCGCACCATCAGCTGGCAGGTGCGGGATGCCAACAGCGACGCCGCCAGCAACGGCACCCAGCTCTCCAACACCCTCACCACCACCCTCAACGTGGTCTCCGTCCCCGACGCCCCGGTGGCAGTGGATGACGTGAACAGCATCACCGAGGGCAGCGTGTCGGTGGCCGGCAACGTCAAGCCCGGCACCCCCGGGCAGGACAGCGACCTGGACAACACCAACGCCGAGCTGAGCATCACCGGCATCCGCACCGGCACCGAAGCCAGCGGCGGCGTGATGAGCGCCATCGCAGCAGGCACCACCAGCGCCGACGGCACCATCATCGCCGGCCTCTACGGCAGCCTGCGCATCGGCGCCGACGGCAGCTACAGCTACACCCTCGACAACGCCAACCCGGTGGTGAACGCCCTCAAGACCGGTGACACCCTCACCGAAGTCTTCAGCTACACCCTGGCCGATCCGGGCGCCCTCAGCGACGTCGCCCAGCTCACCATCACCATCGACGGCGTCACCGACGGCGGCCCGTCGATCACCCCCGTGGATGGCAACGGCGCTGCAACGGGCGAGACCACCGTATTCGAGGCAGGCCTCACCACCGTGGCCGACACCAGCGAAACCGGCACCGGCAGCATCACCCTGAGCGCCGATGACGGCCTCGACAGCCTCCGCATCGACGGCACCCTGGTGACCCTGGCGCAGATCAACGCCCTGGGCACCACGCCCGTCACCATCACCACCAGCAAGGGCGAGCTCACCCTGACCGGCTTCACCGTGGACACGACGGTGGGCGGCATCCCCACCTCCGGCACCCTCGACTACACCTACACCCTGAGCGCCGATCAGACCACCCCGGGCGTCAACGAGAGCACCGACGTCCTCGCCCTGGAGATCAACGACGCCGGCGGCAGCAGCGCCAGCGGCACCCTGACCATCCGCATCGTCGATGACCAGCCCAGCGCCAACGCCGACACCAACAGCGTGAACGAGGGCTTCACCACCGCCCCCACCACCACCAGCGGCAACGTCTTTGCGGCGGGCTCCGCCGGTGACGCCGCCGACCGACTGGGCGCCGACGTCGTTCCGGGCCCGGTCAGCCACGTGAGCTTCGGCGCCACCCCGGGCACCCTCGGCGCCCCCCTGGCCGGCGCCTACGGCAGCCTCACGCTTGCCGCCAACGGCAGCTACACCTACAGCCTCGACAACACCCACCCCACGGTGGCGGCCATGCGCGCCGGCGACACCGGCATCAGGATAGGCCCTGAACAACTGCGTGAAAGGTTCGGTCCAACCGGTGTGCACCTCGACGTCGTTATCGAGGAACACCAGCAGGCCATCTTCAGGCAGAAGCGGCAGAACCGTCTTGAGCAGGCGATTGCGTCCACCCGGGACGCCGTGGTTCTCATCACTGAGGTCGACGTGGATATGCGGCGCGGCCAGGCCGCCCAGCCAGGTCGGTGT
>WBZV01000365.1_pt1 | contig 28422 bp, 29 predicted proteins | sample 5204221 | NCBI WGS metagenome assembly WBZV01 (sample SAMN12344360, study PRJNA552823) | activated sludge metagenome | biome: Activated sludge suspended growth; feature: Nitrification reactor; material: Wastewater; isolation source: activated sludge from nitrification reactor of wastewater...
CCCGCACACGCTGACATGCTTGCCGGCCTCGCCGGCCTGGCGGATGGTGCCGGCGACGAGCGCCAGCACCGCCGGGTGCCAGGGATCGTAGAGGTGCGCGACCGACTCGTCGGCACGATCGATCGCCAGCGTGTACTGGATCAGGTCGTTGGTGCCGATGGAGACGAAGTCGAAGTAGCGCAGGAACACCGGCAGCATCAGCGCTGCCGCGGGCACCTCGATCATCGCCCCCACGTCGACGTCGACATACGGTCGGCCGGCGTCGGTCAGTTGCTGCTTGGCACGCGCCAGCGCGTCGAGCGTCAGCTTCACCTCGCTGAGGTGGGCGACCATCGGGATCAGCAGCCGCACCTTGCCGTAGGCGCTGGCCCGCAGGATGGCTCGCAGTTGCTGGCGGAACATGCCCGGCTCCGACAGGCTCCAGCGGATCGCCCGCAGGCCCAGCGCCGGGTTCAGTGCGTGCTCGTGGCGGAGCTCGTTCACGGACATGCGATCCAGCGGCTTGTCCGCGCCGATGTCGACCGTGCGGATCGTCACCGGCAAGCCGTTCATCGCCTCCACCGCGGCCCGGTAGGCCTCGAACTGCTCGTCTTCGCCGGGCAGTTCGCCGCCGCGGTTCATGAAGAGGAACTCGCTGCGGAACAGGCCCACGCCGACTGCCCCGGCCTCCAGCGCGGCCGACGCATCCTCGGGCAGCTCGATGTTCGCCAGCAGTTCGATGCGCTCGCCGTCCAGCGTCACGGCCGGTGTGTGCCGCAGGCGCGAGAGCCGTTCGCGCTCGAGCTCAGCCTGGCGCTGCCGGAAACGGTATTCCTCCAGGACGATCGGCGACGGGTTGACGATCACCAGCCCGTTGTCGCCGTCGACGATGACCCAGTCGTCCTGGCGGATGATGCGGCTCGCCTCGCGCGCGCCGACCACGGCCGGGATGTCCATGCTGCGCGCCACGATCGCGGTGTGCGAGGTGCGGCCACCGACGTCGGTGACGAAACCGGTGAATACGCCGCCCTTGAAGTGCAGCATGTCCGCCGGCGCGATGTCGTTGGCCACGAGCACGAGCGGATCCTCGCCGGCGAAGTCGCGCGCGCGCACCGCGGGCGCCGCGGCGAACGAGGCCTCGGGCCCGTGCGCCAGCGCGCGCAGCATGCGCTCGACGACCTGCTCGAGATCGGCCTTGCGCTCGCGCAGGTACTCGTCCTCCATCTCGTCGAACTGACGCGCCAGCACCTCGAGCTGGGCCGACAGCGCCCACTCGGCGTTGTAGTGCCGCTCGACGATCCATTGTTTGGTCGCGCCGGTCAGCGCGTCGTCGTGCAGCAGCATCAGGTGCACGTCCAGCAGCGCGGAGAGTTCGGCCGGCGCCTCGGCGGGCAGGTCGCGCTTGAGCAGGCTCAGCTCGCCGGCGACGGCGTCGCGCGCCAGGCGCAGCCGCGCGATCTCTGACTCCACCCGGCTCTCGTCGATGAAGTAGTGCGCGACGTCGACGCGCGACGACGCCACCAGCACGGCGCGCCCGATGGCCACGCCGCGCGAGACAGGCAGACCGATGACCTGAAAGCTCATGGCGCCATGCTAGCCCTTCGGGCCGGCGGCGCCATCCGTAGTTCTTGTAGGCGTGCGCCGGCTACTCGCCTTCGCCGAACTTGTCGTTGATCAACGACGTGAGCGCGTCCATCGCCGCCTGCTCGTCCGCCCCGGAGGTCTCGATCTCCACCTCGCTGCCCAGGCCGGCCGCCAGCATCATCACGCCCATGATGCTCTTGGCGTTCACGCGCCGGCTGTTGCGACTCATGAAGACATCGCTCTTGAAGCTGCCGGCCAATTTGGTGAGCTTGGCGGATGCCCGGGCATGCAGCCCCAGCCTATTGCTGATGGTGACGGTGGTCTTGATCATTTCCGCCCGGTTTGTAGGTCTGGTTCTGCGGCCGCGAGGTGGCCACCTGCATCACGCCCTGGGTGGCGCCGGCCAGGGCGCGCGCCACCAGCGCGTCGATCGGTTCGTCGGCGTAGCACAGCGAACGCCACAGCATCGGCACGTTGACACCCGCCACCACCTTGACCTGCACGCCATCGGCCAGCCGCTGCGCCACATTGCAGGGCGTGGCGCCGAAGACGTCGGTGAAGATCAGGGCCTCGGGGCCGCGCACGCGCTCCAGCAGTTCGCGGGCCTGGTTCTCGATCTGCTCGGGCGACATGTCGGGCGCCACGTCGAGCACCTCCAGGCGCGCGCCGCAGTCCGGGAAGGCATGGCTCGCGACCGCCTTCAGCGATGACGCCAGAGGCGCGTGGGCAATGATCAGCAGTCCGGCCATGGAGGGTGGATTATCGGTGGCTGGCGCTACGCCGACCTCGGGCGCGGCTTCGGCCGGCGCCTCGTGCCGCAAAAACCACAGGTAGGCCAGCAGCGCGCACACACCCCACAACGCCATCGCGCCCCGGAACGCCGACACGGTCGACCAGCCGGCAGCCGAGAGCGCGTCGATCGCCAGGCCGAGCCCCCATTGCAGCACGAAGATGCCGGCGAAGATGAGCAGGTTGTAGGCCGACAAGGCGCGGCCGGCCTGCGCCGCGGGCATGGCCTGGCCGACGGCGGGTTGAGTGAGCGACACCACCGAGCAGCTCACGCAGAACAGCGCCCACCACGGCGCGGTTGCTCGTTCGCCCAGCAGCAGAATCGTCCCCAGCATGGCGAGGCTGAGCGGCACGCCCCAGCGCACCAGCCGCGCGACGGGCCAGCCGGAGCGGTACAGGCGCGGCACTGCGAAGCCCCAGGCGAGAAAGGCCAGCAGCATCGACACGTTGATGGCGAACAGCCCGGCGGCGGCGCGCTCGGGCGCCCAGCCGCAGACCCGCACCAGCCAGGGGCCGGCCCACAGGGTCTGCACGGCGAGCATGCCGCCATAGTGGAAGACGGCCAGCGGCGCGAAGCGCCGGAATACGCCGTGCCGCCAGATCGCCGCGTAGCCGCCGCGTTCGCTCTGCGCGCCGAGCGCCGGCGGCGGATCCGCCGGCACCATCAGCCGGATTGCGAGCATCGACAGGGCCAGCAGCGCAGCGATCGCCCAGAACAGACCACGCCAGCCGAGCACCGGCAGCAGCCATTGCACCGGCAGCGTCGACGCCACCATGCCCAGCGAGCCGCTGACCAGCATCCACGAGTTGGCGCGCAGCTGCACCACCGGGTCGAAGCTGCGCCGGTAGGCCGTCAAGGGTGCCATCAGGCAGGCACTCAGGCCCACGCCGATCAGTGCGCGGGCCAGCGTGAGCGTCGCGAAGTGCCGCGCCGAGGCGAAAGCGCAGCAGCCGATCACGGCGAGCGTCATCAGCACGAGGATGACGCGGCGCGGCCCGTGGCGGTCGAGCGCGCGGCCGAGCGGCAGCTGCGTGAGCGCAAAGCCGAGGAAGTAGGCACCGGCGAGCAGGCCCAGATCGCCGGACGACAGCCCGAGCTCGGCACTGAAGGCCGGTGCCAGCGTCGCAGTGACGGCGCGCACCAACGCCGAGAAGAAGTACGCGAACGCGAAGCTGAGGAAGACCGGGACCGGCGAGCTCATGCGGGCAAGCGCAGGCCGCCGAGGAAGGTGTCGGCCGCCTCGGCGCTCACGCGGCGTCCGAGCACCATCGCCTGGTAGATGCGCAGGCCCTTGGCGAAGAAAACGGCCTGCTCCTGCACCGTCGCGCCGTCGGGCTGGCGGCCCTCGAGGCGCAGGCGCATGGCCTTGGGGTTGGGCGTCATGCCCGGCACCACCGCAGGCTGCGCGTCAGCGCTCTGCGCGCCGAGGTTGCCGGCCGCCAGCGCTTGCAGTTCGGACAATGCAGCGCTCACCTGGCCCGGCTCGGCCACATCGAAGAAGGCGAGCGCGAATTTCGCGTCGCCCGCATCGCACACCAGCATCTCCATCCGCACCGCCTGCACTTCGAGCTTCACCGCGCGCGAATGCCGATCCGGCTTGCAGGGGAAGCTCGCCAGCACGCCGCTGCCTTCGGGCTGGAATTCGCGCCAGTCCAGCGCCGGCGAGCAGCCGATCAACGCCAGCGCCGCGCCGGCCAGGAGCAAGGGGGCGAATCGGGGCATCGTTGGATTATCCCGGGCGGCACGCGGCCACAATGGCCGCATGACCGACACCGCCTCAAGCCCCCTGCCGCTGGCCGGCGTGCGCGTGCTCGACCTCTCGCGCGTGCTCGCCGGCCCCTGGTGCACGCAGACGCTCGCCGACCTGGGTGCCGACGTGATCAAGGTCGAACGCCCGCTGCGCGACGGCGTCGGCGGCGACGACACGCGCGGCTGGGGCCCGCCCTTCCTGCACGACCGCGAGGGCCGCGACACGGCCGAGGCGGCCTACTACCTCGGCACCAACCGCAACAAGCGCTCGGTCACGGTGGACATCGCCCGCCCAGAAGGCCAGGCGCTGATCCGCCGCCTCGCCGCGCGCAGCGACGTATTCGTCGAGAACTTCAAGGTCGGCGACATGGCGCGCTATGGCCTGGACAGCGCCAGCCTGCTCGCGCTCAACCCGCGCCTCGTCTACTGCTCGATCACCGGCTTCGGCCAGACCGGGCCCTACCGTGACCGCGCCGGCTACGACTACGCGGTGCAGGGCATGGGCGGCCTGATGAGCGTGACCGGGCCCTCGCGCCGGGAGATCGCCGACGACGCGCCAGGCGGCGGGCCGCAGAAGGTCGGCGTGGCGGTGGCCGATCTCTTCACCGGCATGTACGCCAGCACGGCCATCCTGGCCGCACTGCGCCACCGCGACCTCACCGGCCAAGGCCAGGCGATCGACATGGCCCTGCTCGACACCCAGGTGGCGATGCTCGCCAACCTCGGCGCCAACTACCTCGTCACCGGCGTCGCGCCGCAGCGCGCCGGCAACGCGCACCAGAACATCGTGCCCTACCAGGTGTTCGAGGTGGCCGACGGGCACATGATCCTCGCCGTCGGCAACGACGGCCAGTTCGCCAAGTTCTGCGAGGTCGCCGGCCGCGCGGAGCTGGCCCTCGACGCGCGCTTCGCCCGCAACGCCGACCGGGTGCGCCACCGCGCGGTGCTCGTGCCGCTGCTCGCCGAGCTGATGCGCACGCGGACCAAGGCGGACTGGCTGGCCGCACTGGAGGCCGCCAAGGTGCCCTGCGGCCCGATCAACGACCTGACCGAAGTGTTTGCCGACCCGCAGGTGCGCGCGCGCGGCATGACGGTCGATCTGCCGCACCCGCTGGCCGATCACGTGCGCCTGGTCGCCAGCCCGATGAAGTTCTCGGCCACGCCGGTGCAGTACCGGCGGCCGCCGCCGCTGCTCGGCGAGCACACCGACGAGGTGCTGCACGAAGCCGGGCTGGCCGGCGAGGAGATCGAGGCGCTGCGCACGGCCGGCGTGCTGTGAACCTGCCGTGACATTTGCACACCCCGGAAGCGCGGGAAATCGCGCCGCGCCCTCTAGCAGCGGCGCGGCCGCGGCCTCAGACTCGCGGCTACGCTCATGGACATGTCCGACATCGATCGCCCCGCCTCCGCGGGCTCCGCACGCTCCCACCCCGCGCCGGCCGCCGACGACGGCGAAACCGCGCAGCGCTGGCATCGCCTCGTCGCCGAGATCGGCGCCGCCACCGCCACGCCGCTGACCTCGGCGCTGGAGCGCATCCACACCCTCATCACCAGCGGCAAGATCGATCGCGCCGGCCTGCGCGCGCTGCGCGACGAGGTCGAGAGCGCGCGCCAGGCCGGCATGACCGGCCAGCAGATCGCGCGCTTCGCCTCCGGCCGCCTGCGCCAGTCGCACGAGCGGCTGCAGCTGGCCGACACGCTCGAGAGCATGCTGGCGCACCGCCACCGCGAGACGCAATCGCGCGGCATCGTGCTCAAGCCGGCGCTGAAGGCCGCCGAGGTGATCGTCGACGCCTCGCTGCTGTTCAGCCTGCTCAACACCGTGCTCGACTGGGCGCTGGCGCACGCGCAGTCGAATATCGAATTCGCGATCGACATCAAATCCTGGCCGCAGAACGCCCGGCTCACCTGCCGCTTCGCGCACCGCCCCGCCGACCAGGCGGGCGAGAACGAGCGGGCGCCCGAGCCCGCCGCGCTGGAGTCGCTGACCTGGCGGCTGCTCGAGCAGACCGCCTGGACCATGGGCCTGCCGCTGGACCGGCGCGACGACGCGCTGCACACCGTGTTGACGATCGAGTTCCCGCGCACCGCCGCCGACGAGATCGAAGGCGTGACCGCGATGGAAATCGACGAGGGCTTCGCCCCGTCCACCAACTCCAAGCCGCTGGCCGGCAGCCACGTGCTGGTGGTGTCGTCGCGCCGCGACCTGCGCGTGCAGATCCGCGACGCGCTGCGCAGCATGGGCCTGATCATCGACTTCGTCGGCTCGATCGACGAGGCCTCCGAGTTCTGCCGCGACGGGCTGCCTCACGCGATGATCATCGAATCGATCCAGCGCGGCGAGAAATTCGCCCAGTTGCGCGAGGAGATCGGCAACGAGGTGCCCGACTTCGTCTTCATCGAGATCATCGAGGAAGGCAACACCTTCGAGATGTCGGGCTTCAGCGGCTCGAACGTCGCGCGCGTCGGGCGCGACGTGATCGAGAGCTCGCTGCCCTCGGCGCTGATGTTCGAGCTCTCCAAGGGCCTCTGAGCGCGGCCCTCGCGGCTCGCTTCACTTCAGCGAGCCGAACACCTTCTTCAGGATCGCGCTGCCGGCGGCCGCCGGGTTCTGGCGGATCTTGCGCTCCTCCTCGCCGATCATCAGGAACAGGCCGTCCAGCGCCTTGCCGGTGACGTACTGCTGGATATTGGCGTCTTCCTTCTTGACGAGGCCCAGGCCCATCGCCTTGCCGGCCACGGCGTTGTACTTGCTGGCCAGCGACACCTTCTCGGTCGCCTTGGTCACGATGGGCAGGAACTTCTCGGAGAGCGGCGTGCGCGTCTTGCCGGCGAAGAACTGCGTCACCGAATCGTCGCCGCCACCGATGACCTTGCGCGCGTCCTCCACGCTCATCGATTTGACGGCGTTGATCAGCAACGGCTTGGCCTCCGGCACGGCCGCTTCCGCGGCGCGGTTCATCGCCGTGACCAGCTCGTCGACGCGCTTGCCCTGGCCGGTCTTGCGCAGCAGCTTGGCCGCGTCCTCGAGGAAGCCGGGCAGCGGGATGCGCACCTTGGGGTTGCCGAGAAAGCCGTCGGCGCGGCCGAGCAGGCCGACCGCCGACGTGGCGCCCTTCTCCAGCGCGGCGCGCACGCCCGAGGCCGCATCCGTTTCGCTCAGGTCGAGCGCCCAGGCCCAGGGCGCGGCGAGCGCCAGCCCCGGAACGATCACCAGGCCCTTGTTCCATTGCCTGCGCTGCATCATGAGCCGATCTCCCCTCAGAAGTGATTCGGGCATTCTTGCCCCAAGCGCCGGCTAGCGCCAGAAATACCAGACGAACCAGATCAGCAGCGCGAGCAGCACGGCGCGCACCGGGTTCGTGCCGCTGCCGAACAGGTTGCTCCAATCCCGGTCGCCGTCGAACCGATGGTGGCCGCGCTGCGCGGCGGCCTCGGCTTCCATCTGGGCGGTGAACTCGCGCCGGCGCGGCAGATCGGCATCGAGCGCCTCGAGGCGGCGCTTCACCACCTCGGGCGAAGGCTTGGCGGCATGCGCGCGCAGGGCGGGGCCGAGCGTGGCCACGCGCTCGTGGGCATCCGCGAGACGGCTGATCGCCAGCGTCGCGCCGCATTGTGCGCAGTCCACCGACAGGCCCGGCGGCAGCGCCGCGCCGCAGGCCTCGCACTGCAGCGCCTGCTGGCGCACGGCGTCGCGGTGCACGGCCTGCGGTTCGAGCGCGCCCTCGGGGTCGAGCGCGCGCGCCAGGCGCGCTACGTCGAGCAGGCTGGGCACCGAGCCGCAGTAGCTGCAGGTCTCCTCGTCGCGCGCGATCGCCGCGCCGCAGTTGACGCAGTCGATGCGGCCCTGGGTCTGCAGCAGGCGCGCACGGTCGATGCGCGACATGGCCCGCAGCAGGCCCTTCTCCTGCAGGAACTGCGCGAAGGTCTGGTAGGCGCCGTGGCCGGCGCGGCACTCGAGGTGCAGCGAGGTGCCCCAGCGCGAGCGGTTGTGCACCGTCTTGAGCGCGGCGCCGCAGCGCGCGCAGCCGGCCTTCGCCTCGAGCGCGCGGTGCGGCAGGCGCTGCGTGTGCGCCATCGCGCCGATCAGGTCGAGCAGCGCGGGGCCGGAAAGGCGCGCCGTCTCGGTCAGGTCGAACCAGACGAGGTGGCAGTGGCTGCACAGGTCGACCTCGACCGTGCGGCCGTAGTGGCCCGGCAGCATGAGCCGCTGCATGGGCTCATGGCAGTTGCCGCAGGCGACGGCCGCTTCGCTGTTCGCCGCGGCAGCCATCGCGCGCCGCGGTTCAGGCCACGCCGGCCTGCGCTGCCTGCTTGTCGGCGTGGTAGCTGGAGCGCACCAGCGCGCCGACCGCGGCGTGGCTGAAGCCCATCTTCGCCGCTTCGGCCTCGAACATCTTGAAGGTGTCGGGGTGCACGTAGCGGCGCACCGGCAGGTGGTGGCCCGAGGGCGCGAGGTACTGGCCGATGGTCAGCATGTCGATGCCGTGCTCGCGCATGTCGCGCATCACCTGCAGGATCTCCTCGTCGGTCTCGCCCAGGCCGACCATCAGGCCGCTCTTGGTGGGCACGCCGGGCGCGAATTCCTTGAAGCGCTTGAGCAGGTTCAGGCTGAAGGCGTAGTCGGAGCCGGGCCGCGCTTCCTTGTAGAGGCGCGGCACGGTCTCGAGGTTGTGGTTCATCACGTCCGGCGGCGCGGACTTGAGGATGTCCAGCGCGCGATCCATGCGACCGCGGAAGTCGGGCGTGAGGATCTCGATGCGCGTGGCCGGCGACAGCTCGCGCACCTGGCGGATGCACTCGACGAAGTGGCCGGCGCCGCCGTCGCGCAGGTCGTCGCGGTCGACGCTGGTGATCACCACGTACTTCAGCTTCAGCGCGGCGATGGTCTTGGCGAGGTTGCCCGGCTCCGCCGCATCGAGCGGATCGGGCCGGCCGTGGCCGACGTCGCAGAACGGGCAGCGCCGCGTGCACTTGTCGCCCATGATCATGAAGGTGGCCGTGCCGTGGCCGAAGCACTCGCCGATGTTCGGGCAGGAGGCTTCCTCGCACACCGTGTGCAGCTTGTGCTCGCGCAGGATCTGCTTGATCTCGTAGAAACGCGTGCTCGGGGAGCCCGCCTTCACGCGAATCCAGTCGGGCTTCTTGAGCGTCTCGGCCGGCACGATCTTGATCGGGATGCGCGCGGTCTTGGCCTGCGACTTCTGCTTGGCGGTGGCGTCGTACGGAGTGTCCATGCGGTTCAGCGCGCGAACTGCGCGGCGAGGTGGTCGCCGAGCATCCGTGCCGCGCTATCCCAATCGGTGGAAACCCCGATTTTAGCGAGGTCGACCGTCGCGAGCCCGGCATACCCACAGGGGTTGATGCCGTCGAAGGGGCTCAGATCCATCGCGACGTTCAGCGCCACGCCGTGGTAGGTGCGGTGCTGCGAGACCTTGACGCCTAGAGCGGCGATCTTGCCCAGGCCGGTGAAGCTGCGCTGCTCGTCCTCGCTCAACCGCGCGTGGCCGAACGGATAGTCCAGCCGCACGTAGATGCCGGGCGCGCCGCGCACGCGGTGGCCGGTGACGCCGTGGCGCTCCAGCGTGCGCAGCACGGCGTTCTCGAGCCGGAATACGTATTCCTTGACGAAGATGCCGAGCCGCCGCAGGTCGATCAGCGGATAGGCCACCACCTGGCCGGGGCCGTGGTAGGTGACCTGCCCGCCGCGGTTGGTCTGCACCACCGGGATGCCGTGCGCGTCGAGCACATGCTCGGCCTTGCCGGCCACGCCTTGGGTGTAGACCGGCGCGTGCTCGCACAGCCAGATCTCGTCGGGCGTGTGCTCGTCGCGCGCCTCGGTGAAGGTGCGCATCGCCTCGACGGTGGCCGCGTAGTCGACGCGGCCGAGGCGCCTGATCAGCGGCGCCGTCGCCACGCTCAGAGCACCACTTTCACCATCGGGTGCGTCGACAGCGTGCGGTACAGCTCGTCGAGCTGCTCGCGGCTGGTGGCGGTGATGGTGATGGTCACGCCCAGGTAGTTGCCGGCCTTGCTCGGGCGCGTCTCGATGCTCGCGGCGTCGAAGCCGGGATCGAACTGCTGCGCCACGCGCACAACCGCCTCGGCGAAACCCTCGACGTTCGCGCCCATCACCTTGATGGGGAACTGCGAGGGGTACTCGATCAGCGATTGCTCGGGCGGGATGTCGCGCATGACCTCGGCGTGATCAGATCGATTGCGAGGCCTTGGCGCGCTGGTAGGCCTCGAACAGCCGCGCATACACTGGCCCCGGCTTGCCGCGCAGCGCGCCGTGGCCGACCGGCTGGCCGTCCAGCGTGGTGACGGGCAGCACCTCCTTGGTGGCCGAGCTGAGCAGCAGTTCGTCGGCCGCCAGCACCTCGCCCTCGGGGATGGGGCGCAGGTTGTAGGCGATGCCCTCTTCCTCGCACAGCTCGCGGAGCAGGTCGTAGCGTATGCCTTCCAGCACATGCTCGCTCTTGGGCGGGCCCAGCACCGCGCCCTCGTGCACCACCCACACGTTGCTCGCCGAGGCCTCGGTGAGGTAGCCGTCGCGGAACATGATGGTCTCGAGCGCACCGTGATCGGCCGACATCTGCCGCGCCAGCACGTTGCCCAGCAGCGAGGTGCTCTTGATGTCGCCGCGCTCCCAGCGGAAATCGCGCGCGGTGACGCAGGCCACGCCGTGGTGGCGCTGCTCGGGCGTCGCCGGCTTCATGGGGCTGGCCATCATGAACACCGTCGGGGCGATGTCGGGCGGCATCACGTGGTCGCGCATCGCCACGCCGCGCGTCACCTGGATGTAGACGAGCTGGTCCTGCGCGCCGGTCTTCTCGGCCAGCGCCGCCACCAGCTTGCGCGAGCGCTCCAGCCATTGCGCCGGCGTGGCCGGGTTGGCGATGCGCAGCTTGGAAAGGCTGCGGCCGAGGCGCGCCAGGTGCTCGTCGAAGCGGAACAGGCGCGCGCCGTAGACCGGCACGACCTCGTAGATGCCGTCGCCGAAGATGAAGCCGCGGTCGAGCACCGACACCTTCGCATCGCGCAGCGGGGTGTACTCGCCGTTGAGGTAGCACAGCGTGTCGGGCAAGGTCTGCATGGTGGCTCCTGTCGAAGCAATCAGCTTACACCGTGGCTCATCATGGTGCCCCCCAGGGCCTGCGGCCCGGCCCCCCAAGGGGGCACGAGCGCCTTCGGAACGGCCGTGCGGCGCTCACTTGATCCACAGGCGGATGGCGTCCCAGGCGCGGCCGAAGATGCCGGCCTCGTCGACCTGCTCCAGCACCACCAGCGGCACCTCGGCCACCGGCGCGCCGGCCGCGGTGGCGACCTTCAGCACGCCCACCTTCTGGCCCTTGGCCAGCGGCGCCACCAGCGGATCGGTGCGCTCGATCTTCGTCACCAGCTTGCCGCCCTCGCCCTTGGGCACGCTGACGAACACGCCGGCCTCGGCGCCGAGCTTGGCCTCGTTGGCCTTGCCCTTCCACACCTGCGGCGTGGCGATCGCCTTGCCCGGCTCGAACAGGCGCACCGCATCCCAGGCCACGTAGCCCCAGTTGAGCAGCTTCTGGCTCTCGGTGGCGCGCGCCTCCATCGAGCCGGTGTTGAGCACCACGCTGAGCAGGCGCCGCTTGCCGTTCGGGAAGTCGCGCTGCGCGCTGGCCACCAGGCAGTAGCCGGCCGCCTCGGTGTAGCCGGTCTTCATGCCGTCGACCGTCGGGTCACGCGAGAGCAGCACGTTGCGGTTGTTCTCGTTGCTCGCCGGCGCGCCCTCGAAGCGGTACTTCTTGGTCGAGTAGATCGGGTAGTACTCGGGGAAGTCGCGGATGATGCGCGAGGCGATCACCGCCATGTCGCGCGCGGTGCTCTGGTGGCCCGGCTCGGTCAGCCCGGTGACGTTCTTGAACGAGGTGTTCTTCAGGCCGAAGGCCTGCGCCTGCCGGTTCATCATCTCGACGAAGGTGGGCAGGCTGCCGGCCACGCCCTCGGCCAGCGCCACCGAGGCGTCGTTGCCGCTGTTGACGATCATGCCGCGCAGCAGGTCGGACACCTTGGGCTTGTCGCGCGGCTCGATGAACATCAGCGAGCCACCGCCCTTGCGCTCCTGCCAGGCGCGCAGCGAGACGGGCAGCACCTGGTCTTCGCTGATCTTCTTGTCGCGCAGCGCGGCGAACACGACGTAGGCCGTCATCAGCTTGGTCAGCGAGGCCGGGTCGGCGGCCGCGTCGGCATTGCGCTCGGCCAGCACCTGGTTGCTGGCCATGTCCAGCAGCAGGTAGCTCTTGGCGGCGATCTCGGGCGGCTGCGGCATCTGCGCGCGCGCGGCCAAGGGAAGGGCGAGGGCCAGCGTGGCGGCCAGCCAGGGAATCAGTCGCTTCATCGGTGTCGTGGGAGAGAAATCAGGGGGCGCTGCGCAGCTGTTGCACCAGCACGTTCTTGAGCAGCCCGAGCTGCCCGTGGAAGAAATGGCCGGTGCCGGGGAAGACGATCACCGGCAAGGCCTGCGGCCGCGCCCACTCGAGCGTGGCCGAGAGCGGCACCACGTCGTCGGCCTCGCCGTGGATCACCACGGTATCGGCCGGCACGGCGGGCATGCGCTGCTTCTGTGTCGACGGGCCCACCAGCGCGAGCCGCTGCGGCTTCGCATCATCGGGCAGGCGCGCCGCGGCCTGTGACGCGACGTAAGCACCGAAGGAGAAGCCGGCCAGCAGCAGCGGCTCGCCGGCGCGGCGCATCGCGTTGACAACCGCCAGCGCATCGTCGATCTCGCCGTGGCCTTCGTCCCACTGCCCCTCGGAGGCGCCGACGCCGCGGAAATTGAAGCGCACGCTGCGCCAGCCCAGTGCGATGGCCGCGCGGGCGAGCGTCTGCGCGACCTTGTTGTCCATCGTGCCGCCATGCTGCGGGTGCGGGTGGCAGATCACCGCCACGCCCTGCTCGGGCGTGGGCGGCAGATCGATCGCACATTCGATCGCCCCGGCCGGGCCGGGCACGAGTTGCCGGACGGTCTGGTGGTTCACCGGCCCACGCTCGGCGGCAGCAGCAGGCGCTCGACCACCTGGCCGTTCTTCAGGTGCTTGTCGACGATCTCGTCGATGTCGGCCTGGTCGACGTAGGTGTACCAGACCGCTTCCGGATAGACCACCGCCACCGGCGCGCCGGCGCAGCGATCGAGGCAGCCGGCCTTGTTGACGCGCACGCCGCCGGGGCCGGCCAGGCCTGCGTCCTTGATGCGCGTCTTGCAGTGGTCGAAGCCTTCCTTCGCGCCGTGCTGCGCGCAGGCGTTCTCGCCGTTCTCGCGCTGGTTGAGGCAGAAGAAGATGTGGCGCTGGTAATAGCTCATGGGCGGATTCTAGGAGGGCCCGATCAACCCTCCTCGCGAGCCGCCACACGCGACAGCAGGTACAGCAGCGCCGCATAGGGCCACAGCCAGCCCACCCATTGCGCCGCGCCGTGGAAGTGGATGAAGCGGCCCTGCTCCCAGGCCTGCAGGCTCTCGGCGAAGTACGGATCGGCCGGCGCATGCGCCACCAGCGCCACCAGCGCCGACAGTGCCACGAGGCCGATGCCGGCGGCCACGCGGCGCGGCACATACGCGAACAGCAGCGCCAGCAGCGTGCCGAGCGCGATGCCGGCCTCGGCATTGGGCGTGCGCCAGGCCAGCGCGTGCGCAGGGCCGAAGTTCATCGCGGTCGACAGCGTGGTGGCCGCCGCACCCATCAGCAGCGCGCCGAGCAGCAGCACGAAGCGCCGCCAGCCTCGCTGAGCCACCACCAGCGCCACCATGCAGGGCGCGAGCAGGCCGAGCGCCACGGTGGCGAGTTCCTGGCCGGCGCTGAGCGGCTCGAGGTTCGGCTCGACGTTCAGCCAGGGCGAGAGATCGTCCAGCACCGCACTGCCGTGCAGCGCCCACAGCAGCCCTTCCTGCAGGCGCGGCAGCACCTGGCCGAGGCCGAATGGCACCGGCGCGGGGAACAGCAGGCCGACCGGCCACAGCAGCAGCAGCGCCAGCCCGCCGGCGCTGCCGACGATGAACCAGCGCTCGCGCAGCGACTGCCAGCGCGCTATGCCGCCGGCCAGGTGCACCAGCCAGCCGAGCGCCGCACCGGCCGCGCTGCCGACGCCGTTGAGCGCCAGGTCGATGTTGGAGGGCACGCGCCGCGGCAGGTAGTTCTGCAGCGACTCCATCGCGAACGAGAGCAGCGTGCCGACCAGCACCGCCACCAGCAGGCCGCGCCCCGGCGCCTGCCCGCGGCGCACGCAGGCGCCGAAGATCAGCAGGCCCAGCGGCATGTAGCCGAGCAGGTTGGCGCCGAGGTCGAAGGCCGTCCAGTAGCGCGGCCAGGGCAGCACGAGAAACTGCCACGGCGAATGGCCGGGCACGCGCCAGTCGCCGAAGGGGTAGAGGCTCGCGTAGACGATCAGCCCGACGTACAGCCAGGCGAGCGGCACCGCGGAGCTGGGCTGGCGGTTCATGCTCGCCGCCCGTCGTGGATCAGAACGGCTTGACCACCACCAGCACGACGATGGCGGCGAACAGCAGCACGGTGACTTCGTTGAAGACGCGGAACCAGCGCTCGCTGCGCCGGTTGGCGAACTGCTCGAACTGGCGCAGCAGGGTGCCGCAGAAGTGGTGGTAGCCGACGGCGCCGACCACCAGCAGCAGCTTCACGTGCATCCAGCCGCTGCCCGGGCCGCGGCCGATGCCGTAGCCCAGCCACAGCCACAGGCCCAGCACCAGCGCCGGAATCATCAGCAGGTAGGCGAAGCGGTACAGGCGGCGCGCCATCAGCAGCAGCCGCTCGCGCTCGGCGTGGCTGTCGGCCGGCACCGAGGCGAGGTTGACGAAGATGCGCGGCAGGTAGAACAGCCCGGCGAACCAGGCCGCGACAAAGACGATGTGGAAGGCTTTGACCCAGAGCATCGGCGGATTATCGCGACACGCCAGCTCGCCCTGCGCACGAGAAAAAGCCCCGGCCGGGGCCGGGGCTCGAAAAGCCTTATCGCTGTCATCACGGTAAGGCTCCTGCTCAGGGAGGAAAAGCAGGGAACGACAGCCTTGCAGCTATCATTCACTTGTAACTGTAGCAGAGGAATCTGGGACTTGCGAACAGTTGTGCATAGGTCCCGGACAGCAAACCAGACCATGCAGACGCCGCCGCCCTACCCCGCCAGCCGCCCGCGCCGCCTGCGCCGCGATGCCTTCACGCGCGACCTGGTGCGCGAGCATCGCCTGCATGCCAGCGACCTGATCCTGCCGGTCTTCGTGCTCGCCGGGCAGAACCAGGTGCAGGACGTGGGCTCGATGCCCGGCGTGCAGCGCCTCAGCCTGGATCGCCTGCTGCCGGTGGCCGAAGACTGCGTGAAGCTCGGCATCCCGGTGATGGCGTTGTTCCCGGTGATCGACCAGAAGCTCAAGTTCGACGACGGTCGCGAGGCGCTCAACCCCGAGGGCCTGGTGCCCAGCGTCGTGCGCGAGCTGAAGAAGCGCTTCCCCGAACTCGGCGTGATGACCGACGTCGCGCTCGACCCCTTCACCTCGCACGGCCAGGACGGCCTGCTCGACGACAGCGGCTACATCCTCAACGACGAGACGGTGGCCGTGCTCACGCAGCAGGCGCTGGTGCAGGCCGAGGCCGGCGTGGACATCGTCGCGCCCAGCGACATGATGGACGGACGCATCGGTGCCATCCGCTCCGCGCTCGAAGCCAAGGGCCGCATCCACACGAGGATCATGGCCTACAGCGCCAAGTATGCGAGCGCCTTCTACGGCCCCTTCCGCGACGCCGTGGGCTCGGCGGCCAACCTCGGCAAGAGCAACAAGAAGGTCTACCAGATGGACCCGGGCAACAGCGACGAGGCGCTGCGCGAAGTGGCGCTGGACATCGCCGAGGGCGCCGACATGGTGATGGTCAAGCCCGGCATGCCCTACCTCGACATCGTGCGCCGCGTGAAGGACGAATTCCACCTGCCCACCTTCGCCTACCAGGTGAGCGGCGAGTACGCCATGCTCAAGGCCGCCGCCCAGAACGGCTGGCTGGATCACGACGCGGTGATGATGGAAGCGCTGCTGGCCTTCAAGCGTGCCGGCGCCGACGGCGTGCTCACCTACTTCGCGCGCGACGCCGCGCGGCTGCTGAAAGCCGCCTGAGGCGCGCTGCGGACCGGCAGACCGCATGCGCGTCTTCCACGTCAGCGGCGAGCAGTTCGTCGAGCTCGACGCGCTGCCCGAGGCGCTGCCGGCGGCCGGCTACCTCTGGATCGGCGCGGCGCGCCGCGAGTTCGAGCTCAAGGTGGCGACGCTGCAGGCCCGGCTGGCGCAGTGGACCGGCAGCACCCTGGTCGACCTGCACGTCTCCGACCTGCTGAACAACCAGCTGCCTTCGCACTTCGACGCCACCTCGGGCTACGACCTGCTGGTATTCCGCCGCCTCGCCGCCGGCGCGGGCACGGCCGGCAGCTTCCTCGACGAGGAGCACGGCACGCCCGCCTCGGCGCGCAGCGCCATCGACGCCATCGACACCAGCCCGGTGGGCTTCGCGCTGTTCGACCGCGTGCTGCTCACTGTGCACCCCACCGACTGCCAGGTGCGCGACTACTTCGCGTCGCGCATGGCGCAGCAGGCGCAGCCCGGCGATGCGCGCGGCGGCTCGCGCCTGCCCAGCGGCACGGCCGACCTGATGCTGCGCATGGTCAACCACATGGTCGACAGCTACCTCGAGCTGCGCCGCCTGCTGACGCGCCAGTTCGCCCACCTGCAGCACGAGCTGTTCCGCCCCGGCGGCGGCTTCCGCAACTGGCAGCTGCTGCTGGAGTCGCGCAACGCGCTGCACCTGCTCGAGGACACCTGCGAAGACCAGCGCAGCGCGCTGGTCGAGTGGATCGATTCGCTCGAGGAGTGGCCGGACGAGACCGAAGCGACGGCGCGCCGCGAGCGCGAACTGCTGCGCCTGCGCTCGCGCGACGTCATCGAGCACATCGAGCGCGTGCTGACGCACGTGCGCCGGCTCGAATCCTCGGCCGAGACGGCGGTGCAGATGCACTTCGCCGCGCAGAGCCACCGCACCAACAACATCATGCGCACGCTGACCGTGCTGACGGCGATCTTCCTGCCGCTCAACCTGGTCACCGGCTTCTTCGGCATGAACTTCGAAGGCCTGCCGCTGATCCACAGCCCGACCGGCTTCTGGATCGTCTTCTTCGTGATGCTGGCGCTGGGCATCGGCCTGAGCGTCTTCTTCTGGCGCAAGAACTACCTGGGCAGCCGGCATTGAGCGGAGCGCATTTCAACGCCCGCCAGCTCGCGCTGCTGGCCGGGCTGACGCTGGTGTGGGGCCTGAACTGGCCGATCATGAAATTCGGCGTGACGCAGTTTCCGCCGCTGAGCTTCCGCGCCCTCTCGATGTGGATCGGCCTGCCGGTGCTGTGGCTGGCGGTGCGCGGGCTCGGCCAGCCGCTGCGCATCGCGCGGCGCGACTGGCCGGAGCTCGGCAAGCTCACGATCACCAACATGGTCGTCTGGCACGTGCTGGCGATCCTGTCGGTGCAGGCGCTCTCGTCGGGCCGCGCCGCCATCCTCGGCTACACCATGCCGGTGTTCTCGGCGCTGTGGGGCATGGCGCTGTTCGGCCAGCGCCTCGCGGCGCGCCAGCTGGCCGGCGTGGCCGCGGCGGCGATCGGCGTCGCGCTGCTGCTGTGGCACGAGCTCGGCCGCATGTCCGGCAAGCCCTGGGCCGCCGGCGGCATGCTGCTGTCGGCGGCCGTCTGGGCGCTGGGCACGCAGCAGCTGCGCCGCGCGCGCATGGAGGCGCCGACGCTGGCCATCGTGTTCTGGATGACGACGCTCACCACGCTCGTGATGACCGTGCTCGCCGCCGCGCTGGAGCACGAGCGCTGGCACGCGCCGGCGCCGGGCGTGTGGGCGGCAATCGTCTTCAACGCCGTGCTCATCTTCGGCTTCGCGCAGCCGGTGTGGCTTTACCTGGCGCGCGCGCTGCCGCCGGTGGCGTCGACGCTGTCGGTGATGCTGATCCCGGTGCTGGGCACGCTGTCGGGCGCCTGGTGGCTGAACGAGCAGCTGCACTGGCAGGACTTCGCCGCCATCGTGCTGATGCTGGCGGCGATCGCCTCGGTGCTGCTGCCGTCGCGCGCGGCGCGCGCGGCTCAGGCTTCTTCGTAGGGATCGGCGAAGCCGAGCGCCGCGAGGATCGCCGTCTCGCGCGCCTCCATCCGCTTGGCGTCGCGCGCACGCTCGTGATCCCAACCCTGCGCATGCAGCGTGCCGTGCACCAGCAGGTGCGCGTAGTGCGCCACGATCGTCTTGCCCTGCTCGGCCGCCTCGCGCTCGACCACCGGCGCGCACAGCACCAGGTCGGCGTGCACCAGCGGCTCCTTCGCATAGTCGAAGGTCAGCACGTTGGTCGCGTAGTCCTTGCCGCGGAAGTCGCGGTTCAGCGCGCGGCCTTCCTCGGCGTCGACGATGCGCACCGCCAGCTCGGCATCCGACTCCAGCGCGGCGCGGATCCAGCGCGCCACCTTTTGGCGCGGCAGCTGCGCGCGGTGGCTCGCGTCGGCGAACTGCAGCGAGAGCGTGAGCTCGGGGCGCGGGCTCGCCATGCGCTCAGCGTTCGTCCGCGCGCGCATCGTCGTAGGCCTCGACGATGCGCGCCACCAGCGGATGCCGCACCACGTCGGCGGCGGTGAAGCGCGTCGTCGCGATGCCGCGCACGCGGCGCAGCACGCGCTCGGCGTCGATCAGGCCGCTGAGTGTGCCCTTGGGCAGGTCGATCTGGCTGACGTCGCCGGTCACCACCGCCTTGGCGCCGAAGCCGATGCGCGTGAGGAACATCTTCATCTGCTCGGGCGTGGTGTTCTGCGCCTCGTCGAGGATGACGAAGGCGTGGTTGAGCGTGCGCCCGCGCATGAAGGCCAGCGGCGCGATCTCCAGCGCGCCCTTCTCGAAGGCCTTGGTGACGCGGTCGAAGCCCATCAGGTCATACAGCGCGTCATACAGCGGGCGCAGGTAGGGGTCGACCTTCTGCGCCAGGTCGCCGGGCAGGAAGCCGAGCCGCTCGCCGGCCTCGACCGCCGGGCGCGTGAGGATGATGCGCTGCACCTGGCTGCGCTCGAGCGCATCGACCGCGCAGGCCACCGCGAGAAAGGTCTTGCCGGTGCCGGCCGGGCCGATGCCGAAGGTGATGTCGTGGCCGAGGATGTTGCGCAGGTAGGTGACCTGGTTGGGCGTGCGGCCCGACAGGTCGCTGCGCCGCGTGTGCAGCACGATCTCGCCGTCCTCGGCGGGCAGCGCGTCGGCGGGCGTCGCGGCGCGCAGCGGCGGTGCCTTCAGGTCGGCCATCGCCTCGACGATGGCCAGCTGCACCTGCTCGGCCGGCAGCGCGCGCCGCGCACGGTCGTAGAGCGACTGCAGCAGCGCCACCGCACGCTCGGCCTGGCGCTTGCCGCCTTCGACGCGGAAGGATTCGTTGCGCCGCGTGATACTCACGTCCAGCGCCGACTCGATGCTGCGCAGGTGCTCGTCGAGGCTGCCGCACAGGTGCGCCAGGCGGGCGTTGTCGGGCGGAATGAAGGCGTGGCGGAGGATCACGGCGCGCGGGTCTGCAGCAAAGCCGGCATTGTGGCGCCAAGCCGCGCGTTAGCGTGGCATCCGACCGCCACGCGGCCGCCGCGCGCGCACGCCCATCCTGCACAATCGCCGGCCATGCCCCGCGCTGCCCTGTTCCGCACCGTCTTGCGCCTCGTGCTGGCCGCGCTGCTGGCCTGGGGCGCCGCGGCATCGGCGCAGCCGCCGGACATGCAGGTGATCGCGCAGGCGCTGGCGGTGGCGAGCAACGCCGAGCGCTTCCCCGAGGGCGATCCGTCGGCGGCGACGGTGTCGCTGCCCGACGAGTGGGCCGAGAGCAACCCGCGCCAGGACGACGGCGTGTGGTACCGCGTGCAGTTCGACCCCGGCCGCGCGCTCGACCGCAACGATCTGCTCGGCCTGTATGTGCACCGCGCCTGCAGCGCGCTGGACGTCTACCTCAACGGCCGCCGCATCCACAGCGGCGGGCGCCCCGGCGACCCGATGGCGCGCGACTGCCACTACCCGCAGCTGGTGGCCATGCCCGGCGGCCTGGTGCTCTCGCAGGGCAACGTGCTGGACCTGCACGTGCGCGGCCACGCGCTGGCGAGCGTCGCCTCGCGCGACCGCGCCGGCGGCCTGTCGGAACTGCGCATCGGCGCCTACGACGCGCTGGCCGGGCGTTATGCCGATGCGCAGTTCTGGAACGTCACCATCGTCAAGATCGTCAACCTCGCGCTGGCGACGCTGGGCGTGGTGATGGTGCTGCTGGCCTGGGTCAACCGGCGCGACGCGCCGCTGGGCTACTACGGGCTGATGGCCTTCGGCCTGGCGCTGCTGTCGGCGCGCCACTGGTGGCGCGCGGTGCCGCTGGACAACGCCACCGTCGAGTTTCTCGTCTGCCTCGCCTTCACGCCGGTGCTGGCGCTGGGCGTGCAGTTCCTGCTCAGCTACGCCGGCGTGCGCTCGCGCATGATCGAGACGGCGCTGCTGGCGCAGTGCGTGGTGATGCCGGTGAGCCTGCTGGTTGCCGGCCCGTCGCGGCTATTCGCCACCACCAGCGCCTGGTACCTGGTGCTGGCGCTGGAGACCTTCGGCGCCATGCTGCTGCACCTGCGCATCAGCTGGCGCGACCGCCGCCGCGATTTCGTGCCGATGGCCATCACGCTGGCGGCCACCTCGGCGGTGATGCTGCACGAGCTGGCGGTGCAGCGCGGCTGGCTGCCGCTGCCCGAGGCGCCGCGCCTGCAGGTGTGGCTGCCGCTGATCCTGCTCGCCTTCGGCGTGCGCCTGCTGCTGCAGCGCGCCGCCGCCCCCGCGGCGGTGCCCGACATGCGCTACCTGATCGACGCGCGCGTGCGCGAGGTCAGCGCCGAGCTCGAGCGCACGCATGCCGAACAGGCCGAGGCGCGCATCGAGGAAGTGACGCAGAAGGAGCGCAAGCGCATCGCCGCCGATCTGCACGACGACCTCGGCGCCAAGCTGCTGACCATCGTGCACACCAGCGAGAGCGAGCGCATCTCCACGCTGGCGCGCGAGGCGCTCGAGGAGATGCGCCTGTCGGTGCGCGGCCTGACCGGCAAGCCGGTGCGCCTGACCGACGCGCTGGCCGACTGGCGCGCCGAGACGGTGATGCGGCTCGGCCAGGCCAACGTCGAGATCGACTGGAAGAGCCCGACCGAGGACAGCGACCAGGTGCTGGCCGCGCGCGTCTACGTACAGACCACGCGCATCCTGCGCGAGTCGGTCAACAACATCATCAAGCACAGCGGCGCCTCGCACGTGAAGGTGCGCTGCGCGATCCACCACGGCAACTTCGGCATCAACATCCAGGACAACGGCAAGGGCATCCCGATGGAGCTCGACGGCAAGCTCGACCGCGGCCACGGCATGACCAGCATGAAGCAGCGCGCCAAGCAGATGCAGGGCCAGTGCCTGGTCGAGTCCGGCCCCGGCTATGGCACCGTGATAAGGCTCACGTTGCCCCTCGGCCCGGAAGCCCCGGCGGCCGCCTCGCGCTGATACGATCATCGCCGCGGAGCCTGCGCGCTCCGAGTGAGGACTCACCATGAAGAACATCCTGCTGCTCGAGGACCTGCCCGAGATCCGCGCCTGGCTGAAGGTGCTGATCAACCAGGTGTTCCCGGACGCCCAGATCTCCGAATCGGCGCGCGTGCACGACGCGCTCGGCCTGGTCAGCGCGCTGAAGTTCGATCTCGCGCTGGTCGACCTCGGCCTGCCCGACGGCTCGGGCGTGGACGTGGTGGCGTCGCTGCGCGAACACCAGCCCGAGTGCCAGTCGGTGGTGGTGACCATCCACGACGACGACGAACACCTCTTCCCGGCGCTGCAGGCCGGCGCCTTCGGCTATGTGCTCAAGGAGCAGGCGCGCGAGCTGATCGCCGAGCAGCTGAGCCGCATGAGCCAGGGCGAGCCGCCGCTGTCGCCGTCGATCGCGCGCCGCGTCATCGCGTACTTCGCCGCGCAGGCCAAGCCGAAGAAGGACATGATCCCGCACGTGCAGCTCACCGACCGCGAGAACGAGGTGCTGCTGCGCGTGGCCAAGGGCTTCACGCTGCCGGAGATCGGCGTGCAGCTCAACCTCTCGCGCCACACCATCGCCGACTACGTCAAGCAGATCTACCGCAAGCTCAACGTGAGCTCGCGCGCAGAAGCGGCGCTGGAAGCGCAGCGCCTCGGCCTGTTCGGGCGCGGCCGTTGATCGGCAGGCTCAGCGGAACCCTGGCGGAGAAGAATCCGCCGCAGCTGCTCGTCGACGTCAACGGCGTCGGCTACGAAGTCGACGTGCCGATGAGCACGTTCTACAACCTGCCGGCGTTGGGCGAGCGCGTCGTGCTGCTGACGCACTTCGTGGTGCGCGAGGATGCGCAGGTGCTCTACGGCTTCCTCAGCCACGAGGAGCGCAGCACCTTCCGCCAGCTGGTGAAGATCTCCGGCGTCGGGCCGCGCACGGCGCTCGCCATCCTCTCCGGCCTGAGCGTTTCCGAACTCGCGCAGGCGGTGAGCCTGCAGGAGAGCGGCCGCCTCGTGAAGGTGCCGGGCATCGGCAAGAAGACCGCCGAGCGCCTGCTGCTCGAGCTCAAAGGCAAGCTCGGCGACGCCATCGCCGCGCCGGCCGCCGTGCAGGGCGACGCGCACGGCGACATCCTGCAGGCGCTGGTGGCGCTGGGCTACAGCGACCGCGAAGCGGCCGCGGCGCTGAAGGCGCTGCCGGCCGAGGTCGGCGTCAGCGAAGGCATCAAGCTCGCGCTCAAGGCCCTCGCGCGCTGAATCGCGCCCCCCAGTCGCTGCGCTCCTGCCCCCAAGGGGCGCTGTCCGGCTTGGGGCGGCCCGGCGCCGGACAGGCTCGTCAGTGCTTGGCGTGCTCGTGCTGCGCCGCGGGCGCGGCAGCCGCGGCCTTGACCGGCAGCTTGAGCTCGACGCTCTCGCGCTTGCCGTCCTTGCCCTCGACGGTGAGCGTCAGCGGCACGGTCTCGCCGGCCTTCAGCGCCTGCTTCAGGTCCATCAGCATCACGTGGTAGCCGCCGGGCTTGAGCTCGACGGCCTTGCCGGCGGGCAGCTCCAGCGAAGACACCGCGCGCATCTTCATCACGTTGCCCTCCATCGCCATCTCGTGCACCTCGGTGACGCCGGCCACCGGCGACTGCGCGCCGACCAGCTTGCCGCCCTGCGGCGAGGTGATCTGCATGAAGGCGCCGGTGGCCTTCTGCGGCTCGACGGTGCTGCGCACCCAGCCGTCCTTGACGCTGGTCTGTGCTGATACGGCGGCGGCGGCGAGCGCCAGGGCGGCCAGGACGGTGAACTGAACGGTCTTCATCGCGGTTTCTCCAGGGGTTGGAACGGAACGGGAATCAGTGTCGGGCCGCGGCCCAGGCATCGAGCTCGGCGCTCGACGGCGCGCCGGTCACCCAGCGCACGCTCTGGCCGGGCACCAGCAGTCCGACGTAGGGCGTGGCGCCGCGCCAGGCGGGGTTGACGGCATGGCGCAGCGCCGCGGCCTGGCCATCGAAGGCGAACAGGCGCTCGGCAACGCGGTAGTGCGCCTGGCGCAGCAGGTGGGCATCGTCTTCGCCGGGCGCCATGTCGGTGACCACGGCCATCAGCGTGGCATCGATGCGGCGGCGGCGCAGTTCGGCGGAAAGCTGCTGCATCACCGCCGGGCAGTTGCCGCAGCTGGTGGACGAGAACACCACCAGCGCCGGCTTCGTCAGCGACGCCTGCAGCGCCGGCCAGGTGCCGGCGCCGAACGGCTCGATGCCGCGCGGGGCCGCCGCGGCCTGCCAGCCGGCGGCCAGCGCCAGCAGCGCCGCTGCAGCGGCCAGCTTAGGGAAGGAGAGCGTGGACATGGATGCCTTTCGTCGTGTGCCACAGCGCGAACAGGCGCTCGCCGTGCCGGACGAGACGCGGGTGGTCGTTGTCGTCGCTGCTGCTGTCGAGTTCCTGCAGCACGAAGCTGCGGCCGTCGTCGCGCGACAACCAGGCGCGCAGCCGCGTGACCCGTCCGTCGTAGCTGCGCCAGACGATGGCCAGCTTCGCCCCGGCGCTGATCAGGTCGGCGTGTTCGGCGCCGTCGTCCGGCAGCGGCCGCGCTTCGCCCTGCGGCGAGCCGTCGGCGGCGAGCCGCCCGTAGCGCACGGCCGGCGCGCCGGCACGCTCGCCGAACCAGACGGCATGGTAGCCCCCCTGTGCCGCCGGCGTGAGGCCGGGGCCGTGGTGCGGACAGGCGTCCACCGCCCAGTGATCGAGGCTGGCGCGCACGGGCTCCGCCTTCGCCGGCGCGCCGAGCAGCGCGAAGGCGTGGTCGCGCTGGTTCGGTGCGAATACATGGCGCCACATCGCGGCCAGGCTGCCGTCGGGCGACGGCGCCAGCGCGATGCGGCAGCATTCGCAGGAGTGGTCGGCGAGCTTGATGTCCGGCCCGAAGCTGGCGCCGCCGTCGCGCGACTCGTTGCGGTAGATCGCCGCGCCGCGGTAGTCCTTCTTCGACGCCGCCGCCTCGAGGTCGCGCTTGTCGATCCACAGCGTGTGCAGCGTGCCCTGTGCGTCGAAGGCGATCGACTCGAAGCGGTGCGTGATGATCTGCCGGTCCGCGTGCACGGTGAAGGGTGCCGAGAAGCTGCGCCCGCCGTCGCTCGAGCGCAGCATGCGGATGGCGCCGCTGTAGGGCTTAGCCAGCGGCTGCGTATAGCTGATCACCACGCGGCCCTGCGGGCCGAAGGCGATCTTGGGCCGGTTCTCGCCGTCGGCGGAGATCGCGTCGTCGCCGCGTTCCAGCACGCGCGGCGGCGCCCAGGTCTTGCCCTGGTCGGCGCTCGTGCGCAGCGTCAGGCGCTGCTGTTCGTCCAGCGCCACCACCCACAGCTCGCCCGAGGGCGAGAAGGCGGCGCCGATGCCCAGCGCCGGCGCGCGCTTCTTCACCTTGGCCGCGCCGTGCTCGGCATGCTGCGCCGGGGCGGCCAGCGCGAACGCCAGGCCGAGCAGCCCCAGCGCCAGTCGACCCGCGGCCGTGATTCGCTTGCTCATGGCCATCCTCAGTAGCTGGCGCGCAGCTCGGTGAATACGGTGCGCCCGGGGTACGGGTGCGCCTGGAAACCGCGGCTGTCGGCCAGGTTGTCCACGCCGAGCGCGAGTTCGACCTGCGGCGTGAGCTTGTAGCTGCCGCGCAGGTCGACGAAGGTGAAGGACGAGACGCCCCCGTAGACGTCGGGCTGGACGTCCAGGTTGTAGGTGTCGTTGTAGGCGCGCCCCGAGTGCCGGATGCCGAGGCTGCCCATCCACTGGCGCGTCGGCCGATAGGTGGCCAGCAGGTTGGCGCGCAGCTTGGGCACGCGCAGCCAGTATTTGCCCACCGAGGCCGGGTCGGCGGCGTTGGCCGTCACCTTCGAGTGCGCGAAGGCGGCATTGGCATCCAGGCTCAGCCCGCGCAGCAGCCAGTCCTGCGTCTGCCAGACGATCTCCAGCCCGCTGGTCTTCACGCGGTCGACGTTGGAGACGCGCGTCACGCTCGGCGTCACGGTGGTGTCGCTCTGGCGCAGGATGGCGTCGCGCACGGCATCGTGGAACACCGACACGCGCAGCCGGTGCTGCTCCCAGTCCTTCTCGGCGCTCAGTTCGAGCGCATCGGAGCGCTCCGCCTTCAGGTTCGGATCGCTCTGCGTCTGCGCGCTGGCGGTGAAGGTGCCGTTGTACAGCTCCTCGACGTTGGGGAAGCGCACGCCGCGGCCGACGCTGGCCTTGAGCAGCAGATCCTCCTCGGCGTGCCAGCTGATCGAGGCCTTCGGCGAGCTGCCCGACAGGCGCCGCTGCGGATAGGCGAGCACGCGGTTGAAGCTGCCGTCGCCGTTGTCCACGCAGTCGACGCCGGCAGCCGCCGTGCAGCTGGCAACGCGCAGCAGCTGCTCGCCGTCGCGCGTCACGAAGCGCTCGTGGCGCAACCCGAGCGTGAGCACCAGGTCTTCGCGCAGCCGCCAGGCGTCCTGCGCATACAGCGCCGTCACCTCGGTGCGGCCACGGTAGCGCTGCGCCAGCGTCGTCTCGGTGCTGCGCCAGTCGCTGGCGTTGCGGGTCGGGCTGTCCAGCAGATAGGCGTTGCGGTGCGCGCCCAGCGTCAGCGCATGGCGGCCGTCGGTGAAGTCGCCTTCGCTCGGCCGGTACGCCGCCTGCGCCTCGAAGGTGTTCCACCCGGTGCCGTCGCGCCGCGTCCAGCTGCCGGCGCCGCCGCTGGCCGCCTGGTCTTCCGGCAGGTTGGCCTGGCGCGCGATGTCGCTGACGATGCGGTAGTTCGAGTAGACGATCGAGCCGTTCCAGCCCGTCGCGTACTTCGTCTTCAGCGTGATGCCGCCGTGGCGGTGCATCTCGTCGCGGTTCGACGGCGCGAAGGCGCTGAGCGGGATGCTGAAGGTATTGGTGCCGTCGGTGACGCGGCCCGACCACAGCGTGGCGCCGCTCGCGTCGCGCAGGAACGAGCGGTTCGAATTGCGCGTGTCGTTGGTCCAGCCGCCCAGCATCGCGCTGGCCACGAGTTCGGGCGTGAACTCGTAGCCGAGCTTGAGCTTGAGCGTGTCCTGCACGGTGTGGTCGATCGCCCCGCCGCTGGCGCCGAAGACGGCGCGCCGGCGGCCCTTCGGGTCTTCGTCATAGCGGATTCCCGTCACCGGCACGGCCGTGCCGGTGACCGCCGGGAAGACGCCGGCCGCATCGGCGCTCACCGTGTAGTAGTTCATCGGCTGCGAGGTGGAGTTCTGCCGGTTCGCGCTCAGCGAGTACCACAGCCCCGAGTCGAGCCTGCTGCCGACGAAGGCCGAGAGCTGATGCCCGTCGTAGTCGGCCGCGTCGCCGTACAGATCGAAGCGCTGCCGGTAGCCGGTGATGCGCGCCGAGGCCTCGAAGCCGCGCGGCTCGCGCTCGGTGGTGACCACCGTCGTGCCGATCGAGTTGCCGGGGTAGATCGCCGAGAACGGGCCGTACAGCACGTCGACCCGCGCGATCGCCTCGGGCGTGATCATGTTCCAGCGCGGGCCGTCGAAGCGGCCGAGGAAGTTGGAGATCAGGTAGCCGTCGACGTAGGCCAGGCCGCGCGAGGGCTGCAGCGTGCCGAAGCTGCGCCCGCCGATCATCGAGTTGCGATCGCCGATGTAGCGCTTGCGGATGCTGGTGTTGGGCACGTACTTGAGCGCGTCCTCCGGATTGACGAGGTTCTGCTCGCGCAGATCCTCGGCGGTCTTGCTGGCGCTGTTGCTGGGCACGTCGGCGGCCAGGCCGCTGCGCACGCCGTTGCCGCTGACGAGCACGGGCGCGAGCTGCTGCTCGGTGGCGACGCCCTGGGCGTGCGCGGGGTGCACGAAGGCGGCCGCGGCGAGCGCCGCGGCGCCCAGGCGCCACGGCCTGGCGGGGAAGGTAGAGCTTGTCATGGTCCTGCTGCAATGAGGCCGCACCCACCGAGGTGCGTGTCGGTGCCCGGCGTCGGCACGGGCAATCGGCATGGCGCGCGACGGCGCCATCGAGGCGCCGGCCGCGACCGTTCAGCAGGAAAGCGGAGGTGCGCGCGGCTGCGCCGCGGCCCACGCGAACAGCGTGCGCGGCGCGTGCAGGAAGAGCGCGGGCCGATGCTCGGCGCCGCCGGCGATGCGCACCGGCGCGTATTCCGCGCTCGGCAGCGCCGGCGCGGCGCCGACCTGGCCGCACAGCGGGCAGTGGCCGAGGTGGATGCCCGCATCGGCCTGGGCATCGGCCTGAGCGGCGGCCGTGTCGGCCACCACCATCGTGCCGCCCGCCACCGAGCAGATCTCGGCCCAGGGGTTGCCGGGGCCGGAGGCCGCCAGCGCATGCGACACCGTCGGCGCGAGCGCCAGCCCGAGCATCGCGACGAGCGCGAGCCAGGTGGCGGGGCGGAACAGGCGGCGAATGGCGTACACGGCGTGCATCTTAACAACGACGGCGCGCACCGGCTTGCGCGCCCGCAAGCCGGCAGGGCCGTGCCCATAATCGCGCATGAGCATCCAGACCGACGATTTCGCCCCCGCGCGGCGGGTGGTCAGCGCCGCGCCGGCCTCGCCCAACGAGGAGGCGATCGAGCGCGCGCTGCGGCCCAAGGGCTTGGCGGATTACGTCGGCCAGGCCAAGGTGCGCGAGCAGCTGGAGATCTTCATCGGCGCGGCCAAGAAGCGCGCCGAGGCGATGGACCACGTGCTGCTGTTCGGCCCGCCGGGGCTGGGCAAGACCA
>WBZV01000366.1_pt1 | contig 28310 bp, 17 predicted proteins | sample 5204221 | NCBI WGS metagenome assembly WBZV01 (sample SAMN12344360, study PRJNA552823) | activated sludge metagenome | biome: Activated sludge suspended growth; feature: Nitrification reactor; material: Wastewater; isolation source: activated sludge from nitrification reactor of wastewater...
TCCCCTTCTCGCCGGCCAGGAAACCCAAGTTGTGCAAGGCGATCCCCTCGCCTGATCGATCGCCTGCGACTTGGTACAGCTTGAGAGCCTGAGCGAACAAGGGGCTAGCTTCGTCAAGCTCGTCCTTCATCGCGTGGGTCACGGCCATGTTTGTTGTAGTAACAGCCTGAAAGCGGATATCGTCCAGTCTCTCGAAGATCGCGCGAGCCCGTTGGTTCTCGGCAATCGCCAGATCATATTGGCCCAAGTCTCGGCTTGCAGCGGCTGCACCCATGAGCGACGTAGCCAGCCCTCGCTCGTCACCCAAGGACTCACGCAAGCGCGCCGACTCGCTTAGCATGTTTCGTGCCTCTTCCTGTTTGTCTTGCCTGTGAAGGGCATTCCCCAAGTTCACCAACGCATCGGCCCTAGCCGCCTTGTCCTCCCCGGCCAACGCCAGCGCCTCCCGCGCCTCGACTTCGGCTGCCGCCGGGTCGCCGACGCGAAGGAGCAACCACGCCCGCCGGAAGTGCACATAACTCTGCTCCGCCCCCGCCAGCCCCGCCGCCAGCCCCTCCATCTCCGCCAGGTCCGCCCGCTGGTCGTCGCGGCGGCCGAGCATGTCCAGGGCCAGCTCGCGGCCCTTGAGGCAGCGGAAGCGGCCGGCCGGGTCCTCCGGGGGCCAGAGGGTGAGGGCGCGGCCGTAGAGGCTGATGGCGTCGGCGTTGGCGTAGCGGGCGCGGGCGCGGGCGGCGGCGGCCAGGTAGTGGGTGGCGGCGTCCGCGGGCTGGCCGCCCAGCTCCGCGTGGCGGCCGATCTGGGCCGCCAGCTCGCCGTAGCGGTCGGCCGCCTGCTCGCGCATCCAGGCGGCCGCCTGGGCGTGCAGGGTGACCCGGGCCTTCTTCAGCAGGGTGCTGTAGGCCGCGTCGCAGAGCAGGGCATGCTTGAAGACGAACTCCCGCTGGGCCGAGAAGCCCGAGCGCTCGCGGGCCAGGACCAGGCCGCGGCCGCGCAGGCGGTCCACCGCCGCCGCGTCCGTGGCGCCCAGGGCCGTTACCGCCCCGTCCCAGAAGACCTTGCCCAGGATGCTGGCCAGCTGCAAGGCTTGCTTCTCGGGGCCGTCGAGGGCATCCAGACGGGCCTGGAGGACGCCCTGGAGCGTCGTGGGCACCTCCAGGTTCTGCAGTTGGATCGGGTCCACCGTCCAAGCCGCCTCCCCGCGCTGCAGCACCCCGCGCGCCTGCAGCATCTCCACCAGCTCCTCCACGTAGTAGGGGTTGCCCTCGCTGCGCTCGGCGATGAAGGCGGCCACCGCCTCCGGCGGCGTCTCCGTCTCCCCGTCGCCCGCCAGCAGCGCCTGCACCAGCTTGCCCACCGCCGCGCCGCTGAGGGCCTTCAGGTCCAGACGCTGGTGCGCCCGCTCGCCCTCGCCCCAATGCGGGCGGCGCTCGAAGAGGGAGGGGCGGGCGTTGCCCAGGATCAGCGCCGGCCGGGTCTGGAGCGCCTCCGCCAGGCGGGCGACCGCGTCCAGCGAGGCGTCGTCCGCCCAGTGCAGGTCCTCCAGGGCCAGCACCAGGGGCCCCCGCCCGGCCCAGGCCGCCGCCAGGGTTCCCAGGGCCGCCAGGCCCCGCTCCGCCAGGCCTCGCGGATCCCCGTCGCCTTCCGCCTGGGCGGCCGGGAAGACCAGGCGCGCCAGGTCCCGCGCCGTGCGGGCCGGGTCCAGGGAGGCGCCCCCCGCCAGGTCCGCCGTCGCCGCCGTGGCCAGGGCCTCGTCCGGGGCCGCGCCGTCGCCCGGGCCGTAGCGGGCCTCCAGCAGGCGGCGCAGCAGGGCGTAGGGCTCCGCCTCCTGCTCCGCCGTGCGGGTGTGGACCAGGAGCGGCGCCGGGTCCAGGGCCGCCAGGCCCTCCAGGAAGCCCGCCGTCAGGCGGCTCTTGCCCACACCCGCGTCGCCCGTCAGGGTGATCCAGACCAGGCTGCCCGATTCCAGGACGTCGTCGTAGGCCTCGCGCAGGCGGGTCAGCTCGCCGCTGCGGCCCACCAGGGGGGTGGTGATGCCCGGCAGGCCGCGGATCGCCGTGCCCAGGGCCGGCGGCGGACCCGTCAGCAGGAAGGCCGGCACCGGCTCCGCCTTGCCCTTCAGCGTCAGGGGGCCGAAGGGCGAGAGCTCCACCGCGCCCCGGATCAGGCGGGCCGTCTCCGTGGACAGGACCACCTCGCCCGGCGGGGCCGCCGACTGCAGGCGGGCCGCCGTGTTGGCCGCGTCGCCCATGGTGGTGTACTCGCTGAAGTGATCGCTGCCGATCTGCCCCACCAGGACCAGGCCGCTGTTGATGCCCACCCGCACCGAGAGCAGCGGCCCCCCCTCGGCCGCCACCTTCTGCCCGTAGGCCTTCACCCCGTCGCGGATGGCCAGGGCCGCCCGGACCGCGCGCAGCGGGTCGTCCTCGTGGCTGACCGGGGCGCCGAAGAAGGCCAGCAGCCCGTCGCCCATCAGGCGGGCGATGTAGCCGCCCGCGTCCGCCACCGCCTGGTTCATCACCGCGAAGGCGCCGTTGAGGATCTCCGCCAGGTCCTCCGGGTCCGTCTGCTCGCCCAGGGAGGTGGAGCCCACGATGTCCGCGAAGAGGATGGTCACCAGGCGGCGCTCGGCCGTCGGCCCCGGTGCCGGGGGCGACGCCAGCGCCGGCTCAAGCGGTGCGGTCGCAGCGGGGGCCGGCGCCTCCACGGTGGGCGGGGCCGGCGCGGCCGGCGGCGGCGCGCCGGCCTGGGGCGGTGAATCGGCGGGCGCCGGCGGAGGCCCTGCCCCCGGGACCGGGCTGCCGCAGCCGGCGCAGAAGCGCCCCCCCGGTACCAGGGCCGCCCCGCACTGGACGCAGAAGGCGGGCAGGGCCGCACCGCAGCCGGCGCAGAAGCGGGCGCCGGCCGGGTTCTGGAACTGGCAGCCGGGACAGGTCATCGCGCGCGTCGATCGGTGGGGCCTGCCGGGCAAGGGATCGGCGCCGCGGCGGCGGCCGGCGCCTGAGCCGCGCCGTCAGCCCTCGATCTTGCGGATGGCCTGCTCGGGGCTGACGTCGGCGTAGAGCACCTCCATGACGCCCGGCAGGTACTTGTCCATCATCAGGACGTTGGTGTAGACCAGCGGCTTGGTGAGCTGCGGCGTCAGGACGCTGCCGCCGGCCAGGTCCACCGAGGTCTTGTAGCGGATCTCGCCGTCGCTGAAGTCCAGCTCGAAATTGCCGATCACCATCCCGTAGTTGGCCCGGGTCAGGAACTCGGCGATCGCCTGGCGCTTGTCCTCGGCCACCTTGATCGGCGCCACCGAGTAGAAGATGGCCTGCTCCGTGTTCTCGCCCATGCGCGACTGGGCGAAGCAGCTCCAGGTATGGCCGCTGCGGCCCTGGAAGGAGAGCCGCAGGATGGGCTTCTGCTCGCTGCGGTCGAAGCGCCAGTCGTCGGCGATGAAGAAGTCGATGAAGGCCTGGAGGATGCGGTCGGCAGCGTCGCCGCCAGGTGCCGCGCCGGGCTCCAGGGCCACCGGGGCGCCATCCTCCGGGCCGGGGACCGCCTGGATGCGGGTGGCGCCGCTGGCCCGCATGTCCTGGCCCAGGGCCAGGAGCCGGTCGCGCAGGGCCTCGAAGCGCGGCTCCGGCAGGTCGTGGGCCCAACGGGTGAGGGTCACGGTCTGGCCCGCCCCGTTGCCCAGGCTGATGCGGGTGGCGGTCTCGTCGGGCACCGGCGCATAGCCGCTGGGCGGGATGCCCAGGACGTCCTGCTCCACCGCCAGCGCGAAGAGCGGTTGGACCAGGTCCGGGCCCAGGTCGCGCCAGAAATGCTGCTCGGCCAGGCTGAGGTCCACCAGGGTCAGGAAGGCGTTGCCGTCGCCGCGGACCACGATGCGCTGGCCGCCCCAGAGCCCGTTCACGTCGTCCAGGGCCAGCTGCGCGCCGGTCCAGGCCTGGTCGACACCGAAGAAGGCCTGCGTCTGGTTCTCCATGTTGCCGGGGTGGCCTCCGGGGGGAGCGGGTGGGGCAGGGCCGGCATTGTAGCAGCTTGGCCCAGGGCGGCCAGAGGCCTGCGCCCGCCACGATGCAAAAGGGGCCGAGCGCGTGGCGCCCGGCCCCTTCTGGAATCGGATCGGCTTCTGTCCAGGGCGAAGGCCCCCGGGGTTCGAACTCAGAACGTCCGGGCCGCCGGCCGCGGAGCGCCCGAGCGCAGCTTGCGCCGCCGGGCCCGCCGTTCAGCCTTCTTCTTGGCCAGACGGCGCTCCTCACTGGGCGGCGTGAACCAGCGCTTGCGGCGGTAGGTGCTGAGGATGCGGCTCTTGGCCACGTCCTTGCGGAAGCGCTTGAGCAGGCTCTCGAAGCCCTCTCCCTGTCGCAGATGCACGGTCATGGTATCACCTCCTTTCCCAGTGGATTTGGACGGGCACCCGTCAGCGGATCCCTCGTCGGCGGTCGGTCCCGCGTGACCGCAACAAGTTGATCATAGCAGGCGGGTCCGCCGGCGGGCAAATCCTCTCTGCCAGGCGGTTTGGTCCAAGGCGAGGGGCGTGCTATCATCCTGGGTCCGTTCGCCGGCCAGGGCCATGGCGAACACCTGCTTCCACTGACGATACCATCGCAGCGCCCGCGGGTCTGCGGCGCCCTTCCGAGGTCTACCGCCATGAGAGTCATCCTCACCCAGGACGTGCCCAAGCTGGGCAACGTCGGCGACGTCTGCACCGTGAAGCCGGGCTACGGTCGCAACTACCTCCTGCCTCAGCGGCTGGCCATCCTGGCCACCACCGGCGGCCTGCGCCAGGTCGACGACCTCAAGCGCTCCGAGAAGCGGCGGCAGGACAAGATCCGCTCCGAGATGATGGGCTTCGCCGCGCGCATCGCCGCGCATCCGGTGGAGTTCCGGGTCAAGGTGGGTCAGACGGGGCGGCTCTACGGCTCCGTCACCGCCTCGGACATCGCCGAGGCCCTGGAGGCCAAGATCGGCGAGAGCATCGACCGGCGCAAGATCCTGCTGGACGAGTCCCTGCGCACCCTCGGCCAGCACGCGGTGGGCATCCACCTGATGCAGGGGGTCAACGGCCAGATCACCGTGAACCTGGTGCCGGATGGCGACCTGGTTCCCGATGCCCCGGCCGAGGAAGCGGTGGCCGAAGCCGCGGACAGCACCGACGACGCGGGCGAAGCCTCCGAGGCGTGATGCCCGAGCCATCGCCCGGGGCGGGGGCCCCCCCGCCCGAGGGCGCCGAGGCCGGCAGCGCCGAGGAGGTGCTGCGGACGCTCCTGCGCCAGGCGCGTTGCACCGACTGCGACTGCGCCTACCGCGCCGAGAACGTCCACGTGCTCCAGCAGCGGGACGACCGGGTCTGGGATCTGGCCGTTGTCTGCCATCGATGCTATACCATGAGCCTCGTCCGGGCCATCGTGCGGGTTCCTGGGAGCTTGCCGCCGCGCGAGGTGGTTCCCGCCGCCGCAGGACTGGCTCCGGAGCTGAGCCCCAGGGAGCAGGCGCATTTCCGTCGCCTGGCTCCGGTGAGCATGGACGATGTCCTGGACATCTCCGGCTTGCTGGCTGATTTCGACGGCGACTTTCACCGCCTGTTCCAAGGGCGCGGAGGCGATCCATGAAGCTTGCTCCGCTCTGTTTCCGCAGCCCGAGCCGCCGCCTGGCGCTCGGGCTGTTCGCGTTCTGGGGCCTGGCCTGCCTCCTGGCCCCGCCCCTCGGCGCCGCCCCCCGCGTCGAGGTGAGCCTCCGGGGCCAGGTCACCGATCTGGCCAGCGGCCAGGCCCTGCCCGGCGCCCGGATCAGCGCCTTGGACCGCGAGGCCGAGAGCGACCTGGAAGGCCGCTTCGGCCTGAGCCTGCCACCGGGCCGCCATCGCCTGCGGGTCACGGCGCCCGGTCATGGCGCCGCCACGGTGGTGGACCAGCTCGTCCGCGTCCCCGTGGCCGGCGGCGAGGCCCCGGACCTGTCCATCGCCCTGCCGCCCTACCACGCCGATCCAGCGGGCCTGCGGACGATGGTCGATCGCCTGCGCACGGAGCCCGAGCTCTCCGCCGACCTGCGCGGTCTGCAGGGGCCGGCCGGGGGGACGGGCGACAAGGAGATGCCGATCTCGGTCTTCGCGGACCTGGACCCCGAGGCGGTGCCGGAGCAGATCCGCGTCCTGATGCCCGACGGCCAGATCGTGGCCATGGACACCGACAGCTACCTGAAGGGCGTGGTGCCGGCCGAGATGGGCTACCTGGACCGCCGCGCCTTTGCCGCCCTGATGGCCCAGGCCATCGCCTCGCGCACCTACGCCGCCGTGCGCTGCCTGCCGGCCTCGGCGGGCGACCCGCAGGTCTGCGAGCGCGGCCTGGACGCCAACGTGGACACCACCACGCGCACCCAGGTCTGGCGCAACGTGCATTACGACATCACCGACGCCGCCGTCGAGGCCACGCACGGCCAGGTGGCCCGGCTGGACGGCACGCTGATCAACGCCCTCTTCTTCGCCCGCGCCGCCGCCCGGACCCTGGCCAGCGAGGAGAGCCGCTGCTGCGGGGGCCGGGCCTGGTCCTACCTGCGCTCGGTCAGCTCGCCGGACCCCTTCGCCGAACCCTGGGGGCACGGCGCCGGCCTCAGCCAGGAGGGCGCCGCCACCTTGGCCGCCTGGGGGGCGGGGCCCGAGGAGATCGTCGAGCATTACTACCGCGGCGCCCGCGTGATCCAGCCGCAGGAGCCCCACCTCTTCGACGGCGAGGTGCTGCCGCGCGAGGGCCCCGAGGGCAGCCGCTTTGCCATGAGCGTGGGCTACGTGTCCTGGGACAACCGCCCGCCGACCCTGCGCCAGGTCTGGATCGACGACACCGCCTACGTCATGACCGGCCCCTCCGGCCCGGACCACGACTACCGCGCCGGAGCCGGCTACCGCTTCGAGGCCGCCCTGCCCCTGGGCCGGCACCGGATCCGATTCCAGTTCTCGGACGGCCGGCACGAGCTGAACCTGGACGGCGGCGAGGTGACGGTGCTGGAGGCGCAGGGGACTCCGCCCAGCGCCACGGCCGCCGGGCCCGCTGCGGCTGACGGGCCGTCGGCGCCCGCTGTGTCCTCTGAGTCCCCTATATCCTCTGAGTCCTCTGCGTCCCAAGGGTCTTATTCGTCCGATGGATCTCAGGACCCCGTGGGGACCGATAGGACCCTTGAGACCAATGGGACCCCAGAGACCGATGGGACCCCAGAGACCGATCAGGCCCCAGCGCCCGCCAACCCCCCGGCCCCGGCCCCGGCCGCGGCCGCGCCGGTGCGCAGCGGCGTGGCGCGCCTGGCCTCCGCCGACCTCCGGCCCGTCGAGGCGGGCGCCGGCGGCGGCCCGGGGGCGCTCTCCCTGGATCTCTACGGCACCGTGGCCCCGGAGCTGGCCGCCCTGACCCTGGAAGGTCCGGTGGTGCAGACGGAGTTCCCCTTCATGGCGGTGGGGATGCGCCTGGAGGGCGAGGCGCCGGCCGAGTCCAGCCTGAACCTGGCCCTGCGCAGCAGCCGTGACGGGGTCATCTGGTCCCCCTGGCAGAACCTGAGCGAGGGCGACGGCGACGCGCCCGAAGCCGCCTCCGACGGCGCCACGTGGACCCGCCTGCTCATCGCCAGGGGCCGCTTCCTGCAGAGCCGGGTGATCCTGGCCGGCCCGCGCGACCGGGTGAGCAGCCAGGCGGCAGGGGCCCTCTCCAGCCTCGAGCTGCACTACATCAACAGCGACAGCGGGCCGAGCGCGCCCCTCAGCCCGCCGGCCGGGCATCCGGCGCCGAACCTGGGGGCCCAGAGCCTCGGCGATGGCACCGGGGACGGCGGCGATGCCGACACCCTGGCCGCCACCGCCCTGACCGTCATCTCCCGCGCCGGCTGGGGCGCCGACGAGTCCAAGCGCCGCAACGCCTCCGGCGCCGAGATCTGGCCGCCCAGCTACACCGTCCCGCGCGCGCAGCTGGTGCACCACACGGTCACCACCAACGACCCGGCCGATCCGGCGGCCGTGGTCCGGGCCATCTACCAGTACCACGCGGTCAGTCAGGGTTGGGGCGACATCGGCTACAACTTCCTGGTGGACCATCGCGGCAACGTCTACGAGGGCCGCTACGGCGGCGAGCAGGGCGGCAAGATCGTCCAGGGCGGCCACGCGCTGCAATACAATCCCAACACCATCGGCGTCGCCCTTCTGGGGACCTTCACCGCGGCGGACAGCCGCCCCTCGGGGGCCATGGAGCGGGCGGCGGTGGAGCTGCTGGCGGCCAAGGGCCTGCGCTACGGCATCCAGCCGGACGCCCCGGTGACCCTGGTCAGCACCCGCTTCGCCCATTCGGTGATGGGGCACCGCGACGCCCTGCCCGGCCATACCCAATGCCCCGGCGACGGCCTCTTCGGCCGCCTGGAGGCCATGCGGACGGCGGTGCGGGTGCGGATGGCCGAGCTGGCGGCAGCGCCCGGCGCCCCGGCCCCCACCGCCGCTCCCCCGCCCACCGCCCCGCCGCCCCCGCCGCCCGGCCCTTCGGGCTGCGCCGAGGCCCTTGGGGGCGGCGACTTCGAGCAGGAGGATGCCCGCTGGCAGCGCAACCGCGCCTACTACACCGGCTGGCAGGTCTACCAGGGCAGCAGGGCGATGTTCGTGGGCCTGCGCGACAGCGATGCCGACGCGGGGACCAGCTACGCCTCGGTGCAGCAGAGCTTCCGCCTGCCCGCCCGCCTGGGCACGGTGCAGCTCCGCTTCGCCGCCCAGACCCAGGGGGACGCGGCCGACCAGCGGGTGTTGCGCATCGTGAACGGCAGCGGCCGCACCGTGGCCCTCCAGGACCTCGTCCTGCCGCCCACCGCCGGCTGGCAGGTCTACAGCGCCGACCTGAGCCGCGCCCTGGCGCCCTACGCCGGCCAGGAGCTGCGGCTCTACGTGGGGGTGATCAACAACGGCGACGGCAAGCGCTCCTACCTGCGCCTGGACGCGGTCACGCTGCGCGTCTGCGAAGGGGCGGGCTCGGGCTCGGTCCCGGAGCCCACGGAGGCGGCCACCGCGGCCCCCAGCGAGGCTCCGACGACCCCCGAGGCCCCCGGCCCCACGCCCACCCCGCCCACCAGCGCCTCGGCCGAGCCGGCAACGGAGCTGCCGACGGCCGTCGCCGCCGGACCGCTCTGCGGCCCCCTCCTGCGCGAGGACTTCGAGGAAGCGTCCACGGACTGGGATCGGCGCGGGGGGCATCCTGCCGCCTGGGTCCGCGGCGGCGTGGCCGGCGGCGAGGGGGCCCTGCGCCTGGGCCTGGGCGAAGCGGCGGCCGACAGCTTCGACTACGCGGCCGTGGCCCGGCGCATTCCCCTGCCCAAGGGCATCCTCTCGGCGACGCTCCGCCTCCAGGTGGCCTGGGAGCGCCGCTCGCCCGAAGACCGCCTGCTGGTGGAGCTGCGGGCGCCGGAGCGCGGCTGGCGCGAGGCCCTGCTGGCCCTCCCGGCCTCATCCGATGCCGCGGAGGACGGCTGGCGAGCCTATGCCCTGACCCTGGGCTCCCCTTGGCTGGACCAGGCCGCGCCGGAACTGCACCTGGCCCTGCTCAACCGCGGCCAGCAGGAGGTGCCGGGCGGCCTGAGCGCGGCCCTGCTGGACGACCTGCGGCTGGACGCCTGCTGGCGGCCGGGCCTGGCCTGGCTGCCGCTGCTGCGGCGGGAGCGGTAGGGCAGCCCCTACCTGCCGCGGCGCTCTGCGCCGCGGCGGTCCTCCCCCTGGGAGGGGGAAGACGTCGAGTCCGGACGGGCGATCTGGCGCGTTTGGGGAGCCGCTACGCCTCGGTGAGCGCCACCCCACCAGGCCCTTCCTGCCAAAGGCCTTGCCTTCAGAGCCCCCGCGTGGTGTCCTGGTGGGCAGCGGAGGGTGTTGGACGACGCAAAGAGGTATCAGCCGCCGGGCACCAGGGCGCCAACCGTCCATCCAGCGCAAGGCTCGACCCTCGACCCGTTTTTGGGGGTCTGGGGGCAGTCGCCCCCAGCGGCGGGGTGCCGGGGGGCGCTGTTAGCCCCCCGGCGAAAAACCCCTCGCTTCGCCGACATCTCCTCGACGGAAGGACGAACGAACCTTCGTTCGCCTTCCGCCTTCAGAGCTGTACTCCCGATCCAGTCGCGCGCCAGCCAGCCCTCAGCGCCCGCCATCGCCCTCCCGGCCGTCCGGAAGCACCAGCGGCCGGCTGAGGCTGAAGGGCTGTTGGCTGGTCAGGTCGGCGCGCCCCTCCAGTAGCAGGGGCACCGGCGGAGGCGGCGGGGCCGGCGGGGTGGGCAGGCCGGGGGCGCCGCCGCCGCCCGAGCTGGTGTCGTAGACCTCGAACTCGCGCAGGCCGATGCTGGCGCCCGCGCCCGTGTTGGCGTAGAGCAGGATGTAGCGGCTGCGCATCGTCCACACAGCGGCCGTCTCGTCGCCGCCCGTGCCGGCGCGCTGGGTGTGGAAGGCCGACCAGGCGCGGCCGTTCCAGCCGTAGAGCGTGTACTGCGTGGCATGCAGGCCGGCCGACCAGCGCAGGATCACCTGGTTGAAGGTGGTGTCCGCCCCCAGGTCCACGTAGACCCAGGTGGGGGCGCCGCCGCTGCTGCGCCACTCGGTGGCCAGATCCCCGTCGGTGGCGTTGACCGCCGGGAAGGCCGGGTCCGTGGACAGGGCCGTCACCGCCTTGCCCTTGGCGCTGTTGGCCGCTGCCGCGCCGGCCGCGCCCGGGCCCAGGATCTCCCACTCCTCGATCTCGTAGGCCTGGCCCATGAGGTAGGGGTTGAGCAGGTTGATCATGACGTACTGGGTCTCGAAGCGCCGCGCCGCCGTCCAGACGTCCTCGCCGCCGTCGCCCACGTTGGTGCCGCCGCCGAAGCACCAGCCGCGGCATTCGTCACGCCAGACGAAGAGCTCGTAGGTGCGGGCGTGGCGCTGGGTGCGCCAGCGGATCTTCAAGGTCTCGATCTGCTGCGGCGAGCCCAGGTCCACGTAGATCCACTGCGGGTTGCGGGCGGGGTAGCGCGGGTCCCGGCCGGCGTTCGAAGCCCACCAGGTGGCGGCGTTGCCGTCGATGGCCGCCTCCGGGGGGAAGCCGGCCTGGCTGCTGGAGGCCTTGATGGCCTTGCCCAGGGCCAGGTTGCCCCCGGCGCCGGGGACCGCGGTGGCCGCCGGCGTGGCGGTGGCGCCCGGCACCGGCGTGGCCGTGGGCTGCTGCTGGCCGCTGCCGGGGCAGGGGTTGGCGGCGGGGCGCAGGCTGACGACGTTCAGGTAGGTGCCCCCGCCGGCGCAGGCCGTCTCGGCGCCGTTGAGGTCCACCCACTGGCCGATGTAGGGCGAGAAGAAGGCCGCCCCGCCGGGGCCCTTGAGCTGGCGCACGACGGCGCCGTTGCAGTCCACCAGGACCGCGTCGGGGAAGCAGGTGCCCTGGCCGTTGGTGATGATGCCGCTGGCGTTGACGCCCTGCTGGGCGGGCCGGGCCACGGGGGCGGCCAGGCTCTTGCCGGGCGCTTGCAGAACGAGGCTGCCGAGGGCCAACGCAGGAAGGGCCAGAGCCCACTGGAAGGCCTGGCGAAGGGGGGAACGCATATCTCTTCTCTCTCCTCTCAGGTCGGTCGCGTCTGGGGTACGCGGGGCCGGGCACCGATGGCTGTTCGGACTCCCGGCGATCCACTGGGAGCCTTGGACCCACACTGCCTGGCAGTACGGAAGGGACGACGGCACGGGCAGGGTGCCATAGGAGGGCAGAGGCAAGGTGGATAACGCAGGCTGGGCCGCCACGTTACGGGTGCGGCCCCTTGCTGGGCAGGATCTCCTTCCATAGCGGTCAGCCGAGGCCGCCGAAGGCCGGCCACAGCAGCCCGAAGAGGGTCCACAGGTCCAGCCCCAGGAGCAGAGCGAGGAGCAGGAGGATGCCGCGCCGCCCCCCCAGCCGCGCGACCAGGGCCAGGGCGGGGAGGGCGAAGAAGGGCCAGGCCGCCAGGAGGTAGCGCCCCTGGGGCAGGCGGTCCTGGGCGCCGAGCATCGATCCGCCCAGGGCGACCGCCACGGCCAGCAGGGCGCCGGCGCCGCAGAGCCGGGCCCGGGGCGCGGTCAGCCAGCGGCCGGCCAAGGCCCGGGGGCGGAGGAGCGCCAGCAGGGCCGCCCCCGCCAAGAGCAGGCCGATGGCCCGCCCCAGCCGCCCGGCCCAGGGCCCGGGCCAGACGAGCAGCCAGCCGTAGCCGCCCCAGGTGCTCTCGTTGAGGAAGGCCAGGCCGCGGCCCAGCCGGCGCAGCTCGGCCCCTGGCTCGGCCGCCAGCCGGCCCAGGCCGCGCAGCAGGCGCTCGGGGTCCAGGTAGCGCTCGAGAGCCAGGCCCAGGGCGGGGGCCCAGCGGGCTCCTGCCTCGGCATCGCCGTTGAAGGCCAGGGGCCGGCCGTCCACGGCCAGGGCCAGGTCGTCAACGGCAAAGCGCCCGGTCCCGGCGGCCACGCCCCGGCCGGGCACCAGGGCCAGGCGCAGGCGGCGGCTGCCGGCGGGCAGCGCGAAGCGAAGCGTGATGCGCCGCCATTCCCCCCCCACCGCCGCGGTCTGCCCCCACCAGCGGTCCTCGCCATCGGTCAGGGCCAGCTGGAAGTCGGCGGCCGCCTGCCGAGGCGCCCCGCGCACCCAGGCGGACAGGGTCACCTCCCTTTCCTCGTTCCTCTCCCCATCGGCCGGCGGCAAGGCCAGCCAGCGCCAGAGGTACTGCCAGGCAAGGGCATCCCGGTCCTCCACCCACAGCCCCCAGCCGCCGGAGCGCGCCGCCTCCCGCGCCCGCTCGGCGCCCCAGGCCAGGCCCTCGCGCTGCCAGCCGGCGGCGCGGTCGGGGCGGGGGAGGAGGAAGGGGGCGAGGAGGGTGACGGTAAGGAGAATGAGGAGGATGAGGGAGGTGAGGGCGGGAGGCCGGATCGCCGATGGAATCGTCGGTAGGCTCGCCGAGGCAGCGGGCGCATCGGTCGGCGATCCGTCCGCAGGCGATCCATCGGCGGGATCCTCGGTGCGCCTCGCGCCCCACCACAGCCCCAGCTCGACAACAACGGCCACGGGCAGCAGGAAGAGCCCGCTCCGCTTGGCCAGCCCGGCGGCCAGGGCGAGGGACAGGCGGGCGAGGCGCCAGCGGCCGGATCGCCGACCGGCATCGCCCGGCGCGGGCAGGCAGGCCAGCCAGAGGGCGACGGCGATGGCGGGGGCGAGGTCCGTCCCGGCGGTGGCGGAGGCCTGGGCGCCCAGGGGCAGGCAGGCGCTGAGGGCGACGAGGGCGGCGGCGAGGCGCGGCCCGCCGAGGGCCCGGCCGGCGGCCCAGAGGGCGAGCAGCCAGAGCAGGGCGGTGGCCAGGGCGGCGAGGCGCAGGCGGCCCAGGAGGTGGGTGGCGGCGGCGGCATCGGCGGGGGGCTCGGGGCCGGCGGCCAGGGCCAGGAGGAGGTAGGCCAGGGGGCTCTCGTCGCCGGCCTGGCTGGGGGCGTCGGCCAGGCGGGGGAGCTGGCTGAACCGGGTGCTGGTGGGGGGCGGCGCGGGGAGGTCCAGCCAGTCGTGGAAGCGGGCCTGGGCCATGGAGGCCACGATGGGCGCCTGGAGGGCGATATCGGGCTGGCGGGGCCAGCGGTCGCGCCGCACGAGCAGGGCCATCTCGGCATGCCCGGGCTCGTCGGCCCCCTGCCAGGGCGGCAGGACCGACGCCCAGAGCAGGCCGCGGGCGAGGACGTAGGCCAGGGCGAGGAGGAGGGGGAGGGTGGGGTGGCGGAGGGGACAGGGCGGGGAACGCTGGAGAGGGTGGGATGGGGGCTGTCAGCAGGACCGCCGCGGAGATACGGGCGACTTCCTTCACGCCCTAACCCTTCTTAGGCTCCCACACCAGCTTCACCGTCATGCTCGCCTCTCCCCCCGCCTTGACCACGTAGGCTGTCGTCTCGCCGGTGAAAGTGAGGCCGAACGAGACCTCGACATTGGCCAGGTCGTCGTTGCCCGGGGCGGCCTGCAGGTCGGCCACCATGTGCCGGGTCTCCTCGGCCAGGAGGCGGACCACCGAGAGGGCCTTGGCCACCTGGGCTCGGCTGAACTCCTTGATCTGGTCGCCGCGGGGGCCGCGGTAGGCCGTCCCTTCCACCCGTCCTTGCGCCCCTGCGCTCGACACCTCGATCAGGATCGTTTCTTCGTCGTTCATGACCTTTTCCACTTCCTCTTCCTCATGGTCCTTCGCCCATCACCCGTCCCAAGCGCCCGGGGCCGGGCGGGTCCCCCGCCACCGGGGCCGGCGGGCGGGGCGAGGGCCGTCGGCGGGGGCAGTGTAAGGGTGGGGAGGCGCTGGGGTCAAGGGGTGTTCGAAGGGGGCTGGCGCTCCGTTGGGATGGGTGATACTCCCTCCCCGGCGACTGAAGTCGCGGGCTAGTTAAGACGAAGTCCACTGGCGTGGACTGGGGCATGGCGATGTCAGTGTCGCGGCATCAGCCCATGAAGATGGGCAACGCCGCTCACTTCCCAGCCCCCTCGGGCGCCCATGCAGGGGCGCCTTCCATCCACCTTCCTGTCGCAAGGATGGCGCGCAGGCCCTATGCATGCGTCGCATGCAACCGTATGCTGGTGGTCGTAGAACGGCCACCCCGATGCCGTGGCGCCTCGCCCAGTCCACGCCAGTGGACCTCGTCTTGACTAGCCCGCAACTTCAGTGGCCGGGGAGGCGACCCGCGACTTCAATCGCCGGACCCGAATCACACCCATCACTCCCCTGACAAAGCACCCCATCATGGCCAACCACCTGGCAGTCTACCTACACCTTGTCTGGACCGTCCAGCATCGGATGCCCTTGCTCGACACTGATGCCGAGACGCTCGTACGGTCGGTTGTCTTGGCAAAGTGCCGGGAGCTTGGCTGCCCGGTCATGGCGATCGGAATCGTGCCTGATCACGTTCATCTCCTGGTGCAACTCCACCCAGCCGTAGCCCTCAGCCGGTTGGTCAAGGAGGTCAAGGGGGCATCATCTCACGCCATCACCCACCTCCAGCCCACGGCGACCCCATTCAAGTGGACGACCGGGTATGCCGCCCGTTCCGTGAGTCCGGATGCCGTGCCTACCACGCGCGCCTACGTCGACCGCCAGAAGGAACACCATCGCGCATTTCCCCAGGGGACAGCCCACCACGGCAAGACCTCATAGCCATCGCTCGCCCGCCACCCAAACCAGCCAACCGCCCCGCCCACCGTCTTCAGCGTACCCCACCCAACCCATGCCACCCAGTCCACGCCAGTGGACTTCGTCTTAACTAGCCCGCGACTTCAGTCGCCGGGGAGCGGCGTGGCCAAAGTCGGTCCGAAGCGCAGGTACCGGCCAGACTCCAAGGACCGGACTGGTCGAGCCGGGTGGTCGAGAGCCGGCCCCCTCGGTCTGGCTGGCCCAGACGGATTTGGCCACACCCCCGTGGTGCCGCCTGCCCCCGCAAGCACTGACCCAATCCACTACGACTTTCGGATAATCCGCAGGACAAGCCTCTGAGACATGCACCCAAGCCCCCAGCGCGCCTGGTCCAAGTCCTCAGCGACCTTGCCCCAAGTCCTAGGCGTACCAGCTCCAACTCTCAGGCCGAGTTGTCCCAAGTACCCTGGGGAGTTGGTCCCACTCACAGGCTGACTTGACCCCAGTCCCCTGGGGAGTTGACCCAACTCACAGGCTGAGTTGACCCCAGTACGCCTAGGACTTCGCCCCCCTTCCGGCCCATCCACCCCGCCCCGACATGAAGCGCGGCGACCGTTCCATCGCTGGAGGGCCGCCGCTGGTGCGCGTTCCTTTGCGGTTGTCTCCCGGGTCCGCCCCCGTTGGAAATCCGGTGTCGGAAGCCCCGGACCCGTAGGCCGGATGCGTCAGCTCGCCGGACGCAGGGGCAAGCACGGACGCCGGTCCAGCGGGTCGTCGGGAACCCCGGTGCCTATGAGCAGCCAGATCCCCGCGTCTCTCCGGCCCCTGCTGGCGAGTCCCCGGCCCGCGCCGCGGTGATCCTCCGTCCACGCAGCCAGCTCCGCCGGCGCGATCAGCCGCCCGCATACCAGCGCGGGTCCGAGGATCTGCAGGGCCAGGATGAGGGCTGCCATGTCAGTGCTCGCTTGCAGGGATGGGAGGAGGTCGGATGATGAGGCTCGATGAGGGTGCCGGCCGGCGGGAGTTCGACCGCTCTACCCTTCACAACCCCGGACGGCGCGTTTCGATGCGCGACCTGCCAAACAGAGCTTGACAACCGCGACACAAGATGCCAACCGTCTTGACGGGCCGAGACGCAGGGGTGTAACCTCGGAAGCGAGGGATGGATGTCCACCTCCCTCTCGCGCAGACACCTTGCGGTGGATTGCGCGGGCGCGTCAGGATGGCCCGATACATCCTGGTAGAAAGGTCGTGGGGTACATGGCCATGCGATCATCGCCCTCGATGGTCCCACTGACTTCTTGGCTAGCCAGCTGCGGCCTGGTCGTGGCAGCCACGCTCGGCGCCTGCCAGCCGCCAGGCGCGACACCGTCCGCGCCCGTGCCGCCAACCGCGGCCACCGCCTCGGAGGAGCCCGCGGCCTACCCGCCGCCGGACCTCCCGACAGCCACCGCTACACCCGAGGTCGGCCGCGACGCAAACGGCTACCGGCCGGCGCCGCCAACGGACGGGGACAGCCGGCTTCAGTGGGCGGACTATGTACCGCTCGAGGTCGGAGAAGACGGTCCGTTCCTGGTGCGTCTCCAGGATCTGCTCACCTCCGGTGACCCGGAGGGGCTCGTGGCGCTCATGGGGCCCGGCCCGGCGGGCGACGCCTTCCAGTTCGCCTACCTTGAAGCAACCGAGGGCATCGGCAATACAACGCGACCGGACATGCTCGCCGCCCTCCGCCGCCTTTTCGCCGCCGGCTCGCGGCCGGTGATCCAGGGCTACTTCCCGGGCGCGGGCGACTTCAATGAGCCCGAGTCCAGCCTGGCGGTGGTCATCGACGGCTGGCAGGGCGCCTTCGACCTGCCGACGCCCGAGATCGAGGAAGTTGGCATGGGCCTTCCCGATGCGCCCGGCGATACCGCTGTCTGGCGCTTTGAGCGCGACGGTGATGCCTGGCGCTGGCGAGGTTGGCACTATCTCGACGGCGGCTACGGCCCGACGGTGGAGGCCTTCGCGAACCTCTTCGGCAGCGAAGAGCATCCCCTCACCTACCGTGTCGTTCGGCCGCGCCTGCTCTTTCCGACGCCGGCCGTCGAGGACACTGCCGAGAAGCCCTCTCCAGACGGACGCTGGGTTGCCCGCACGGTGACCGGCAAGGGCAACGTCATCGACCCGCGGGACGCGAGATCCTTTCGACTCTACCGCGCTCTTGAAGTCGCCGACACCACCGGCAAGGTGGTCTGGCGGCCGGTGGAGTCCTGGGACGGGGATGGCTTCCCGCGTACCTATACCCGAATCTTCGCCTGGCACCCGGACAGTCAGTGGCTGCTCTATTCCACCTTCTCTGTCTCGGACGGTTGCGGCGGGTTGCCGAGCGATGATCTGCAGCAGATCGACGTGACGACCGGCATCAGCGGCACCCTGGGCCTGGCAGGTTGGGGCTTCACCCCGGACCCCTCCGGTCGTAGGCTTGCCTGGGTCTCCAAGGCATCGGACAACACCGGCGAGGCCCACGTTCGTGACCTGGACACGGGCCGGGAGGTCACGGGCACTCTGCCAGCCGACGTGCTGGATTTGCTGGGATGGTCTCCGGACGGACGGACAGTCGCACTCTCGATGAGCTTCGATCCCAGCGGCCCCTGCGGGGAGATGACGCGGAGCGGCCTGGCCCTGTTCGACACCGCCAGTGCCAAGGTCCGCACCCTGCTCCCGCCCGCGCCAGGCCGGGTCCAACTCGATGCCTGGACGCCGGACGGCCTGCTGGTGGTCAGTACCTACGAAGTCATCGACTTCGCCAGCGACGACAAGCTTCTGCGCACGGTCTACCTGGACGCCGAAACCGGCCAGGCGCGACCGGACATCACGCCGACGGCGGCGCCGTAGGCAAAGCCCCCGCAGCGTGCCCGCAGCGCCCCCCGCACCAGCACCCTTGCGGCCCACCCCCCCTTCTGCTAAGCTCAGCCGCGCCCGGTCCCGCGCCGGATCGGGCGGCATTCCGGGGGAAGGGGCGTCCGTTCGGGCGCCCGATGGGCCAGGAGGGTTCCGCCTTGTCAGCACGACGCTTCAGCAGCCATAGCCTGCTTCTCATCGCCTTGGCCTGCGGCGCCGCCGTGGCCTCGGCCGAGCCCCAGCAGCAGAGCGGGGACCAGCGCAAGGTCTACCTCCCCCTGGGCTTCCGGGGCGTGCGCCTGGACGAGCTGCCCGTCGCCCCCACCCTGCCGCCCGCCACGCCCACCCGCACCCCCACGCCCACCGCCACCGTGACCCCCACGGACCTGCCCACGCGCACGCCCGTGCCCTCGCTCACCCCCACCCTGCAGGCGCAGTACGCCAGCATCAAGGGGCGCCTCGTGGTGGGGACGACCCCCGCCGACATCGGCCTCGGCGACGGGTTCGGGCCCGGCCTGCTGATCCAGCGCTGCGTCGACGAGGAGAACTGCGAGGACATCGCCCGCACCGGTGTGGAGGACGAGGCCGGCAACTTCCGCTTCCAGGTGCCCGTGCCCATCCCCGCCGATCGCTACTACCGCTTCCTGTGGCGCAACGAGAACGCCGCCAGCGGCAGCCCCTTCACCGGGGCCGACATCTGGCTGGGAGCCCATTACGGCGCCCCCATCCGCAGCCTGGAGGCCGACCAGGTGCTGGACCTGGGGAACATCGACATCGCCCCTATCAAGCTGACCGGGCCCAGCAACGGCACCGGCTACCAGGGCCTGCCCTGGCGCTTCACCTGGACGCCGCGGGCCGGGGAGAAGGGCGACTACCACTGGTACTTCAGCGACACCGCCTGCAAGACCCTGGACGAGCGCGATCCCTTCTTCCGCTCCGGCCCCCTGGGCAGCGACGCCGACGGCTACCTGATGAGTTCGTACCCGCCCGGCACCAAGATCGGCATCGAGTACAAGTACCGCTGGTACGTGGCCGCCGAGTTCGAGGACGGCGCCCGGGCCGAGAGCTACTACGTCTGGATGCTCTGGTTCTTCCTGCACCAGGCCCTGGGACCCCTCGGCCCACAGGGCCCCGGCGCCCTCCTGGGGCAGTAGACGAATCACGGACAGGTCCGATGGGCCACCAAGGCCAGGGGAGGCGACAGGATGGCTGAGCGACACAGGATGCGCGGGCGGCGGATGACGGTCGGCGCCTCGGTCGGCGCGATGGCCTTGGCGATCGGGCTCTGGGCGCCAGGCCCCCTCGCATCCACCGTGGGGCGCCTCGGGCAGGATCCGTCCGCCGGGTCCTCCCACCGCGTCCTGGCCCAGTCCGGCGGCCGCATCTACCTGCCCTTCCTCGCCCGCGCCGTCAGCCTGGCGGAGCTGCCCGTGGCCCCCACCGTGGTCGCCACCCAGCCGCCGCCCCCGCCCTCGGCCACCGCCACCACCGCCCCCACGGCCACCGAGGAGCCCACCGAGGCCCCAACGGCCAGCCCCACCCCCAAGCCCTCCCCCACCACCAAGCGGCCCACCGGGCGCATCACCGGGCGCATCGTCGCCGACGGCAAGGCCCTGGACGACGGCTACGGGGACGACGGCCTGCCGCAGATCGAACTGCGGCTGGACCGCGGCGACGGGGACTGGCGCAAGGTGGCCCGGGCCATCATCGAGGGCGGGGACGGGCGCTTCGTCTTCCAGGACCCGCCGGCCCTGGCCGAGGGTCAGCGCTACGAGGTCTGGTGGATCAACCCGCCGCCCCCCGTGGGCGCCGACATCTTCCTGGACCGCTGGCGCAGCCGCACCCTGACCAGCTTCGGCGACGGCACGGACGTGGACCTGGGCAGCTTCGAGGTGGCGGACCTCAAGCTCCTCAGCATCTGCAACGACTGCCTGCAGACCGCCCCCATCGAGTTCAAGTGGCAGGCCCGCAGCCGCGCCACCGAGATCTACCGCTGGGCCCTCTTCGACGGCGTCAGCCCCAGCATCGAGGCCCGCAACCAGGCCTACCTCTCAGAGCCCCTGGGCCGCAAGACCAGCTACACCAGCGGCCCGCCGCCCGGCCACGACTTCGACACCCGCTACCGCTGGTACGTGCGCATCGAGGACACGGTCAACGGCGGCTGGGGCTGGAGCTACTACGCCTGGCGGGTGACCTGGTGCTCGTCGGAGGCCACCTGCCGCTGAAGGGGGTGATCCGATCGTTTACAGGCGTGGCGTCTGGGCAGCGACTGCCCGGCGACTGAAGTCGCGGGCTAGTTAAGGCGAAGTCCACTGGCGTGGACTGGTAAGGGTGCTTTCGGACCATGAACACCATTCCAACCCGCTGACACCCATGCCTGAACTCCCCGAGGTCCAGACCTACGTCGATGACCTGGCCCGGCACCTGCCGGGGCGGCGCTTTGCGGGCGCCCGCTGCGGCTGGCCGCGCCAGCTGCCGCGCAACACGCCCGCCGAGCTGGACCGGGGGCTGGCCGGGCGGCAGGTGCGGGGTGTGCGGCGGCGGGGCAAGTACATCGTGCTGGACCTGGCGCCCCCAGGGCTCCTGGTGGTCCACCTCAAGATGAGCGGCCGCCTGCAGCTGGTGCCCGCCGCCGAGGCGCCCAACCCCCACGCCCACGTGGTCTTCACCATGGACCGGGGCGAGGAGCTGCGCTTCCACGACCCCCGCAAGTTCGGGCGGGTCTGGCTGCTGGAGGACGAGGCGGCGCTCTTGGGCCGGCTGGGCCCCGAGCCCCTGGAGCCGGCCTTCAGTGTCGCCGTCCTGGCCGCCCGGCTGAAGGGGCGGCGCCAGCGCCTCAAGCCCCTGCTCCTGGACCAGCAGACCCTGGCCGGCCTGGGCAACATCTACGTGGACGAGGCCCTCTTCAGCGCCGGCCTGCACCCCCTGCGCCGCGCCGACAGCCTGAGCGCGGCCGAACTGTCGGACCTCCACCGAGCCATCCGCGAGGTGCTGGCCGCCGGCGTGGCGGCGCGCGGCACCAGCTTCTCCACCGGCGGCTACCGGGACCTGACCGGCAACATGGGGGAGATGCAGGGCAGCCTGCAGGTCTTCCGCCGCGGCGGCCAGCCCTGCCCGCGCTGCGGCCGGGCCATCCGCCGCCTGGTGGTGGGCGGTCGCTCCACCCATGTCTGCGAGGCCTGCCAGCCGCCGCCGAGCGACGCGGCGGGCGGGTAGGGTGCTGTTCGATCAGGTGTAGCGCCTGGCCTGCGACACCCGGCGACTGAAGTCGCGGGCTAGTTAAGACCAAGTCCACTGGCGTGGACTGCCGAAAGCGCTACGTCACCATGAAAGCTGATCTAAGCAGAACCGTGGAACGATGCACAGCTTTCTGGTGGGCAAGTGAACCGTCTCTGCGCCACTCCATCCTGTGCCACGTTCGACAAGGCTGCTTAGAGCGGGCACCGCCGACGTTGTTCGCTCGGGTGAACCAGTAGGGCGGGTGGGACTCGAACCCACACGGGGGGCTACCCCAACCGATTTTAAGTCGGTCGCGTCTGCCGTTTCGCCACCGCCCCGCTTGGCCTGCGGCCCCGGGATGCCGTGCGAACTCCGGGCCGACAGGCTGATGATACCGCCGCAGACCGGTTTTCATCAGGAAGCAACGCCTCTCCCAGTCCACGCCAGTGGACTTCGCCTTGACTAGCCCGCGACTTCAGTCGCCGGGGTGGTCGCCGGCAAGATGCTGTATTCTCCGAGCCCCCCCTCACCCCGCCGCCAGGCTGACGTCGCCGGCCTGCAGCCGGTGCAGCCGGCCGGCATCGTCCCTGAGGAGGAGTTCGCCCTGGGGCCCCAGGCCCTCGGCCAGGCCTTCCAGGCAGGCCGGGGCCGATCCCGCCACCGCCGCCTCGCCCAGGGGATGCACCCTGATCCGCCGGCCCAGGGTGCTGAGCTGGGCGCCCCATTCCTGCAGCAGGGAGCCCCCCGCCTCCAGCCGCGCCAGTCGCTCCGCCGTGGCCCGGAGCAGGTCTGCCAGCAGGGGGGCGGGGCGCAGGCGGGGGTCTTCGGGCGGGCAGCCCAGGTGGCGGGCGAGGCTGGTGGCCTGCGGCAGGTGGAGGAAGGCACGCTGGCGCAGGTTGAGGCCCAGGCCCAGGACCAGGGTGGGCGCCGCCGGGTCGCCGCGCAGCTCCGCCAACTGGCCGCCGGCCTTGGCCCCGTCCAGCAGGAGGTCGTTGGGCCACTTGAGGGAGGCGGCCTCAGGCCGGGGCAGGCGGCGGCGCAGGGCATCCAGGGCGCCCAGGGCCAGGGCCAGGGGGATCTGCGGCAGGGCATCGGTCCGGGCGAGGGGGCCCCTGGGCCGCAGGAGGAGGGAGAACATCAGCGACTCCCCGGCCTCGGCCTCCCAGACCCGCCCCAGGCGGCCCCGGCCCGCGGTCTGCCGATCGGCCACCACCACCGTGCCGGAGGGGACGTCGGTTGCGGCGAGGGCCGCGGCGCGGTCCATGGTGGAGGGAAGGCAGGCATGCCATTCGGCCACGCGGCCGAGCGGGCAGCCTCCCAAGGCCGCGCGGAGTTCGGCGAGCGCGGCTCCAGACGCCTCGGGCGTCGACCCCGGCAGCGGCTCCGGCGTTGGTTCCGGCATCGATTCCGGCAGCCTCGCCGCGGGGTCGAACGCGGCCAAGGGCTTCAGGGACGGATGCGGACCGGGAAGGGGACGGGCGGGGCGATGCCCGGGTCCGGGCCGATGTCGCTGCGCGGCAGCAAGGCAAAGGGCAGGAGGATGCGCACGGTGGGCGGCCGGCGCGAGGGCGGGGCGGCCGGCGCGGTGGCCAGGGCGATGGTGGGGGGCGGCTCGGGCGAGCGGGGCGGCTCGGCGGTGGCGCTGGGCTCCAGGGTGCCGCCGGCCTGGACCGTGGGCAGGACCGGGGCCTTCAGCACCACGATCTGCCGCTGCGGGAAGTCCGCCGAGAGGCCGCCGCCGTTGCTGCGGCGCAGCACGGCCCAGGCCTTGCGGCCGGAGGCCTGCTCGCCCAGGCGGGTGGGGCGCAGGCGGAAGCTCAGGGTCAGGCCCTCCGGGGGCACCAGGGGCAGCTTCCAACGCAGGGAACTGCCTCCCTCGGGGTCGTCGTCCAGGTAGGGGTCCGGCTCGCCCGGTGCGCCGACCCCGTTCAGTTGCAGGTCCGGCGGCAGGAGCTGGGTGATGGTGGCGTCCTCCAGCACCTGGTCGACCATCTCCCGGCGCAGGCGGCCGAAGGCGCCGGAGAGCTGGGCGGGATCGGGCACCGACAGGGCGAAGCGAGGCTGGCTGGCGGCGGAGCGCAGGCATTCCTCGTCGCAGTAGCTGCCGACGCAGACGGTGCCCAGCAGGGACCCGTCGCGCTTGAGATCCCCGGCGGCGCTCTGCACGGGGGCGCAGCCTGCCTGGTTGGCACCGTCGGAGAGCAGGAGCACGGCCGACAGGGGGTCGGCCTCCTCCTGCTTCTTGGCCTTCTGCAGCAGGTTGCGCGAGAGCTGCAATCCGGCGGCGATGTCCGTCCCGCCGGTGGGCGCGTTGCCCAGGCGGTTGAGGCAGCCGACCAGCTTGGCGCTCTGGTTGGTCAGGGCGCAGACGGTGTCGGCGCGGTTGTTGAAGCTGACGATGCCCACCTGGCTGGCGGGGTTGGCCGGCAGGTCCAGCTCGTCGATGAACTGACGCGCGGCGGCCTTGGCCTGGACGATGGGCTGGCCCTGCATCGAGGCCGAGGTGTCGATGGCCAGGACGACGTGCAGGGGCTGGTCGGTGCCGCGGCCGCAGAAGGGCTTGAGGACCAGGCTCACGTTGACGGTCTCGCCCAGGAGGATGACCTCCGGCGCGAGCCGCTGCTCCACCTCCACGCGGCAGCTCTTGGGGTCTTCCTCGGCCAGGGCGGGCGGGACGGGGGCCGAAGGGATGAACGACGCGCAGGCAAGCAGCAGGGCCCCCGTGAACAGAGCGAGGGCAGGGGGGCGGAACCGGGCTGGCCTGGGCTCCATGGGCTAATGCTAACATTCTTTTTCGATCCGTCAATCCCCTTGCCGCGGAACCGGAATATCACCCATGCCCCACCCCATCGTCCAGTTCCGCGGCGTGGACAAGGCCTACCTGGAGGCCGGGCGGAGCCGCACCGTCCTCCAGGCGGTCGACTTCAGCATCGCCGCCGGCGAGGTGGTGGCCATCCTCGGGCGCAGCGGCTCCGGCAAGACCACCGTGCTCAACCTCATCGCCGGCATCGACCAGCCCAGCGCCGGGCAGGTCTGGGTGGCCGGCGCGGACCTGGCCGCCATGGGGGATGCCGCGCGCAGCCGCTTCCGGCTGCGGCAGTTGGGCTTCGTCTACCAGTTCTTCAACCTCCTGCCCACCCTGAGCGCCGCGGAGAACGTCCGCCTGCCCCTGGAGCTGGCCGGCATCCCCCTGGCCCGGGCGCGGGAGCGGGCCCTCGCCGAGCTGCAGGCCGTCGGCCTGGCCGACCGGGCCGACGCACCGCCCGACTGGCTCTCCGGCGGCGAGCAGCAGCGGGTGGCCATCGCCCGGGCCCTGGTCACGGACCCGCCCCTCGTCCTGGCCGACGAGCCCACCGGCAACCTGGACCCCGAGATCGGCGACCAGGTGCTGGACCTCCTCCTCCGGCGGGCGCGCAGCACCGGCCGCTCGCTCATCATGGTCACCCACAGCCGCCGGGTGGCCGCCGCCGCGGACCGCGTCCTCCGCGTGGAGGGGCACCGGGTGGTGGAGGCCGGGGCGGAGTCGGCGCTGGGGCCAGGGCAAGAGCCGGGGTGAGCGTCCTGCCGGCCCTGGCGCGCCTGGCCTGGGCTTCCGTGCGGCGGCGGCCCCTGCAGTCCCTCCTCCTCGTCCTGGGGGTGGCCCTGGGGGTGGCCGTCTTCGTGGCCGTGGAGCTGGCCAACCAGAGCGCCCTCGCCGCCTTCCAGCAGTCGCAGGAGGCCGTGACCGGGCGGGCCACCCACGCCATCGTCGGCGACGGGCGGGGCCTGCCGGAGGGCGTCTACCTGCGCCTGCGCCAGGAGCTGGGCCTGCACCTCGCGGCCCCCGTGGTCGAGGGCCAGGCCCGCCTCGCGGCCCAGGGGGGCGAATCGCTCAGCCTCCTCGGCCTGGACCCCTTCGCCGAGGCGCCCTTCCGCAAGCTGCTGGGCGACGGGGGGGCAGCCGGCATCGGCAGCGACAGCGACGCCGACACAGGCGGCGGCGCCGCCAGCGACCGCGACGCCGCCGCCCAGCCCCTCCTCGCCCGCCCCGATGCCGTCCTCCTCAGCCAGGATCTGGCCGCCCGCCTGGGCCTGGCGGCGGGGGATGCGCTGGAGCTGGACGTGGAGGGCCGGAGGCGACGACTGACCGTGGCCGGGCTCCTGGCCCCGGCCGATGCCCTGAGCCGACGGGCCTTGGAGGGCGTCCTCCTCCTGGACATCGCCACCGCCCAGGCCGTGCTGGACCGGCCCGGGCGCCTGGATCGCATCGACCTCATCCTCTCGCCTTCCCAGGCCACGGACCCGGCCCTTCTCCGCCTGATCGAGGCCCTGCTCCCGCCCGGGGCGGTGCTGGAGGCGGCCGGCGGCCAGGCCGAGCGGATGGCCGCCATGACCCAGGCCTTCCGGCTCAACCTGCGGGCCCTCAGCCTGCTGGCCCTCTTGGTGGCCGTCTTCCTCATCTTCAACAGCCTGCGCTTCAGCGTGGTGCAGCGCCGCGCCGCCCTGGCCACCCTGCGCGCCCTGGGCCTCAGCCGGCCGGAGCTGGCGCGTCTGTTGGTCCTGGAGGCCCTCCTCCTGGGCGGGGTGGGCACCGCCCTGGGCCTGCTCCTGGGCCTGGCCATGGGGCGCGGGGCGGTGGCCCTGGTCTCTGAGCCGCTCAACGACCTCTACCTGGCCGTGACCGTGCGCGCGGTGCAGGTGCCGCCCGCCGTCCTGCTGCAGGCCGCCCTGGCGGGGATGGGCGCCGCCCTGGCCGGGGCCCTGGTCCCCGCCTGGGAGGGCAGCCGCATTCCCCCCGTCACCGCCCTGCGCCGCTCGGAGCAGGAGGCCGCCAGCCGCTCGCTCCTGCCGCGGCTGCTGGCCCTGGGCCTGGTCCTGGCCCTCCTGGGCCTGGGCGCCCTGGCCCTGCCCGGCCGCTCGGTGGCCCTGGGCTTCCTGGCCATGGCCTGCCTGCTCCTGGCCGCCGCCGCCTGGGTTCCGGCGGGGCTCCTGGCCCTGAGCGCGGCCGGCGAACGCCTGGCGGCCCTCCTGCCCGATCGGCGATCCGGCGGCAGCCCGGGCCTGCTGCTGCGCCTGGCCTCGCGCAACCTGGCCCGCTCGCTCAGCCGCACCGCGGTGGCCGTGGCGGCGCTGATGGTGGCCGTCTGCGTCTCCATCGGGGTGGACCTGATGGTGGGCAGCTTCCGCCAGACGGTGGTCCTCTGGCTGGGCCAGACCCTGCAGGCGGACCTCTTCATCGCCCCGCCGGGCTTGACCGCCACCCGGGGCGGACGCTCCCTGCCGCGGCCCCTGGCCGAAGCCCTGGCGGCCGCGCCGGCCGTGGCCGACTGGGCCACCGCGCGCGGCGTCCGGCTGCGCTCCCCCGCCCTGGGCCTGGTGGACGCCGTGGCCCTCAGCCGGGACCTGGCCGGCGCGGACCGGCGCTACGACCAGGCGCCGCCGGGCGGGGCGGCCGCGGCCTGGCAGGCGGCCGAGGAGGGGGCCGTCCTGGTCTCCGAGCCCTTCGCCTACCGCCATGACCTGGGCCTGGGCGATGCCCTGACCCTGGACACCGATGCCGGCCCCCGGAGCTTCCCCATCGCCGGGGTCTTCCGCGACTACGGCTCCGAGCAGGGCGTCATCTTTCTCAGCGACGCCGTCTACCGCCGCCACTGGCAGGACCCCGAGCTGGGCTCCCTGGCCCTCCTCCTGCAGGACGGCGTCGACGTGGAGGCCTACGCGGCCACCCTGCGCCAGGCCCTGGCCGCCTCGGAGCGTGGCGAGGCCTGGCGGGGCGAGGGTCTGAGCCTGGCGGCGGGCCTGGTGCCGGAGGGCCTGCCCGTCCTGGTCCGTTCCAACCGCGGCCTGAGGGAAGAGGTGCTGCAGGTCTTCGACCGCGCCTTCGCCGTGACCGGCGCCCTGCGCCTGTTGGCCCTGGCGGTGGCCTTCATCGGGGTCCTCTCGGCCCTCCTGGCCCTGCAGCTCAGCCGGGCGCGGGAGCTGGCCACCCTCCGGGCCATGGGCATGGGGGCGGGCAGCCTGAGCGGGCTGATGCTGCTGGAGACCAGCCTCCTGGGCCTGGCGGCCGGGCTCTTCAGCTGGCCCACGGGCCTCATGCAGGCCCTGCTCCTGATCCACGTGGTCAACCGGCGCTCCTTCGGCTGGACCATCGAGCCCAGCCTGAGCGCAGAGCCCTTCGCCGCCGCCCTGGCCCTGGCCCTCCTGGCCGCTGTCCTGGCCGCCCTGGCCGCCACCCCCGGCCTGCGCCGCCTGCCGATCGCCCGGATGCTGCGCGAGGAGTGAGGGGGGGGGTCGTACGGGCAACCGGCAGGTTGCCCCCACAAACACACCAAAATACGGCCCATGTAGGGGCAACCGGCAGGTTGCCCTGCTACCGGTAGACTCACGTCGCCCCGGGGCAACCTGCCGGTTGCCCCTACGGACAAACCTGGATCCGCCCCGCCACCAGCCGGTAGATGGCCGCCAGATCCTCCGCATCCGGGGCAAAGAAGTAGTCCGCCGGACTCGTCGCCACCTGCTCCAGCAGCCCGCGCAGGACGTCCTCGCCCTCGCCCAGACCGATGGTCAGAAGCCGCGTCCCTGCCCCCTTCGCCGCCGCCGCCGCCCGCAGGACCACGCATTCCTGGGTGGGGCAGTCCGGGTCGGCCGAGCCGGCGCCGAAGGGCACCTGGTTGGGCAGGCCGTCGGTCATGAGGACGAGGACCGGCTGGTTGGGCTGCAGGCGCGGCCCGGCGGCCAGCACCGCCTGGCCCTGGCGGATGGCCAGGTCCAGGCGCGTCCCCTCCGCCGCCTGAGCCGGGAGGCCGTCGATGGCCGCGGCGATGGCCGCGCGGTCGTCGCCCAGGCCGATGGCCGTCCAGGCGCGGCCGTTGAAGCCCACGATGCCCAGCTGGTCCTGCCGCCCCCAGCCGTCGCGCTCCAGGTCGAGCAGGTCCGCGAAGCCCTGGGCCGCGGCGACGGCCACCGCCATCTTGCTGCGCCCGTCGCGGGCGGGCCGGTACATCGACGTGGACATGTCCAGCACCAGGACGATGTCGGCGTGCAGCTCCTCGGGGCTGCAGGGGCGGGGGGTGGGCTTGGGCTTGCATTCGTTGAAGGTGGCGGCGATCTGGGCGTAGATG
>WBZV01000367.1_pt1 | contig 28228 bp, 19 predicted proteins | sample 5204221 | NCBI WGS metagenome assembly WBZV01 (sample SAMN12344360, study PRJNA552823) | activated sludge metagenome | biome: Activated sludge suspended growth; feature: Nitrification reactor; material: Wastewater; isolation source: activated sludge from nitrification reactor of wastewater...
TTGGGGTTTTTGCCCAAGGCAGCAAAAAATATTTTCTTTTTTCAATTTCAATAAAAAATTGCTTTGCAATTTTTTATTGAAATTGAAAAAAGAAAATAAAATTTCATGCCGGAGGCAAAGCGTGGCCTTATGAGACAGCCCCCATTTCGCGCCAGGTGCATTTAAAAATCAGGCCGACAAAATCGACCTGATATCGACTTTCTGGCGCACCACCTCCTCAATTTTGGAGATAGGTACCCGTTCCTGGCGCAGGGTATCGCGTTCGCGGATGGTCACGGTGTTGTTTTCAATCGTCTCGAAGTCGATCGTTACGCAATAAGGCGTGCCAATGGCGTCCTGACGGCGGTAACGCCGTCCGATAGCGTCTTTTTCGTCGTACTGGCACTGGAAAGAGAACTTCAGGGAGTTGAAAATATCCCGGGCGGCGTTGGTTAATTCTTCTTTGTTTTTCAGTAAGGGCAGCACGGCTACCTTCACCGGCGCCAAAGCAGGGTGAAGTTTCAATACCGTGCGGGTGGAATCGTTGCCTTCGGCATCCGGAACAATTTCTTCCATCAGGGACTGGCTGAGCATAGCCAAAAAGGTGCGGTCGGCCCCGACGGAGGTTTCCACCACATAAGGTACGTAGCTCTCGTTGAGTTCGGGGTCGAAATATTGCAGCTTCTTTCCGGAAAGTACCTGATGGCTGCCCAGGTCGAAATTGGTACGGGAGTGGATTCCTTCCATTTCCTTAAAGCCGAATGGAAATTCGTACTGGATATCCACTGCCGCATTGGCATAGTGGGCGAGGTTATCGTGGTCCTTGAAGCGGAGTTTTTCCTGGGGTGTCCCCATGGCCAGGTGCCAGCGCATACGGGCATTTTTCCAGTATTCGTACCATTGCATTTCTTCTCCGGGCCGCACAAAGAATTGCATTTCCATTTGTTCGAACTCCCGCATCCGGAAGATGAATTGCCGGGCGACGATCTCGTTCCGAAATGCCTTACCGATTTGGGCAATGCCAAAGGGGATCTTCTGGCGGGTAGACTTCTGCACGTTGAGGAAATTGACAAAAATGCCTTGCGCCGTTTCGGGGCGGAGGTACAGTTTGCCCTCTTCTCCGGCGATATTACCCAACTGCGTGGAGAACATGAGGTTGAACTGGCGCACATCAGTCCAGTTCCGGGAGCCGCTTTCCGGATCGGCGATCTCGAGTTCTTCGATCAGGTTTTTAAGGGCAGCCATATCGCTGGCCGACATGTAGGTAGCCAGGCGTTGCGCGATGGCCTCCGCTTTCTGGCGATACTCCACGATGCGGGGGTTGGTATTGCGGAAAAGCTCCTCGTCGAAGCTGTCGCCAAATCGCTTGGCTGCTTTTTCCACTTCCTTACCGATCTTCTCTTCCAGCTTGTCGATGTATTCTTCGATCAATTGGTCGGCGCGGTAGCGTTTATTGCTGTCTTTGTTGTCGATGAGCGGGTCGTTGAACGCGTCGACGTGCCCGGATGCTTTCCAGGTCAGCGGGTGCATAAAGATGGCTGCATCAAGGCCAACAATGTTTTCGTGCATTTGGACCATCGCCGCCCACCAGCAGTCTTTGATGTTGTTTTTGAGCTCCACACCATAGGGGCCGTAATCGTAAACGGCGCTGAGGCCATCGTAGATCTCGCTCGACTGAAAGATAAAGCCGTATTCTTTGGAATGGGCAATCAGCTTTTTAAAATGATCTGCGGGTGTTTGTGCCATAAGTTTGGATTTGGGGGCCTGTCTTAAAAGACTGGTCTTTGCCATTGGCGCGAAATCCTGTTTGGGGCGGCCATGGGCAAAAACAGGCATCTGAAGCAGGCCCGGATACAGCCGGATAGACTCCGGTGCGCAAAATTCGCAAAAAAACCAACGCCAGGCAGAACAAAACACTTATTTTTTGAACCCGGATAGGGGCAAGGCGGCAAGAAACGCATCTTTTTCAAAAATGCATTCATGAAAAAGGTAATCTTAATCGCTGCGCTGCTGGGGGTTTTTCTTCATCCATTGTGGAGTCAGAAAGAATTTCCGGTAGAAACGTTCGATGCCGTATTGATTTCCGGCAACATCCAGGTTGTTCTCGAACCGGGTGAAAAGGAAAAGGTAGTGCTTTACATTGATGGCATACCGGAAGACGAGATCACCGTCAAAGTGAGCCAGGGCACGCTCAGATTGATCTCATTGAACAGCTTTTTGTATAAAAACGAAGTGATAAAAGCCTACGTCACCTACAATAAGCTGCGGGAGATCAAAGCTACTGCCGGCTCGTCGGTGAGTTGCGACGCCGAGCTTCGGGGCGATCAACTTGAAGCCCGTGCCGGCAGCGGCGCCCAGCTCCGGCTCAAGGTGAACGCCGGCGCTTTGGAAGCCAGCGCTATGGAAGGCGCCCAGCTTTACCTCGACGGCGTATCGGAAAGCCTTGATTGCACCGCCGCAACCGGAGGGCAGTTTTTTGGGCCGGGGCTAACCTCCAAGCGCGTCTACGTCCGCGCCAATACCGGCGGGCGGGCAGAAGTCCACGCTATCGATCACCTGGAAGTTTCAGCCAATACCGGAGGCGAAGTCATCTATCATGGAGAGCCTCAAACCAAGTACGTTAAAAGCATCCTTGGAGGAGAAGTCCGGCAAGGCAGGATTTAGACGTTAGACGTTAGACTTTAGACCTTAGACGTTAGAATGTTGGATACCGCCGTTCGAAACGACTCTAACGTCTAAGGTCTAACGTCTAAGGTCTAAACCGCGTATTGTATGACCTCCTTCATGGAGTCCACGTAGTGGAAACGGAGGTTGCCGAGGTAGTCCGGGTTGATTTCTTCCACGTGTTTCCGGTTGAACTTGCTGAGGATGATTTCTTTCATTCCCGCGCGTTTGGCAGCGAGGATTTTTTCTTTGATCCCGCCCACGGGAAGCACCTTGCCCCGAAGGGTGATTTCTCCAGTCATGGCAATATAGGGCTTAACCGGTTTACCTGTGAGCAGGGAAGTGAGAGCAGTGAGCATGGTGACCCCGGCAGAGGGGCCGTCCTTAGGGATAGCGCCTTCGGGGATATGGATATGAATATCGCTTTTCTCAACTTTTTCCTGATCGATACCCAAATCCTCGCAATGCGCTTTGATATAGCTCAGCGCAGTTGAAGCCGATTCCTTCATAACCTCGCCAAGGTTGCCGGTAAGGGTCATGCGGCCCGAACCTTTACTGAGGCTGGATTCTACGAAAAGGATCTCTCCGCCCACGTTGGTCCATGCCAGCCCGACTGCAACGCCGGGGGCCTGGGGTTCCTGATAGATCTCAAACGGGAATACAGCCGGGCCGAGAATTTTTTCCACATCGCCGGGTTGCAGGTTGGGGTCGAAAGTTTCCTCCATAGCCACATCCCGGGCAATGCGGCGCATGACCGCTCCAATTTGACGGCTGAGAGCCCGTACCCCCGATTCCCGCGTATAGTCCTGAATAAGCTTTTTCAGCACTTTATTGCTGAACTTGACATGCCCGGGTTTCAGGCCATGTTCCTCCAACTGCTCCGGTACCAGATGACGCTTGGCGATCTCTACCTTTTCCTCCAGAGAATACCCGTTGATCTCAATAATTTCCATCCGGTCGAGCAAGGCAGGTTGCACGGTGGATAACGAGTTGGCCGTAGCAATGAATAGCACCTTGGACAAGTCGTATTCCAGCTCGAGGTAGTTGTCGTAGAAAGTGGTATTCTGCTCGGGGTCCAGGACTTCGAGAAGGGCCGAGGAGGGGTCTCCCCGGAAATCGCGGCCCACTTTGTCAATTTCGTCAAGCACGAAGACCGGGTTTCCCGAACCGCTGCGCTTAAGCGATTGAAGAATACGGCCGGGGAGCGCGCCGATGTAGGTTTTGCGGTGACCCCGGATTTCGCTTTCATCGTGGAGCCCGCCCAGCGACATACGCACAAATTTCCGCCCAAGAGCCCGAGCGATCGAACGCCCGAGCGAGGTTTTTCCAACTCCGGGAGGACCTACCAGACAGAGAATGGGAGCTTTCAGGTCGCCTTTCAAATGAAGAACAGCCAAATGCTCCAGTATCCGGTCTTTGACCTTTTCCAGGCCGAAATGGTCCTGATCGAGCACGCGGCGCACTTTTTTGAGATTGAACTTATCTTGCGTATAATCATTCCACGGCAGGTCGAGCATAAGCTCGAGATAACTCATTTGAATAGAGTACTCGGCTACCTGAGGGTTCATGCGCCGGAGGCGGCCAATTTCGCGCAGGAAATGGTCCCGCGCGTTGGCAGGCCATTTTTTCTTCGCAGCGCGCGCCATCATCGATTCGACTTCCTCTTCCTGTGGGTTCTGGCCCAGTTCTTCCTGGATCGTTTTCAGTTGCTGGTTCAGGAAGTAATCCCGCTGTTGCTTTTCGAGGTCGCCTCTGACTTTCATTTCAATCTGGTCCTTGAGTTCCAGCAGTTGGAGCTGGGTATTCATTTCCCGGAGGATGAAATGAGCTTTCTCCCTCAAGTCGTCGATCTCCAGAACGTACTGCTTCATCTCAATTTTGACCGCCAGATTGGAGGCGATGAAGTTGAGCAGGAAGTTCGGCTCATTGATGCTGCGCAACATGGCAATCGCTTCCGACGGGATATTGGGCGACAACTCCACAATCTTTTTGGCGAGGTCGAGAATCGTGGAGATCAGGGCTTCAAACTCCAGATGGTCCTTGGGAGCAACGTGCTCCAGAATGTATACCTTGCCCTCCATATAAGGGGTGTCCTGCACCAGATCGCCCAGCCGAAACCGGCTTTGCCCCCGCAAAATAGCCGTGGTAGTTCCGTCCGGCATGCGCAGCAACTTCAACACCTTGGCGACGCACCCAACGGAATACAGATCTTCCGGACCCGGGTTTTCCACCTCCAGGTCGCGTTGAGAAAGAACCCCTATCAACCGGTTTGTTTCGTATGCTTTCTGGATTGCCCGGATGGACTTATCGCGACCTACCGTGATAGGTATGACAATTCCTGGAAAAAGCACGGTATTCTTTAATGCCAGAATAGGCAGCATGTCGGGGTAAGGTTTCTGAAGCTGAAAATCCTCTTCCCCGTCCATGGACAGCATCGGCAAAAAATCCCCTTCCTCCTCAAATTCCCGATTGGTAAAATATTCTTCGAACATAGTGTTAATGATCGGTTTGCAATTGTCAGGCAGATGCAGATAACCCGGTTTCTCTAAAAGCATCCCCTGAAATACGAAACGAGAAAACCCTCTGACAGCATGTCATTCAGTCCCGAGAAACCGCTTCCATTAAATCAGGCAAGTTCCGTGCCACGAAAAAACGCCTGACAAAAAAGCGGCCTGCCCACAGAAAAACCATTCCCGAAGGGACAAAAAGGCAGGAAAGAAAAAAGAGGTAGAGGGCTTAGAGGATGTAAAGGATGTGAGGTCCTCAACATCCTCAACATCCTTTACATCCCCTCAACGGCTTCCTCTACCGCCGCCGGTTCTTTCTCCGGTTCTTCATCCCGGGCGGTATCCTTTTCCATCCGGAGATTCCCGATGATAAAGTCCTGGCGTTCGGGAGTGTTTTTGCCCATGTAGTACCCAAGGACTTCGTCCAGGTCGGTACTATCGTTAATGAGGACGGGTTCGAGGCGTATTTGTTCGCCTATGAACAGGCCAAATTCATTGGGGGAAATTTCCCCCAACCCTTTGAAGCGGGTAATTTCCGCTTTGCCCCGGAGTTTTTTTACTGCTTCTTGCTTTTCCGTTTCACTGTAGCAATAGAAGGTTTGGTTTTTATCCCGAACGCGGAAGAGGGGCGTATCCAGGATATACAGGTGACCGTTCCGGACCAGCTCGGGGAAAAACTGGAGGAAGAATGTGAGCAGCAGAAGGCGGATGTGCATTCCGTCGACGTCGGCGTCGGTTGCGATAACAATGCGGTTGTAGCGAAGATCATCCAAACCATCTTCAATGTTTAAGGCATGCTGGAGAAGGTTGAATTCCTCATTTTCGTAGACGACTTTTTTCGTCAACCCGAAGCAATTAAGCGGTTTGCCCCGAAGGCTGAACACCGCTTGGGTCTGCACATCGCGCGATTTGGTGATAGAACCGCTGGCGGAGTCCCCTTCCGTAATGAACAGGGTAGTGGCATGCCGGAGTTCTTCTGCCGTTTTACGGGGCGGATCGTTGAAGTGGATGCGGCAATCCCGCAGTTTTTTGTTGTGCAGGTTGGCTTTCTTGGCCCGCTGGTTGGCGAGTTTCTGGATATCTGCAATTTCCTTTCGTTCACGCTCAGACTGGAGGATTCGCTTTTCAAGCGCCTTGGCTACATCCGGATGAGTATGGAGGTAGTTGTCGAGGTGTTTTTTGACAAAATTGCCGAGAAATGTGCGGATGCTTTCCCCTTCAGGCGCCATGTGGGTTGAGCCCAGTTTGGTTTTGGTCTGGGATTCAAAAACAGGTTCTTCGACCCGGATGGAGACCGCAGCCACAATGGAAGCCAGAATATCCTTGCGGTCAAATTTTTTGTAAAACTCCTGTACTGTTTTCGCTACTGCGTCTTTGAAGGCATTGAGGTGGGTTCCGCCCTGGGTGGTGTTCTGGCCGTTGACGAAGGAGTAGTATTGCTCCCCATAGTGATTACCATGGCTCATGGCGATCTCCACATCCTCCCCTTTCATGTGAATAATCGGATACCGCAAGGCCTCGTTGCGGGTCTTGCGGTCAAGGAGGTCCAGCAGTCCGTTTTTGGACTGGATGACCGTTCCATTAAAGTTGAGTTTGAGCCCGGCATTCAGAAAAGCATAGTTCCATAGTTGGGCTTCCAGGTGTTCCTTGCGAAAGCGGAAATTGCGGAATACCGTATCGTCGGGATGAAATCGTACGAGGGTACCATTTGGCTCGTCAGACTTTTGGATTTTATGGTCTTTGACCAACTCGCCCTGTTTGAACTCCGCTGCTTTCATCTGCCCATCGCGAATGGCTTTGACCAGGAAATAGGAAGACAGCGCGTTGACTGCTTTGGTGCCGACCCCGTTGAGGCCAACCGATTTTTTAAACGCTTTGGAGTCGTATTTGCCTCCGGTATTGATCCTGGAAACACAATCAATCACTTTGCCCAGGGGGATACCCCGGCCATAGTCCCGGATTTCGGCGCCTTCATCGTCAACTTTAACGATGATCTCCCGGCCAAAACCCATAACAAATTCGTCGATGGCGTTATCGACGACTTCCTTGACCAGCACGTAGATACCATCGTCGGAGGAGGCCCCGTCGCCAAGCTTTCCGATGTACATCCCGGGGCGAAGACGGATGTGCTCTCTCCAATCGAGCGAACGAATGTTATCCTCAGTATAATTCCCTTTCGACATATAGCGTTTAGAAGTTTTAAACTTTCCTTAAAATAGGATTTAATTGGGCATGGGGAAAAAAAGTTCAATACCTTTGCACCAAAGATAAAAAAATAGTTTTTACTGTACAACAATTTGTTTTAAAACCATTTTTCCTTGAAACGCAATCCACTCTACCGGCATCCGGCGATGCGTCTGCTCCAGCGGGCGATCCGGCGGGAACTGCGCCTGCAGTTTGCCGCAAGCCTTGGGTTGTTTTTACTGGGGATCTATATTGTGTATAATTGCTATCACAGCAACATCGTTCTTATGGTCATGGGGCTGTCGATTTCGCTCATTGCCACCAAATTGTTGCAATATACCATTTCTAATCTTCGAAAAGGCAGCAACCGTTTGTTGAATATTCTCCAGAACCGGCCCGAGCAGGTTGTCTGGATCTATTCGGTCGTTATTGAGCGCATGCCGTTTGGCGTTTTACTCATGCGTACGGGAACGATGTTCTTTAAAATGGCTGACGGTACAGAGATGAGCGTGCGTTTGCCCGGCAACCACCTGCGCACGGTTTCCAGGTTCCTCAACAGGCTCCTGCCACATGCCACCTTTGGATATACCTCCGACCGGGACTACTCGTTCCGGCTTAGCCCGGAAAGCCTTCGCCGGGATTGGACCGACTAGTTCAACTAAATTTACGGTATGAATCGACGAATCTTTACCCGCCATTTCGGCTTGGGCGCTTTTTTGCCTTTTCTGGGGAAATGGAGCGCCCTGACGCCCAAGCCGGCCGCGCCCCTCATCAAAGCGCCCCGCCTCAAACCCGGCGACAAGGTGGCCCTGATCACTCCCGGAAGCTTTATTCCCGACCGCACGCTGGAAAAGGCCATCACCAACATCCGGAACCTGGGGTTTGAAGTCGTCCCCGGAAAACACATTCGGGCAAAGCGGGGCTATATTGCCGGAACAGACCAACAACGTCTTGACGATCTCCATACCGCTTTCGCCAATCCCGACATCCGGGCCGTTTGGTGCGCCCGCGGAGGATACGGATGCACCCGCCTGCTTCCAGACATCGAGTACGAACTCATTGCCCAAAACCCGAAAATTCTCGTCGGTTACAGCGACATCACCGCCTTGCACCTGGCCATTCACCAGCAAACAGGGCTGGTTACCTTCCACGGCCCGGTAGCGGGCTCCGATTTCACGTCCTATACGGCTTCGCACGTCAAAGCGGTCCTCATGGACGGCGCGGCGCCCCACGTCATCCAAATGCTCTCCGACCACGGCGAAGTCAAAAACCCGGATCTATACAAATCACAGGTTTTGCGCCCTGGGCGCGTTAAAGGACCCCTCTCCGGAGGCAACTTATCCCTCCTGGCCGCTATGGCAGGCACGGGCTTCGGGCTGAATGCCGCCGGGAAACTGGTCTTTATGGAAGATATCGATGAAAAACCCTACCGCGTCGACCGCATGCTCACCCAACTCCGGCAATCCGCCAACCTCGATCAGGCGGCAGCGTTCGCCCTGGGAATCTTCGCCGGCTGCGTGCCCGAACCCGGCGACGAATCCCTGACGCTCGCCGAAACGGTAGCCGACCGCCTCTCCGACCTGGGCCGCCCCGCTGTATACGGACTGACTTTCGGGCATATCGCCAATCAATGCACCCTGCCCATGGGCATTCAAGCCGAACTGGATACCGATAGCTTCACCCTCACCCTGCTGGAAGCGGGGGTGGAATAAGCGTTGCGAAGTAGCGAAGTAACGAGGTTAGTTTTATCAAACAGCAGAGCTAATTTTCTAAAACGGGTTCTTTTGAAAAAAAGAAGTTTTTCCTACCTTTGCACCCACCCTAAAACACACCAGCCACCCTAGCTCAGTTGGTAGAGCAACGCATTCGTAATGCGTGGGTCGGGAGTTCGAGTCTCCTGGGTGGCTCCATGACAAAGGCAGCGCATGCTGCCTTTGTCATTTATGCCGTTACCCTCCCTTAGACTGATTAGTTAAAACTAGACGCTGTCATGTTAACCGCTGGCAGATCCAATCTATTGGATTAACCCGTTGCATTTTGCATAGGGCCCTCGATTAGTCAACGCCTTTTATTCTGGCAGCATAAACAAGTATCGTTCAGGTCCGGGAAGCGGCGAGGTTTCAGGCTGTTTCCCGGGCTTGCTTTTTATCCCTTCGGGGGGCTCCATAGCCGGCAAACGCCCTAGTCAGCCTACGCGTTTGCGGCCAGAATCGTCGGCTTCAGAACGATTTTTTTATAGCTGGTTTGCTTTTGCCTGGATTCGATGGAGTCGATGAGCAAGTCGGCGGCTTGTTTCCCCATCTCAAAAGCGGGTTGTTGAATAGAGATAAAGGGCAAATCAAGTAGCCCATTGTAAGGGTTGTTGGAAAAACCGATGATTTCCAGATCCGGCGGAAGCAAATGCTGGTTTTTTTTGATCCCTTTCAGCGAATAAAGAGCCAAGCGTTCGCTACTCAGAAAGAAACTGTCGGGTTGTTCCGAATGGATGATTTCCTCAATCGTCCGCTGGGTTTCTGCCGTATCAAACGGGCAAAACCGGATAAGCCCCTCTTCCAGAGGTACCCCAAAGTCCTGGAGACAGGTTTTATACCCTTCCAGTCGTTCTCTGGTGATAGACAGAACGGCAGGGCTGGTAATGTGGGCAATACGCTTTTTGCCCTTGGACAGCAGGTAGCGGGTACCTTCGTAAGCGCCTGCAAAATTGTCGGCAACGACCTTATGGCAGTTATCAAAGGGCGGCACCCGGTCGAAGAACACAATCGGCACCTGCTCCGCCTGGAGCTGCCTGAAATGATCAAAATCGTTGGTGGTCCCGGATAAAGAGATGACAACCCCATCAGCACGGCGCGCCAATCCACTGTTCAGGTCGCGTATTTCCCGTTCATATTGTTCGTGGGTTTGAAAAATGACGACGTGATATCCGCGGCGGTAGGCAGTTTCGTCAATCCCGTTGATCACTTCCGAGAAAAAAGCGTTCGCAATCTGCGGAACAATGACGCAAATCGAATGGCTTTTGTTTTCGCGCAGGCTAAGGGCAATTGGGTTTGGGGTATAGTTCACGGCCTGGGCATATTCCAGGATTTTCTGCTTGGTGCCCGAACTGATCTCATAACTATCGCGAAGCGCTCTGGAAACCGTCGAGGTCGACAGGTTCAATGCTTTGGCTATATCCTTGATCGTTGGTTTAAGCATAATCCGAGGGAGGTGATAGAAACTGGTCAGTTTTTACCGTTTGCCATAAGGAAATTTACAGGTTTAAAGGCCGAGGCAACCCGTATTGCTAAAAGTACGCATTTATTTATAAAAAGGTAAATACCCTGACGGCTTCCGGGAACGATTGCGTAAATAAATCCGGGGGTAACGCTATCAAATCTAATCCAAATAGTAAATCTTAGCATGCGAGAATAAAAAATTATTGTTTTGGAAAAAACGCCTTATACGGGCATTTTTTCTAAAAAATTGTTTGCTGTTTCAAATAGCCGGCAAATTTTCCCAGAGGCTTACCGGGTTGAACCGGCGCAAACAATTCGCTCTAACTTCGAAGCCTTTTTCACCCAATTTAAGCGTATTCTCTGCGCCTCTTGCTTCGTTGCAGAGCAAAGTTCTCAATGTATACGACTCACAATGCTTTATTTAACTTAACCAATCCTTACCTGTATGAAAATTTTAGCAACTGCGCTACTGAACCTTTGCGCGGTCATGGCCCTCTGGGGCCAGGGAACAATTACCGTAACAGGCAAAGTCACCGACAAAGCCAGCGGCGAACCCGTCATCGGATGCAACGTCTTGCTGAAGGGGGACACAGGCCTTGGAACCATTACAGATATTGACGGCAACTACAGCCTGTCCGTACCTGCCGATGGCGTTCTGGCTTTTTCCTACATTGGCTATGTCACTCTGGAGGAATCGGTCGGCGGCCGGAAAAAAATCGATGTCGGGCTTGAAACCGACCTGGTCGCCATCGAAGAGGTAGTCATCATTGGCTATGGCACCGTAAAAAAGAGCAACGTTACCGGCGCAATTGTTTCCGTTAAGGCGGAAGACCTGAAGACCGTACCGACGACCAACGTCATCGAATCCCTTCAAGGCAAACTGCCAGGGGTGGATATTACCCGTTCGAGCGGAGGCGCAGGCGCAGGGATTAACGTCCTGGTGCGTGGCAACCGCTCCCTTACTGCTTCAAACGCTCCGCTCTTTATCGTGGATGGGATTCAGTACAGCAACATCCAGGACCTCAACCCCAACGATATTGAATCCATGGAGGTTTTGAAAGACGCCGCATCGACTGCGATTTATGGTTCCAGAGGGGCAAACGGCGTTATCATCATTACCACTAAAAAGGGACGCACGGGGAAGACCAATGTCTCCTTCAACGCCTATACCGGCGTGTCGACCCTCGCAGGCTACCCGCGCGTCATGGGGCCTGAAGAATACAAAGCCTTTCGCCGCGAAGCGAACCGGACCACCGGAAACTGGACCTCTCCTGCGGACGACGCCAAGATCTTTGGCAACCTCCTTAATAGCCCTGGCACCTACTGGCCGGATATTTTTCTCCAGGATGGAAAGCAATCCGATTACCAACTGGGCATCACTTCCGGCACAGCCAAAACCAACTTTTACGTTTCCATGGCGTATTTCAACGAGGAGGGACTTCTGGAAAAAGACGTGCTGAACCGCTATAACTTCCGCGCTAATATCGATCACAAGATTTCCAATAAGTTCCAGTTCGGCACCCAAAACCAGATTACCTTTTACGATCAGGATCTCCGCTTCGATCCCCTGGGAACGGCCAATAAGCTCGTGCCGCTGGAAGTGCCTTACGACGCGGATGGCAACCTAATTCCCCTGATCAACAACGGCCGGAACATCAACCCGCTCAGCGACTTGCTGGAGAACAACTACGAAAACAACCTGCGAACCACCCGGATTTTCTCATCGGCCTACCTGAACTTTAACCCGCTCAAAAACCTGAGCCTGAAATCCAACCTGGGGATCAACCTGACCAACACCCGCGAGGGCCTCTATGCAGGATCCCAAACCAACTTCCGCAACGGCGCCCAGCCTTTGGCCCGCTATATTGCCGGTAACTCCATCGGGCTCAACCTCGAGAACATTCTGAACTACGAATTCAAGCTCCAGAACCACAGCTTCGTACTCACGGGAGTCCAGTCGTTACTGACCAACCGCTTCGAATCCTCCAGCGCTGAAGGCGCCAATCAGCTTATCCCCAACCAGTTGTACTACGGTCTGGCCAATGCCAACGCGCAAGTTTCCATCGGCGCAGCGTATAAAGAAAGCGCGTTGCTCTCCTATACCGGCCGCCTTCTTTATAACTTCAACGACAAGTACCTGCTAACCCTGACCGCACGTACAGATGGCGCGTCTCAGCTGAGCGAAGGCAACAAGTGGGCCTTTTTCCCTTCTGCCTCCGCTGCCTGGCGGGTGACCCAGGAGAACTTCCTCAGCAACAACCCGGTGATCTCCGATCTAAAAATCCGGGTTAGCTACGGCGTCGCCGGTAACTCCGCGGTGGAACCCTATTCCACCCAAAGCGTCCTCAACCGCGTCCCCTTTGCCTGGGACGAAGCGGCAGCCATCGGCTATACCTATTCGACCCGAATTGGCAACCCCGACCTGCGCTGGGAAACCTCCACCACGGCTAATGCCGGCGCCGACTTCGGCCTTTTCGGAAACCGGATCACCGGTACCTTCGACATCTTCCAAACCAAGACCAGCGACCTTCTGCTGGAACGTCTGCTCCCTTTGTCCAGCGGGGCGCTTAATACCATTGAAAACGTCGGCGAAACTGAAAACAAAGGCATCGAAATTGGCGTCAATGCCATTGCTGTGGACAAATCCAACTTCCGGTGGAACATCGGGGTGAACTGGTTCCGTGTGCGCGAAAAAATCCTCAAACTGGCCACCGAATCCAATGACGTAGCCAATGGCTGGTTCATCGGACAAACGACAGAATCCTTCTACGACTACGAAAAACTCGGAATATGGCAAAGCAATGAAGCAGATGCCGCAAAAGCCTTTAACCAGCTTCCCGGCGATATCAAGGTGAAAGATCAGAATGGAGATGGAAAAATCGACGCCACCAATGACCGGATCATTATCGGCTCCGGAAGGCCTTCCTGGATCGGCAACTTCAACAGCGATCTGAAGTTCTTCAATTTCGACTTGAATCTGCAGGTGTACGCCCGCTGGGGACAGATGATCCGCTATGGGTTTACCGGGGTGTATGACCCACAGGCCAATGAAAACAGCCTCGTGCACGACTATTGGACACCGGAAAACCCAACCAATGCCTTCCCGCGTCCGAACGCCAACCGTTCCCAAAGCGCCACCTTGTATTATTCCTCTTTATTCTATCAGGATGGTTCCTTTATTAAGCTGCGCGGCGTTACCCTTGGATACTCCCTCCCAAATTCACTGATTTCCAAAATGCACTTGTCCAAGTTTCGCGTCTACGTTTCCGGCAGAAACCTTTGGACCTACTCCAAGATCGACGATTACGATCCGGAGCGCGGAGGCGGCACCAGCAGCCCAATGAACCGCCTGATCGTGGGCGGCGTAAATGTAGAATTTTAATCTATTCTAATTTAAATTGAAAAACAGCATCATATGAATCGCTTGAATATTATCATCGCTATGGCAGGCCTCATCTTATCTGCGGGTTGCGCCGACCTTCTCGAGGAGGAAAACCCCGCCGGCCTGACCGCAGTGACCGTATACACCAACCCCGCCGGGTTTGAGACCCTGGTCAATGCGGCCTACTCCTACACCCGGGCTTGGTACGGTAAAGAAGAAGCCTATAATCTGACCGAAATGGGAACCGATCTGTGGCTTCCGGGAGTAGACAACCGGCGTTTGGACCTCATGTCGTACAACAACCTTCAGGGCTCGGAAGCAGGCCTTGCCTCCACCGAAACGTTCCTGGAGCGGCTCTGGCAACGCTCTTACCAAGCCATCAACCTCTGCAATACGGGAATCTCCGGCATCAACGACGCCGGCCTGACGGATGCCGTAAAAACTGTACGCGAGGGGGAACTCCGCTTTTTGCGCGCTTATTACTACTGGCTGTTAACCGAGCAATGGGGTGACGTGCATTTCACCACGACACCTACGAACACCGCAGAAACCACCGCCAACCGCACCCCGCGCGCCAAAATTTACGAGCAAATCGTCGAAGACCTGAACATTGCCATAGCCAACCTGCCTACCACGACCTCGCAGTATGGCAGGGCCACCAAACCGGCTGCTGAAGCCTTCATGGCCCGCGTTCAGCTTACCCTGGGAAATAACCAGCAAGCATCCACGCTGGCTCAAAAGGTGATCAGTTCGTATAGCTATAAGCTGGTTCCCAAATTTGCAGACCTCTGGTCGATGTCCAACCTCAAAAACAGCGAGGTCATTTGGGCCTGCAATTATACGGCCGACCTGACCCTCTCTGACCTCACCAACTCCATCACCAATCCCGATGGTCACCCTCGCGGAGGAAATAACGGGCACCTCCATTTCTGTATGGCCTACGAACGCACCGCGGTAGGTTCTATCGGAATGTCCCGGGACGTAGTCAATGGGCGTCCATTCGCCCGGTATATGCCTACGAAATTCCTGCTCAACCTCTTCGACGAAACCAAGGACAGCCGGTATGACGGCAGTTTCAAAACCGCCTGGATTTGTAACAAGGCAGGCGCCTACAAAAAGAAAGTAGGTACCGAAGATATCAACGTAACCCTTAAGGTGGGCGATACTGCTATTGTAGCGACTAAATACGAAATCGACGACGCCACAGACAAAACCAAATCCTATCTGATCGTCGACCAGTCGAAAATGTACAAAGCAGATGGCTCCAGCAACGGCAATGCGTTGTTTGTTCAGTTGAAAAAGTTCGATGACCCTACACGTCCTTCTTTCAACGAAGCCCAAAGTGCGCGGGATGCCTTCATCATCCGCCTGGCAGAAATGTATCTGATCGCCGCCGAAGCGGAAATGAACCTCGGCAACAATACCAAGGCTGCCGAGCTGATCAACGTGGTGCGCACCCGCGCCGCCCAACCTGGCAAAACGGCAGATATGCAGGTGACCGCCGGCAACATAAACCTGGACTTCATCCTCGACGAGCGCGCCCGGGAGTTCGCCGGCGAGCAATTGCGCTGGTTCGACCTCAAGCGGACCGGCAAACTGGTAGAACGGGTCAAAAAATACAACCCTTCCGCTGCCGGCTTCGTTCAGGATTATCACATTCTACGGCCTATCCCGCAAAAACAGATAGATGCGGTAACGAATAAATCGGAGTTCGTGCAGAACCCTGGTTATAAGTAAACCAATCCAGCCCGGGGCGACTTTTTGAAGAGGTCTCAAGAGATCGCTCTTCGCCCCGGGCGTACTTTTTTCTTACCAGAAATCGCTCATTCCCTGTTAATAACAAAGAATATGGCTCGCACTTCCGTCCTTCGCTTCTTCTTCCTTTGCCTGCTTGCTGCAGTTTCCCTGCACGGTCATACTCAGGTTTCCATGGCGGCAAACATGGCTGAAACGATTATGCGGCAGTACCCCGATTCTCTCGTGGTGAAAAAATATATTATGCACCTCCTGCAGGACAACCTCCTGCAGGAAGGCGCATCGCTCGACGATATCGAACAGGCGAATCGCCGCCCGGCAAACTGGAACTATGAAATCGGTGTCGTACTCATGGGGTTTGACCGGCTTTGGCGCTCCACAGGCAACCCCCGCTACTTGCAATACACGAAAAAGATCATTGACCATTTTCTGGATTCGCAGGGGAACATCAAGACCTACGTGATGGAGGAATTCAATATCGATAATATCCCTCCGGGCAGGCAACTCATCTCCCTTTATTATGTGTATAGGGATCCTAAATACCTGAAAGCGGCCAAAACTCTAAAATATCAGCTCGACTGGCAGCCCCGTACACGGCAGGGCGGATACTGGCACAAACTCAAGTACCCCTACCAGATGTGGCTCGACGGCCTGTATATGGGGCAACCTTTCCGTTGCGAATTCCTGCACCTGACGGATACCCAAAACGAATGGGACGATGTCGCAAACCAGTTTATCTGGATGGCCAACGGGGCCAAAGACCCTCAAACCGGCCTGATGTACCATGGATTTGATGAAAGCCGGGTGCAGCGATGGGCCAATCCCCAAACCGGACAATCGCCTGAGTTTTGGAGCCGCGCTATGGGATGGTACCTGCTTGGATTGGTTGACGTGCTGGAACTTTTCCCCGCGACCCACCCCAAACAGCCCCAACTGGTGCAGGTTTTTAATGATCTTGCCGCTTCCCTGCTGCGATTCCAGGATACGCAGTCCGGCGTCTGGTGGCAAATCACCAACAAAGCGTTCCAAAAAGACAACTACCTGGAAAGTTCCGGGTCCTCCATGTTCGTTGCGGCCATGCTTAAAGGAGTGCGCCTGGGATACTTGCCCGAGTCCTTCCTGCCTGCTGCCCAAAAGGGCTACGATGGGATCCTGAAGGAATTTATCACCCGCGACAGCCTCGGAGGATTCCATCTCAACCGCGCCGTCTCCGGCGCCGGACTGGGCGGCGATCCCTACCGGGACGGCTCCTACACGTACTACGTCTCCGAACCAAAACGCGACGACGACCTCAAAGCCATTGGTCCTTTTATGCAGGCGGCTGTAGAACACGAACTGCTTTCCCTCCAGTCTGCCGGGCGCGGCAAAACCATACTGCTGGACCGCTATTTCAACAACGAATACCGGGACGGGAAGCGGTACCACTACATTTGGGAAGATAAATTTGATAGCGGATTTTCCTGGATGGGAACAATCCTGAGGGACCACGGCGCCAGGCTGGCAAGCCTGGATGTTGCGCCTACCCCCCAGAACTTGCAAGGTGCCCAAGCGTACATTATCGTCGATCCGGATAACGTGAAAGATAATCCGCGTCCTAACTACCTGACAAGCGCCGACGTGGCCGTCTTATCCGAATGGGTCAAGAACGGGGGAAGGCTCTTATTTATGGCGAACGATTCGGCCAATGCCGACCTGGTCTATTCCAATACCCTGATCAAAGCATTTGGGATCTCCTTTACTGGCCGCAACCTGAATTTCGTCAAAAACGACCATTTTCCAGAAGGCGATGTGGTTATTGCGGCAAAAAACCCGGTGTTCAGAGGCGGAGAAAAAGCCTTCGTCAAAGAACTTGCAACGCTAAAGCTGGAGAAAGGCGCTCAGGCCATTGCGGTAAAAGATCGGGAAGTCGTAATGGCCGCGGCCTCCTACGGCAAAGGAAAGGTTTTTGTCATCGGCGATCCATGGCTATACAACGAGTATGTCAACGGCAGGAAACTCCCCGGGGACTACCAAAACTACGCCCTGGCAGTACAGTTGGCGCGCTGGCTGTTGCAGTAAACGCCCATATGTTTTTTCCTTGACAAGCCTGAGCGCCGCCTAAAACCCATCCGCTATGAATGCCTTACTTATTGCCTCTTTGGGTCTCCTGACGGTAATTTTCTGCATCGTAGCGCTGCGTATGCATGCTTTCTTATCGTTGCTGCTTGCTGCATTGGTAACAGGTTTGCTTACCAATTCTTCGCAGTTGTACGAATACGGCCTGCATTCCGGGATGACGGAAACGGCAGCGCTCGCTTTCTCTCAGCAATCCATAGGGAGCCGTTTGGGCCAAGGCTTAGGGAGTACTACAGGTAAGATTGGTATTCTGATCGCACTGGCTTCAATCATTGGCATGGCGCTAATGAAAAGCGGGGCCGCAGAACGCATTGTGCGGGGATTGCTAGGCCTTGTAGGAAAGAAAAGAACTGGTCTGGCCCTAATCTCTAGTAGCTTCACCTTGGGGATTCCTGTGTTTTTCGATACGGTTTTTTATCTTCTGATTCCCATTGTGAAATCAGCCTCCATTCGAAGCCCAGCCAAATACAGCTTTTATCTCATGTGCGCAATTGCAGGCGGAGTGATGACCCACTCGCTTGTCCCCCCGACTCCCGGTCCGCTCTATGTGGCTAAAGAATTGAATGTAGATATAGGCTTTATGATGCTGGGCGGGATTGTGGTGGGGGCGCTAACGGTTGCAGCAGGTTATTTTTATGCGTTGTGGGCAAACAAAAAATGGCCCCTGGAGATGCGGGATACCCCGGATGTTTCTATTGAAGATCTTAAAGGAAGCGTTTCGGCAAGCACCACAGAATTACCTGGTTTGGGGTGGTCTTTTCTGCCTATTCTGCTTCCTATTATCCTTATCTCCGGCGCTACCTTATTGGGGACCTTTCTGGATTCGGAGCAATCATCAACATGGCGGTTATTGAGCATTATTGGGGAAAGTAATATTGCCCTCCTGATTTCTGCGTTGATTGCCTTGTTGTTACTCTGGAAACGAAGCAAGGATATAAAAACGTTTGAAAAAAACGTGAGCGAATCTTTATCCAGCGCCGGGACGATTATACTGATAACCGGCGCAGGCGGCGCCTTCGGGCAAATGCTTCAGCAAACGGATATCGGCAGCCTTTTGGGACGCACGGCAGAAAGCTTCCAGGTGGCAATCCTGCCCCTGGCTTTTTTCATCACCATGGCCGTTCGAACAGCACAGGGGTCAGCAACTGTTGCCATGGTTACCACAATAGGAGTGATGAGCGGAATGGCCAATACCGGAGGGTTTGGATTCCATCCCATTTATCTGGCTCTGGTGATTGGGTGCGGATCAAAAATCTTCCCATGGATGAACGATTCGGCTTTCTGGATCATTACCAAAATGTCAGGCATGGAAACAATCGAAAGCATTCGCTTTTTTTCCTTTTTACTTACCGTAATGGGGTTTGCAGGACTTTTCTTTTGTATGCTTTTGGCCTACTTTTTTCCTTTTGTTTAACCCGATAAAAGAGCAGCTTTAACCCGAACCCAAAAGAGATGATGATGTCGTAAAAATCCTGTTGCGATTGAACGCGCTTCTTCTTAACGTCAATTAAAATGAAAACAGGTACTCAAACCCTTCTGATCATAAACCCCAAGGATAACGTGGGCATTGTTCCCCAGACCGCCGGTATACAGGCTGGCACTATCCTGAACGGCGGGATTGAAGTAAAGGAATTTGTCCCAATGGGACATAAAATCGCATTGGCAGATCTGCCTGCCGGAACCCCAGTCGTCCGATACGGACACGTGATCGGATATGCGCGAACCCCGATTTACAAAGGTTCCTGGGTTGGGGAACATCAACTGGTGCTTCCCCCCCCACCGCCTTTGGGAGAAATTCAATATTCCCCTGCGAAAACCAATCCCTTGCCGCCCCTGGAAGGGTTTTCTTTCGACGGATACCGCAACAAGGATGGCAGCGTGGGTACAAAGAACATGCTGGGAATCACCACTAGTGTACAGTGTGTTGCTGGCGTAACGAACTATGTCGTCGATAAAATTCGAACGGAATTATTGCCTAAATACCCCAATGTGGATGATGTTGAGGCGCTTAACCACAATTATGGCTGTGGGATCGCCATCGATGCCCCAACAGCCGTAATCCCCATTCGAACCATCAGAAATATTGCCCTGAATCCCAACTTTGGAGGAGAGGTTATGGTTATCGGCCTTGGCTGCGAAAAGCTACGCCCGGAAAAGCTGGTTTCTTCAAATCATAAAGACGCTTCTATCCTATATCTTCAGGATGATGCGTTTGAAGGCTTTGACAACATAATCGGGGAAATCATGCAAACAGCAGATCTACATTTGCAACGCCTCAATGAGCGAAGACGGACGAATTGCCCGGCCTCCGCACTCACTGTAGGTATGCAATGCGGTGGTAGCGACGATTTTTCAGGGATCACAGGCAACCCGGTCGCAGGGTTCGCTGCGGATCTGATCGTGAGAGCAGGAGGAACCGTCTTTTTTTCCGAGGTTACAGAGGTGCGGGATGCCATTCAACAGTTAGTGGCCCGAGCAGAAAGCAAGGAGGTCGCCGATGCGCTCAAAGCAGAGATGGATTGGTACGACAACTACCTGCAGTTGCATTCGGTTGATCGCAGCGCCAATACCACCCCGGGCAATAAGGCGGGGGGGCTGAGTAACATTATAGAAAAAGCGCTGGGATCTGTGGTGAAATCCGGATCCAGCCCAATTACCGCCGTCGTAGGTCCGGGCGAGCGCGCTCAAAAACCCGGACTGAATTTTGTGGCCACCCCCGCAAGTGACTTCGTTTGCGGCACCCTGCAGGTAGCGGCAGGCATGAATGTACATGTTTTTATTACCGGAAGAGGAACTCCCTATGGGTTGCGCTCCGTTCCTGTGATTAAAGTAAGTTCTAATTCGCGCCTCGCCGGCAGGTGGTTTGACTTGATTGATTTCAATGCCGGCCCCATAGCAGAAGGATCACAAACCATTGAAGACATGGGGTGGGAGTTGTTCCATTTAATACTTGATGTCGCCAGTGGCAAGCGCAAAATCGCTACGGATACTTTGGGCCTGTTTAATGACCTGACACTCTTCAACCCCGGACCACTCACCTGAAACCTGTTCTTTTAGGCTCGTATACATGACAATAATTTAATACTCATGGAATGGTCAAAGATTAGATCCGCCTTAGAGGATGGCTTATTATCCTTCCCCGTTACCGACTTCGACAATAACGACGAATTCAACGCGGAATCCTTCTCAGCGCGCCTGGAGTTTTTTTTGAAACACGACGTTTCCTCCATCTTCGTTGCCGGAGGAACCGGAGAATTTTTTTCTCTCGGCGCCGAAGAGTATAATGCAATTGTTCATTGCGCAACGCATTTGGTAAATAGCCGGGTCCCGGTCATTTCAAGCGTAGGTCGAAGCGTGAAAGAAGCCATTCAATTCGCAAAAATGGCAGAAGAGGCAGGTGTTCATGCATTATTGTTGTTTCCGCCATACCTTACTGAGTGCCCCCAGGATGGAATCGCACGGTATGCGAAAACCATCATGCAGAACACCTCCCTTCCGGTCATTTATTATAACCGGGGGAATGGCGTACTTTCGGCTCGCCACATTCAACAACTCGTGGAAGACTGCCCAAACTTCATCGGGTTGAAAGACGGCACAGGTAATATCCAAGATTTGAACGAAACAATAAAAACAATTGGCCGCCGCCTTTCGTATATCGGCGGAGTGCCCACTGCGGAAATTATCGCGGAAGCCTATCTGTCAATTGGGGTAAATACCTATTCTTCTGCCGCTTTCAATTTTATGCCTGATTTAGCCATGCGGTTTTACCTGGCGCTCCGCGCTGGGGACCAAGCAACGGTGACCGAATTGATCCAGCGTTTCTTTGCCCCTCTGGTTAGGCTACGCTCCAGAAAGCAGGGATACGCCGTAAGCCTGATCAAAGCTGGTGCAAAAATCATTGGCAGGAGTGCGGGTGATGTCCGACCACCACTTTCCATGCCTGAAGAAGAAGACTTACGCGCATTAGAGGCACTCATCGCGCATAACCTATAACCATGTTACAACTCCAACTCCTCCCGGTTCGCCTCCAGCACCTGAATGATAAATCGGATCAGTTCCGGCATGTCCCAACCGATTAGCTCCGCCCCTTTGGCCACTTCCTCCCGGTCGACGCTGGCGGCGAAGGATTTGGTCTTCAGCTTTTTGATAACCGATTCAGGGGTAAGGCCCTCGATCCTTGAAGGCCGGATCAACGCGGCGGCATAGATAAAACCGGTCAATTCGTCCGCGGCGACGATACACTTGTCCAGGAGGCTTCGGCGCTCCACATTCCATTTGGTGTAATGCCCTTTGATCGCATGGGCGATCTCCAACTCGCCCATGCCCTCCAGCTTCTCTACTATCAGGTGCGGGTGCCGGTCGGGATACTTATCGTAATCGGCATCGTGGAGCAGTCCTGTCACCGCATAGGTTTCTTCTTTTTCGCCGAAATGGCGGGCTAAAGCCTCCATAACCAGTTCCACACACCGAGCGTGGCGAAGCAGGGAGGGGGTTTCCGTCATTTCGGTCAGGATACGGTGGGCTTCGGCTCGGGTCATGGCGCCTCTATTTTTTGATTTGCTAAATAAGAAAAGGTAAAATAAGCTATTTTTCCGGGGTTATGCGACCTAAAACCGGGGCTGGCTCGTTATTTTAATACCACCTTTTTTTATTACTAAGAGAAAATAGAACTATTATGAAACCGCTAGTATTTCTTGCTTTATCCCTCTTCCTTTTTTCTTCCTGTGTGAGCAAAAAAGAATTTATCGCCATGCAGGGTTCCAGAGATGAGTTGAAACTGGAATTGGAGCGCTACAAAATAGCGGCAGAAAACTGCGATAAAGACAAATCCCTCCTGCAAAACGAGATCAACGGATTGCGGGCCATGCTCCGGGAGAAGGAAAACGAACTCATTACCCGGAATACCGAACTGCAAAACGAGCGCAACAAGTACGCCCTGATCGAGCAACAACTGGAATATTTCAAGACCAATAACGCCAATCTGCTCGACCGCCTGGCCGACTTGTCGGTTGTCAGCAAGACCGGCGCAGAAAACATCAAAAAATCTCTGGAAGCCATTAACGAACAGAGTAAATACATCAAGGATCTGACCACGGCCATCCAGCGAAAGGATTCCCTCGCGCTCAATCTGGTGATGAACCTGAAACGCTCCCTGGCCGACGTCAACGATGAGGACGTAACCGTCGAAGTGCGCAAAGGCGTGGTGTACATTTCCCTGTCCGACCGGATGCTCTTCCGCTCCGGCAGCGCGGAAATCAGCGCACAGGCGGAAAACGTCCTGAGCAAAATTGCCAAAGTGGTCAACGACTACAAAGAGCTCGATATTCTGGTCGAAGGCCATACCGACAGCGTGCCGATCTCCAATGCTTGTATGGCCGACAACTGGGACCTGAGCGCCAAACGCGCCACCTCCGTAGTGCGCACCCTGCAGAAAAAGTACGCGGTGGATCCAAAACGCATGACGGCAGGCGGGTGTTCGGAGTACCGCCCCAAGGCGACCAACGCCACCGAAGATGGGAAGCGGACCAACCGAAGGACGGAGATCGTCATTCTGCCGAACCTCGATCAGTTCTTCCAGTTGCTGGAACCTCAGGCCAATTGATGCGAAAACCGGCGGTTGCGTTCCCGGCGGGCCAATAGCATACTTATCCAACGTCTAACACCTAACGCCTAAAGTCTATTTATGCAGGCTATCTGGGAGCGAATTCAGGAAGCGTTTCAGCTTCCATTCACCAACGGGGTGCTCGTCTTTGCGTTGCTGCTCTTCATCATTTTGGCCGTTCCGCTGGCGTTGCGCCGAATCGGTATACCCGGTATTATCGGGTTGATTATTTCCGGTATCGTCATTGGCCCGCATGGGTTTCATATCCTCGATAAAACGGTGGCAGTAGATCTTTTTGCCACCATTGGCCTGCTCTACATCATGTTTGTGGCGGGGCTGGAACTGGACCTGATCGAGTTTCGAAAGAACCGGCATAAAAGCGCGGTATTTGGAGGGTTTACGTTCCTGGTTCCTCTGGCCATCGGGCTTCCGGTGTGTTATTACCTGCTCGGATATTCGCTGGAGACCAGCCTGCTGACCGCAGGGATGTTTTCCACGCATACGCTGGTTGCGTACCCGATCGCCAGCCGTCTTGGGATCGTCAAACACGAGAGCGTCGCCCTCACAGTTGGAGGTACGATCATTACCGACACCGCCGTACTCCTGCTTTTGCCTGTAATTACGGCTTCTGCGCAAGGGCATTCCAGTTGGGAGGTTTGGAAAGGGTTGTTGATTTCAGCCCCGGTCTTTCTGGTGGTTGTATTATTTGGGGTTCCTCGTTTTGCCCGGTGGTTTTTGAAATCGGCGGGGTCGGAACCCTATGCGCAATACATTTTTGTGCTGGCGACGGTTTTCTTCGTAGCGTTTCTGTCCGAACTGGCCGGCCTGGAACCCATCATCGGCGCGTTTGCAGCCGGCCTTGCGCTGAACCGCCTCATCCCGCATACCTCGCCCCTGATGAACCGGATCGAGTTTGTGGGCAATGCGCTGTTCATTCCCATTTTCCTCATCAGCGTTGGGATGATTATCGATCTGGGGGTGCTGACCCAAGGCCCGAAGGCGCTGATCGTTGCCGCCGCCTTAACTGCTGTGGCCCTGGCAGGGAAATGGGTGGCGGCCGGAGCAACCTCCTGGGTTTTCGGATATTCGTCCGCCGAGCGGCAGTTGATTTTTGGCTTGAGCAGCTCGCATGCAGCCGCCACGCTAGCCATTATCATGGTAGGGTTCCGGCTGGGAATTATCGACGAAAACATCCTAAACGGAACGATCCTCCTCATCCTGGTCACCTGCATGGTCGCCTCTTTTGTGACCGAACATTACGGAAAAAAAATAGCCCTGGCTGAGGCTTTACAGGGTAGCACCGCTCCGGCTGCGCCCGAAGAAAGCCTCCTTGTTCCCATAGCCAATCCGGAAACGATGGAAGGGCTTATCGACCTGGCCCTAATGTTGAAAAAACCCAAAAACAAACGCCCTATCACCGGCCTGTCGGTGGTAATGGACGATATGGAGTCCCGGGAAAAACTGGCAGAGGCCCGGAAACTGCTAGATAAAGCGTTGGCTCATGGCGCCGCATCCGGCCAGGCTATTGAGATCATTTCTACCATCGACCAGAACGCGGCCAACGGAATCAGAAGGGTCGCCGTTGAAGCAGACGCTACGGATATCGTGCTGGGGCATAGCGCCAAGGCGAATCTCATGCAACTGATATTTGGGAAAACCAACCAGAATATTGTCGAAATGAGCCGGCAGGCCGTCTGGATCTACCGCCTTGCCCAACCTATCCATTTGACGGGCACGATCCGCCTTTTTTGCCCTTCCTTTTGCGAACTGGAATATGGGTTCGGGCATTGGGTAGAAAAAATAGCCCGCCTTTCCGGCGCGCTGAGCAGAAAGGTAGTCTGTTACGGAGAGGAAGCTACCTTTGAGTTCCTCAGGTCGCAAATTCAAAAAAACAAACTTGGCGGCACATTCGAATTCAAGACGTTCCGCGACTGGAAACATTTTGAAGAGCTCACTCCTTCCTTTCAGGTCAACGACCTGATCGTGCTGGTTTCGCCAAGAGAGGGCGATTTATCCCACCTTCCTGCCCTGGAGACCATCAGCAGGCACCTCGACGAATACCTTCCTCATTCGAGCTACCTGCTGATTTACCCGCCGATCAACCCGGAGTGGAAGGAGGAGAGCGCTGATCACTTGTTCATCTAAACTTTTCTCAACAAATTCTAACCACCGCCTATGGAGCAGGACCAACTTACCGCCACCACCGAATTACTTGCTCAGGATTTTGCCATCGAAGGCGCGCCCGGGGAAATCACCGAGGAACAGTTGCTCCGCATGTTATCGGACCAGGTCGCCTTTTTAATCGAAAACCGGATGGAGTTTCTTTTGAGCCTGATGTACCGGCTGGATATTGACGAACGGAAGGTTGATTGGGCACTTTCTCCTCTTTCGACAGATCCCCCGGAAGAGGCTATTGCCCGCCTGGTGCTGGACCGCCAGAAGCAGCGCGCATGGACCAAACTGCATTACCGCCCTCCCATCCTGGAGGAAGGATGGGAAGACGATAGCGCGAAATAAGGAAGGCTAGATCTTGTTAAAAAAGAGGTCCCTGGAGGCAGCCGAAGCGAGCGCGCGATTAAATGCCGGAATTTGGCACAAAACCATCTCATCCAGGTTCAGGTATTTGATCTGAATCATTTCTACATACGGGGCATCTGCTTCAAATCGTTCCAGAAGAAGGAATTTCCCATCAGCGGAAATCCTCCAGCGGCCTTCATCGATCAGGTCAATGCCCAATTCGTCGCTGTGCAGGCCTTTGCTGAACGTCCCGTCTGGCCGGAAGGAATACCTGAACACCGAGCTGATCGCCTGCTCTCTGGTAGCGCAAAGCCCTTCGGCTACAAAGATATCGGGCGCCATAGGCGAATGCTCCCATTTGCCGGTTAGTTGCTTGATGATTCGAGCCAGAGAATCGGTGGAAATGTTTTGTTGGAACTTAAAAGATAGCACGTTTTCAGTGCCTTCCTCAATCAGATTCAGTCCGTCGCAGGTACTCTCCAGGAAGAAGGCGCGCTCGGATTGGTTGTTGCGTAAATAAAGATAAACCACTCCCTGCTTCTCAGCCAGCGCCCAGGAGTAGCGCACGCAATTACCAGGGGCGCCTTGCTCCCCCGTCAACCAGTACGCATAGCCGTTCTCGTCAAATTGCAAAATGTGTACGTTCTTTGCATAAACAGAAACAGATTCGGATTGCCAGCTTCCACTCACCAGGTCCAACCGCACCTGCTCAATGGGGGTCAAAGCCGGGGAAGGCGCACTAAGAGTGAGGCGGCAGCCGGAATGAACCGGCGGAGCAGGTTGCCCTGTTGCCCACACACTCAGGTAAAGGAACAGCGTTAGGGAAATGGTGATTAAGGTTTTCATCCTTCAAAAATTTAATTTGGGTGATTGTCGGGTATATCCTAAAAACTGGGATACGAGGGAAAATGTTACAGAAGAGGCCAAATATTTTTCTGATTTAACGATAAAATCACCCTCAAATCAAAATAATTCACTTTAAGGACAACTATTTCTGGAGAAGGTTGCATAAACCAGGTCGATATCCCGGTTAATTAAGGTTACTTTTGGTTAAATTCAGGTTAATTTCAAAAAGCTTATGCTGATCGCCACCCGGGGCATCGTCTTTCGGACTATTAAATATTCTGAGTCCAGCATCATCGCGGATATTTACACCGAAGCGAGGGGACTTCAGTCGTATTATATCAACGGCATCAGGTCGGAAAAAGCCAAGCTCAAAGCCGGGGTATTCCAGGCCATGTCCCTGCTTGATATGGTAGCCTACGCCCGCGAAGACAAATCCCTAAACCGCATCCGGGAAGCCCGTTTGGCATATGCTTATCAATCCATCCCTTTTGATGTGCGCAAAGGGGCTATCGTCCTTTTTATGGCAGAAGTAGCCCAAAAAACCATCCGGGAAGTAGAACCCAACCCTGAGCTGTTTTCCTTCCTGTCAGACACCCTGCTATTTCTGGATCAGGCGAGGGAACGGTTCTACAATGTCCATCTTTGGTTCCTGGTCCGCCTAAGCGGGTACCTTGGCTTCCTTCCCGGAGGCGATTTTTTGCCCCAAAGCCCGTGTTTCAATCTAAAAGAAGGCGCTTTTTGCTCCAGACAACCTTCCGACCCCTGGATACTGGATGAAGAGCCCAGCAGCCAATTATACCAGTTTCTGGAACTGGACTGCCCCCAAGCCCAAACCATCCCCCTGACCAGAAACCAGCGCCAACACCTGCTCACCCGAATGCTCGAATATTACCGCCTGCACCTGGAACACTTGCCGGATATTCAATCCCATTTAATTTTGCATGAAATCTTTTAGACGGTGGATGGTGGACGGTGGACGGGAAACGGAGTTTTGAGGTAGCGAAAATTCGGGTAATGGATCATCCTAATCGCGTATGTTTGTAATTAATTTTCCCCGTCCACCGTCCACCGTCCACCGTCCACCGTCCACCGTCCACCGTCAACCGTCAACCGTCAACCGTCAACCGTCAACCGTCAACCCTAGCCTCGCATGAGAAAAACCATCTGCACGCAATCCCCCGAAGGGCCAAGTTTTACTTGGATCGACATTGAGCAGCCAACATCGGAAGAGCTTATCATGCTCGCCCAGGAATACGGGCTTGACCGCCACGTTGTGGAAGATTGCCTGGAGCCCGACCATTTGCCGAAAATGGAAGAAGGGGTAAATGCAGATTTTCTCCTTCTCAGGCAACTTCTTTGGCCTTTAAAGGAAGAAGACGACACCATCCGGGAAATTAGTACCAAGGTAGCCATTTTCTATAATGCGGATCATCTGATTACCATACACCGCAGGCCGCAGCCTTTT
>WBZV01000101.1_pt1 | contig 28187 bp, 23 predicted proteins | sample 5204221 | NCBI WGS metagenome assembly WBZV01 (sample SAMN12344360, study PRJNA552823) | activated sludge metagenome | biome: Activated sludge suspended growth; feature: Nitrification reactor; material: Wastewater; isolation source: activated sludge from nitrification reactor of wastewater...
GCTAAATTTGATCTAAAACCAGATGATTTTGGATTTACACCGTGTTGATTTTCAAGCTTAGCCGGAGACGTTAGTCAGAAGCCTAAAAGACGTCAGTGCAACCATTAAACAGACGACTAAAAACTGAACATTAACATAAGAACAAACCATTTTGACAGGTGACCAACATACAGACCATATTTCAAACGGACAGCGAGTAATCCGACACTCATTGCCGACCCTTCTGTATTTTTTATTTTCTCCACCGCACATTTTTTTTAATTCAATTTTATGCCGACTCGCAAACGGCACATTGGCTTTTGCCCCAACCGCACAAACCAACCCTTCGGCAAAAGCTAAAGAGCCGTTTCTGCCAACGCACCGACAGAGCATTCGGCCAACAAAACGGATTTTTTGCGTATTTTGACCAACTATAAATTTTAGAATATATAAAGTGAAGAACGAAAAACTGACAAGGAAAGAAATCATTGACAACCGCTTAAAACAAGCGGGCTGGAATGTGACTGACCGAACTCAGGTAATTGAGGAGTTTGATATTCAGTTGACCGTTGTTGAAGAACCGACAACGCCATACGCTGGACACCAATACAGCGACTATGTTCTATTAGGCAAAGACGGTAAACCGCTTGCCGTTGTGGAAGCAAAAAAAACTTCGGTGGACGCAGCTCTCGGACGAGAACAAGCCAAACAATATTGCTACAACATTCAATCATTGCAAGGCGTTGACTTGCCTTTCTGCTTCTACACCAACGGACACGATATTTACTTTTGGGATTTGGATAACTACCCGCCAAAGAAAGTATATGGCTTTCCAACTCGGGACGACCTTGAACGTTACGCATACATCCGCAAAGCAAGAAAACAATTAGCAGGCGAACTTATCAATACCAAAATTGCAGGACGGAATTATCAAATTGCTTCTATCCGTGCTGTAATGGAAGCCGTTGAAAAACGGAAACGCAAATTTTTATTGGTAATGGCAACAGGCACAGGCAAGACAAGAACTTGCATTGCCTTGGTGGACGCCTTAATGAGAGCAGGTTGGGCAGAAAGAGTTTTGTTTTTGGTTGACAGAATTGCACTCCGTGACCAAACACTGGAAGCATTCAAAGAGCATTTGCCAAACGAACCACGCTGGCCAAAACAAGGAAAAAAAGAAATTGCTACCGACAGACGAATTTATGTTTCAACTTATCCGACCATGTTGAACATCATTCGCAGTGAGGAAAAAAGTTTGAGTCCGCATTTCTTTGACTTGATTGTGGTGGACGAAAGCCACCGTAGTATTTACAACACCTATCAGGAAATTCTTGATTACTTCAATACCATAACTCTTGGCTTAACAGCCACACCAACCGATGTAATTGACCATAACACGTTTCAATTGTTTGAATGCGAAGATGGCGTTCCAACTTTTGCATATTCATACGAAGAAGCAGTAAATCACATTCCTCCCTACCTGAGCAATTTTCAGGTAATGAAAATCAAAACCAAGTTTCAGGATGAAGGAATAAACAAGCGAACAATTTCTTTAGAAGACCAACAAAAATTGCTGTTGGAAGGAAAAGAAATCGAAGAAATTAATTACGAAGGAACGGAGATTGAAAAGAAGGTAATCAATCGGGGAACGAATGCTTTAATTGTCCGTGAGTTCATGGAGGAATGCATCAAAGATGCTAACGGTGTTTTGCCCGGGAAAACAATTTTCTTTTGCATCAGCAAAGCCCATGCAAGACGAGTAGAAGAAATATTTGATTCACTTTATCCCGAATACAAAGGCGAATTAGCCAAAGTATTGGTAAGCGAAGACCCACGAGTTTATGGCAAAGGCGGTTTGCTTGACCAGTTTGTGAGTAACGACATGCCACGCATTGCCATTAGTGTGGACATGCTCGACACAGGAATTGATGTTCGGGAATTGGTGAATTTGGTATTTGCAAAACCTGTTTACAGTTACACCAAATTTTGGCAAATGATAGGTCGAGGAACCCGTTTACTCGAACCTGAAAAAATAAAACCTTGGTGCACACAAAAAGACAATTTCCTTATTCTCGATTGCTGGGACAACTTTGAATATTTCAAACTCAATCCGAGAGGTAAAGAACTGAAAGCACAAATTCCTTTGCCTGTTCGCTTGTTTGGTGTGCGATTGGAAAAAATCGAAGAAGCCCAAACACAAAGCAATGCTGAAATTGTAAGCAAAGAAGTTCAGAAAATCAGAAAGCAAGTGGAATCGCTTCCGAAAAATTCGGTAGTGATTATGGAAGCTAAACACGAACTGCAACGTTTAGAAGATGAAAACTTTTGGAGCAACCTGACTTCCGACAAAATGGAATTTTTGGAAGCCGTTGTAAAACCATTGCTTCGCACGGTTTCAGATGTTGATTTCAAAGCCATGCGATTTGAAAAAGACATTGTGGAAGTTTCATTGGCTCATTTAGCAGGAGAAACAGAAAAATTTGAAACACTGAAAGAAAGCATCATTGAAGAAATTGGCGAACTGCCTTTGAGCATCAACATTGTGGCAAGAGAGCAGGAATTAATTCGTCAGGCACAAAGCAATCATTATTGGGCAACCATCAATGAAGACAAGTTTGAAGAATTGATTCAGAAACTTTCCCCTTTGATGAAATTCCGTGAAGCGGTTATTCCGTTGGCTCCTGCCAAATTCAACCTGAAAGACATTGTTGCCGAAAAGGAATTTGTAGAGTTTGGTCCGCAACACGAAGCGTTGAGTGTAGCTAAATACCGTGAACTGGTTGAAAAGAAAATCAATGAATTGGTTTCAAGCAGTCCGATTTTACAAAAACTGAAACAAGGACAGGAAATCACCACAGATGAATCCGAGCAATTGGCAGAAGAACTGCATAACGAGCATCCGCATATTACCATTGATTTGCTTCGCAAGGTATACAACCACCGCAAAGCAGCATTGGTGCAATTCATCAAACACATCTTGGGCATTGAACAATTAGAATCATTTGCCGAAACCGTTACCAAGGCATTTGATGATTTTGTTTCCAAACACAGTTACCTCACCAGCCGACAACTTCAATTTCTTGATTTACTCAAGAATTTTGTATTGGAAAAAGGTGATGTGAGCAAACGCAACTTGATTGAATCTCCTTTTACCATGCTTCACCCCGAAGGCATCAGAGGAATTTTCAATCAAAAAGAGATTGAAGAAATTTTAAGTTTAACCGAAAAAGTATTAGCAGCATAGATGTTACAAAACAACGCACAATTAAAATCGCTTATAGACAAGCTCTGGCAAAACTTTTGGGAGGGCGGCATTGCCAACCCTTTAACGGCCATTGAGCAAATTACCTACCTCATTTTTATGAAGCGTTTGGATGATTTGGAAGCCAAACGTGAACGTGATGCTGAATGGACAGGCGAAAAATATATTTCCCGATTTTACGGCAAATTCAATATTCCTGGAAGCAACGAAAGCATCGACAAAAATGAATTGCGTTGGAGTGTTTTTAAACACAGGCCTGCTGACGAAATGCTGATGCATGTGCAAATGAAAGTGTTTCCGTTTTTGAAAGAACTGAACGGAGAAACTTCGCCTTTCACCAAACACATGGCAAACGCTGTGTTCATTATGCCCAAAGCCAGTTTATTGGTTTCAGCCATCAACATTGTAGAAGACATTTTCAAGGAGATTGAAAAAGATGCTACCGAAGGCGGACATGCTTTTCAGGACATACAAGGTGATGTGTATGAAATGCTCTTGAGTGAAATAGCAACGGCAGGTAAAAACGGACAGTTTCGAACACCGAGACACATTATTAAACTGATGGCTGAATTGGTGGCTCCGCAATTGGGGCAACACATAGCCGACCCTGCTTGCGGAACAGGCGGTTTTTTGTTGGGGGCGTATCAATACATCCTCACCGATTTGGTAAGAAAAAAAGACCCTGCCAAACTGAGCAAAGACGAAGACGGTTTTGAACGTGCTGCCATCAGTGCCGTGCTCACACAGGAAGTGAAAAGCATTTTGGATAAAAGCTTTGTGGGTTATGACATTGACACTACCATGGTGCGTTTGGGCTTGATGAACATGATGATGCATGGCATTGACGAACCCAAAATTGATTACAAAGACACCCTGAGCAAAAGCTACAATGAAGACAGCCAGTTTGATATTGTATTAGCAAATCCGCCTTTTACAGGAAACATTGACAAAGGCGATATTAATGAAGGACTGAAACTGCCCACCACCAAAACTGAACTGCTATTTGTAGAACGCATTTTCAATATGCTGAAAATGGGTGGAACGGCAGCCGTGATTGTGCCCAGCGGTGTGATACAAAACAGCGGCAAAGCCTTTGAAGCGGTGCGGAAACTGATTATTGAAAAAGCAGAACTGAAAGCCGTAATTGCTGTGCCCAGCGGTGCATTTAAACCCTATGCAGGCGTAAGCACAGCCATCTTGATTTTTACCAAAGGTGGCGAAACCAACAACGTGTGGTTTTACGACATGCAGGCAGACGGCTACACCTTAGACGATAAGCGAAACAAAATTGCCGAAAGCGACCTGCCTGACATTGTGCAACGCTACAAAGCAAGAGACGCCAAGAAAGACAGCGACCGCAAGCTGAAATACTTTATGGTGCCAAAAAAGGAAATTGTAGAAAACAACTACGACCTGAACCTGAGCACCTACAAAGAAGAAGTGTATGAAGAAGTGGTATATGAAAAACCGAATGTGATTTTCGGGAAACTGGAAAACCTTGAAGCTGATATTCAAAAAGGATTGGCGGAATTAAAAGAGTGGATGTGATGAAGTTTGAAAAACTCAAAAATATCGTTGAAGTAAAAAAAGGGAAAAAGCCATCCTTTGTAGATACTCCTGATGCAAATTCAGTTAGAGTATTACAAATCGATGATTTGCGTAATGATACTAATCCGAAGTTCACAAATGATAAAACGGGTGTATTTGCAAAAGAAGATGATGTTCTCATAGCTTGGGATGGTGCGAATGCTGGAACAATCGGTTATGGAAAATCGGGATACATTGGAAGCACAATTGCCTTATTAAGGAAAAAGCAACCTGATTTATACTCCACAACTTTTATTGGTATATTCCTTCAATCGCAGTATCAATATTTACGGAGCAAGACAACTGGTGCAACAATTCCACACATAAGCAGAAAAGCCTTAGATGAATTGGAAGTTCCTGTAATAAGTGTGAACGACCAACTCCACATCGCCAACCTCCTAAGCAAAGCCGAAAACCTGATAGCCCAACGCAAAGAAAGCATCCGCCTAATAGATGAATTTTTGAAAAGCACGTTTTTGGAGATGTTTGGAGACCCGGTGAGGAATGAGAAAGAATGGGAAACAAAAACCATAGAACAGCTTGTCAAAAAAGAAAAGTATGCCTTAAAGAGAGGCCCATTTGGCGGAGCTTTGAAAAAGGAAATCTTTGTTCCATCAGGATATTTAGTTTACGAACAATTTCACGCATTAAATAATGAATTCTCATTTGCAAGATACTTTATAGATGAATCAAAGTTTCAAGAATTAAAAGGATTTGAAGTAAAGCCAGGCGACATCATTGTAAGTTGTTCAGGCGTTTATTTAGGAAAACTTGCTATTGTTCCAAAAGGTGCAAAGCAGGGTATCATAAATCAAGCACTATTAAAAATCAGCTTGGATAATCGAGTAATTGAAAATGTGTTTTTCGTTTATGTATTCTCAAATGAAAATTTCAAGCGTAAATTTTATGGTAATGTAATTGGAACAGGAATTCCAAATTTTCCATCAATGGATGATTTCAAAAAGTTCAATTTCATCTATCCACCTATCGAACTCCAAACCCAATTTGCCCACATCGTAGAAAAAACAGAAGCCCTAAAAACCCAATATCAGCAAAGCTTGAAGGAGTTGGAGAATTTGTATGGTAGTTTAAGCCAAAAGGCGTTTAGGGGGGAGTTGGAATTATCAAAACCCTATTACAACCTAACAGAAACATTTCAATGAAGCTTAATACAAGTGTTGGCATATCGTTTTTAAATCTTTTCACCAACGACCTTTCAATAAAGGTTGACGGAACAAATTCAATTCTCAATCTTCACATATTGAAAATTGAAAACAATCAGTTCAATTATTTTGAACTCATTGAAGAACTTGCTGAAAATGTTATTTCATATTCACTTTCACGAAAACAAATTGAAGCATTTAAGGCAGAGGGCAAAACAGCAAAACTTTACAGGCGTGCAGTTGAAAAGTTGAGAAGGAATATTGATAAGCCAACAGACAAAAGCAGCGGAGGTGAAGCAGGAGAAATATTGCTTTACAGTTTTTTAGAATCACATCTTAACGCACCAAAGATTTTAACGAAACTTGAAATAAAGACATCCAGTGCCGATTATGCAAAAGGTTCTGATGGAATTCACTTGCTGAAAATTTCCGACAACAGTTACCAGTTAATTTTTGGTGAATCAAAACTTAAACCCAATTTGAAGGATTCAATTTCTAATGCATTTGATTCCATTCACGATTTTATTACAAGAACCGACAACAATATTGACCACGAAATTGGCTTGTTAGATACGCAACTTTGCAAAGAAATAGTTGACGATTCTTCATACGAGTTTATCAAATCAGCTGTGTTTCCCTCTGCTTCAAGTAACATAAACAGAGACAAAGCATTTGGAATTTTTGCAGGTTTTGAAATAACACCAACACCCGAGGAAGAAAAAATGAGCAACGAAGATTTTAGAAAAGTTATTCGTGAGACAATTAAGGAAGAAGTAAACGCCAAGATGCAGTATATCAAGGAGAAAATTGATGAATACAAATTACACGGATACTCATTTTACATTTATGTATTTCCGTTTATTAAACTTGACGAAACAAGAAGAAAAATTATTGACAATCTGATTCATGCCAAACTTAATTGAAAAACTTGCGGATGATGTTTTACAAGACGTCTACTTTATCAAACTGAATGATAAGGCCACAAAACTATTGGCTAACAAAATATTTTTGGAGAACAGCAAGTTAAAGTTAAGCGACAAAGAACTTCAAGACATTTTACGGTTTGCAGATATTCTGTCCAACTCAAAAAATCCCTTAGCAAGAAATAAATCATACCAGATAATCACGTTGTTAAATGAAACCTATTTTGAAAATGCTTTTTACAAAACATTTTCCCATTCGGTGTTAACCAAACTTGGCAACTTCCCTGGTATTGAATATTTAAAGGTAAACAATAACAACAATTCAGAATTACCTTTCGAAAGAGACATTGAAAAAGGTGTGAAAGAATTAGTGCAGGCGGTTCCTAATCAGGAAGGTTTAATTTTTACCGATTCGCAATTTGAACTTTACAAACTAATCAGCAACTCAAAACAGTTCAGTTTTTCGGGTCCCACTTCCATGGGGAAATCTTTCATCATTAAATCTTTTATTCGCAAGTCAATCACAAATACCCCACCCGAAAACATTGTTATCATGGTTCCGACAAGAGCTTTGATAAATCAGTTTTCGCTTGACCTAAATAAGGAATTAAAAGAATCCCTTGAACTTTACGACTATAAGGTTGTAACCAATTCAAATGTTGGAGAGTTACCTAGCAATAAACAACAACAATACATTTTTGTTCTTACTCCTGAAAGGTTGATTAGCTATTTGTCTCAAAAGAATAATCCACCGTTGGGCTATTTGTTTGTTGATGAAGCACACAAACTTGCAACAAAGCAAGATACGAGAGCAATAACAGCATATGCAGCAATCTCATCTGCTTTGAAGTTGAATCCAAATTTGAACTTATATTTCTCTTCGCCAAATGTTTCTAACCCAGAAGTATTTCTTCAGCTCTTTAAAAGGGATGCAAAAAAGAAATACAGGACAGTTGAGACCCCTGTATCACAAAATCTTTTCTTCATTGATTTGCCAGCAAAAAAAGTTTCTCATTATGTGGATAGTGGCATAAATGAATTTCAACCGAAGGTTGTATTGCAAGCCGAAACAATTTTTGATTTGCTAAAACAAATAGGGAAAGCGGAAAACAATATCGTTTATTGCAGTTCGCGGTTTCACTCAGTTGATAAAGCAGCACAACTTTATAATTTAATGGCGAATGAAAAGTTTGAAGTAAACAAGAGTGTGCGAAAAGCCATAAAGCAAATCAAAGCATACATTCATGATGATTATTATTTAGCAAGTTTTTTAGATAGAGGAATAGCATTTCATTATGGAAATCTCCCACAAACTATTCGCAATATAGTTGAATCACTTTTTAAAGAGTCCGCAATAAATTATGTTTTCTGCACATCAACACTATTGGAAGGAGTAAACATGCCCGCAAAAAATGTTTTCATCTTGGATGATTACATAGGAAGGAAGACACAAAAGTTTTCTCAAATTGATTTTTGGAATTTGGCAGGGAGAGCGGGAAGATTAAAGCAGGAACTATCTGGAAATATTTTCTGCATTAGAGAAAACGAGGATGATTGGAGCAACATTGCTGTTTTAAATAAAACAGATACTCCGCTAGAAATAGCAGTTGAAAGTTACATTGATAAAGAGCTGAAGAGAATTGAAAAGCTTTTACAGGAAGCGGATAAAATCAAGTTTCCCAACAAAGACATTGAAGCAATATTGAAGTATTTGGCAAACATCATCAACATTGATACTTTGCAAATCACAAAGGGAACTTACCGAAGCGAAATAATTCAGAAACTCATTGAAGACAATAAAGAACACTTGATTGAAATTGCAAAGGAGAAAAACAAAAAGAACGAAATTCCTTTGAGTATCCTGATAAGCAATCAGTCAATCAAAGTGAAAATCCAAAATGAAATTTACAAACAGTTAAAAAGCCAAAAGAAAACGCCACATTTAATTAAACTACCGACAACAATTGATTCAGCAACTTGTCTTGAATGGCTTTTGAAATTTTACGATATGTTTCATTGGCAAACCGAAGAGCCCAAAATGTTTTCATCTAATGACCCACGGAAGCAGAAAAACCAGTTGAAGTATTTTGCTTTGCTGATGACAAAGTGGATAGCAGGTGCACAGTTGTCTTTGATAATTCAAAACACACTTGATTACTATGAGGAGAAACAAGCAACTGTAAAAGTTGACTGGACACATTATGAACCTTATGACGGTTCTGTGAAACACACTAACATCATCATTGAAGATTTGATAGAAGATATTGAATTCAGGTTGCGTTATCTTTTTGAAAAATATTTCAATTGCTATTATGCAATGGTTGTAGATATTTTAGGTGAAGATAAAGCAGGTGTTAATTGGGCAACTTACTTAGAATATGGAAGCAGAAAAACTGCTGTAATTGCGTTACAGAATTACGGTCTGTCACGACACTCTGCTAACTACATTGTTTCCAAACACAGTGATTGTTTGAAAATGGAAGGAGACAAGTTAATTGACATTGATACTCAAAAATTAAAAAGGTACATAAATAAAGAAGACATAGAATTTGATGAAATCAGTTCAATATTGTTTTAAGTCGAAAAGCCTGCCCACAGGTGTAAGCACATTTGCAATTCACACAAGCCAACACACAGACCAAAAATTGCAAAAGAGCTTTCACCTTTCCCGATAGAAAAATTATTTTTTAAAATTTCCTTCCCTTCTAAAATTTTTAAATCCGCCAACACACAGCCGACACAAAAGCAGTAAGCGGACAGCGAAACCCTTATCAGACTTGACTTTCACGACACGACAGACAGAACGCCAGCTGGTAACAGCGGTTTGGCGTAATGGCGGGTGATGTGCTTCGTATGACAGTTTTTCGTAAATTTGAATGGTGTGCTTCGTATCAATATTTGTGGTTCAAATCCGCCACTACGCCAAGCCGCAAACCGTTACTTTAATTTGTCCTACTTGCGGAGAAAATTTCATACCAAAAAAGCTATAAACTGGTTTGCTTGTGTCAATTCCGTTATGATCAAAATAAAAGCTGATAATGGTATTCTCAAATAATTTTGAAGTCAATATCCAGTATGCCTTTCCTTGATTCATTGGGATTGCAGATAATCTTTCTGAAAAATTACCTTTAATCTGAATATTTTTAAATCCAGGCAACACTTTACCAAGACCATTGTTTTCACATAAGTCTACTATAGAATAATGAAGATTTCCTGAAAATTGCGGAAAAGTTTCATCTGCTGTCATAAAAACATAATACCTCATATTATTTGAGGGATCCTGGAGTACCATAGGGCCTTGAGCACTTGAGCCTCCATTGCCCAATAATCCATCACCGTTGTCCATCACCTCATGCACCCTATTATACACCTTATCCGCGGTCACATAAAACAATAAGTTTCCGGCACTGTCGGTTAGGCTTACATTGCTTTCCTGGTGGCTGAGCCTGGGATTGTACAGGGCCGTAGGAGGATCCGTCCGGAAATCCAGTCCGGCATGCTGGCCAAAGTACCAGATAGTGGAGGCAATCTGGGCTGACAAGGGAAGATGCAACGCCAGGACAAGCACCCACAAGGAGGTAAAGTGAATGAAATGATTCAAAGCAGCTGGTAATTCAGTCTGTAATTTAGTTATAAAAGCCGAGGGGCAGCATCATTGAAACACCAAATTTATTGCAGGACAACTGGTCTCCCACCCCAACCAAAACCCCCCTCCCGGCAACCCTGTCTTACCCCCCTCCATTTCCTTAAGGTTTTGTTATTCATAGGACCAAAAGCCCCATTTGTCAGGAAGTTTTCTTTCTTTTGCCATACAAACACCAATCATTTGCTTATGAAAAAAATATTTACCCTTCTTTTTAGCCTGTTCTTACTCGACCTCGGTGCACAGATCACCTATACCGCTGCCGATGGTCCCAAGCCAGGCATCAAGCTGGAATCCTCCTATATCCTGGACCTCAGTGGTTTTGACCTGCAGGATTACCAGAAAACAGGAGGCAATCAACAATGGGATATCTCCGGCCAGGCCGTTGACGATTACAGCACCCAATACATTTCAGTGACAAACCTCCCGTTTGTGACTTCTTTCCCGGGTAGCAATATGGCCTATGAAGAAATCCCGAATCCAGACAGCACCTACAGCATGTATCAATACAACAACAGCGGACTGTACCTCATCGGTTTGTATCAACAGGGGACCAGCATCGTTTTTGATAAAAAAGTAACCATCGGGAAATATCCCCTCCAATTCGGAGATAATTTTCAAAATGATGTCATCGCCAACTTCGATGCAGGCGGCTTTCCAGCTCAACTGGACATGAAAACCAACTCCGTCGTGGATGCCTGGGGGACCATGAAAACCGATGAAGGCAGTTTTCCAGTCATCAAAATGAAAACCGTCCAGCTGGTAGAATTGTCTGTACTCGGCATTCCCTTTGGTAGCCAAACCATCATCTCCCACAGTTGGATGGCCAATGGATTTGCGGATCCGGTCGCTAGCTTGAGCTTCGGTGAGTTTGAAGACGATATGGGCATTGTCAACGATACTTCCTTCGTTTTCTTAAAAGATCAGGAAGTGGTCGCTAACCGCGATCTGAACAAACGCCAGGTGGAATTCAGCCTTTCTCCCAATCCCGCTGCCGATGTGGTCACTGTAGACCTGAAAGGTATGGACTACCGTACTGCGGTCTATACACTGGTACAACAAGACGGCAAAATCATAGCCAGTGGAAACCTCCACGGTGAAAACAACTTTCAACTCAACGTGGCTGACCTGCAAGCCGGCAGCTATTTGTTTTACCTGGTGGTGGACAACAAACGTGCAGTATTCGATATGCTGAACAAGTTATAAAAAGAGAATTACCCAATTCATGGCCACAGGGTTTCGCGACCTTGTGGCTTTTTTATCCGTAAGCTTCCCATTCTTATGAAATTCAATACCAAAGTCATCCATTCCGGTGTGCATCCCGACCCATCCACCGGTGCCATCATGACCCCCATTTTCCAAACTTCTACCTATGTCCAGGAAGGCCCCGGAAATCACAAGGGCTATGAATATGCAAGAACGCAAAACCCGACCCGACAAGCACTGGAAGACAACCTGGCGGCTTTGGAAAATGGCTACGGCGCTGCTTGTTTTGGCAGCGGACTGGCTGCCATGGACGCAGTCATCAAATTACTGCAAAATGGGGATGAGGTCGTGGCCACCAATGATCTGTACGGCGGCTCCTATCGTCAGCTCGTCCGGATCTTCAGCAAAATGGGGATCTCCAGCCGCTACGTTTCGATGGAAAATCCAAGCGAACTCGTAAACCACCTGAGTCCTCAAACGAAACTGGTTTGGGTAGAAACGCCCACCAACCCCATGCTCAATATCGTTGATGTACAAGCGATCTGCCGCATCGCCCATGAAAAGGGCCTGCTGGTCTGTGTGGACAATACCTTTGCCTCTCCCTATCTCCAAAATCCGCTGGACCTGGGCGCTGACCTGGTGCTTCATTCGGCCACCAAATACCTGGGCGGACACTCAGATGTGGTGCATGGCGCCGTCATCGCCAAAACTCAGGACCTTTACGAACAACTGAAATTCATTCAAAACGCTTCGGGGGCCGTACCCGGACCCATGGACTGTTTTCTGATCCTGAGGGGTATCAAAACCCTGCACCTGCGCGTCCAAAGGGCCTGCGAAAATGCCGAACGCATTGCCCACTTCCTCAAAAATCATCCCCTGGTCTCCAGGGTCCTGTATCCCGGCTTCACCGACCATCCCAACCATACTGTCGCTAAGCGGCAGATGAGAGGCTTTGGGGCTATGGTCTCCTTTGACCTGAAATCAGGAGGCGTGGAAGAGGCTTTAAAAATTCTTAAATCAACAAGAATCTTTGCCTGCGCCGAATCTCTGGGTGGCGTAGAATCGCTGATCGGCCATCCCGCGTCCATGACCCATGCTTCCATTCCCCGTGAAGACCGTCTGGCCAATGGCCTGACCGATAGCCTGATCCGCCTGAGCGTTGGGGTAGAAGACGTAGAAGACCTGCTCCAGGACCTGGATTCTGCCTTAATGGCCTAAAATGGTCACAGGCGCTTCCTGACTCATTTCTGGACAAATCATGAAATTCCGGCATAGGTTGGTTGCTGCGAACTTGTTTGCATCATCGTATTTCTCACTACATTTTATTTAGACCATTTGAACCCTCCGGGGCTTATAAGCTGTTATTCTCAAGGGGTATACAATCTCCCTGACTGGCATCTAGAGGAGTGACATTTTTTGCTTGCCTTTTCCAGATCTTGGCAATACCCACAGAGCGTTGCGTAGTCGTTATAAAGGATCTAAGGCCAGGTTTCTCCCCAGTACCTCATGCATACATTAATTTACCCTTTGGAGTAGGTATGGGTCTGCCAATTGTTTGTGCTGTTTCAATCCATTCGCCCATTACGACTTCAACATTGGCCAAAGCCTCCTGGTGGGTTTTTCCATCCGATTTACATCCAGCCAATTCGGGAACTTCTGCTATGAATGCTTGATCCTCTTCGCTCCAGTATATGATAATTTCATATTTATGATTCATCATCTTCTTGGATTTCTAATTTATAATGAATAATTATTTCTCTGATTTGTTTAACTTGATATGCTTTAGAGTGCCCATCAATTTGTTGAATATTGACTATCTCCTGGATTCCGTTTTTATAATAAATGGAGTGACTTCCTTTAATTCTCAGCTCAAATCCTAGTTTTGAGAGTAAATTGCATAAGTCATTGAATTTATATTTTGATCAGATTTTCCATTTAGAATCTTCTCCAGTAATTTCGATGACTTCCCCATTTTACAAAGATATTTATTCTACTCAAAGCATGGAGCTCTCAATTAAGGATATAATGGATAAGCAATGTCGATACATTCCTCACCAAGATCCATTATCCAAAGAATTCCATATTTATCGTTTCATAGGCGTCTTCAGCAATCCCACAGGAAATGTGTTTGAGATTTCCAGCATGGGTCAAGTGATTTGCCCCCTTTGAGGTCGTAAGGTCTGGTACTAAATTGTTCTCAAACATGGTAATCTTTTGGGTTTACTTTGCACTTTAAAAAATGTTCATCGGGCTGGGACGCTTTAAGCGTGTTTGGATATGGTTAGACGTTTGAAAGTCAATCGTGAGGATGGGTTATTTGAAAGATTCTAGAAATTTTGAGGATCAATCTACTCCACCAAATCTCAGAAAACTTGATATGCACCGGAAGGGTATTTGCACAATGCCATTTTGTAGGACAGAATCATTTTTCAGAGAATCATTGTATAAATTCAGACAACCTTTCCCCGGAAATAAGGTCTTTAAAATAACAAATGCGGGATTTCTGTGAAAAAGACATAGCTTTTATAGCATCCTGTTATAGCTTTGCCCCTGTAATAACGATGTCCTAATTATGCAGTGGTTCATTCAGTTTCTCTTCAGATCCTCCATCGGAAGAAAAGTCGTCATGAGTTTATCGGGTTTGTTCCTCATCCTTTTTCTACTGGTACACCTGCTCGGAAATTTGCAATTGCTCGCCCATGATGGTGGCCAATCCTTTAATGTCTATGCGCATTTCATGACGCAAAATCCCCTGATCAAAACCGTTTCCTATGTGTTGTATTTTACCATTTTGCTGCATACCGTTCAGGGAATCCTGTTGTACCGCGAAAACCGCAATGCAAAAGGCAAAACCTACCAGGTAAAATCCGATGCAGCGGTATCTTCTTTTTCCAGATACATGGCCCATCTGGGCATCGTGTTATTTGCTTTTCTATTGATCCACTTGTATCAATTCTGGTTGCAAATGAAACTCGGACAAGTGCCGGTGGTACAGTATCCGGGCTCTGAAAAGACTTACCAGGACCTCAATGTGATCGTGGTGGAATCGTATAAACAACCCCTGAATGTCATCTTCTATGTCCTGTGTATGTTGGTGGTGGGCATGCACCTCTGGCATGGATTTCAATCTGCCTTTCAAACCCTGGGACTGAATCATAAAAAGTACAAAGGCCTGGTGGCCTTCGCTGGCAGAGCTTATGCCGTGCTGGTGACCATCGGCTTTGCCCTCATTCCCGTTATCCTCTATCTGAGACAATCCTGATCGTGATTATGAAAATTGAATCAAACATTCCTGCCGGTCCGTTGGAAAGTAAATGGACGCAATACAAATCCAAAGTGCCCCTGGTATCTCCGGCTAACAAGCGTAAGTTGGATGTCATCGTCGTGGGTTCCGGATTGGCCGGTGCTTCAGCGGCAGCCAGTCTGGGTGAATTGGGTTACAACGTATCCTGTTTTACCTTTCACGACAGTCCGCGGAGGGCGCATAGCATCGCTGCACAAGGCGGAATTAACGCTGCCAAAAATTACATGAACGATGGAGACAGTGTCTACCGTTTATTCTATGATACGATCAAAGGAGGCGACTACCGGGCCCGTGAAGCCAATGTCTATCGCCTCGCCGAAGTCAGTGCGGCCATCATCGATCAAGCCGTAGCCCAGGGCGTACCTTTCGCCCGTGAATACGGTGGCTTACTGGAAAACCGCTCCTTCGGTGGCGTTCAGGTGAGTCGTACCTTTTATGCCAGAGGCCAGACCGGTCAACAATTGCTGATCGGTGCCTACCAGTCACTGAGCCGCCAGATCGGCCTGGGGAATGTGAAAATGTACAATCGCCATGAGATGCTTGAACTGGTGCTGGTGGATGGTAAAGCAAAAGGAATCATTGTCCGCAACCTCATCACCGGCAAAATTCAGCGATTTGGAGCCCATTGCGTAGTGCTGGCTACCGGTGGCTATGGCAACGTGTTTTATCTCTCCACCAACGCTATGGGTTGCAATACGACGGCGATTTGGAAAGCCGTTAAGAAAGGCGCCTTTATGGGGAATCCTTGCTATACCCAAATTCACCCGACCTGCATCCCGGTTTCGGGTGACTACCAATCCAAGCTAACCCTAATGTCCGAATCTCTCAGGAATGATGGTCGGGTGTGGGTTCCAGCTAAGAAAGAAGACGCGGAAGCCATTCGCCAGGGTAAAAAAATGGCCAACGACATTGCTGAAAGCGACCGGGACTATTTTTTGGAAAGGCGATATCCTGCTTTTGGAAACCTGGTACCTCGCGATGTGGCCTCTCGCGCGGCCAAAGTGGAATGTGACAAGGGTCTGGGCGTAAGTCCGACGGGTCTGGCCGTTTACCTCGATTTTGGAGCTGCCATCCGGCGCTACGGAAAATCAAAAGCCAATGTATTGGGCCTTCACGAACCCGATGAAAAAACCATCGTTCGCCTGGGTGAAGAAGTCGTATCGGAGAAATATGGCAATCTCTTTGAGATGTACGAAAAAATTACCGGCGAGAATCCTTATCACACGCCTATGAAAATCTATCCGGCAGTCCATTACACCATGGGAGGTCTCTGGGTAGATTATAATCTCGAAACCAACATCCCAGGCCTGTTTGCCATTGGAGAAGCCAACTTTTCAGACCATGGTGCCAACCGTCTCGGGGCTTCTGCCCTGATGCAAGGCCTCGCCGACGGATATTTTGTATTGCCCTACACCATCGGCAATTATTTATCCGCTGAAATACGTTCTCCAAAAGTCGATACAACACATCCTGCATTTGATGAAGCCGAATCCAAAGTAAGCCAACAAATACAACAACTGCTGAACATAAAGGGAAAACAATCGGTAGAATCCTTTCACCGGCGCCTGGGAAAAATCATGTGGGACCATTGTGGGATGGCACGCAATGAAGAAGGGCTTAAACAAGCCCGGCAAGCCATACGTGCCTTGAGAGAAGAATTTTGGAAAGATGTATATGTACCCGGAAAAGCCGGGGAATTCAATCCGGAAATAGAAAAAGCGGGACGGGTAATGGATTTTATGGAACTCGGTGAATTGATGGTGGTGGATGCTTTGCATCGCAGGGAATCCTGCGGCGGACATTTTCGCGAAGAATATCAAACCGAAGAGGGTGAAACGCTTCGCGACGATCAGGAATTTAATTACGTAGCAGCCTGGCAATGGACTGATTTAAATAAAGATCCCGAACTGTTTAAAGAGAAACTGGAATATGAGTTTGTGAAGATTGCAAGCAGAAGTTATAAATAGATGTTTGTTGGTAGATGTTAGTTGGTAGAGGATAGTTGTTGGAGGTTAGTTGTTAGAGGATAGAGGTTAGTTGGGAGATGTTAGTTGGGAGTTGGGAGAGGGTTGATTTCAATATTCCAAAACCTTATATGCCTTAACCCTTGGATCTTTAAATTCCTTGTCCATACTAACAAATGTTAGTTTCGGTATTGATTATTAATTAATATTAAATATCATTCATTGGATTAAAAAAATTTGGAGGTGTGGAAAAAAGCTAAATTGCTATTTAATGCTGTCTATCAGATTTCAAAACAATGCAATGATCCGAGCGACAAGTTTATCATGCAACAAATATTAAGATCTGGTTTATCCATTCCTTCAAATATTGTGGAAGCATACGGACGTCAATACAAAAAGGATAGCTTGCAGTTTTTAGCTATTTCGAGGGGATCCCTGTATGAAACAGAAAGCATTGTTGAGATCTTATTTGAAAATAAATTTATTGACTGCGATCAATATGAAACTATAATGTTGAATATTACTGATCTGAAAAAACTACTTCATGGAACCATACGTTATTTTAAAAGTGAAAAATTAAACCAATGAATATGTTTCATAGAGTGCTTACATTTTTTCAATAAATCTATCAACCATCAACTAACAACCATCAACCATCAACTAACAACTATTTATGAGATTAAATTTAAAAATCTGGCGTCAATCCGATTCATCCTCCAAAGGAAACTTTGAGAAATACCAGGTCACTGCCAACGAGCACATGTCCTTTTTGGAGATGCTCGATGTGTTGAACGAGCAGTTGATTTCCGATCGAAAGGATCCGGTAGCATTTGACCATGATTGCCGGGAAGGAATTTGTGGAGCCTGCAGTTTGGTCATCAATGGCAGACCACACGGACCTAACTCGGGTACCACCACTTGTCAATTGCACATGCGCTTTTTCAAAGAAGGAGATGAAATTGTGATTGAACCCTTTCGTGCAAGGTCATTTCCGGTCATCAAAGATTTGGTGGTTGACCGCTCGGCTTTTGACCGAATCATTCAGGCGGGAGGATATATTTCGGTCAACACGGGCCAGGCCGTAGATGGAAATGCGATACCCGTATCGCGCGAATGTTCTTCCAAGTCGTTTGATGCCGCGGCTTGTATTGGTTGTGGTGCTTGTGTTGCGGCCTGCCCCAACGGATCGGCGATGTTATTTGTCGGAGCCAAGGTATCCCATCTTGGACTGCTGCCACAGGGAAAAATCGAACATCCGCGCCGGGTACAAAATATGGTTAAACAGATGGATGAAGAAGGATTTGGCAATTGTTCCAACGTAGGCGCATGCGAATCCGAATGTCCAAAAGGCATTAGTTTGGAGAACATTGCCCGCCTGAACCGGAGTTTGATTGGGTCTGTCCTCACATCCGATTAGAAAAATTGCGAGTTTTTCGCTGAAGAATTTATATTTGCAGTCCGTTTTGAAAACGCCTCCTTAGCTCAGTCGGTTAGAGCGTCGGACTGTTAATCCGCAGGTCCTTGGTTCGAGCCCAAGAGGGGGCGCAAAAAGCCCGGTAGGTTTAGCCGCCGGGCTTTATTTTTGAAAAACAATTCAAATCCGCTTTATGAGCATTCTAACCATTGGAACCATGGCTTTTGATTCGATCCATACTCCTTTCGGATCGGTGGAAAAGGTCATTGGAGGCGCCTGTACTTACATCAGCTGGGCGGCTTCTTATTGGTACAAAGACATTAACCTGGTTTCCATTGTCGGAGACGATTTTCCGGAAGCTGAGGTTGAAGCCTTGCGTTCCAGGGGAGTAAATATGGAGGGTTTGGTCCGCCTGGCCGGTAAAAAATCTTTTTACTGGGCTGGAAAGTACCATTCCGACATGAACAACCGCGACACCCTGGTGACGGATTTGAACGTCCTGGCAGAGTTTGATCCTATTCTCCCGGAGACTTATCGACATAGCCAATACATCATGCTGGGTAACCTGACACCCGATGTTCAGCTTTCGGTTCTGGACCAGCTGGCTACCCGCCCAAAGCTGGTGGTCCTGGATACCATGAATTTCTGGATGGATCATGCACTGGAAAAACTTAAACAAGTGATTGCCAGGGTGGATGTGCTGACCATTAACGACGAAGAAGCGAGGCAGCTTTCCGGAGAATTCAGTCTGGTCAAAGCAGCCAATAAAATCCATGCCATGGGACCTGCTTTCCTGGTCATCAAAAAGGGAGAGCATGGGGCATTGCTGTTTCATAACGAACAAATCTTTTTTGCTCCCGGACTTCCGGTGCCTGACGTTATCGATCCTACAGGAGCCGGCGACAGTTTTGCCGGAGGCATGATAGGCTATCTGGCCCGCACAGGTGACCTCAGTTTTTCAAACATGAAGACGGCGATCATCTACGGATCGACAATGGCTTCCTTTTGCGTAGAAGAATTCAGTTTGAACAGACTTCGCAATTTGCAACAGGAAGAAATCCATGCCCGGATCCGGCAATTTGAACAACTTTCCACCTTTGATGTGAAAGAGCTCCCGGTATTGAATTAATTTGAGTTGAATGGATTGGCACCTTAATGATGCTTCCCAAATGAATCAATAAAAAAAATTATACGTGTACTATTTTTTTTGATCGAAACCTATTGATCAAAATCCACACCTATATTTCTTATTTAAACTTTTGTTGAAAATTATTTTAGGCTTACCTAATTATGCTTGTTTGTGACAAATCCAGCACCGGATATATGTAGAAAACCATTATGCCAATTAAAATTTAATTTACGGTAAAAAACCGTACATATTATATTTGTACGGAAAAATATCGTACATTTGTATTAAATTTAAGGATAATGGAAGCTATTCGGAGAAAAAAAGAGGACAGCAGAGTTGAGTTTCGGGTAAGCAAAGAGGATAAAGAACTCTTCGATTATGCATGTAGCTTAAAGGGTTTCAAATCCTTTTCAGAATTTGCAAGATTGGCCATACAAAAGGAAGTAAAAGCCATAATGGATCGAGAAAAGAGCATTCTTATTTCCGAACGGGATAAAGAGATTTTTTTCAACGCCCTAATGGGTGAAGAAGAAAAACCCAATGAGGCGCTCCTATCGGCCATCAAGTTTCACCATGAAATAAAAACCATTTGATTCGAATTTGCCCATAATACCCTATAATAGAAATTTTATCAGAGATCATTTCTCTTGTGGTAAGCAATCTTTGGATAATTACATTTTGAGAAATGTAACACAAGATGTTAAGGCAGGTGCGTGTACATGCTTTGTAATCATTGACGATAAAGAACGAGTAATAGCTTACTATACGCTCGCAACAGAAAGTATTCCACTAGATGATGCTCCTGGCGAATTGCAAAGAAAAATAAATTATCCTCATATACCTGTAATACTATTAGGTCGATTAGCGGTTGACAAGAAGTTTCGAAACAAAGGTTATGGAAAATTGCTACTTGCAGATTCGCTTAAAAGGAGCCTGAAAGTAGCTAAGGAGCACGTAGGTTCCGTAGCCGTTATTGTTGATCCAATCGATCAAGATGCTGAAAATTTTTATACAAAATATGGATTTATTAAAATTCCTGACAGTGGAAGAATGTTTATGACCATGAGGAAAATTGAAGAAGCTTTCTCCATGAGTTCAATCAGAGACTGATCCATGAATTGATACAGATTACAAGTTACGGCCTATTGATCTTTCTGATAAGGAAATTTCTTAGACACGTTTTTCACGAGATTCTTTCCCAGTTGTTCGCTACTGCTTCCAACACCCCCTTCCGCAACCCAATCGTATTTCCACAAGAGATCTCCTTGTGTTTTTTCATGGATCGTCATGGTGACGTTGACTTTATTGGTGCTACCCCAATATCCAAACAATAAACCTACCGCAATGGCACTCCCTTCCGACATGGGTTTTTCCATTTGAACATCCCCCGAAATGACGGCATCCACTTCCAGCATTTTACACAGCTCGTCCTTCCCCTTTGACTTCAAATCCGCATAGGCAATATTCATTTTGGTGAGAAGTGAGTTGGTTTTATCGATGTCCTGGAATTTAACGGTATAATGCCGCTTACCCGATTCTTTCAAAAAATAAGTATACGAATGACCTTGAATGGCGTATCCCGTTTTTTGTTCGTCTTCACGAATCATCTCCGGTGTTACATTCTTGGGAAGGTTTTTAGCACTGATCTGAACATTGAACGGCAGTATCGCAACGATTTTGTGTTTGTTCTTGACCTTTTCAAAATCAGGAGAAACATAAATCGTTGGGGCACATCCCACACCCAGGATGATAATGGCTGCAAAAAGTGCAATGAAGTTCAATATTTTCATGGTCCTGATGTTTAGAAATGAAATTTAACGTTCTTGTGGCAAAATTACACCAATCCGGGCAATGCATATAGTAGGTATTATAGATTACACGGCTTGCCTGAATCTTGTGATTCCATGAGGTTTACCAGATTTAATAATCCCTTCTAAACACGACAATTTTACTGATCTTAATCATACTTCATTCGAAGCAACAAGATTTAACCCTTTTGAGAATTGTCCAATTTGTTAAAGGCACTTGTTAAACCATTGAAGGCTTGATTGGTAACATCGTCAAAGTTTTAACCGGATAAGATCTCTGTAAGGTTTTATTGCAGGAACTATGTTTCGAGGAAGCAGATCATTCTACAAGTCACTGCCCGTTCGCTTCATGGCTGTCCGGTAAAGGACAAAACACAACAAAGCAAAAAACAATACCCCTAAAAACTGGTACATACCTTCTCCAAAGGCATGACTGATAGGTCCTTCCAGTGAAATGCCGGTCAGGCTGCTGGCGATGCCTTCGTTGACGTTAAGTAAGGCCACAATAACTCCCGATAAGGCCCCTCCTGCAACCAGTCCCGTTGCAAATAGTGCGCCCCTACCCAGGTCATCGTTTTCTTTGGTCTGGTATTTCTTTTCCATCCTCCAATCCACCAAACCTTTAATGGCTCCACCAATAAAAATAGGAAGCGTGGTAGCCAATGGCAAATAAGCTCCAACCGCAAAGGACAAGGATTTGATTCCACACAATTCGAGCACCACAGCAAGAAATACTCCTGCAATGACAAATTGCCAATCCAGATTAAAGGAAAGTATTCCCTTGATTAATGTAGCCATCAGGGTGGCCTGTGGTGCGTTGTATTTTTCGCCAATGGCATGTTGTATGCCCTGGGCTACCATACTGGAATCAGGTGTATCCAGCAATTTTACCGTCCATCCTATGACGACAGAGGAGAAAATCGCACCTACAAATAAAGCCAGCTGCTGGTATTTAGGCGTTGCGCCAACGATGTATCCCGTTTTTAAGTCTTGACTGGTAGCACCGGCATTGGCCGCAGCAATACAAATCATTCCTCCCACCACCAAGGCCATGGGTTCGTAAAGTTTTCCCGTCCAACCCACTCCGATAAATACCAGACAGGTGGCCATAATCGTGGCAATCGTCATTCCAGAAATGGGATTGTTGGAAGATCCAATGATACCGACGATCCTGGAGGATACGGTGACGAAAAAAGCTCCGAAAATAACCACCAATAATCCAACCAGTAATTTTGAAATAATACCCTGGCCCGGAATAATGGGTAGCAAAGCCACCATGAGGATCAATCCTAAACTACCGTACAAAACGACTTTGATGTTGAGATCCTGTTCGGTTCTGGAAACAGCTTCTTGCTTTTCAACTTTCACCGAACTGACAGATTCTTTAAACGAACTGATAATGGTGGGAATGGTTTTGATCAAGGTGATGAATCCACCCGCAGCAACGGCTCCGGCACCAATCTGACGAATGTAGCAACGGTAAATGGCTTCCGCACTGTTGGCAAATGTATGGCTGTTGGCATCCCATCCAAACCGTTCCGGATTAAAGCCAAGTTTTAAAGCCTGCGCATAGATGATGTCACCAGGTACCAGGGTGGCTAATAAGGGAATCAGGACAAACGAACTCAAGACACCGCCCGCTACCAGTACACCGGCAATGCGTGGCCCAATGATATAACCCACACCTAGGTATTCAGGGGTGATTTCGCCCTGGATCCGCCCCGCTGGCCAGTATTTATTGCTCAACTGGGTGACATAGGTCGGAACTTCTGCGATGAGGTGCAATACTTTTTGGAGCATCGCATATAAAACCGCAATTCCAAGGCCCTGAAATGCAGTCCTGGCAAAGTCTCCACCTTTTTCCCCGGCCACCAAAACGCTGGCACAGGCAGTGCCTTCCGGATATGGCAAGGTATCATGCTCCTTTACTATGAGGGATCTACGCAATGGAATCATCATCAACGTTCCAAGAATACCTCCCAATACGGCCAAAGTAAAAATGGTCCAGTAATTGAAGGAAGCCACGCCATTGCTCTCCGTAGAAAGAAACAAAAAGCCCGGTAAGGTGAACACTACCCCTGCAGCAATGGACTCTCCGGCAGATCCGGTCGTTTGGATGATGTTATTCTCAAGAATCGTTGTTTTAAAAAATTTACGCCCAAGAGAAATGGCTAAAACGGCAATAGGAATGGAAGCCGATACCGTCAAACCGGCTTTTAAAGCCAGATAAACGGTAGCCGCCCCAAAAAGGATTCCAAAAAATATACCCAATAATATTCCCTTTACCGAAAATTCCGCAACGGTAGCATCCGCAGGGACATAAGGTTTGAAGGTGTTGCTTTGATTTTCCATTTCTGTATGATTGTGAGTTTCTTTGATTGTTTGAATGTTTAAAATACTAACAAACGTTTGTTAGTTTACACGGTGTTCGCGGAGAATTCGGTTCAGCCATCGCAACATAAAAAAGCACATCAGCGCTGCAGCAGACAGCAAAGCAAAATTCACCCAAAAATACAGGGTTTTATCTTCATACCGATCCCAACTGCTGGCCAACACTCCCGAGAGTTTGTTACCCATGGACGTAGAAACAAACCAACCTCCCATCATCAGACTGGTAATGTGTGGCGGACTTAATTTTGAAACAATGGATAATCCCATTGGACTTAAAAACAATTCGCCCAGGGTAATGACTCCATAACTTGCAATCAGCCACCAAACACTGACTTTTTCGGTTCCGTTTTGTCCTGCATAGACCGCTGCGATCATGATCAGAACTGACAAAGAGGAAATGAGCAACCCAAAGGCAATTTTAGTAGCTGTACTGGGTTCTTTTTGCCGATTGCGCAGGTAAGCAAAAAAAGCCACCACCAATGGTGTCAACAGGATGACCCAACCTGGATTGATGGATTGACTCAGGTTGGTGATCCATAAATGAATTGAAGAACCTTCTGCCGGAAGAGCTTCTGCCTCCATATTGCGAAAATATACCGGGTAGTTATACTCTTTTAAGATAACGCCATTGAATTTTTGAATGCGGAAAAGTTCGTCGTATAAAGCCACAGAATCTTTTTGAAACACCAGTGGCTTGGCTTGCTTTAAACTTACAAACAGGTCTCCGGTGGTGCCCGAAACTTGTCGGTCGGTGTAGCGGTCTGCCCAGGTATTGAGCGCCGATCCATTTTGTTTGAATACGGCCCAAAATAAGATCACGACTAAAAAAATTGCCAGCAAGGCAGCAATTGGACCTTTTTCCTGAGAAGTCGCTTTATTCCATAAATTGAAATAGTAATAAACGACGGGAATACAGGCAAATAAAAATGCATCATTGCTGTCACTACCAAAAATATTACCGTCGGGATTTACATCAGAAGTGAGTCCACCGTACATCCACCCTGCTATACCGGCCAGAAGACTGGGTAAAAAAATCAGTGTGCAGATTTTCAGCAGGCTCATGTCGCCTTCTTTGATGCCCTTTTTCTGATCGGCGTTTTGGTAATGGGGAATTCCCACCAGAAAGACGATCACACCAATAAACATACCGACACCTGCCGCTAAAAATGCGTAGCCCCATCCCAACATGGTATAAAGTGCAGCACCAAAAAAATTACAGGTAAATGCACCGATATTGATGCCCATGTAAAAAATATTATAACCTTCATCTTTATGTTGCTGGTACTCCTGATGGTTATAAATATTTCCCAGCATCGTCGATATATTGGGTTTAAAAAAACCATTGCCCAAAATCACCAGAGACATGGCGATGTATAAAATCGGCAAAGAATGAAAAAACATCAGGCAATAACCTAATCCCATCATCAGGCCTCCGAGGACAATTGAATTGCGATAACCCAGGTAGCGGTCTGCTAATAATCCACCGATAAATGGCGTAAAAAATACCAGGGCAATAAAAGTTCCATACAAATCAGCCGATTCAGCCTCCGTCATGCCAAATCCATCCTTGACATCTTTCAGATACAAAGTAAAAATTCCGATCATGAGGTAATAGCCAAAGCGTTCCCACATTTCGGAAAAAAACAAATAAGGCAAACTTTTTGGATGCTTCTTAAACATACGTTCCTGGATGATTGCGGCGAATTAGACTAATCAAGTCCGGTTTTATCTTTCACGATCTGGTTCAATAATTTAATCCTGGAATAAATTAAAGTACCTCCGATAAAAGCTGCCACTACCAATATCATAAAAAACATTTTCTTATCGGTAAAGTCATCCCAGAAGCTGGTCATCACTCCAGCGACTTTTCCTCCAATGGAAGTGGAAAGGAAAAAACCTCCCATCATCAATGCCGTCAGGCGTGCAGGCGCCAATTTTGAAACCAGAGACAAGCCCATTGGACTTAAAAAGATTTCACTGATGGTAAATACAAAATAGGTGAGCCACAACCAAATCGGGGAAGCTTTGTGGGTATAAATCGAAGGAACGGATAAAATGGCAAATACCATCACCAATGCGGACAATCCCGAAATAAAAAGCGCCATACCGAATTTTGACATGGTGGTGGGTTCTTTTCCGCGGGTCCTGAGCCAGCTAAATAAGGGGACAAACACGAGCGTCAATAAAACGATAAACAGCGGATTGATGGATTGAAACAATTCTGTATTCGTCAACTTGACCATTTGTCCACCAGGCCATTGATCTTTGGGTACATTGAAAAAATAAGGATCCGCTCCCATCTCCTGAACCGTTTTACCATCAGCATCTTTTACTTCCCTCATGTACGGATCCAACTTATTGGTCAACCGTAACGAATCTGTCACTTGTTGCATAGGAAAAATGGCTCCGGTGATTTTGGCGGTGCTTTCGGAAGCCACGCGGTCAGTGTGTCGTTCTGCCCAAAGGGTCAAACCAGTGGCATTTTGATTGTATATGGTCCAAAAAGCAATGGAAATGGCAAAAATGAACAGCAAGGCTCCAATGCTCCTTTTATCTTGTCCACTGGCTTTAACCCATAAAGAAATATAGAATGAAATGATGGGTAAACAGGCAAAAATAAAGGCATCATTGGCTTGGGTGCCCATAATAGGAGCTCCAAGAACTTTAGCGGGTATTATCCATCCGATGACGGCGGCAATGATGGCCGGTAAGAAAACCTTGGTAAAAATTTGGGACAGCGGCATATCTTCCGGCTGAATGGGTTTCTTCACATTTGCATTGCGGATGTCCGGATTCTTCATGTTTAAGGCCAGAATACCCAGTCCGATCAGCAACCCTACTCCCGCTGCTGCAAAAGCATAGCCCCAACCATATTGATTGCGCAAATAAGCCGCTACAAAATTGCAGACGAACGCACCAATATTTATCCCCATATAAAATATGTTGTAGGCATTGTCCTTCAGCGGTTTTAAGTCTTCCCGGTTGTAAATGTTACCCAATAAAGTACTGATGTTTGGTTTAAAAAACCCATTCCCTACAATGATGAGGACCAGAGAAATAAACATGGCGGTATTTCCCGGTAAGGCCAAACCTATATATCCACTGGCCATCAGTAAACCACCGATAAAAATCGATTTAAGGTATCCCAAATACCGATCGGCAATCAATCCGCCGATGAATGGGGTCAGGTAGACCAAGGCAATAAAACTTCCCACAATATCCGCTCCGATTTTAGTAGGAAAGCCCTTTCCTCCGGTAGCCGTATCGGTCATGTAGATCAACAAAATGCCAACCATCAGGTAATAGGCAAAGCGTTCCCACATTTCTGTAAAAAACAAGGCAAATAAAGCTCTAGGATGCTTTCCCGTATGTGTTGTTGGTTCCATGTATTGTTTGAATTAGGCAGTAAATGATAAAATCAGCGTTAAATATAATTGGATTCCGGCATATGGCCCTTACTGGAAATAAAAATTTGATCGTATTTATTATTATGAAATTAAATTCTGAAACTGGTCAATTTCTTGATAAAAATTAATATAAAATTTGGCCTGATAAGAATCCAGTCTGGAAGATCCGAACCTTTCAGAATCGGGCGGTGTGGGAAAGGGCCCAGGATAAATAAAATATGTGTTTTGCGATCTGTGCGGTCTTGCCGAACATGATTTTTTCCGGGTCGTCTGTCGTCCGGTGATAATCTTTGTGAACTCCACTGAAAAAGAAAATCGCCGGTATGCCTTTTTCTGCAAAATTGTAGTGATCTGACCGATAATAATAACGATTCGGATCGGATTCGGCATTGTATCGGTAATCTAATTTGAGTTGAGCATACCGCTGGTTGATGTCTATATTCGATTGGTGTAATATTGGATTGATGCGATCCGCTCCGATGACATACACATAATTGCTGTCCTGCTGGTAATGATCGTCCGTACGACCAATCATGTCAATGTTGATATTGGCACGGGTTTGTGCGAGGGGAAATACGGGATGATTTACATAATACATGGATCCTAAAAGCCCTTTTTCTTCGCCGGTCATCAGGGCAAACATCATCGATCGATCGGGATAAATTCCCATTTTACTCATGTTGGCATAAGCTTCTGCAATTTCCAAAACCGAGGAAGTTCCACTGGCATTGTCATCTGCACCATTAAAAACCTCAGAACCCCGTTTACCGATATGATCATAATGGGCTGAAATCAAAATCAGCTCATCGGACCATTTTTTTCCAGGTATGAAGGCCAATATATTTTTTCCCTTTTCTGATCTGACGGTTTGCTTTTGCAAAACCTCCAATGCACATGGAATGCTCAGAGCTTGTGACTTTCCGGATTTATTGATCTTGTCGCGCGCTTTGATGACTTTCTTCACATTTTTTCCCAAAAGCATGGTTACGGTTGTCGAAGACAAATAC
>WBZV01000369.1_pt1 | contig 28171 bp, 35 predicted proteins | sample 5204221 | NCBI WGS metagenome assembly WBZV01 (sample SAMN12344360, study PRJNA552823) | activated sludge metagenome | biome: Activated sludge suspended growth; feature: Nitrification reactor; material: Wastewater; isolation source: activated sludge from nitrification reactor of wastewater...
GCTGCGCCGCATGCAGGGCCTGCCGGCACTGATCCCGGTGCAGTGGGGCCAGCCGGCCAAGGACGACAAGCAATACTTCAACCAGCGCTCCGAGTGCTGGGGCAAGATGCGCGACTTCTTGGAGCATGGGCGCATCCCGGACGACGACGACTTGGCTGAGCAGATGATCAGCCTCGACTACGGCTACGACGCCAAGTTCCGGATCCAGCTGCAGAGCAAACGCGATCTGAAAAAAGCAGGCGTCAAATCACCGGACAAGGCCGATTCGCTTGCCCTCAGTTTCGTGCCCGATCTCATTGACAGGAAGGTCACCATCGCCCGGGTGAAGCCGGTGCCCCGCAGAACAGTGGTCTGGTCACGGTAGAGCGGCTTGTCCCGCATGGCGGAAGCCGTGCATAATGCGGGCCCATGGCTGTCCCGAGTCTTGGCCCAATCGCACCCTCAGCGCTGCAACCTCGCGGCCTTGCGTCGGCCATGCCGCCGAAGACAACCAGCGGGGTCAACCCGCTGATCCGCCAGCTGGGGCTGGCCGAGGTTCAGAAGCGCGACGCATCGGTGCCCGACGAGGGCACCGATCTGTTTGACCCGGACGCGCACTGGCAGACGGCCTCGGCGCTCGCCGGCCACGTGCGCCAGGCGTGGATGCGCAACAAACTGGCCAAGGTCAAGATTGACCTCAAGCTCCTCGCCGACCTCCGCGCCCGCCGCGGCGTCTACAGCGCCGCGCAGCAGGCGCAGATGCAGGAAGTGCTTGGCGGCATGAACATGGTCTGGGCGCCGCTCACCGAGGTGAAGTGCCGCGCCGCGTCGGCCTGGATCCGCGAGATCCTGCTGCCCGCCGGCGAGCAGCCGTGGGGCGTCGCGCCGACGCCGATCGCCGACTTGCCGCTGCCGATCAAGAAGGGCATCGTCGGCAAGGCCATCAACCAGGCGCAGCAGATCATGCAGCAGTCGGCGCAGGCCGGCGGCGGCGTGATGGCGCCGGAAGAGTTCCGCGGGCTCGTCAGCGAACTGGGCGAGAAGCTGCGCGACGAGGCCGAGAAGGAAGTCGCCAAGGCGGCCGAGCGGCGCGCCAAGCGCATGGAACGGCAGATCGCCGACCGGCTCGCGCAGGGCGGCTACGAGAAGGCGATGGATGCCTTCATCGAGGACTTCGTGACCTACCCGGCCGCGATCCTCAAGGGCCCGATCTACACCCGCCACAAGACGCTGGAGTGGGGCGACGGTTTCAAGCCTATCGTCCGCAACGACCCAGCCCCGACATGGGACCGCGTGAGCCCGTTCGACGCCTACCCGGCGCCGCAGTCGCGCTCGCCGCAGCAGGGCGACTTCATTGAGCGCGTGCGCTTCCGCCGCGAGGAACTCCACGACCTCAAGGGCGTGCCCGGCTACCAGGACAGCCAGATCGACCAGGCCCTGATGGACTACAGCAACGGCCACCTGGAAGGCTGGCTGTGGACCGAGGCCGAGCGTCAGCGTCTGGAGCAAGAGACGCTGTACATGTGGCTCTCGCCCCCGGGTGTCATCGACGCGCTGAACTACTGGGGCAGCGTGCCCGGGTGGAAGCTGATGTCCTGGGGCGTCGCCGAGAATCTGGAAGAGACGCGCGACTACGAGGTCAACGTGCTGCTGTGCGGCCGCTACGTGCTGTACGCCCGCCTGAACCCCGATCCGCTGGGCATGCGCCCGTACTTCAAGGCGTGCTACGACGAGATCCCCGGCTCGTTCTGGGGCCGCAGCATCCCGGACCTGGCCAGTACCCCGCAGCAGATGTGCAATGCCATCGCGTGCGCGCAGGCGAACAACATGAGCATGGCCTCGGGGCCCATGGTCTGGGTGCACGCCGACCGCTTGGCGGATGGCGAGCAGACCATGGAAATCTTCCCGTGGAAGCTGTGGCAGCTGAAGAGCGACCCGACGCAGGGCGTGAACCCCGGCATCGGCTTCTTCCAGCCGAACGACAACACGAACAACCTAATGCTGCTCTACGAGAAGTGGGAGATGCGCGCTGACGACGCCACCGGCGTGCCGCGCTACACCTACGGCAACGGGGTGGCCGCCGGCGCGGGCGACACCGCACAGGGCTTGAGCATGCTGATGAACAACGCGGCCAAGGGCCTGCGGCGCGCCATCAGCAACGTGGACATGAACGTGATCGCCCCGACGATCAACGTGTCCTTCAACAACGAGATGCTCTACAACCCCGACGAGAGCATCAAGGGCGACAATATCGTCGTCCCGCGCGGCGCCGCGGCGATCCTGATCCGCGAGTCCGCCCAGCAGCGCCGCATGCAGTTCTTGGGCATGACGGCCAACCCGATCGACAGCCAGATCATCACGGCCAAGTACCGCGCGGCGCTGCTGCGCGAGGTGGCCAGCGCGATGGAACTGCCGGTCGACGACGTGGTGCCGTCCGACGAGACCCTCAACCAGATGCAGGAAGCCGCCGCGCAGGCGCAGCAGAAGATGGTGGAGGACGAGCGCCAGTTCGAACGCGACAAGATCCAGTTCCAGGCCGAGCTCGACGCCAGCAAGGAACAGGCGATCGCGGCGCGCGAGGACAGCGGCAAACAGGGCGACTTCATCCGCGAGATCGTCAAGCAGGCCGTTGCCGGCGCGATGGCGGAAGCCAAAGGCAGCAAGCCCGCGGGCAAGAAGATCAAGTACCAGTACGACGATCAAGGTCTGATCGCCGGCGCGGAAACGACGGAGTGAAACCATGCAAGTGGCACAAACGGTGAACATGCGCCTGGGCATCAGCGGCACGTTGGTGTTCGCCGATGCGAACGGCAACGAGGTCGGTGCGATGCACATCAGCGGCTCGGCGCCGCTGGTCGACGACCAAGACCAAGCACCCAACCCCGGCGCAGCTGCGCCTGAACTGACGACGGAGCAATCCCATGGCACTGACCATCGCTAACTCGGCGCGCCAAGCCGCGCTCAACGGCATCACCGCGCTGCTGGCCGGTGGTGATTTCCAACTGCTCGCGACATCGACCGAACTGGCGGCCCTGCCGTTCCAGACCTCGGGCGGCGCCTTCGCCAACGCGTCGGCGGCCAGCCCGTCAACTGCAGTGTCGAACGCGATCGCCGCGGACACCTCGGTGACGGCGGGCACGATCAACACGTTCAAGCTGCGCGACGCCGGTGGCACCTCGATCATCTCGGGCAGCGTGGGCACCTCGGGCACCGACCTGATCGTGACCGACAACGTGATCCCGTCCGGCGCCACCTCGGTGTCGTGCCCGGGTGGCCTCACGCTGAGCCTGCAACTGTCGTGAGTCGTGAGTCAGTTCCGCCTGCTCCGGCCTATCGCCGTGCCTCGCGTTGCGGGCACGGTGGGGGCGAGCGGCGGGCTGACGATCGGTAGCGGCGTCGCGCCCAGCTGGACCGATCCGGCTGCAGTGCAGCCGGGGTGGGTCTACCAGGCGTCTTACGCGGTCGGCGTGTTGATGACGGCCGACTTCGGGCAAGCAGCGAACAGCCCCGATCCAAACGGGTACTCCTACCAAGTGCTGCGCGACGGCTCCACCGTCGTCGCCTCCGGGTCGAACGTCTCGGGGTTCACCTACACGCCCGTCAGCGGCGATCAGGACCGGCAGCTGTCCTTCACGTTGACCGCGAGCAACGGCGCGGGGTCTGCAACCACCACGGCTGCGTCCGTGACCATCAACTGAGGCAACGATGAAGCGTCTCATCACGTCCCTGGTCTCACTGGTACTTGTGGCGTCCGCATGGGCTGCGCCGAATGCCACGTTCACGGCGGACACAACGACGAAGATTCCGAACCCGGAGCGGGGCTGGCACTTCCAGAGTGGATCACTGGACGACTGCAACGCCATCGACATCCCGAACTGGGCCGCAGATGCCGCCGGTCTGCCGACGCCGATCAGCCCGACGCCGACGCTTGCGGTACTGCTTGTGGATCTCGGGACCGGCGTGCCTTCTGGCGGCACGCTGTCAACGTGGACATCGTGCTTCTCGACCATCCGCTCATCCGGCGTGATGGTAGGCATCAGGTTTCGCTCAACCGGCACCGCCGCGCAGATGGTTGCGCAAGCCAACGCCATTGCGGCCACGCTCAAGGCGAACCAAGACGTGATCGCGTTCGTGCAGGTCGGGTTCCGCTGCGACTTCGGTGAGTGGGCCACCGGTTGCACCGACAACAACGACGTGACCGACAAGACGGCGGTGTTCAACGCCGTTGCGGCGATGGTCCCGACAGGCATTCCACTGGAGTTCACCCAGGTCTACCCGCGCGAGACGTGGTTCGGAGGGACGACGCCAACGACCAAGGCTGAGTTTCTCAAAGGCACGGTAAAGGGTCGCACTGGCGCGCACAGCGACTGCTTCTTGACCGGCAACGGCGACTCGTCGTTCTACACGTTCGTCGGGACGATCACCGGCTTCACCAGCACCATGACGGCCGCGCAGCAAGCGGCCTACATGCAGGAGACATCGAAGTACACGATGTTCGGCGGCGAGACGTGCCAGGACTCGTCAGGTGCAGCCACGCAGAAGCGCACCGGTTGCGGCAACGACGCGACTGATGCACAGGGCTTGGCCGGAGGCATCGAAAACGAGGGGCCACGCTACCACGTCTCCCACCTGAACATCAGCTACGCGCCGTTGTTCCTCGCGGCATGGTCTTCCGGGGGGTGTCTCGACAAGGTAGACCGATTGATGGGCTATCGCTTCCAGTTCGATGACATCACTCACCCGACGACCATTGCACGCGGCGCCACGGCCACGTTTGACGTGAACATGCGCAACGTGGGGTGGGCGCGCATCTACTCGCAGCGCCGCCTGCAAGTGCAACTCGTCAACGGTGGCACGACCATCACGTGCAACTCGTCGACCCAGTTGCGCGAGCTCGACCCGCAGGCCACCTCCAGCACGCTGGTGCGTGTGAAGTGCGCGATCCCGGGGGGCACGGCGACGGGCAGCTACGCCGTCCACTTGAAGATGCCGAGCGCGTTCAGCACGACGCAGGCTAACCCCTTCACGATCCGGCCGGCCAATTCGAACAGCGGTGGGCAGACGTGGGACTCCACGAACTATCGCTTCACAACCGGAACGACGATCACGGTGACTTGACATGGCCTTCGCTGAGCTCGACACCGCAGTTACTGCTGGCGCAAGTGCCAGTGGGTCGTCGATCTCCGTCTCGCGCACCTACACGGGTGGCGAGCGGGCGGTTGTCTGGGTTACGGTCGGCGGCGCCACGACGATCACCGTCACGGATGGCACGAATACCTACTCAGCTGTCGGCTCGCAGGTTGTCGCGAACAGCGGCGACGTGGAGGCGATGTTTGAATGCCTCAGCTGCGCAGCCGGGACGTTCACGGTTCAAGCCAACTTCGGCACCGCCAATGCGTTCCGCGGCATCGCAGTGCACCGCTTCTCGGGGCTGACCGGCTCGGGCTCGCTGGTGGGCCAGGCGCAAACGGCCCCTGGCACTGGCGCCGATGGCCTGTCGTCTACGAACCTGACGCCGGCATCGCAGCCCGGCATGCTGCTGGGCGTCAGCGCCGACTACAACGGCAGCACGGTCAACACGGGTACAGGGTTCACGGCCAGTGCGGTCTACACCGCTGTCGACACCGCGAACGGCAGTTACACCACCAGCGAGACGAAGCGGCTGACATCAACGGCCGCGGTTGCGGCGACGTTCACCGCCACATCGAGCCCGCAGAACTTCGTCACAATCGCGTACTGGGCGGCTGAGGCGACGGCAGCGATCGTGCCGCAGGCCATGCATCAACTCCGTCAACAAGGTATCGCATGATCCCCCTCAAGCAATCAACGGCTTCGCAGGAGATCCCCCTCGGGTACTTCGTGGACTCGACAGATGGGAACACTGAAAAAACCGCGCTCTCCATCGCCAACACAGACATCAAGCTATGGAAGGCCGGAGCGACAACGCTGGCCAACAAGAACAGCGGTGGAGCGACGCACATCAGCAACGGCATCTATTACGCGGTACTGGACTCCACCGACACCAACACGCTCGGGCCGCTCGTGATCTTCTGCCACCCGACCGGCGCGCTGCCTGTGCGGGTTGAGTGCGAGGTGCTGCCAGCCAACGTGTACGAGGCGCTGATCGCCGGCACCGAGTGGCTGGAGACGACCTCGCTGCGCAACGATGTGACGATCAGCGGCACGACGATCACCGTGCGCAAGACCGACGGCTCCACCACGCAGTACACCAAGACAGGAACCTTCACGGCTGGCGCTGACATCCTGACCGGACTGGACTGAACATGCGACACACCCACTCCGACCGTCTTGAACGCTGGCTCGGCGCCGACAAGGTGGCGCAGCTGAGTGCGGCCATGTGCAACCGCGATGCCAAGTGGTACGGCAAGCCGATTGCTGTGCATGGCGTTCCAGGCCTGGTGTACGCCACGAAGGACGGCGACTTCATCGGCGCCATTGATGCCGGTTACGAGGTGTCCGCGATCGACCGTGCCGAGGACATCATCCGCAGGCACCATCGCATGCAGCGTGCCCGTATGGCTCGCGTTCGCCGGCAGTCCGGCGCAATCGGCTCGCTCGACCAGGCGCTGGCGGCCTACTTCGGCGGCGGCAACCGCACGTTCTCGTTCAACAAGGCCGGCACGACCGGCGTCGTCGGCGCAACGAACACGCTGTGGTTCGTCGGCTCGCAGCCTGCCGCCGGTTCGGCCGCTGCGGCTGCTCCTGGTGGAACTGTGCCGACCGATGCGACCACCGGCTCCTGGGCGTTTGACAACCCGTCGAGCGGAACGCAGCACTTCGTCTTCGGCAACCCGATCGCGTCGGTTGCGGGGAACACGCTGCTGCTGTACGACCGCCTGTTCAGCGTCACCAAGACGATGAACTCGTCGACGACAGAGGCTGTGACCGGAGTGCCTACGCGCTACCAAAGCACCACTGCAGGCGCAGCGGACTCTGCCGAGAACAACTTCCTGATGATCGAGTGCCGCACTGCGCTGGCAGCCACGGCCCACAACTGGACCGTTTGCACCTACACCGATCAGTCGAACAACACAGGCGCGACGCTTCCAAGCGTGACTGGCAACAGCAGCAACATCGTTAACCGGCTTGATCAGCCGGTTGGAACGTGGTTCTGCCCACTGGCTTCTGGCGACACGGGCATCCGCAACCTCACGCAGATGCAGTGCAGCGCTGCCGTTGCAACCGGGGCGATCGACTTCACCATCGGCCACCCGATCGCCTTCATGCCCTGCGGCATTGCGAACTTCGTGTGTGAGAAAGACGGTCTGACGACCTCGATCAGCCTGGAGCGCATCTTCGACGACGCCTGTCTGGCGTTCCTCGAAATCTGCAAGAGCGCGACGACCGCCACCACGTACACCGGGACGTTCACGACCCTGCGCGGGTGAGGTAACCCATGGCCAATCGGATTGGCGGGCGCCCATACAAAAAGCGGCTCCTGCCGGGGGTCGGCTACCCCATTCCGATTTCGCCAGCAGCGGCGCCGTCCGGCGGTTTCGCTTCGCCGGTTCTCCTGTGGCCCTATGGTTTCGGCGAGGCCACTACCGCAGCGCTCACGCTGTCGCAATCCGGCAGCATCGCCATCACCGGCACGACGTCGGTCGCCGGCAACCTCGCGTTGGCGCTGTCGATCACGCAGAGCGGCCAGGTTTCCGTCACCGGCGCGATCACGACGTCTGGTAACCTAGCGCTGGACATCGGCATCGGCGGCACGATCAGCCCAAGCGGCACGCTGTCGCTGTCCGGGGATCTGACCTACACCGTCCCCGCGCTGACCCTCTCTCAGTCCGGGCAGATTGCGATCACCGGCTCGGCATCGCTGACGGGAGACGTCACCATCACGATGCCGTCGCTGACGCTCGCGCAGTCCGGCGAAGTGGCGGTGTCGGGGGTCCTGAGCAACACCGCGGCGATTGGATGGGCGCTCGGGCTCACGCAGTCCGGTGATGTTGCTGTCTCCGGCTCGCTGGCCGCCTCGGGGGATCTGGACATCGCAGCTGCTGCAGGCTTCCGCTCGGCGGTCGCGCTGTGGCCCTACGGCTTCGGGGCCGGCGCAACCGTTGGGCTGACGATTGAGCAGTCCGGCTCCATCTCGGTCACTGGCGCCGCTTCGCTGTCCGGCGACATCACGCTCAATACCGAGTGGGAGTTCGTCGCTCCGCTCGAAGTGCAGACGATCGTCGGCACGCTGTCGGCGAGTGGCGATCTGTCGATTGGCGCTCCGGCTGCGTTGACGCTTGCACAGTCTGGCGCGATTGCCGTCGCCGGCATGCTCGGAACGACCGGCAACTTGTCTTACGCCGTCGCCCTGTCGCAATCCGGGGCTGTCGCCTTAGCTGGCTCTGTAGCCGCATCCGGCGACCTGACGATCACGCCGGGGATCGACGTCACGCTCACGCAGACCGGAGCCATCGCGGTGTCCGGCGAGGTTGCGCTTGTCGGCGACCTGTTCGCGGCAACAGGGCCATTCACCCTTTCGCAGTCCGGCGTCATCGCTGTCTCTGGTGCTGCGGCTGTGGCTGGGGACATCTCAGGGCGTGATTCTTCGGGGCAGGATGGGGCGTCTCCATACAAGAAGTGGCGCTACTACTCCGACGAAGACCCGCCGGAGCCGCAAAAGCCGCAGCCGCCGGCTCCGGCAGAGCCGGCAATCGTCGTCCCTGCGCCGAAGCCGCAGCCGCCCAAGTCGACCGGCGAACTCCTGCGCACGGTTCAGGCCATGGCGCAGCAGCGCCGCCAGATCGCCGAAGAGTTGACGCGGCAAGAGTCGGCCATGCGCCAGGCGGTCGCCAAGGCGTCGCAGTCGCGCGCTGCAGCGGAGCAGTCGGCCATCGCCACCATCAAGGCCGCACAAGCCGAGGCGCTGGATCAGGAGATCGAAGACGACGACCAAGAGGCAATCGCACTGGCTGTGAGCATGATTGACCTGTGATTCATTGAGAAAATGCGCGGCTGTCGGCGGGAGCATGCCGGCACATAAGCACAACTGCCGACCGCCGACCTCATGAACATCATTCGACGCCTCTTCCGCTTCTACATGACCCCCATCACCGAGGACGGGGGCGGCGGTGGCGTTGCAGAGGCTGCGGAAGCGCCTGCGACCAGCGTCGAGGTTGCTTCGGAAGGAAATGCGCCGGAACCGCAGAGCGCTTCCGCACCCGCTGCGTCGGACAAGCCTGCGACGATGCTGGAGGCGATCAATCAGGCGCTCGAAACGCCTGAAGGAGGCCAGCCGCGCGACGAGAAAGGCCGCTTTGCCAAGACGGAGGCCGAGAAGGAAGCCGAGCAGGCCGCCAAGGTTGCGGCCGAGCAGAAGGCCGACCCGACGAAGCCGGCCAAGCCTGAGGCGCCGGAGGATCTGCTGCAGATGCCGGAGGGCCTGCAGCCCAAGGCGCAACAGCGCTTCCAGAAGCTGGTCGAGACCAACAAGGAACTGACCGGCCGCATCGAGCAGGCCGAGCAGCAGACCAGCTACATCCGCGAGACCTTCCAGCAGCACGGCGTGCGCCGGGAGCAGTTCGAGCAGGCGGTGCAGTTCATCGGCGCAATCAACTCGGGCAATCTCGAGCAAGCGCTGCGAGTGCTGGACGCCCAGCGGGCCGAGATCGCGCTCGCGCTCGGGAAGCCGCTGCCCGGCGTTGATTCACTTTCCGAGTTCCCGGATCTGCGCCAGAAGGTCGACGGCATGCAGCTCACCGAAGCGGACGCGATGGAAGTCGCCCGCTACCGCCGAAAGGAGCAGATGGCCCAGCAGAACTGGCAGGCCACGCAGCAGCGTCAGGAGCAAGAGCAGCGCAGCCAGGCCGAGGTGAACTCTGGACTGCAAGCCATCGACCGTTTCTGCAAGCAGGTCGCGCAGACGGACGTGGACTACCCCGCGATCGAGGCGCTTCTGCTTCCCGAGATCAAGAACCTGATTTCCGGCCTGCCGCCGGCTCAATGGCAGAAGGCGATCGAGACCCAGTACCGGCTGCTCAAGCAAGCCGCGGGCGCTCGTTCGTCTTCGACCTCTGCGCCGTCGCAGACGGTCCTTCGCCCCACGGGCAGCGCTTCGCCGGCCGCACGGCCGCGCAGCATGCACGAGGCGATGTGGGGCTCTGCCCCAAGCGCGTAACGCTGGAATCGCGCACCAGCAAGGCCGGCGGGCCTAAAGCGCACGGCGTAAGCCCCATCGCCAAGGGCATGCGACGGATAGCGGATTCGTCCCCGCGTGTTGTCGGCCTCTGGCCGGCTTGAGTCATCACACACGGAGATCACCATGCCATTCAGCGCACAAGACATCCAAGACGCCGGCAAGATCGGCCTGGATTTCTACCTCGCCGAGAAGCCGGTCGACCAGATCGCGCTCGAGCGTCCCATCCTCAAGGCCCTGCAGGGCAAGAAGAAGTCGGCGCCCGGCGCCAAGCAGTTCGTCGTCGAGCAGCTGCGTGCCCGCTACAGCTCGAACTTCCAGTGGTTCAACGGCTCGTCCATCGTGACGTACAACCGCCGCCAGACCGTGGAACAGGCCAACTACGCCTGGCGTTCGTGCCATGACGGCTTCGCGCTGGACGAAGACCGCCTCGCGCAGAACGGCATCATCGTCACGGACGATCGCGGCACGACCAAGGCCAGCGATTCCGAGAAGATCATGCTGACCAACCTGATCGAAGAGCAGGCCGAAGTCCTGCGCCTCGGCTTCCAAGAGCAGTTCAGCTACCAGCTGCATCTGGACGGCACGCAGTCGACCGACGCCGTTGCCGGACTGGACTCGCTGGTCTCGCTGGCGCCGACTTCGGGCACGGTCGGCGGCATCGACCGCTCGTCGGCGGCCAACGCCTACTGGCGCAACAACGTGGCGACCGGCCTGACCACGACCACTTCGACCGGCACCATCCTGAACCAGATGGAGGTCATGTTCCGCCAGTGCGCCCGCAACGGCGGCCGGCCGGATCTGATCGTCGCCGGCTCGACGTTCATCGACGGCTACCGCAACTTCGTGCTGAACACCTTCGGCCGCATGGACTTCGGTCCGAGCAACACGAAGCGTGTCGAAGGCGGCACCTCGGTGCTGACCTTCCAGGGCGTCGAGGTGCAGTGGTCGCCGGAGTTCCAGGAACTGGACAGCCGCTACGCGCCGGCCACGGTCTGGGAGAAGCGCTGCTACTTCCTGAACACCCAGACGATCACGCTGCGCCCCCTCCAGGGGCACGACATGATCTCCCGGAAGCCGCCGCGGGCCTACGACCGCTACGAGTACTATTGGGGCTTGACTTGGCGCGGTGCCTTGACGATGAACCGTGCCAACGCAAATGCTGTCCTCGCGTTGACGTAAGTTGTATTAGATACGACTTTCTGGCATGATTGGCTCCTCTGTTTTCCTGTGGAGTCAGTCATGTCAGGACCGAGGGCAAGGCCAGTTGAAGAGCGCTTCTGGGAGCGTGTCGTGAAGCAAGAGGCTGAGGCGGTGAGTGGGCTTGGCCCGTGCTGGCTGTACGGAGGCAAGGCCTTCGGCAACAAGTATGGGCAACTCACTCTCGGCCCAGGTCTCGGGCACACGACGGCACACCGTTTCTCTCTTGAGTCGCATGGTGGGCCGATTCCTCGCGGGAAGTTTGCGTGCCACCGATGTGATGTTCGCAATTGCGTGAACCCTGCGCACCTTTATGCCGGGGACCACGAGGACAAATCGGACATCGTTCAGAGAAAGCGTCATGGCGGCAACAACAAACTCCGCATCACGCGCCTCCCGAAACGCGGTGAGTTGCCGCATAACCGAAAGTTGTCGGCCGAAATGATCGCCAAGCTGCGGACCGAATACGCCTCCGGCAAGTTCACGCAGACGCAACTGGCGCAACGCTACGGCGTCAGCCAGGGCACGGTGAGCGCGACTATTCGATGTGCCAAGAACATGGGCCAAGGCTCGGACGGAAAGACGCGCAGTGGGTTCTATCGACGCAAGCTGCCTGCCGAAGCTCTTCAGCAGATCAGGAGCCTCTATGCAACGGGCGCCTATACCCAAGAGCAACTCGCCGAACGCTTCGGCTGCGATCAGACATACGTTTCTCTCATCGTGAGGGGAAAAGCTTGAGCAGTTGCCTGCGGTGGCCCGGCGGCGCCGCTTGCATTTCGGCCGGTTCGCCGGCCGCTTTTTGACCCGCCGGACATACACAGGAGCCACAACATGGCCAGGACCGCCGCTTCCGAATCCATCGCGCCTAAGGTGCTCTCGCGCCGCGTGCTCGTCAACGTCAAGCGAGACCAGACGACCGCCACGCCGCGCGTCGTGTGGCAGCATGAACTCCCCATCCTCGAAGCCATCTACGGCGAGGGCAACGTGCCCATCATCGAGCCGGACACGCTGGACGAGGGCTACACCGACAAGCCTGCGCGCGAACTGCTCATCTACAACAAGGAGCAGGACAAGATCCCGCGCCCGAGCGAGGCCAGCGGCATCGACTTCGTGTTCATCAGCTCGCCGGCCGTCGAGTACGAGCGCCTGGTCGGCGCCTACGGGATGCACCCGGAGGTGCGCATGTCGTGGGCGGAGAACGTCTATGGGCGCTTCCAGACAGGCCGCTTCTCTGCCGTCATCGGCACGCCGACGCTGGACGATTTGCCGGAAGCGCAACTGCGCCAGCTGGTCAACGACTACGGCGGCCCGGAAGTCGCCAAGAAGACCGAGGCCAAGGATCTGCCGCGCGTTGCGGCCGAACTCGGCGTCGCCATTGACTGAGGGGACGACATGCAGATCCTGATCGAGAAAGACGCGGCGACCAAGATCCCGAAGGAGGTCGCCGACGTCGATGCCGCCCGTTCCTACATGGCGCAAGGCTTCGTCGTGCATGTCGTCAACGAGGACGGCAGCACGTCGCCGCTGCTGGCCGCCGGGCCGGACGAGGAAGTGGCCGAAGAGGCCCCGAAGGCCAAGCGCCGCAAGGCCGAGGGCTGATCCATGGCGTACAAGACCCTGGGCGAGTTGCGCAGCCTTCTGCGCACCCGGCTTGGCTTCGGCGCTCAGGGCTCGTCCGGTGGCGCCAATCAGACCCTGCTCGACAGCTTGCTGCAGAACGCGCAGACGCAGCTCTACTGGCTGCAGGACTGGCGGCACCTGATCGACTACGACGACTTCCTGACTGGCGTCGGGCAGACGCTGTACGACTACCCGGACGACTGCGCGCAGGATCGGAGACTGCTGCGCCTTGAGGTGAACTACGCCAGCCAGTGGAGCCAACTGGCCGAGGGCATCACTACCTCCATGCGCTCGACCGCGACGACGCGCACCGTTCCGTGCCGCTACGAGCGCTTCGCTCAGATCGAGCTTTACCCGGAGCCGGATGTCGCCACCTACACCGTGCGCGCCTGGTACGTGAAGGATCTGCAGCCGTTCGTCGAAGACAACGACCGAGCGACGCTGGACGATCAGATGATCTTGCTGCACGCCGTCACCAACGGGAAGGCGCACTACCGCCACCCCGACACCAAGCTGTACGAAGGCCAACTCAACACGCTGTTGGCAAGCATCCGCGGGCAGTCCTTCGGGTCGAATGGCGTCTACCGGCGCGGCAACGACAGCCCGCTCGAGCGCAAGCCGGCAGTGGTCGGGAGGGACGTCTGATGGATCTGCAGTCCAAGCTCGCCCAGGCCATCGCCGCTGCGGCTGCCGAGAAGCCGCGCGGCGAGATCATGTCCGGGTTCCGTTCCAAGCACATGGGCGGCGGCGACTTCAACGAGGAGACTGAGGGCCGATCGCTGGCCGCGACTGTCGTCCCGCCGATCAAAGGCGTCGCGCCGGCCACGTTCGCTCTGCAGATGCGCAAGGCATTCTGATGCCCGCCATCACGTACTTCGATTTTGGCGGCGGCCTTGATCGGCGGCTGTCTGTCAACGTGCAAGACGCCTCGCGGCTGTGGGTCCTGCGCAATGCGTTCGTCACGCAGGGCAAGAAGATCAAGAAGCGGCCTGGGCTCAAAAAGATTGGGACAGGTATTAGCGGCTACGCTGGTTTGGCGGGGCTGGAGGACTACATCTACCTCTTCTACACGGCAGGCACGTGGCTGCAGATCCCGTCCATTACTGGCCCGGCCTATGTCGCATTCACCGAACTAGACCAGCCGGCCAGCACGACATCCGCTCTGGAAAAGATCCTGTATGCGGACATCTTCCAGGGCTATGCGTTTGTCGTGGCGAAGTACGCGGACGGTACAGTCGCCTACCACTACCTCGACGGTGGCCCGCAGTCGTACATCACTGACGCGAACTGCCCCAACTCCGTTGGCGTGACAAAGGCCGCCAGTCGGCTGTTCGCACCTGACGGTGAAGTCGTCCGGTATTGCAAGGCAGGAGATCCACGCGACTGGACGACGGCATCGGATGCTGGGTTTCTTCCTGCGGCGCTTCAGCAGGACACTCGCGCAACGCCCAAGGCGTGCGGAACATTTCAGGACGCCCTGGTGGTGCTGTTCCCGGAGTCTTCCCAGATTTGGGACGTGGCCGTCGATCCGTCTGCCAACAAGATCCGCAAGCGGCTGTTTGGAGTAGGCTCCAATGCTCCGCAGTCGCTTGCAAGTTTCGCCAACGATCTGATGTTCCTGTCGCAGTATGGGTTCCGATCCATCACGGCGCAGACAAACATAGATCGCATTGACGATGCCGATGTCGGGGTGCCGATCGACTCGCTTGTAAGCCAGGATCTACCCTCTACGTCGCCGTCTTCGCCAGTGATCGAAATCAACGAACTGGGTCAGTATTGGTGCCTGTTTGACTCCGGCGCAGGATCGAAAGCCTGGGTCTACTCTTACTCCAAGACATCGAAGATCGCCTGCTGGTCTGAGTACACCTTTCCTGTTCGGCTGACTGACATCACGACGCAAAACGGCAAGGTCTACTTGCGCAGCGAAACCGATCTGTACGAACTTTCAGAGAGCGAGCATACGGACGATGGAGAGTCCATCAATGTGGAAGTGCAGATGGCATTCCAGGATGCCAAGTCACCCGGAGTGCTGAAGCAGTTTCACTCCGCTGACTTCGTGTTCAATGGCGCGTGGGATGTGTCCTACCTCTATGACCCGCGCGATCAGTCCAAGGAAACTGTCGCGCAGAACATCTCCGGCGATACGCGCCCCGGCGACTTGGTGCCCGTCGAGGTCTCTTGCCCCGCGATCGCGCCGATCTTCCGACACTCTGCCGACGAGGCGGCACAGATCGACGCCGTGACGCTGTACTACGACACGCTGGGGCTCATGGGCTAATGTTCCGCACCCTGTCACTCGCTGACGCGCTGATCGTCTGCGACGGGATGCGCGCTCGCGACTGGCAGTGTGTCAGGGCCATCTGCGGAGACCTCACTGCCGAGGACTTCGCCGCCAACCGATGGCAGACAGACGGCCCGGCCTGGACGTTCCTGCAGGACGGCAAGCCAGCAGCCATTGGCGGGCTGTCATTCTCGACCGGATGGTCTGCCGTCTTTTGGATGGTGGCAACCCCAGTGCTGGCGCACCAATCATGGCGAAATCTCTTGCGCCACGCACGCACAGTGCTCGCCAATGTCTGCAACCCCGATCACCCGCACTACCGGCACCGCGTCGAGGCTCATACGCTTGCCGGCTGGAAGGAAGCCGATGCGTTTGCCGAGCGCCTTGGCCTTCGGCTTGAGGGTCGCCGCTTCGCGGTCGGCTGCGGCGGTGAAGATGTGAACGTCTGGGTGAGGATCGGGGCACCGAAGGAGAAAGCATGGCGACCGGATTTGTAGGCCCCAACGGGCAGTGGGTGGAGGTGCCGGACCAGCCTGCGGCGGCCGGCAGCTACACGCCGATCAGCATCACGGCAGGCGAGCAGGCGGCGCCGACTGCCGCGCAGCTGGCCAACATCTGGGCCACGTACCAACTCAACGTCGCGCCGTACACCCGCTATCGCAGCGACGGCTCGGCGTTGGTCGCGGAGGGCTGACATGGGTGGCGGTGGTGGCGATGGCGGCTACAGTGCACGCCAAGCGCAGCAAGAAGCCGAGAAGCAGAAGGCGCGCGACGCGCTGAATCTGATGTTCGGCGTCGCGCCGACCGGAGGCGCTGCGCCGACTCGCGAGCAGTTCATGAAGCGCCCGGGTGCTGGCGGGATGATGCTCGGCGGCTTCTCAGGGAACCGCTGGGAAGACGGCCAACTGCAGCAAGACGGCCCGATCCTCGACGAGGCCGGCTACAACGCCGCGATGGAGGCATGGAAAAGCCGGGGCGGCGAGGCCGAGAAGAACAAGGCCGGCCGCGATGCGCTGTACCAGGGAATCCGCGACAACGCCTTCACGGCTGGGAAGCGCGGCTTCGATGAGATGCGAGACAGAGCGGCGCGTGACCTGCGCTTCTCGCTATTTGCTCAAGGGCTGAATGGCGGGTCGGTCGACATCGACGAGAACTCGCTGCTCGGCCGCACCTACGACAAGGGCCTGCTTGACCTCGGCGCCAAGGCGGATGCGGCGCGGACGGAGTTTGCCAACTCCGACGAGCAGACGCGCCTCGGCCTGCTGCAGTCGATCGATGCCGGCATGGATCAAGGCTCGGCGCTGTCGTCTGCGCTCAACCAGATGAAGCTGAACAGCGACCGCGCGGCGGCGGCTGCGCAAGGCACTGCACTGGACGACCTGTTCGCCAGCGCCGGACTGCTCTACACCAAGAGCAACGCGGCGCGTGGGCAACGCGACGGTTACAGCGACTTCTACAACCGGTACCCGGCCTACCGGCCGATGAGCCGCGGCACCAGCGGCATCATCACTTCGACCAACTGAGGACACCATGGGACCGGAACTCGCACTAGCTCTGGCGCTTGGCGGCACTGGCGCGCAGATGATCGGCGCTCGCCAGCAGCAGAAGAAGCAGCGAGCCATCCTCAACCGCGCGATGGAAGACACCGCCAAGACGCAGCAGCAGGCGACGTCCCAGGTCATGGACGAGGCGAAGAAGTTCACGCCCGAGGCGCGCATGCAGTCGATGCAGGAGGCTGAGCAGTCGGCCTACGATCGCGCGCAGGCAGACGTCGGCGGCGGGGCGGCAGCGAACATCCCGACCGCCTCCGGCAACGTCTCGGCCGACTACCTCAAGGCCAAGGCCGATAGCGCCATTTCCGAGGGAAACCGCCTGACTGCAATCGCCCGCGAGGCGGCCAAGGTTCGCGCGCCAGGAAGCCTCCAGAATGCCGAGGCCCTGCGCCGGGCTTCGCTGACCGGCGAACTTGGCAGCCGCTGGTCGCGCAACCGGAACATGAGCAACGCGGCGCAGATGGATGCGCAGTCCGTCGAGGCTCCGTGGTACTCAGACCTGGGCAAGATCGCGTCTGCGGTCGGTTCCGCTGCTCTGCTCGCTCCTGCAGCCGGCGCGGCTGGCACCGCAGGCGTTACCGGGGCGAATGGCGCCTTCCTCGGCGAAGGAATGGCCTCTGGCGTCGGCGCATGGGACGCGGCACTCGGCGCCACGCCGATGGCCGGCGCTGCGTCTGTCCCGTGGTGGCAGCGCGCCGCCGCAGTCGCTCCCCGCATCCGCTTTTCGAGCTGAACCATGGCACAAGGCTCCCGCATCCTCTCCGCAGCGACTCCCGGCATGTCTCGGCTGGCGATGGCGCTTGCCGGCGGGGATGGCGCGTACCAGCAGGGCTACGACCAGCAGCTTGGCCTTCAGTCGCGCTTGGCGCAGGCTATGGCCGCTGCTCGAGCATCCGATGCCTCGGCGGACTTCAACACCGCCAGGGCGGCCGACGAGCGCGCCAAGACCGGCATGCTGCAGGGCCGTCCGGCGCTCGTGGAGGAAATGATCGCCAACTCGGCCGGCTCCGACGTGCCGATGGTGCGCGCCATTCGCAGCTTCGTGCAGACCGGCGAGCGCCCGCAGGTTGCCATGGGGCCGGAGACGGAAGACGGCCAGATGGGCGTTGGCTCGCAACAGTTCGACCCGAACGTGCAGAGCCGCGTCGCCCGCGAGCTGCAGCGCTTCGCCCCTGTGCTGATGAGCGGCGGCGACATCAAGATCGACGATTGGGCGAAGGCTCTCGGCTCTTACCGTGGCATGGATCTTGGCGACGATGTGCTCGCTGGCCGGCGCACGCCTGCGGATGTTGGCCGCGCGCAGGCCGCCGTCGAGGCGAAGCCGCTGTTCAACTCCGATGCGAACGGTGTGGTTCTCGACTTGTTCGGCGGTGCGCTCGACACCAACAACCCGATGGCGCAGGGCGCGATTGCTTTCAAGAAGGAGCAGGCCGGCGCGCAGCGTGCGAACGCGGTGCAGTCCTACGCCTCTGCTGATGCGTCGCGCGCCAGTGCGGAGCGCACCCGCGCCGAGATGCGCGACGGCACCAATCGATCCGGCCATAAGGCGCCGACCGGCTACCGCTGGAACGGCGAGGTTCTGGAACCGATCCCCGGCGGCCCGGCCGACCCGGCAACCAAGGGCGCCAAACTGGCGAAGCCTCCGACCGAAGGCCAAGCCAAGGCCCTGATCTTTGGCTCGCGCATGACCGTGGCCGACGAGATCCTGAACGACTTGGACGGGAAGTATTCGATCGGCGGCGTCAACGCGCTGCGGTCCGCGACGGATCTGCCGTTCGGCACGATGGTGGCCGGGCCGATGGTCAACTCGCAGATGTCACCGGAGTCGCGGCAGGCTGCCCAGGCGCAACGCGACTTCATCAATGCCGTGCTGCGCCGTGAGTCCGGCGCCGTCATCAGCCCGGAAGAGTTCAAGAACGCGGCGCAGCAGTACTTCCCGCAGCCTGGCGACGACGAGCAGACCAAGCGCAACAAGGCCGCAAACCGCCGCGTTGCCATCGAGGGCATGAAGGCCGAGTTCGGCGAGCAGTCGGCGCCGGAGTTCGAGCGAATCGTCACCCAAGCGAGAGCGTCACGCAAACCGCAAGCCGCTGGAGGCCAGAAGGCGCCCGACTCGATGCCGAAGTTTGACGCCAAGCTTGGCCGCACCGTCGTCGTGGACTATTGACCATGCTCACGCAAGATCGCCTGCGCATGCTGCTGCGTTACGACGAAGACACAGGTAATTTTTATCGGCCTGATGGTGCGGTTGCAGGAACAGTCCGGCCGGATGGATACATTCAGATCAGCGTTGATGGTCGTCTTTACAGGGCGCATCGCTTGGCATTCCTGGACATGACTGGGGCATGGCCGAAACATGAAGTAGACCACCTAAACATGGTTCGCAACGACAACCGTTGGGTCAACCTTCGCGATGTGCCTCATGCTGTCAACAAGCAGAACGAGCGGAAGGCTCGCGGCGGCAGAGATGGATTGCTTGGTGTCACCCGATGGCGTAATCGCTTTAAGGCACAAATCCGGGTTGGGCGTGAGGCCCATCACCTTGGCGTCTTCGATACAGAAGAATCTGCCCATAAGGCTTACGTTGATGCCAAGCGTCGACTGCACGCTGGCTGCACCATCTGAGGAGAATGAGGGTGCCATACAGCATCACCACCAAGGACGGGATCACGATCCAGAACATCCCGGACGAGGAACCGGCAGACTCGCCGCGCCTGCGTGAGCGAGTGGCGCAGATTCGCGCTCAGATGAACCCGCAGCCGACCGAGCGGGAAAAGACGCTCTCGTCATTGCCCATGCGATTCGCCAAGGGCATGAAGGACGGCATCGACGGCGCCGCTCAACTGCTTCGCATGGGCGCCGAGTACAGTCCTGCAAGTCTGCTGACGAAGGCCGCAACCGGAAAGTCTATTGGGGACATGATCGACGCTGCTGCCAACGCCGTTGGCGGCGAGGGCACGTTCCTCGGCGATGTGGTCGGCATCAAGGGGCAGACCCCAGAACAGATGCGCCAGGGCATGGCGGATGCCAATTCCGAGTACGAGGCCGCACGCAAGGCTACTGGACAGGAAGGCACGGACGTCGCGCGCTTGGTCGGCAACATTGCCAGCCCCGCAAACGTGATGCCGACAAAGATGGTCCCGGGTGGCGCGATCACCGCCCCTGTGCGGTCTTTGGCCGCCCGCGGTGCTGTTGCAGGCGCTGCGGGAGCCGCCATCCAGCCCGTGACCGGCGAAAACTTCGCGGCCGAGAAGACGGGGCAGGTGGCTCTAGGCGCCGCTGGTGGTGCCGTTCTTGCTCCGCTTCTGTCCAAGGCTGGCGAGGCTGCTGCGCGCGTGTTCGACTCCTACCGAAGCCGCGGCACGGTCAACGTCACACCGGAGGGCTTGCGGCTGCAGATCACGCGGCAACTCGCGGCAGACGGCATCGACGCCGACCAGATCCCGCAGCACGTCTTCACGCAGTTGCAGGACGATGTTCGCTCGGCCCTCGCCAGTGGCCGCAAGCTGGACCCGGCGGCGGCGCTGCGGCAGCAGGACTTCCGCGCCGTCGGTATCCCGGCCCTTCGCGGCCAGGTGACGCGAGACCCGATGCAGTGGCAGCGCGAGTTCAACTTGGCCGGCGTGGAGGGCGTCGGCGAGCCGCTGCAGAACGTCATGTCAGCGCAGTCCCGTGGCATTCAGTCGCGCATGGATGCGCTGGCACGCGGTGCCGGCGAGGCGTTCGACGATGGCGGTCGGCTGATCGGGCTGGCGCAGCAGACGCAGCAGCAGCGCGACGCAGGCGTGCGCGCGGCCTATGACGCCTTCAGGCAGTCGACTGGCCGGGATCTTGAAGTGCCGTTGCAGGGCATGGCGCAGGACTACGCGCGCACGCTGGAGACATTCGGCGACGCCATCCCTGGAGCTGTGCGTCGTCAGTTTGAGGGCCTTGGGCTGATGGGCGGCAAGCAGCTAAAGGGGCTGACGCTCGAGCAGGCCGAAAACCTCATCAAGACGATCAACGCGAATACGGACCCGATGAACAAGCCGGCGTCCCGTGCGCTGGGCGAGCTTCGCGCTGCCGTGCAGAACGCGATCACGGGCGCCGCCGACAACGCGGCGACCGGCGAAGGCGCGATGGCCGCGCAGCTGGCGAAAGAGGCCCGCTCGTTCGCCGCCGACAACTTCCGCAACCTGGCGTCCACGCCGGGCCTGCGCGCTGCCGTCGAAGGCATGGAGCCGGATCAGTTCGTCCAGCGCTTCGTGATCGGCGGCAAGGTCAACGAGATCCAGCGCCTTGCCGAGACGGTCGGCCCCGAAGGTCGCCAGATCATGGCATCGCAGATGGCTGCGCACCTTCGGAACAAAGCCTTCGGCGCGAACGTGGCCGGCGATGGAAAGTCGGCTCAAGCCGCGTTCAATCGTGAACTTCAGCGCATCGGCCGGCCGAAACTGGTCGCGCTGATGGGCGAAGAGGGCGCCGACGAGATGATGCGCCTTGGCCGCGTGCTGGCGTACATCAAGCAAGTCCCCGAGGGGGCGACTCCGAACACCAGCGGCACCGGCCAGATGGTCACAAGCATGCTCGGCCGTGTTCGCGGCGTGAAGGGCCTGCCGTTCGTCAACGATTGGGTGGTGCAGCCGATCGGCAAGTTCGCCGACCGTCGAGAGGTCGCAGCGGCCCTACAGGGTGCGCCGACAGAAGCGGCCGAGCTTGACCCCCAGATGGTACAGGCGCTGTCTGCGTTGTTCGCGCCTGCGCCTGTCGCGGCTGGCAGTGCGCTCGGCTATTCGGTCCGATAGCCACCAGACGAAGCCCCAGAACGCCACGCCCAACGGCGCGGCAATAGCTACCCATAGCGGATCGCCTGCCTGCATGCTGCAAGTGTAGGCGAATCGTAGGGAAAAGACTTCCCCCGAGCGGGCTCAATGCCCGGCATGCAGCCGACTCCGTACACCAGAGCAACCGCGTTCGCGGAGGATGAATCATCCAACGTCGGCGGTCGGTCCACCGTCCGAACGGCGCGCGTCGATGCCGAACTCGACGCCATCGCGCTGACGCTCGGCGAGACGCTGGCGAACCTGGAACTCATCCAGCGCGACGACGGCAAGCTGCGAGACGCGACAGTCGAACTGCACACGCTCAGTTCTGCCGTTCTGGCGCTGCTGGCCTCCTACGGCGCAACGCCCCGTGGCGCATGGGTGACCGCCACTTCATACGCCTACAAGGATCTCGTCGCGCAGACTGGCAACACCTACATCTGCGTGACGGCTCACACTTCCGGCACGTTTGCGACCGACTTGTCCGCAGGGCGATGGCTGCTTTTCTCGCTCGGTTCGTCGATCGGAGCGGGGGCCGTTTCATTCAGCCCGACAGGGACAATCTCTGCAACGGATGTCCAGGCTGCGATCAACGAAAGCGACACCGAGAACCGGGCGCTATCTGCCGCTGCTCAAGCGACGGCGTCCGCGGCTCTTCCAACCACATCGGCGGCGAGCACCTCCAGCGATTCCCTTGGCGCCGCCCTGATCGGCTGGCTCTTCTCCCGCAACTACGCCGCCAACACCATCGGCTGGGCGGTGCAGCGGACTGGCGTCACTCCAACGATGTGCGGCGCTGTCGGAGACGGCACGACCGACGACACCGCCGCCCTCCAGGCGTGGGCCTCGTCCGCTTTCCCCAAGGTCGGAGAGCCGAAGACTTTCAAGGTAACCGGCCAGATCACTTTCGCGGCTGGCGCCTGCGTTGTAGATGGGCGCGGGATGGTCATCGACGCCAGCGCGGGGGGCACGTTCACCGATTCCTCGGTTGTCTACTGCACCGGGTCACTGAGCGCGATTCCAGACCTGTCCGTTTCTCCTGCCGTTGGCGCGACCTCTCTCACCTGGGGCTCTGCGCATACGCTGGCGCAGAACGATGTTTTCATCATCTACAACCCGACCAATTCAAGCTGGTCGGGGCTGCGGAACTACTACCGCGCCGGGGAGTTTTGCCAGGTCAACCGGGTAACCAGCTCGACGGCGGCAACGCTCTGGACCCCGCTTTACTCCGCATACACCGCCGCAAATGTCGATGTCTACAAGATGGCATCGAACCGCGTTGCTGTCCGAAACATGACGGTGATCGCGCCGAGTTCGGGGAGCATTCGGCCGCTGCGGTTGCGGCTTGCCACATCTGTCCGTCTGGATGACGTTCGCTGCTACGGCTCCGACTACGTTGGCATTGAGCTAGACCGCTGCTTCGATGTGGAGGCCAGAGGGCTTGACCTGTACGAACAGCCGTCAAGCTACTCAGACGAATACGGCATCAGCATTGGTAACTGCCAGAACGTGCGCGTGATCGGCGGAACGATCAGCGGCGCGCGGCATGCTGTGAGCATCGGTGGCGATGACTTCACTGGCGCTGTTCCGTGCCGCAACGTCAAGATCATCGGCGCCACACTGAGGAACGACTTCGCCAACGGCGGGGTGCCGGCGGCAGACATCCACGGCAACGCGCAAGACATCCACTATGAGAACTGCCTCATCTACGGCGGCGGATCGTTTGGTGGGCTGGACAACTTCTACCGTGGGTGCAGGTTCTACGAAGGGATCAGCGGATCGACCGCGCTCATCATCGGCGGCTCAGAGTGCATGGGTGGTGTGTACCTGGTTGAGGGCTGTCACCTTGAGTCTTCGCCGGCTTTCAGCAACGGGCTTGTTCGCGCCTTCTCTTCGACAAACGGCACGAAAGACCTAAGCCTGCTGGTCAAGAACTGCACTGTGTCCATGGGCTCGTGCGATACGTTCGTGCGCGTTGACATGGGTTCTTCGACGTACAAGGCGAACGCACACATCGAGAACATCACCTTCTTGTCCAGCGCGTCTTTGGCGAACATCTGCCGGATGGTCGGCACTGGCTCCGCTGGGGATGGCGATTACGTGATTGTTGACAACATCGCCAACGCCAAGTCGGGGGCCTCTCTCTACGCCGCCTTGACCGGCTACGGATCGACGGTGAAGGTGCGGCTCATGTCGCAGGCTGGAGAGTCGGCCATGACGATGAACACCGGCGCTGCGTTTACGTCCGTCACCCCGACATTCCGCTACAGCTACGGCAGCAAGACGCCTGTCATTCAAGGCGCAACGCTCGACACCAGGGCAATCGACAACATTCCCTTGGTTGTCTCTCACCGCCTCAAGAGCGCGACTGCCGTGACCTTTGACGTGGGCAAGGCGAACAACGCCAACCCGACAACAGGCCCGACCGTCACCGTCAACTGGCGCGTCGGATTGGATGAAATTTGACCATGCACACCATGCGCAAGACTCTCGCCGAATGGCTCCGCTCGCTGGCTGACAAGCTGGATCCGCCTGGCGCCTCGACGATGGGCGGCGGCGGTCCTGGCCCGGTCAAGCCGAAGTGAAAAGCCTGGCCGCCCTCTTCGCGGTCATCGCGGTCACGCACTTGGCGTATGACCCTCTGTCGATGATCGTGGGCTCGCCTCAGGAGTGGTTCTACATCCTGCGCGGCGTGGAGGGGGCGACCGTCTTTGCACTGCTGGCAAAGGCTCAGGCTTCGATTCTGTGGGGTCTCGTGTGCCTGTGGGGCGCCATGGAGAACTCGCTGACGGCAATCTGCGGCGTCGGCTACATGGTCAGCGCCACCGAGCCTGGCCGATTCGCTGGCCTGTGCGATACCCAGACAGGACTTCCGCTGTACGTGTTGAGCCTTGGCATTGCGCTGGCACTTGCGGCGTTCATTCAGGAGCGCGCAAATGCCGAGCGATGACGACATGAACATGATCACACCGGAGCAGGACAGGATCGCCACCTACACGGCGCACAAGGTGGTGGACGCACTGCTGACCGCGGCCACCGACGAAGAGAACGTCGACAGGATCATGTCCGTGTGGGGTGGTGCGATCGACAAGCATATCGGCCGCGGGCTGCGCCGTCTACTGCTGTACGTCGGCATTGCGATGCTGCTGATCGCGGGAGCCAAGTTCAGCCTGCTGGAGAAGCTGTTCCGATGAAACACCTTGGCAAAGTGCAGGGCGCCGTCGCCTTCGTCGTGCTGGTTGGATTCTTCGGCTGCATCTGGCTTGTCGTGGAACGCGAAGTCTCCGGCTTCATGCGCGACGCCCTGCTGATCCTCATCGGCAACTTGGCCGCAGCGTTCATGGCGGTCGTGAACTACTACTTCGGCAGCTCCAGCGGCTCGGCGCAGAAGAACCAACTGCTGGCAGAGAAGGTACCCGAATGAACCTCTCCCCGCACTTCACCCTGGCCGATATGACCGTCAGCGAGACCGCCGCGCGCCGCGGGATCGACAACGACCCGCCGCCCGATGTCGTCGAGCGCCTGAAGCACACCGCGCTCGGCCTTGAGGCGGTGCGCATCCGCCTGGGTGCACCGATCGTCGTCAGCAGCGGCTACCGCTCGCCGGCACTGAACGCCGCGATCGGCGGCGCACAGAACAGCGACCACACGCGCGGCGATGCGGCCGACTTCATCTGCCCGGGCTTCGGCGCGCCGTCGACCATCGTCTCGGCACTGAAGGACAGCGGCATTCAGTTCGACCAGCTGATCGAAGAGTTCGGCCGCTGGGTACACATCAGCTTCGGGCCGCGGATGCGCGGCCAAGTGCTGCGGATCGACCGGAACGGCACTAGGCCGTGGATGTGATGTGGACGCACATCGGACTCTCCCTCGCGCTGGCCGGAGGACTGGCAATCGCCGGAGGGGGCCTGTACCTCGAAGGCAAGAAAGCCGGCCGGAACGAGCAGATCGCCAAGCAGGCCACGATCGACCGGGTGGCCGCTGAGTTCGAGCGCAAGGTCGCCAACGTCACGGCCCAGGCCATCAGCAAGATCGAGGTCAAGAATGTCACCGTCCGCCAGCAGCTCGAGCGCGAAGTGCTCACCCGGGAAGTATTCCGCGACTGCCGCAGCGGTCCTGCTGCTGTCGGCCTGCTCAACGACTCCCCAGGTGTCGCTGCCGAGCCAGCCGAGCCCATTGGTGGTGGCGTCGTGCCCGCTGCTGCCGCGCCTCGCTGACGACTCGTTCGGGGCTTGGGTGCTGTGGGCGCAGGGTGCGGCCGGGCAGTACGCGAAGTGCCGGGAGGCGGCGCTCGGTAGCCGGTAGGGTGTCAGGGCCGGGCGCTACTCCGGCTAGGCCGACCTCCTGCATCTCATGCCGTCACGCTCCATCCGCAGGCCGAGCACTTCATGCAGTCGATCACCCGCCCAGGCCCGCCCGTCGAGCATGTACCTTCGTCGCTGATGCTGGTCGTCTGCTCTGTTGCGATGCCGGGCTTCATCGCTCCGCCGCACTTGCGGCACATCCGAGCAAGCGCGGCATCTTCCATGTCTCCGACCAGCTTGATCACGCGCTCAGCCTCCTCGATCTGTCCGGCATCGAACAGCCAGCCGGCCGCCGACTTGCACAGACCGCGCAGGCGTTCCACGCGGTCAACGAGGCGCGTCAGTTCATCGGCCGCTTCGTGCATGGCGCGGTTGACGGCGTCGAATGAAGGATCGTTGACTTCTAACGGCCACGGCTCACCGGCGAGGTTGCGAAGGCGGTCAGGTAGAGGCAGCGTCATGCCTGCGCCTCCTTGATCTGCGCTGCCGCCATCGTGATGGCGCGCCGCGTGGCCGCGAGCGCATCACCATCGTCGTCGAGAGGACGCCACCATGCGCCTCTGTCGCCGTCGACGCTGATGTGGATGAAGCCTATGCCGTCAACCCATTCGCCTCCGATGCCGCAGGCTCGCGCAGCTCGCTCGATCAGTTCGCGGTCGGTCACGTCTTCTCTCCGGTGGCATGTCTGGCTTGTGCAGCAAAGGACCTGATTGCCTCCCTGTGCTCGATTCGACGATGACGAATTGGCCAGAGCGCACGAATGTGCTCGCGGCAGGAGTCGGCGCGTAGCACGATCTCCAACATCACCGGCTCCGCAGGCGCTGGTGTGGCGGTGACACTCCACCCGCAAGCCTCGCACTTGAGGCAGTCGATTACGAAGCCTGGACCAGCGGGCGACATCGTGCCTTCGTCGCCGCAGTACACGGTCTGACCCATGGCGATACCGGGCTTGAGACGGCCGCCGCACTTCCCACAGGTGCTGATGCCCATGTCAGTTCTCCTTCTGCGGCTTTGCGGTGATGCCGTGTGCGCGCTCGATGGCGCGGGCGAAATGCTCGGCGCTGTCGGCTTCGTCGTCGGTCAACTCGCGGCCTCCGAAGTGCTGCGACATCACGCGCTGCAACTGGTCGAAGCTGAGAGGCGCATGCGGCTGGATCGGCATCGCCTTGGTTCCGTCCGCCGCATCCTGGTAGTGGCATGCATCCCCGTCTTGGCACGGGCACGACGGATTTCCGCCAATGCACGCCACCGCCTGCTGCGGCTGCGTGGGGGGCGCCTGTAGCGATGCCACGAGGACTGCGCGCGCTTCCTCAATGAAATCATCGCAGCGCTCTCCGAACTCGCACACGTCGCGCGCAGAATTGGCGGCGCCGACGAACTTAGCCACGATGCGCAGCGCATCGGTGTTGTTGGTCACAGCAGGTTCCTTTCTCCGAGCTGCCGCGGAAGCGCATCGGCCAAGTTGTGCAGCAGCGTCTTGAGCGCGGCGCGCTCCTGCTGCCCGTGTTCGTTCGTCGCGCGCCAAGCGATGCGGCCCTGAATCGGCGCAAGCGTCCACAGCGCCCCACCAGCGCACCGCAGATCAAGCGTGATCGGGTCGCGCAGATCAAGCGGTACGTCAGGGATGCCAGCGTCACGCTCGGCCTGCGCTCGCTCCTCAGCGTTGCGCCAGCGAGCATTCGCGGCGTTGATGTGGCGGCGTGACTTGCGGCGTTGCATGGCTCCGAATCTCCCGATGTCGTCTAAAGCACGTTAGCCGGCTCGCGGTACGCCGCCAGTGCGTTCTCGCTGCCGCTCAGGTACACGGCCGCCAGCGTCTCCTGCAGCGTGGCGCCGCTGTTCACCATGTCTGTGAAGATGCCGAGCGCAATGCTCTCAATGCACTCGCGCGCTTCGGCAGGCAGTGCCGCGGTGCTCATGTTCACCGGGCGCGGCCTGTAGCCGCGTGCGCGGGCGAGCTTCTCCAGCACGCTGCGGTGCATCGGGCGCAATGCATCGGCTCGGCTCATGGTCAGAACGTGGTCGGTTGCGCCACGCCGCGCGTCAGCGCCATCAGGCCGGTCTGCAAGTCGGTCGCGCCGATGCTCACCCACCGCTGGTCCAGGCCCTCGGTGCCGCGCAGTTTCGCCACCATCGTGACGGACTCGCCGGCCTTGATCGGGCACACGCCGCGCGCCGGGCCTCCATTCACATGCTGCGCCAGGCGCTCGCGAGTCAGGGGTTGCGATGTCCAGCGTGAGCCGTCTGACTTCTTGACGGCGGTGACATCTACGCGCACG